>Ga0268299_1001533_pt1 | contig 39376 bp, 30 predicted proteins | sample NOBtaG_FD_193484 | JGI IMG/M metagenome (GOLD analysis project Ga0268299, IMG submission 193484) | Activated sludge microbial communities from bioreactor in Nijmegen, Gelderland, Netherland - NOB reactor | ecosystem: Engineered > Bioreactor > Aerobic > Activated sludge | place: Netherlands... | reverse complement strand
ATCAACGGCGCGTCCGATCTGTTGGTGCAGCTGTTCGGCGAGGCGGGACGCCATGCTCGCGTGGCGCTGGGTGCGGCTGAGTTGCCCTTGCACGCCGCCATCGAACTCGAATTACTGGTCCAGGTTCGACCATAAAAACACTTTCGTGCGTCTGGTCCCTTCCTGTCGCGCCCGCTTGCCTTGACATCAAAAAAATCCGCTTGTTATAGTCCGTGAGCCCCTTCGTTCATTGCCGTACCCCCCATCCGGCCTCGCTGCCTCAGTTGCGTGGGGTTTCCGTGCCACGTGCGGGGCGTTCGTCTGGTGTGTCATCATTTCAGCCTCGTCCGAGCCTGCTGGCCAGGCCTGCGCCGAGGCTTTCGGTAGGGAGTGTCATCCCATGCAATACATCGCTCGTATCGTGCTCGGTGTCGCTCTGTTCGCAGGCCCGGTCGTGTCCGGAGAAGTCCGGGCAGAGGGGCCGGTTCTTCATCCTAACGCTGCCGTGCCGGGATCGACCCTGTCGATCACCGGGAAGGGGTTCGGCCCCTATAAATCGACGAAGTTTAATCAGGTCACCTTCCAGGGCGTGCCGGCCTTGATCCAACGCTGGGAAGCCGATCTCATTGAAGTGCGCGTGCCCTCGCAGGCGGCCAACGGGCCGGTCGATGTGATCATCGGGAAGAAGCACGTGAAGGCGGGATCGTTTACGCGATTGCAGCCGGCCATTCACTCCTTGTCGCCGGCTGAGGCCGAACCGGGGACGATTCTGGAGATTACGGGCGAACATTTCGGCAACACGGCCGGACCGCGTGATCCAAACACCATTTTCGGCGTAAACAGCGTGGCCGTGGGCGACGTGACCGTTCGCGTGCGCAAATGGCGTGACGATAAGATCGAAGTGGAGTTGCCGGGCAACGTGCAGTCGGGTGATGTTGTGGTACGTATGGCTTCGTCCGATCCGTTGCCGGACGGATCGTGTTGCGCGCCGGTCAAGCAAGTCGTGAGCAATTCGATGGCGGTGAAGGTGCTCGCGTCGGTGCGGGTCGATCCCACGAGTGGACCGGTCGGGACAAAGGTGGTGTTGTTCGGCAAGGGATTCGGGGCGACGAGAAACCCCGAGGACGGCGTGCTGTTCGGGGGGCATCTGGCGACGGTGTCGCAGTGGACGGATACGACCGTTGTGGTCCACGTGCCGCTCGATGCCCAAACCGGCCCTGTCGTGATGAAGCGCAATGGGCAGGAACGTGCCATCGGGACGTACACGGTTCAGACACCCCAGGCGACCGGACTTACCCCGACTGAGGCTCCCATCGGGACCTTGCTGAAAATCACGGGAGAGAATTTTGGGTTCTATTCCGAAGCCGGCTCCACGCCGTTTAACTATATCGACTTTTCCTTGAGCGAGAACACCGTCGAAATCGGCGGGGTGCAGGCGATCGTGTATCGTTGGGGCCACGACCGTATTGATGTCTGGGTGCCCTTCAGCGCGAAAAGTGGCCCGGTGGTGGTCAAACGCGCTGCCAATGCTCCCAAGCCGGACGGCACGTGCTGCGCCGATAAGAAGGTGCTTGAAACGCAGGTCGGCAATTTTACGCTCGTCACGCCGAAGATCGATTCCTACAGTCCGAACACCGGGGGATTGGATGAGGTGGTGACGATCAAGGGGAGTGGGTTCGGAAAGTTTCTCAAGACGGCCGAACCCAGCAAGGTCATTACGGATAGTGTCTATGCCAGGGTTGCTCCCGAGTTGGGAGAGAACGTCTCGCGTACCGAAGTGTTGTTCAACGGGGTCGGCGCGATCGTGCAGTCGTGGACGGACACGGAAATCAAAGTCAAGATTCCTCATCGCCACTCCTATGGCGTGGGCAAGCTCGGTGAGTTTAATCCGGATCTGACGTCGGGGCCGCTCGTGGTCCGCCGGGGGTCGTGGGATCTCCTGCCTGACGGATCCTGCTGCACGCCGAAGAAGTGGGTCACGCTCGAAGCCGGCACGTTTACCATCCAACCCACGGGATTGCCGGATGCCAGTTACTGGCGGAATCCTAATCCGGATAATAGCCACTTTCATTGATGAGGCGTCGTACCGTGCACATTCTGGCCGTTGCATCGTGGTTGTTCATCGCCCTCCTGTACGCAGGCACAGCCGAGGCGGCTTCCCCGGAGATCCGGGCTACCGTGGCCATGCAGAAGAGTGGATCTGAAGCCACGCTGCTGGGCATGTTCTTTCATGATGCTCAACTTGGCTGGGCCGTGGGGTCCGGCGGAACGATCCTCAAGACGACCGACGGCGGACGCAAGTGGAAAAAAGCGTCGAGCGGCACCACGTCGCTGCTGACGGCCGTGTATTTCCAGGATGCGCGTCGTGGGTGGGTCGTGGGCGCCAATGGCACCGTGCGGACCAGCCGGGATGGTGGAGAAACCTGGAGCGTCGTGTTTGTGTCCACGCAGGCCCCGCTCTATGGGATTGCGTTCGTGACACCCCAGAAGGGCTGGTTGGTCGGCGGCAATGGTACGATTCTGCGCACGACCGACGGTGGAGAGAACTGGACGGATCAAGCCAGCGGCACGAGCGCCGCGTTACATTCCATCGTATTGACGAACCAGCAGCACGGGGCGATCGTCGGGGCGTTGGGCACGATTCTCACGACCTCCGACGGCGGCGCGACCTGGACGCCTCAGGTCAGCCAGAGTTCGGCCACGTTTTTCGATGTGGCCTTCGCGGATGAGGTGAACGGCTGGGCGGTCGGCAATGCCGGCGCGTTGTTTCAAACGACCGACGGGGGCACCCATTGGATTGATCGAACCTTGCCTTGCGGCCGGACTTGTAACAAGCTGACTGACCTGATTCGGGTCCGTTTTACCGATGCCCAACAGGGCTGGATCGTGGGGGAGCACGGCCAGATCCTGCGAACCACCGATGCAGGGTTTAACTGGGTGGAAGAAGCCAGCCCGGTGAAGCGCTCGCTGATGGCCTTGAGTTTTCCTCACAACACTGTCGGGTGGGCGGCAGGCGAGGGGGGCACCATTATTTCAATCAGCCCCGGCCGCCGGTAGCGCTGGGCCAATTCCGACCCCGATCTTACCCCAATCGGCCCAATCGACTCTGCACAATACTCAGCGCCGTGACTGCCGCGGTGTCCGCACGGAGGATGCACTCGCCGAGACCCACGGCCTGGCAGTGCTGCGCCAGAGCCAGGGTGATCTCTTCTTCTGCCCATCCCCCTTCCGGTCCGATGATTACGCAAATCTGTTCCGTGGGGAGGCGCGGCAGCGGCACGCTGGCCAATGCGAGAGCCTCACGGCGTTCTGCCAGGAGCAACGAGCAGGTCGCTGTGTGAGTGGAAAAGAACCGGCGTGACTCCAGCGGCTCCAATACTTGCGGTGGCTGCCACTGCTCCGATTGTTGTGCCGCTTCGGTGGCGATGCGCTGCCAGCGGGCCACTTGAGCAGCGATCCTGTCGGTCTGCGGTCGTACGACCCCATGGCGCGAGACGAGGGGAAGGATCGTCCGCACACCCAACTCACTCGCCTTTTGGACGACCCAATCCATATGGTCGCCTTTGAGCATCGCTTGTGCGAGCAGCAGGGGGGGACTGCTCTCGACGGGTCCCTGCCGTTGTTCGAGAATCTCCGCCGTCACCGCCTGCTGGGCCACCTGCATTACCCTCACACGATACCGTCGCCGGTGCTCGTCGGTGAGCCAGAGATGCTCCCCCGATTTGACGCGCAGGCTGGCTCGCAGATGATGGCAGAGATCACCGGTGAGGGTGATCTGGGTTTCACGAATATCCGATGAGGAGATGAAGAAAGCCGGCATGATGGTCGGCGGAACAGGCGGGGTGGAGCTCGTTCTATTCGAAGAACGTTTTCATCTTGTCGAGAAAGCCTTCACCCTCGGTGTCTTTGGTATAGCCACTTTCCTTGGCAAATTCTTCGAGCAGCTCTTTTTGCTTTGAGCTGAGTTTCGTCGGAATCTCGACTTTGACATGGAACAGCTGGTCGCCGGTATGGCCGCCCTTGAGGTTCGGAAAACCGAGGCCTTTGAGACGAAGGAGCTTGTCCGGCTGGGTACCGGCAGGAATTTTCATGAAGGTGTTGCCTTTGAGCGTCGGCACTTCCACCCGGCCACCCAGAATCGCGGTGACAAGATTCACGGGGAGGTCGGAGACGATATCCTGCCCTTCGCGGCGGAAGTGAGGATGGGGCTTTACCGTGATGGCGACATAGAGATCCCCTTGCGGACCGCCCTGGACGCCATGCTCACCCTCGTTCGCAAGTCGCAGGCGCATGCCGGTTTCGATACCGCCTGGAATCTGGACGGAGAGCATGCGTTCCTTGCGGATACGTTGCCGCCCACTGCAGGCCTGGCAGGGTTCCGTAATGATCTGTCCGACCCCTTCGCATTGACCGCAGGGACGGCTGACGCTGAAAAATCCCTGTTGAAACCGGAGTTGGCCCTGTCCTTTGCAGGCGGGGCACATCTTAATCGCGGTAGCTGAGCGCGCGCCGGTGCCTTTGCAATCGGCGCAGGTTTCCCACCGGGGGATTTTGAGTTTCGCTTCCTTTCCGAAAACCGATTCCTCGAACGTCACCTCAAGGTTGTATTGCAGGTCGTTGCCGCGCTCGGCGCGAGCTCGTCCGCGAGGCTGGCCGAAGAAGTCCTCGAAAATATCGTTGAAGATGTCGCCGAATCCACCCTGTCCGCCGAAATCGAATCCCTCCGCTCCCTGCGGTCCACCGGCATGGCCGAAGGCATCGTACCGCCGACGTTTTTCCTGGTCGCTGATGACCTCGTAGGCTTCGTTCAGCTCTTTGAATTTTTCTTCCGCGGATTTTTTCTGTTCGGGGGATGTGTGGAGATCTGGATGGTGCTGGCGGGCAAGTTTCCGGAATGCCTTTTTGATCTCGTCGTCGGACGCGGTTCGCTCAATGCCGAGAGTTTCGTAGTAGTCGCGCTTAGCCACGGAAGATTTTTACCCGGTTAAATGTGCAACACGACCGAGCTTCACGCATAGTGAAACCCGGTCGTGCAATCGGTGAGGGTCTTACTTCTTGTCCTTATCGACTTCTTCGAACTCCGCATCCACGACCTTTTCATCGGTCTTGGCCTGCGCGCCTCCGTCTCCGGAGGAAGCGGCTGCATCAGCCCCGGCGCCGGCACCCGCTGCGGCAGAGGCTTTCTTATACATCTCCTCGGCCAGCTTATGGGATGCCGTGGTCAGCGTTTGCGTGGCCGTCTCGATGGCGGCGGGATCGTCGCCTTCCATCGCCTTACGGAGTCCGGCGATGGCTTCGGTGATCTTGGTCTTATCGTCTTCGCCGATCTTATCGCCATGCTCGCTCAGGTTCTTTTCGGTGCTGTACAGCAACGAGTCGGCCTGGTTACGCGCTTCAGCCACCCGACGACGTTTCTTGTCGTCTTCGGTGTGGGACTGGGCGTCCTTGACGAGCTTATCGACTTCTTCCTTGCTGAGTCCGCTCGAGGCCGTAATCTTGATGGACTGTTCCTTCTGCGTGGCCAGGTCTTTGGCCGCCACATGCACGATACCGTTGGCATCGATGTCGAAGGAGACTTCGACCTGCGGCATGCCGCGCGGAGCGGGAGGAATGCCGACGAGATCGAATTGTCCCAACAGCTTATTGTCGTTCGCCATTTCACGTTCGCCCTGGAATACGCGAATGGTCACGGCGGTCTGGTTGTCGGCAGCGGTCGAGAACACCTGGCTCTTTTTCGTGGGAATCGTGGTGTTTCGCTCGATCAACTTCGTGAAGACGCCGCCGAGGGTCTCAATGCCGAGCGACAAGGGCGTGACATCCAGCAACAGCACGTCCTTGACTTCGCCCTTGAGCACGCCGCCCTGAACACCGGCTCCGATGGCGACGACTTCGTCGGGGTTCACGCCGCGATGCGGTTCTTTGCCGAAGAATTCCTTCACGACCTGGATGACTTTCGGCATGCGGGTCATGCCGCCGACCAGGACGACTTCCTGGATGTCCTTCGCGCTCACACCGGCATCCGCCAACGCCTTGCGGCAGGGCTCGATGGTCCGCTGGATGAGGTCGCCGACAAGTTGCTCCAGCTTCGCGCGGGTCAACTTCGTGACCATGTGCTTCGGACCGCTGGCGTCCGCCGTAATGAACGGCAAGTTGATCTCGCTTTCCTGTGAGGAAGAGAGCTCGATCTTGGCCCGTTCCGCCGCTTCCTTGAGACGTTGGAGCGCCATGCGGTCTTTGCGCAGGTCGATACCTTGATCTTTCTTGAACTCCTCGACGAGCCAGTCCATGACACGCTCATCGAAGTCGTCGCCGCCGAGGTACGTATCGCCGTTCGTCGACTTGACCTCGAACACGCCGTCGCCGATTTCGAGAACGGAGACGTCAAAGGTACCGCCGCCCAGATCGTACACGGCAATGCGCTCGTCTTTTTTCTTGTCGAGACCGTAGGCCAGTGAGGCTGCCGTGGGTTCGTTGATGATGCGCAGGACGTTCAGTCCGGCGATCTGTCCCGCATCTTTGGTGGCCTGGCGCTGGCTGTCGTCGAAATAGGCCGGGACCGTCACTACTGCTTCAGTGACCTTCTCGCCCAGGTAATCTTCGGCGGTCTGCCGCATCTTCTGCAGGATCATCGCGGAGACTTCCGGCGGGCTATAACGCTTCCCGCGCAACTCGACGTGCGCATCGCCGTTGTCCGCCTCCACTACCTTGTAGGGGAGCCGCTTCATGGCTTCCTGCACTTCCTTGCTGCGGAACTTGCGTCCCATCAGGCGCTTGACGGAGAAGATGGTGTTTTCCGGATTGGTGATGGCTTGCCGCTTGGCGATTTGTCCGACCAGGCGCTCGTTCTTATCCGTGATGCCCACTACCGACGGAGTTGTGCGACTTCCCTCCGCATTGGCGATGACAACCGGGTCTCCACCGCTCATGATGGCGACGCAGGAGTTCGTCGTGCCGAGGTCGATTCCGATAACTTTGCCCATGGGTTGGCTCCTTCGCAAAAAAAATCAATACGTGAACGGTCGTGTCAGCTCTGCTTGTGAAACCTGTTCTTCATACCGATGATTCGGCCCTAGTTCGCTGCTCCGGTCGACACGGTCACCATGGCGGCTCGGAGGATGCGGTCCTGGAGAAGATATCCCTTCTGATACTCTTCCACGACATGGTTTTCAGGGATCGTGTCCGACGGAACCTGAGCGACTGCCTGTTGCGTGGCCGGGTCAAAGGCCAGGCCGACGCTGTCCACTGCTTTGACGCCAAACTTCGTCAGCGCACCCACGAGTTGCTTCAGCGTCAATTCCACACCCTCTGTCAGGGCATCAACGGAGCCGCTTCCCTTCGACGACTTGATGGCGCGCTCAAGATTGTCCACAACGGGTAACAGTTCCTTGAGGATCTGTTCGTTCCCGAACTTGATTTGCTCACGTTGGTCGCGTTGAGCCAGCCGTTTGTAGTTGTCGAATTCTGCTGCGAGCCGCAGATACTTTTCGTTGAGGGCTTTGCATTCATCGGACTTGGCGTCCAGCACCTGCTGGAGTTCGTTGACGCCCTCCATGGTGCCGGAGGAAGCCTCGCTCGAACCGTCTAAGTTGTCGATACTGTGAATATTCTTGTTGTCTTCAGACATTGATTACACCTTTGCTGGGAAGGGAGATAGCCATCGGAGAACGGAAGTCAACGGGGAATGGAAAGAATTCATCGTTTTTTCAGATCACTCAGGGTTTACGGAGAGGGGATAACGTCTGCCAGTGGTGAGCCGGGCCTAAGTCAGGCGGTTGCGATGATACAACAGTTCCAAGCCTTCGAGCGTCAGGAAGGGGCGGACTTCCTGGATCGTTTCGGTTTCCTGGGCGATGACCGTCGCGAGCCCTCCGGTGGCGATGACGGTCGATGTTCGTCCAAGTTCCCGCTCCATGCGTCGGACGATACCGTCCACCAGCCCGACATATCCGAAGAGGAGTCCGCTTTGAATACCGCCGATCGTATCGGTGCCGATGACGGTCTTGGGCCGGATAATTTCCACTTTGGGAAGCTTGGCGGTTCTGGAAAAGAGGGCATCGGCTGAAATTCCGAGACCCGGTGCGATGACACCGCCGAGATACTCGGCGGATTTGGTCACGGCGCAGAAGGTGGTGGCGGTGCCGAAGTCGACGATAATGAGATCGGATCGATATCGCGCATAGGCCGCTGCGGCGTTGACGATGCGGTCACTGCCGATTTCCTTCGGGTTGGCATACCGCAAGGCGAGCCCGGAATCGGTATCGGGGCCGACGATCACGGGCGTCCGATGAAAATAGGTCTGCACGAGTGAGTCGAAGGTGCCGGTCAGCGCGGGTACGACGCTCGACAGGATACAGCCGGTAATCTGCTCCGGGGTGAAGCCGGCGTTGTTGAGCAGATTCAGTAACAGAATGCCGTATTCATTGTCGGTTCGCCGCGATTCAGTAGCGAGGCGCCAATGTCCGCGCAAGGTGGACCCTTCGAACAGGCCCCACACCACATTGGTATTCCCGATGTCGATGGTCAGCAGCATCGTGTCTCCACTCTAACCCAACAGCTCGTCCGATTTCACCCCCGCAGGTGGATGACTTCGGCGCTTCGGATTTCCAGAAGTCGGTGAGGCGAAGAAGGGGAGGCGCCGGAGGTGACACGGAGACAGAGGCATCCATCGGGGCCGATCGACTCCGCGATCCCCTGCACGATCCCGTTCTCTTCCAAGGCCACACGGACGGTCTTGCCGAGTGTGGAGCAGCGCCGTGTGAATTCATCGACCATGCCGGATGGTCCGTCGTGGAATAAGCGATCCATGCGTTGTTCGAGGCGGAGCAAGAGATCTGCCAGGATTGTCACGCGGTCAAGCCGACGTCCGGCCTCGGTAGCCAGGGTGGTTGCCCCGGCCCTGAGTTCCTCCGGGAAACTGTCGGGCGCGGCATTGACGTTCAATCCAATTCCGATGACGATCGCCGGGGTTCTGTCGGCGGTGGTGGTCTGCTCGCAGAGGATGCCGCCTATTTTCTTGTCCCCGATCAGTAGATCGTTCGGCCACTTTACCGAGACGGCAAGCCCCGTGCAGATGACCAGGCAGTCGGCCACCGCGAGGGCGGAAAACAAAGGAATCCAGGAGAGCCAGGGCCCTGTGCGTGTGAAGCCGGGCTCGGGCACCACAATCACGGACAGGTAGATGTTGCCCTGGGCGGGAGAGTGCCAGGTGCGCCCACGGCGTCCCCGACCGGCCGTTTGGCAGTCCGCGAGAATCACGGTTCCATGCGGAGTCGCCGGGCCGGTCAGTTGTTGGAGGTATGCCAATGCATCAGCATTGGTCGACGATGTAGATGGGGCATACCGTAGCGATCGTCCGAAGGCCTGTGTCTGCAGCGAGGCTCGGAGGCGGTCGATGTCCAGCCGATCGGCTGGAGACGGATCGTTAGCGGCTCCGCCCACGGCCCCCTCGATAACCGGTGAGGTCCAAGCTGAGGTCGGCTGCGGGTGCGGAGTGGGTCAGGGCGCCGACGGAAATGAAATCCACCCCGGCCTGGGCCATGTCGGCGACAGTCTGCAGGGTGATGCCGCCTGACACCTCGACCAGGGCGCGTTTCTTGATGAGTGCCACGGCTTGTCGCACGAGTGCCGCAGACATGTTGTCGAGCAGAATGATGTCGGCTTTACCGGCCAGCGCTTCCTTCACTTCCTGCAAGTTCTTGGCTTCTACTTCAATGCGAAGGCCGTGCGGCGCTCCGGCACGAGCGAGTCGGCAGGCTCCGGCCACATCGATGCCGGTGGAGCGCAAGACTGCGAGATGGTTGTCTTTGATCAGGACGCCGTCGCCCAGTGAAAAGCGATGGTTTCTTCCGCCCCCCAGATGGACCGCCCATTTTTCAAGCGCTCGCAAGCCCGGTGTGGTCTTGCGAGTATCGAGAATGGCGGTGGCTGTCTTTCGAACTGCGGCGCAAAATTTTGCGGTCAGCGTGGCGATGCCGGAGAGTCGTTGAAGGAAATTGACGGCGACGCGTTCCGCCATCAACAACGACCGCACATCGCCTCGTACAACGATGACTTCCGCGCCGGGCTTGACGGTGACTCCGTCGTTGATGGTCGTTACGATGCGCAAGGAGGGGTCCACAGCGAGGAAGACTTCACGCGCGACGGCCACGCCTGCAACGGTTATGGGTTGATGGGCGACGATGGCGGCCCGGGCCTGAATGGAACGGGGAAACAGCGCACTCGTGGTGACGTCGCCGTGGTCCAGGTCTTCGTCGAGGGCCAGCTGGACCGCTTTACGGATGGTCTGGAGGCTAGGCGCGCTCAATCCGTTTTCGCTCCGAGACAAAAATCTCTATCTGGCCAAGCGCATCCTTGAGAAGTTGTATCATCTGAGATTCGCGTTCGAGACGCTCGCGGTGCTCGTTGAGCACTTCAGGCGGCGCCTTGGCGACGAAATCGGGATTGCCCAGTTTTTGCTGCGTACGATCGACTTCTTTTTGAAGCACCTTGATCTGCTTGAGGACGTTATCGTTGGCCTTCTGGAGATCCGCGTCCTCCATTGAGGTTCGCACTTGGACGGAGTTGCCCGTCAGGATCAAAAGGCCCCCCGGGTTGCTGACCTCGAACGTGTTTGCTATCGAGAGATTATCTACGTTCTCCATATACTCAATCAGCGCTTTATGCTTGGTAAGGGCCGAAGCAATTTCAGGCGCTTTCCCGTGCGCTTTGAAATGGAGACGTTTGCCCGCGGGATACCCGAGGATTGCGCGCTCTTGGTTCATCAGGGCTCTGCATTCCTCCAGCAGCGCGAATTCCTGCTCGACTTCCTGTGATTCCCAATCCGGTCTCGTGGTCGGGTAGGGCTGGCGGACGATGCTGGTTCCTTCGTGCGGGAGTGTCTGCCAGATTTCTTCCGAAATAAACGGCATGAAGGGATGTAGCAGCCGCATCATGGTCTCGAAGGTCTCGGCGAGGGTCTGCCTTGTGGTCTTCGCCTGCTCGGACGCCTGATCCTTGAGCGCGGGCTTGATCATCTCAATGTATTTGTCGCAGTACTCATGCCAGATGAATTGGTAGATCGCGCTCGACGCGCGGTCGAAGCGATACTGTTCCAACTCGTGTGTGACGGTGCTGATGGCGGCGTTCAGGCGGCTCAGAATCCAATGGTCGGGGAACGACCGCTGCGCAGCCGGCATCTCGGCCCGTTCGCCGTCCAGGTGCATCAGGAGGAAGCGGGCGGCGTTCCAGATTTTGTTCGTGAAGTTGCGGTAGCCTTCGATCCGTTCTTCCGCCAGTTTGACGTCGCGTCCCGGTGAAGCCATTGCGGCCATGGTAAACCGCAGGGCATCGGTTCCGAACTGTTCCATCACATGCAACGGATCGATGACGTTGCCCTTGGACTTACTCATCTTCTGGCCTTCGGCGTCGCGGACCAGGGCATGGATATACACGTCGCGGAAGGGGACCTCGCCCATAAACTTCAGGCCCATCATGATCATGCGCGCGACCCAGAAAAACAGAATGTCGAGCCCGGTGACCAGGGTCGAGGTGGGATAGAAGGTCTTCAAATCCGCGGTCTGCTTCGGCCAGCCCAGGGTGGAGAAGGGCCAGAGGGCGGAAGAGAACCAGGTGTCCAGCACGTCGGGGTCCTGCACCAATGCATCCGAGTGGCCCTTGGGACAGGTGGCAGGTTTGGTTTTCGCCACGGTGACGGCCGCGTCGGACGGAATGAGCGGTGCCCCGTCTGAGGAGCGGCGCAGAAACGGGCTTCCATAACAGGTCTCGCAATACCAGGCAGGGATCTGATGGCCCCACCAGATTTGCCGGGAGATGCACCAGTCTTTGATGTCCCGCATCCAGCCGAGATAGTTGTTCTTCCAGGCCTCGGGAATGATCCTGACCCGGCCGTCCTCAACCGCCTGAATCGCCGGTTCAGCCAACGGCTTAATCTTGACGAACCATTGGTCCGACAAGAAAGGCTCGACAACAGTTTTGCAGCGGTAGCATTTGCCGAGCGCCATCTTATGGGGGTCGGATTTTTCAAGCAGGCCCTGATCCGTCAGTAGCTGTTCGATCTTCGGCCGGGCCTTGGCGACAGGAAGGCCTTCGATGATGTGCGCCACTTCGGATTCTGCCAGCACGCCTTCCAAGCGAAGGTTGGCATGGACGTCCAGGATCTTGATGCGTCGGAGCCCATGTCGCTCTCCCGCCTCAAAGTCATTGAAGTCATGAGCTGGCGTGATCTTGACGGCGCCGGTGCCGAATTCACGATCGACCAGGATCGAGTCCCCCACGATTGGAATGGTCCGGGTCGTCAGGGGAAGCCGCACCTGCTTGCCGATCAGGTGACGATAACGCTCGTCCTCAGGATGTACGGCCACCGCCGAGTCTCCGAACATGGTCTCGGGTCGTGTCGTCGCAACCAGCAGCACCTGTGTGGGATCGTCAACCAGGGCATACCGGATCGTATACAGTTTGCCGGTGATTTCTTCATGTTCGACTTCGATGTCGGACAAGGCGGTCAGGCAGCGCGGGCACCAATTGATCAATCGCTCGCCGCGATAGAGCAACCCATCCGCATGCAGCCGAACGAAGACTTCGCGGACGGCTTCCGAGAGTCCCTCGTCCATGGTGAAGCGTTCACGCTCCCAGTCGCAGGAGGCGCCGAGCCGTTTGAGCTGGGAGATGATGGTGCCGCCGGACTTTTCTTTCCATTGCCAGACCCGCTTGAGGAACTCTTCCCGTCCGAGCGCCTCTCGCGTGGTGCCTTCCGCTTGAAGCTGCCGTTCCACGACATTCTGGGTCGCGATGCCCGCGTGGTCTGTGCCGGGCATCCAGAGGACGTTGCGGCCCTGCATACGGCGCCAACGAATCAGAATATCCTGCAGGGTATTGTTCAGCGCATGGCCGACGTGCAGCGATCCTGTGACGTTCGGTGGAGGGATCACCATGGAGTAAGACTGACCGGGATGGTTCGAGTCGGCATGAAACAGCCCGGCGTCGATCCAGCGCTGGTACCAGCGATCTTCGACGTCGTGAGGGCTGTAGGTCTTGTCGAGTTGCGGTGTGGACATGGTTCTTGGAGGCGCCCGGGGCGCAACGCGGGCGCATCTTAACATGCGCCGTGTGGGCTCACAAGGTAACGGGCGCTGGTCCGTGGTCGTTCTAGTCGTTCTAAAGGTTGTAGCGGACTCAAGCCCTGTGATATACATCCGGCGGTTCAGCTGGTTGTTCCAGATCGCCGGCTTGAGAGCCCATCACCGTTGAAGGAGAGATTATGCCGAGGGGACGAGAGAAGGATCGCAAGACTCGCAAGAAGCATCGGAAGAACGTGGCGCGTGTGAAGGGGCTGGTCAAGGCCCGCCGTGCGGCGGCCAAGAAGGTCAAGCGAGGGTAGGCGAACGGGACGTTAGTCGGGCGAGCTCAGTCGTTTGATCTCCGCCCGGATCTGAGTTTCTGCCACGTCTGGAACGATCCGTTGCACCGCCTGCCGGATCGGATCTTTTGCCATTTCGTGCACAATCTCATCGGCCGCCTGTCGCGCACGGTTCGCGGCCACCTGCTCGACTTCCTTTTTCACCAGCTGGTCGATCATTTCAAGGTGCGATTTCAAGGCCTCCGGCAGATGTTTCTTCACGCCGGTGTCCATGAGGTCACCCAATCGTTTCTCTGTGGACTGCTCCAGCAGGGCAGGGGCCAGCTCCGCCACGGTCCGGCGAACGGTCGCCTCGACGCCGGCAAGCTGGGTCTGAGCCTGTCGCTTCAATTCTTCCTGAATCAGTTCTCGCATCGCGGTCTGCAATCGTTCGGGTGCGAGCGCGTCTGCCAGTTGTTTGGCCACTTCCGTTTGAACGGCCTTCCCCACGGCAAGACTCACCTGTCCGGTGACTTCCTTCGCCATGGCGGCCGGGAGCAGTTCGCGGATCTTCCGGTCGGCCTGGGCTGCGACCGACTGCAGCAAGTGATCGAACAGCCCCTTCATCAAGGCATCTCCGCTCGGTCCGTTCGAGACAGGCGCAGATGACGCCGGGGCGGTAGTGGGGCTCAGTGATGGGGACATGGGGCTATGCTCCTTCTCCATCTCGTGGTGGGGGGCATCGTCAAGGGACGCATTGTTCGGCGAGTCGTCGTCTTCATCGTCTTCATCGTCCGTTCCCGTGGAGACAGGGGGCCACGTCCGTGTTTTGGCTGGTTTCCCGCCACGTGGATTTCCCGCGGCGCCGTTGAGGATGCCTTTGATCGTGTCGAGCAGTTGTTCCCGTTGCAGCGGTTTCTTCAGCAAGGCCCGGACGCCGAGCGAACGCAATTTACTTTCGTCCAGGCGATCGGAGCCATCTATCATGGAGACAATGAGTGTTTCAGCCAGACTGTCTTGGCGGCCGATCTCCTTGCAGAATCCCGAGAAGGTGATGTTCTCGAGATGATAGTCCGCAATGACCAGGGCCGGACTAAGTGTGCGGGCCGCGTCGAGGGCCGAGGGGCCATCGGAAAATCCCATGACCTTATGGCCTTCCGGCGCAGAAATTTGTTCCACCATGCGGTGCACGGCAGGGCTACTATCGATCACAAAGATGGTCGATCCCATCCCGCTCACCTCTCCATACCCACTCAGCCGAAGCTAACAAAGGCACCTTGAACTGTCAAAGAAAAGGCCGAAAGCAGCGGTGTGACGAGGCGTCTGCCCGCGTGTCGCGAGGGGCGAACTGAATGCTGGCGGAGCTGGTGACCATCCTGTAGAATCCGGCCGACTTACCGGCTGGCTTATCGGCCTTCGTGGATGGCAAGCATGAGGAGTCACACGACACCATGACGCAAAGTCGAATTCAAGTCGTCTTCTTCGATGCCGCCGACACCCTGTTCCATATTCACGGGTCAGTGGCCGAGATTTACCTGCAGCATGCGGAGAAACACGGCTTCAGGAAGACCCCGGAGTCGTTAGCCGCGATCAAATCCGCCTTTGCCCGTTCGTTCCGCGATGCGCCGCCGCCGGTGTTTGCCGCGACGGAACCGGCCGCGATCAAGCAGTCTGAACGGTTGTGGTGGTTCGACATCGTGCATAACGTGTTTTACCGCGTCGGTATGTTCGAGGCCTTCGACGAGTTTTTCGAGGAAGTGTTTGCGCGCTTCGAACAACCGGAGTCCTGGCGGCTCTTTCCTGAGACGGTCGAGGTGCTCAAGACTCTCAAGGACCAGGGATTCGAGCTGGGCATCATTTCCAATTTCGATTCGCGGTTATTTTCCGTGCTCCGTGGTTTGGGGATTGCCGATCTGTTCGATACGGTCACGATATCCAGTTTGGCCCATGCCGCCAAACCGTCCGCGCGCATCTTCCACCAGGCGCTGGAGAAACATGCGGTCGATCCGGACGAGGCGCTGCATGTCGGCGACAGCGAACGTGACGATGTGAAGGGGGCGCAGGGTGTCGGACTGACCGGGGTGTTGCTCGCGAGAGGGGAAGGGGCGCGTCCCTCGAGCGGGACGACGATCGGCAACCTCAACGAACTGCTGCCGCTGCTGTCACGCCTGCAATAACAATGGCACGACGTCCTTCGCGCGTCCTTGGAGCGCAGCATCGACGATGCCTGACTGCGCGGTGGCATCGAGATTGATTTCGACGACAAACGCGCCTGCCTGTTTCGCAATCGAACCAAAACCAGCCGCCGGATACACCAGGCCGGAGGTGCCGATAATCAGACACAGGTCGCTGGATTGCAGCGCAGCCTGGCTGGCCTCGAGATCCTGCTCGGCCAGCGATTCGCCAAACCAGACGATGTGCGGGCGGAGGAGCCCACTGCAGTGGCTGCAGCGGGGCAGGAGTGCAATCGGCACGTCGCGATTTTCAGTGACGCGCCGGCACTGCGTGCAGCGCACCATCCAGATATTGCCGTGAATTTCTGAAAGCTTCCGGGAGCCCGCGTCACGGTGCAGTCCGTCCACATTTTGCGTGATGAGCCAGAACCGGTCGAACCGTTGCTCCATCTGCGCGACGGCTTCGTGGGCGGGGTTGGGTCGTTTGGTGGCGATGAGTTCACGCCGCCAGTTATACCATTCCCACACAAGACGGGGATCACGCGCGAAGGCTTCGGGTGTGGCCAGATCCTCCGCGCGAAAAGTGCGCCAGAGTCCGTCGGCCCCGCGAAAGGTCGGCACGCCGCTGTCGGCGGAAATCCCGGCTCCGGTGAGCACGGTCACCGATCGTGCCGAGGCCAGCTTCTGCTGAATCAGACCGAGCGTTGATCCGGTTCCCATAAGCTTCACTGCGAGGGGGCCATCACTGTTTCAGGTGCGCGGCTGCATGCTATAGTACCGTCCTTTTGAACGCAACGAGTGAGGAGTCTCATGAAGCAGATCATGGTGGTCGGGGCCGGTTCCGTCGGCGGTTTCTTCGGAGCCCATCTCGCGAAAAATAATCCCAACGTCTCGTTTCTGCTGCGACCCCGCACCCTGGAGGCAGTGAAGCGTCACGGTTTGATGATCAAAAGTGCCAAGGGCAATTTCACCGTGCATCCGCCGGCTGCTTCCGATCCGCGAGAGCTGGCGCAGCCGGATCTCATCATTCTTGCGGTGAAGGCCTACGACCTCGATGAGGTTCTGGCGCAGCTGGAGCCGGTGATGACTGACCGTACGGTCATCCTCACGCTTCAGAACGGCATCGATACGGAAGATCGCATCATCGCCCGGCTTCATCGCGACTCTGTGGTCGGCGGCGTGGCGTTCATCTACTCGAAGATCGTGGCGCCCGGCGTCATTGAGCATTACAAGCGGGGCGGGGTGGCCATCGGCGAACTCATGGGCCATAAGAGCGAACGCGTGCTGCAGATTGCGGAGATCTTCAAGCAGGCGGGCATTTCCTGCCAGCTCAGCGAGGATATCCGCAAGAGCAAATGGGAAAAGATGTGCTGGAACTGTGTATTCAATCCTCTCACGGTGGTGATCGACGACAAGGTGGCCAAGGCGCTGGACCATCCGGAGATGGCCGGTGTGATCCGACAGATCGTGGGCGAAGTGATGGCGGTGTCGGCGGCGGTCAAGGTGCCCTTGGCGCCGGATATGGCCGAGAAGGTGGTGAAGTGGACGCAGGAACTGCGTGACATCCATACCTCGATGTATGATGACTGGAAAGCCAAGCGCCCGACGGAGATCGATTATCTGAACGGCTATATCGTTCGCATGGGGCGGGAGTTGGGGATACCCACGCCGGTGAACGAGGCATTAACGGCGATGGTGAAAGCCATTACGGAGCGAGAACCCGCCGGTCCCGGTGTCGTCCGAATCGACGGCGCGGTCGTTCAGCCTGTCGCTCTCACCCGCGTAGCGCTGACGCAACTGCCCCAAGACCAACAGGTCGAGGATATCAGTCAGCTGATGCCGTCGATGCGAGGCCGGGCCATTCGTGTCAAAGGCCTGTTGGATATTCCGGCCCTCGCGGTCGATGCCGACCATGTCACGTTCCACTCCGTCGATGGCAAGTATGCGGCGACGCTCACCCTGCAGCAGGCGCAAGAATTCGGACTGCTACTGTACGAACTCGACGGTCAGCCGCTGCCGGACGGCAAAGGTGGTCCCTATCGCTTGGTGACGCCGGGTTTGGGCGATCTCTGCGCGAACGTAAAGGGCGTGGGGCGGATCGAGGTGCGGGCGGGATCAGGGAAAGATACGCGGCCGTCAGTCAGGCCTCCGGAATGCACGCCTGAGGGACGCTGAGCGGTTCACGTCGTCGAGGAACGAAGCACCCGAATCGATTTCCACCGCTCCGACCGATACCGCCACAGCATCAGCATCATGCGCAAGGTCCAGTCTGCGATCATCGCCAGCCAGACGTAGAAGACTCCCATCGTCAGCCAGTAGCCCGCCACGAACGCGATGGGGATGCGCACGCCCCACATCCCGATCGTCGTGGCGATCATGATGAATCGCGTGTCGCCCGCGCCGCGTAACGAACCGGCCAGCACCATGGTCAGGGCCAACGGCACTTGCAGTAAGGCCACGATCTTGAGAAACACGGTCCCCAGATCGATGACGGCTTCATCGCTGGTGAAGGCGCGCAGCAAGACATAGGGAAAAAAGAAAAATACGATGCCCATGGCGGACATGATGAAGGTGGCCAACCGGTTCGCTTCCCAGTTCTCGAGTTTGGCCCGCGTGTATTTGCCGGCGCCGATACTTTGACCGACCATCGTGGCGGCGGCAATGGCAAAGCCATAGCCAGGGAGGAACGAGAGCGATTCGATCGAGAGTCCCACCTGGTGCGCAGCGTAGGAGACCGTGCCGTAGATCAACACGATTTTGGTGTAAAGCAGAATACCGGCCTGCTGCATGATCCGTTCGCCGGATACCGGCGCACCCACTTGCCAGATGGTGCGGAGCATGTCCCATCTGAGCCGCTTCGAGGGTTTGAAGATCGTCCGGCAGCGGAATAATAGATAGACTGAGCCGGTCGCTTCCGCAATCCCGACGGCGACCGCAGCGCCTTTCACCCCGAACGCCGGGACTCCCCAATAGCCATAAATCAGCGGATAGGCCAGGGCGATGTGGAGCACATTGACCAGGATCATGGCGTACATCGGCGTTCTGGTGTCCCCGGTCCCCTGGAGAATCGACGAGAGCACCGCCAGGAGCACGGTGAAGGGGATCACCAGAAAGATCAGGTTTGAATAGGGGAGTGCGAGGGCGATGACCTCCGGCTGCGCGCCGAGCAACTGCATGATGAGTCCGTTCACCGAAAGGCCGAGCAGGGCCAGGGCGAAGGACACGCCTATCGACAGGCCGATAAAATGCCGGGAGGCCTGGCCTGCATCTTCATACCGGCGGGCGCCCCACTGTTGAGCGATGATGACGTTGGTCCCGACCGAGAGGCCCGACACGAGAGTCGTTGCGATAAACGCGAGCAGTTGGCCCAGTCCCACGGCGGCAATGGGAATCGCGCCCAACCCCCCGACGAGAAAGACTGCGACGATGCCTTCCGTTCGCTGCAGCAGGCTGCTCACCGTCACCGGGAGCGCGAGGGTCATGACCGATCGTCTGATTTGTGCGACACCGTTTGCCATCGGGCGTCATCCTACCAGAACTCGGTTACGGACGAGGATGTCCTTCTCCGGGGACTGGACAAGAGGAGTATGGCTTCGGTAGCCTGAACGTATCCATGTTGATCACCCCAGAGCCTGCCGCTCGTTCCTCCTATCGGTTGTCAAAATCGCGATACCTGTCGGGCCTGCAGTGCCATAAGCGTCTGTACCTGGAAATTCACGCTCCGGCTCTCGCCACCAAGCCGGATGCGGCCACGCAAGCCATTCTCGACATGGGCACGGACCTCGGTGAACTCGCCCGTCGGCGATTTCCCGGCGGTCGCCTCGTCACGGCCGGGTACCGCCAATCTCAGGAGGCTCTGGCGCAGACGGCGGAGCTTCTTCAGGATTCGACGGTGTCGGCCATCTTCGAGGGTGCATTTCAGTTCGACCAGGTCTTGATCCGTGTCGATGTGCTGGAGCGTGCCGGAGTGAACGCATCGGGGCAACCCACCTGGCGGTTGGTGGAAGTGAAATCGTCCACCAAGTTGAAGTCGACGCATGTGGAGGATTTGACGATCCAGAGTTACGTGCTCGAAGGGACCGGTCTGGCGCTCGAGGACATCTGCCTCATGCATGTGAACACACAGTATGTGTTCGACGGCGTGGAACTCGACCTCGGCCAGTTGTTTACGATTCGCTCCTTGAATGAAACGATACGCCCGCGCTTGCCGGAGGTACCCTCACGTCTGGCCTCGATGCATGAGATGTTGAACGAGATGTCGGCACCGGCGCTCGCTCCGGATGAACATTGTCATAGCCCCTACGAATGTCCGTTCTGGGCCCATTGTACGCAGGAGAAACCGCCTCGCTGGATTTACCACCTGCCGGGCAGCAGTAAGACAGTCATTCAATTGCGAGAGCTGGGCGTGGAGACCATCGACGACATTCCCGATCACGTGGCGTTGACCCCGGTGCAGCGACGGGTGAAAGACAATCGGGAATGGATCGGGCAAGGCTTGCGGTCGGCGCTGGAGAAGATCGTGTATCCCGTGCATCATCTGGATTTTGAGACCTTCATGCCGGCGGTGCCGAAATTCGTGGGAACCAGGCCTTATCAGGTGATTCCCACTCAATGGTCCAATCACATCGAATATCCCGATGGACGGCTCGACCATGCGGAGTACCTCTGCCGCGACGGGCGTGATCCGCGCGAAGAACTGGCCGTCACCTTGCTGGATTCGTTGGGCGGCGAAGGTAGTATCTGTGTGTATTCGAGTTATGAACGTTCGGTGCTGGAGCGTCTGACCGAGGATTTCCCGTCACTGCGAAAGGATCTGAAGCGGGTGATGGCGAGGCTATGGGATCTACACATTGTGATCCGGGATCACTACTACCATCCGGCCTTCGAGGGCAGCTATTCGATCAAGGCCGTGCTGCCGGCTGTGGTACCGTCGTTGAGTTATGCGGATCTGGCGATCGGGGACGGGGGCGTGGCAGCCTGTGAGTATGCCCGTATGATCTTTACTGTCAGTGACTGGATCGAAAAGTCCCAGATCGAAGAGGCGCTCCTGCGGTATTGCGAACGCGACACTCTGGCGATGGTCGAATTGCGGAGGGAGTTGAAGAAACGAGCCGGTTAGCGCCTGCCTCTTGCACGAAGCCATTTCACCATCTGCATGCACGTCGTTCCGATCGATTCATCGGCCATCAACGCGATTCCCCCCAAGGCCAACAGCGTCATCACCAGCGCAGCGTCAGATTGTTCGAACATGCGGCCCTCCTGTGTGAAACAGAGAGTAGCCTGGATTTGTGGTGACGGACAGACCACTGGAGGAGGGGGAGCGCCCAGGACTTCGGTAGGTTCGGAAACAGGAATGCCAGGGGTGAATTGGAGGTAATTTTCCCGTCGCCCAGAGCGATTGGAAAGGCTCCGTGTCGAGCAAGCTTTGTGTGGCGGAGAGGGTGGGATTCGAACCCACGGTCCCTTTCAGGACAACGGTTTTCGAGACCGTCCGATTCGGCCGCTCTCGCACCTCTCCGCTTCAGGCCGACGAAGAGGTGCAGCTTACCTTGGACGATCTCAAGATTCAAACAAAAACATGTGCTTGGAGGAGACTTTCTTCCGCCATTAGGGCTCTCTCAGGATTGAGCAAAAGGTGATTCTGTTTTGTAATGTCTACATTCCGCCGTAGACTCACTTGGTACTGTAAGACTGGCAGGAGACAGTGGTGTGACCAGGTTTTTCGTGGTTACATCATATAGGTCTACGACACGTGAACTTCTTGTCCGTCTCGGTCCCACTGGGGTTGAGCATTCTGTGGTCAGACATCCATCCGTCACTATTCCTCCCGGCGAGACCCTACTCGATGTCTTACGTTGGCGAGCTGAGCATCAACCCGACCAGTCGGCGTACATCTTCCTGCGCGATGGGATCAGCCCTGATACCGTTCTGACGTATAGGCAGCTCGATGCCAAAGCTCGCTCGATTGCCGGTCGCCTGCAATCCGTATTCGCAGCGGGAGACCGCTTGCTCCTGGTCTATCCGCCCGGTCTTGAATTCGTCCAGGCCTTTTGGGGGGCGTTGTATGCCGGGTTAGTTGCGGTACCGGTCCCTCCGCCGGATGCCTTTCGTTCCAAGGTTGGTGTCGCCCGCGTCCAGCGTATTGCCGAGGATGCCGGGGTGGCCGGAGCCTTGAGCACCAACCAGATTGTGGAGCTGGTTCGGGCGCAGGAGCCTGCGATTTCGCTGCAACAGTGGCTGGTCTGTGATGCCGCTACCCCGGACTCAACGGTTCAGTGGACGCCGACGCATCCGGTCGATTCCACCCTGGCCTATCTGCAATATACGTCCGGTTCGACTTCCGTTCCCAAAGGCGTGATGGTCAGCCACGGGAATATGACCGCGCAGAGCCGGTGCATCACCGAGGCCGGCTGTTACGATGCCGATTCCGTCACCCTGTCCTGGATGCCGCATTTTCATGACTATGGATTGGTGAAGGGCATCATCCAGCCCGCCTGGATCGGTCGCCCGGCCTACCTGATGTCGCCGCTTACCTTTCTGAAGCGACCCCTGCGCTGGCTCGAAGCGATTCAACGGTATCAGGTTACGCATAGCGGTGCGCCCAATTTTGCCTACCGTCGCTGTGTGGAGACCATCGCTCCTGAAGATCGCGCAAAGCTGGATCTCTCCGGCTGGCGGGTCGCGAGTTGCGGTGCTGAACCGATTGCCCACGATACCATCGATCGATTTGCTGAGGCGTTTGCTCCGTCCGGGTTCCGGCGCGAGGCATTTTTCCCTGCCTACGGGATGGCGGAGTACACCCTGTTGATCTCGTTGAAGCGGGAAGGGGTGGCCCCGACGTTGCTGCCGCTGGATCCCTCGGCATTGGAGCGGGGGGTGGTCTCCGAGGCCACGGCTGGTATGGCTCCGGTCCGGCAGGTCGTCGGATGCGGCATTCCCGTGGGAGATACCCGGGTGGTCATCGCCCATCCCGAGACCCTGTCCCGCTGCGCTGCGCAACAGGTCGGCGAAATCTGGTTGGCCGGAGCCAGCACCACCCAGGGATATTGGAATAATCCGGAGGAAACTGCGCGGACCTTCCGCGCGATGCTCCGTGATACGGGGGAAGGCCCGTTCCTGCGGACCGGTGACCTCGGTTTCGTCAGGGACGGTGAAGTCTTTGTCACCGGGCGTTTGAAGGACCTGCTGATTGTGCGAGGGAGAAATCACTATCCGCAGGATATTGAGCGTACCGTCGAGCAGAGCCACAGCCTGTTTCGGGGCGGGGGCGCAGCGGCCTTCTCTGTCCAGGATGCGGGGGAGGAAGCGGTGGTGGTGGTGCAGGAGGTCGAGCGCCGGGCGACGGCCTTGGCCATCGATGAGCCGGCTGCCGCGATTCGTTCTGCCGTCTCCGAACAGCATGACCTCCATGTCTTCACCATCATCTTCATCAAGGCCGGAAGTCTGCCGAGGACATCGAGTGGAAAAGTCCAGCGACGTGCCTGTCGCGATCAATTTCTGGCCGGCCAACTTTCCATTCTCGGAAAGAGTGTCTTGCCGGCGACTCCGTCTCAGACCCAGTCAGCGGTCGTCGAGATAGAAGACCTGCGCGCGCTCTCGCCGGATACACGGCGGCGGCAGATTGAGCAGGTGGTGCGGGGAATGATTGCCGAGCGCCTCGGGTGCAGCCGAGAGGCCATCGCCGGTGACCGGCCGATACATCTCCTCGGGCTCGATTCGTTGATGGCCGCCGAGGTCTCGCATTGCGTAGAGGAATCGTTCCACGTTCCGCTTTCGTTGCATCAGCTGTTGGGGGGCGCGACGCTCGGCAATCTGGCTGCGACCATCGAAGCGGGAATGCTCCGGGACGGCAGTGAACTCGCTGCGGCCGATGGCCAGAATCTTACAGCGGAGAATGTCGCCCCACTATCCGAGAATCAGGCTGCTCTGTGGTTCCTCAGCCAGTTGGCTCCGGATAGTGCCGCTGCCAACGTCTCCGTCATTCTGCCTCTGCCGTTCGACGTGAAGCAGGCCGCACTGAAACAGGCGCTTGATCGACTGGGTGAGCGCCATGCGACGCTTCGAACCACCTATGAAACGCAGGACGAGGTGCCGGTTCAACGAATTCATGCCCGGTTGCCTTTGAGCTGGACGGTCATTGATGCCTCCACATGGGATTGGTCGCGCTTGCGACGGGAAGCCATGGAAGCGGCGGCGATTCCGTTCAATCTGGCGCATGGCCCTCTGTGGAGGGCGTCGCTATTCACGGGGAAACAACAGGCGTGGTTGTTGCTGGTGGCGCATCATATCGCCGTGGACGGTTGGTCGATGATCCACCTGGTCGAGGACCTCAAGCGGGATTACGCCTCAGACGGTTCCATGCTTCAGGATGGATCGAACGGACTCGGCAGCCAGCCTGCTCCCTATGGCGAGTTCATCAGTTGGCATCGTGCATTACTGGAGAGTGCAGAGGGCGGTCGGCTGGCCCAGTATTGGAAGGCGCAGCTGGCGGGTGAACTCCCGAACTACGATATGCTCTACGATCGGCAGCCGACGACGGTTGAGCCAAGCCGTTATGCGTGGCAGACGATCCACATCGATCGGGCATTGACCGAGCGGCTCAAGGCCTTCGCGCAGGCTGAAGGCACGACACTGTACGCCGTCTGCCTGGCTGCGCTTCACGCCCTGCTGTACCGCTACACGAATGTGGAAGACACAGCCGTGGTCACTCCGGTGTTCGGTCGAAGCCGGTCTCGATTCGCCCGGACCGTCGGTGATTTTGTGAATATGCTCGTGTTGCGGGAGGCGGTTCAGGTCGATGTGTCCGGCCGCGAGTTGCTGGCGCAGACCAAGCGTACTCTGTTGGAGGCCCTCGATCATCAGGACTATCCCTATGCGCGGCTCGTGTCGGACTTGCGACCGGCCCGCGATCGTCAACGAGCGCCATTGGGACAAATCCTGTTCGTGCTGCAACAGTTCAAGTTGCTGGCGGAACTCGATCGACGGATGGGTGCCTCGCCGTCATCTGTTGCTGAATCGGGACTACCTCCGTGGGAGGCCTATGTGATTCCCCAGCAGAGCGGCCAGTTCGATCTCTGCCTTGAGCTGGCCGAATCGGAGCAAGGCGTAACCGGTTACTTCGAATACAAAGACGAGCTGTTTGCGCCCGACCGGGTGGCACGGATGCAGCAGCATTTTGTCCGCGTGCTGGAGGGGCTTGTCGCCGACCCCGCAGCGCCGATCGGGTCACTGCCGCTCATGTCCGAGGCGGAGTGTCGCGAGACGGTCCTGATGTGGGGACAGTCTCCCGAACCGCAGGAGCCGGCAGAGTGCCTCCACCGCCTGATCGAAGCACAGGTGTCGCGCACCCCTGATGCGATCGCGGTTCGACAGGGCGACCGGGAATTGACCTATCGGGAGTTGAACGCGCGCGCGAACCGTGTGGCCCATTACCTCCGCCGGCGGGGCGTCGCCCCCGGTATGGTCGTCGGCCTCTGCCTGGAACGATCGCTCAACTTGATCGTCGGCATGCTCGGCATTCTCAAATCGGGCGGGGCTTACCTGCCCCTGGATGCCGATTATCCGACCGACCGCCTGGAGTATATGCTGCGAGATAGCCAGGTCCGGGTGTTGGTGACGCAACAGGATCAACTCGCCCGGCTGCCTGCGACGAACCCGCACACGATCTGTCTCGATTCCGAATGGGACCAAATCGCCCGCTTCCCGGACGATGCCATCGAAGGTACGGACGCTCCGGAAAATCTGGCCTATGTGATTTATACCTCCGGTTCCACCGGCCAGCCCAAGGGGGTGATGATCGAACATCGATCGATCGCCAACTATGTGCGGGCGATCACGGAGATCGCGGGTGTCCACTCGCACGACCGGGTGCTGCAATTCGCGTCGATGAGTTTCGACACCGCCGCCGAAGAAATGTTTCCCTGCCTTACGACGGGTGCGACGCTGGTGTTGCGCACTCAGATGATGATCGATTCGGTGTCGGGCTTCTTGGATCGATGCCGGGACTGGCAGTTGACGCTCTTGGATTTGCCGACGGCGTATTGGCATGAAGTCGTCACCCGGATGGAGTTGGAGCAACTCGCCTTCCCGGATTCGGTGAAGACGGTGATCATCGGTGGCGAACGCGTCCTTCCCCAGATCGTGCAGCGGTGGGCTAGATTGGTCGGTCGTACGGTTCGATTGCTGAATACCTACGGGCCGACGGAAACGACGGTCGCCGTCACCTGGTCGGATCTCACGGGCCTCGGGTTGCAGGAGGAGTTGCGTGAGGACGTGCCGATCGGGCGTGTGATTTCTCAGTCTTCCGTCTATGTGTTGGATCGGCATCGTCGTCCGGTTCCGGTGGGCGTGCCCGGAGAACTCTATGTCGGCGGCGTGGGGGTGGCGCGAGGCTATCGTGGCCGACCCGAGCTTACTGATACGAAATTTATTCCCGATCCGTTCTCAAGCCTTACGGGGGCCCGTCTGTATCGCACCGGCGACCTCGTGCGCTGGCGAACGGACGGGCAGCTCGACTATCGCGGCCGTGTGGATCGCCAGGTCAAGATTCGCGGCTATCGGATTGAACTGGAAGAGATCGAGGCGGTGCTGAACCGGCACCCGGACCTGGAGCGCGCGGTCGTCGAGGTGCGGGAAGATCAGCCGGGTGATAAGCGGATCGTCGCCTTCATGGTCCCTCGTCCACAGAACCGGCTGGGACTGGTGCAGTTGCGCGAACAGCTGCGGAGCCAGTTGCCCGCGCACATGATTCCTTCAGCTTTCGTCGAGATGGAGACGCTGCCCCTGACCGTCAACGGCAAGGTGGATCGTGTTGCGCTCCGTGTCGCTACGGACAGTCGCGCGAGCAAGGTCGATCTCACGTCTGAGTTTCTCGCGCCGCGGACGCCCACCGAGCAGGTGCTGGCCGACATCTGGGGGGAAATCCTCCACGTGAAGGATGTCGGCGTGCATGACAATTTCTTCGAACTGGGAGGCCATTCGCTGTTGGCGACACAGCTGGTGTCCAGAGTCCAAGCCCTGTTCCGGGTCGTCCTGCCTCTACGACAAGTCTTTGAACGACCGACCATTGCGACACTGGCCGAGGTGATCACACGCTCTCAGGAAGCCGGAAAGCAGCAATCGGAGCGGGACAGACAAGCGATGACCAAGGCGGCGCGTGGAACGCCGTTGCCGCTGTCGTTTGCGCAGGAACGGATGTGGTTTCTCTATCAGTTGTCGCCGAGCGGCTCCGCCTACAACATTCCGGCCAGCGTGCGCTTGCATGGTCCGCTCAATCGGGCGGCGTTGCGTTGGGGTGTGGCGGAGCTTGTGCGCCGCCACGATGCGCTCCGGACGACGTTTGCCACGGTGGATGGTCAAGCGCGTCAGATCATTCACGCCTCGTTGGATCCGCTCTGGGTGGAAGAAGATCTGCGCGGGTTGCCTCGTGAGATGCGCGAGGCGAGGGGGTTGGAATTGGCCACCGCGGAGGCGCGCCGTCCATTCGACCTCGGGCAGGGACCGTTGCTGCGTATTCTGCTGGTTCAATTGGGCGAGGAGGATCATGTGTTGGTGGTCAGTACGCACCACATCATTTCTGATCAATGGTCGTACGGCGTGATCGCCCGTGAACTGGTGAAGTGCTACAACGCGTTCTGCGCGGGGAAACCCGTCGCGATTCAACCGGACCTCGCGATTCAGTATGCCGATTTTGCCCAGTGGCAACGGACATGGTTGACCGGTTCGGTGCTGGCTGAGCAACTCGCGCATTGGAAATCCAAACTCACGGATCTGCCGGTGCTCGCCTTGCCGTCCGATCGGCCGCGATTGCCCGTCCATTCGTTCAAGGGCGATCAGGTCTCCCTCGACCTGTCCTGGGCGCTTGTGAATCGCCTGAAACAGCTCAGCGTGCGTGAAGGCGTCACGTTGTACATGGTGTTCCTGGCCGGGTTCTTCGGGCTCCTGCATCGCCTCACGCAGCAGCGCGATCTGGTGATCGGCACACCGATCGCGAACCGTCATCGGCTGGAGATTGAGGATTTAGTCGGCACGTTCGTGAATACGCTGGTGTTGCGCACGGATGTCACGGGGGAACTGACCTTCCGCGAACTACTGCGCAAGGTGAGAGATCTGTCCCTCGATGCCTATGCGCACCAGGACATCCCGTTCGAGAAGCTCGTCGAAGAGCTGCGCCCGGATCGCAGCCAGGGCGGGTTGCCCCTGGTGCAGGTCTTGTTCAACTTCGCCAATACTCCCTTCGCCAGGACGGAGTTTCAGCATCTGTCGTGGACTCCCTATGAAGTCAGTCGAGGGGCGGCGCAGCTCGATCTCGGCCTGTCGATCGACCCGTTGGCTTCGCGGAAAGCCTATCTGGAGTTCAATACGGACCTGTTCGATCGCACCTCCGCCGAACGTTGGCTGGCGGAGTACCGTCAATTCATGGAGGTCATCGCGGAGCATCCGGAAGAGAAGGTCGGACGCGTGACGATCCTCGCGGAACAGGAGCAACATCGGATTCTGCGTGAATGGAATGCGACGGAGAAGCCCGTCGATTGCGAAACCTGTTTTGCGCAACTATTTGAAGCGCAGGTCGGCCGGACTCCGGATGCGATCGCCGTGGTGTTTCAAGGCGCTGAATTGTCCTATGCGGAACTGAACCGTCGCGCGAATCGGCTGGCGCATCGGTTGCGTGAACAGGGCGTGGGCCCGGATGTGGTGGTGCCGGTGTTCCTCGAACGGTCTCCCGAATTGCTCATCAGTCTTCTGGCGGTCATGAAGGCCGGTGGCGCGTACCTGCCGTTGGTTCCCGGATTACCGATCCGCCGGTTGGCGGCCATGATCGAAGCCAGTCACGCGGCGGTGGTCGTGACAGACTCCAAGCTTCTTGGCGGGCTTCCTCAGCACCAGCTTCGGGTGGTCTGCCTGGACGGGGAGGCGGAGTTGCTGACGCGGTATTCGGAGAAGGATCCTGCACCCCTCGCGAAACCCGAGCATCTCGTCTATGTCCTATTCACCTCTGGATCGACCGGTCAGCCGAAGGGTGTCGAAATTGAACATCGCGCCCTGGTGAATTTCCTCCGCTCCATGCAGCGAGAGCCGGGATTGAGCAATCGTGATGTACTGATTGCGTTGACTCCGCTGTCATTCGATATCGCCGGGCTGGAGCTCTATCTCCCGCTGTTGGTCGGTGCCCGCATTGTGCTGGCCAATCGTGAACAGGCGATGGACGGGGCCTGGTTACAGCGTGAGCTCGATCAAGGGACCAGTACGGTCATGCAGGCGACCCCCGCAACCTGGCGAATGGTGCTGCAGTTCGGCTGGAAGGGCGGGCGAGGCGTCAAAGTCTTATGTGGCGGAGAAGCGCTGCCGCGAGAGTTAGCGCAGGAACTACTCACAAGAGCAGGGTCTGTCTGGAATGTGTACGGACCGACGGAGACGACCATTTGGTCGACGTTAGAGCGGGTGCGTACTGCTGAACGCACGATTTCTCTCGGGCGGCCGATCGCGAATACTCAGGTCTATGTGTTGGATCTGAACCGGGAACCGGTCCCGGTGGGAATCCCGGGTGAACTGTATATCGGCGGGATGGGGCTTGCGCGCGGATACCGGGGCGCTCCTCAGCTGACGGCGGAGCGATTCGTCTCCAATCCGTTCCGGGCGGGCGAGCGGCTCTACCGCACGGGTGACCAGGTCAAATGGCTGCCTGACGGACGATTGGATTATATCGGGCGCATCGATTATCAGGTCAAACTACGCGGGTTCCGGATCGAACTCGGTGAAATCGAGGCGGTCCTCGCGGGCGATCCGGCGGTGAAGCAGGCGGTGGTCATCGTGCGGGAGGATGCGCCGGGAGACAAGCGGCTGGTTGCCTATGTGGTGGCGAGAGAAGGGCGCAGTTGCGATCCGCAGGCGCTTCGACGGGCCCTGCGAGACATGGTCCCGGATTATATGGTGCCGGCGGCGATTGTGCCGCTCAACGAATTCCCTCTCACGCCGAATGGAAAGGTAGATCGTGGCGCCTTGCCCGCGCCGGTGGCGGAGCCGGTGCATGACAGCGCTCAGCCGATCGAGCCCAGGAATCGGGTTGAATTGCAGTTGGTGGCCATCTGGGAGCAGGTCCTGGGAATCACGCCCATCGGCGTGCGCGACAACTTCTTCGCGTTGGGCGGTTATTCCCTGCTGGCGCTCCGGATGTTCAGCGCCATCGAACAGACTTTCGGCATACGCCTGCCGATGGCGGTGCTCTTTCAGACGCCCACGATCGAGCAATTGGCGGATGTTCTGGCCGACGAAGGGTGCACCGTGCGCTGGCGGTCCTTGGTCGCGATTCAACCGGAGGGAAAAAATTCTCCCTTCTTTGCGGTTCCAGGGGTCGGCGGCAATGTGCTCGTATTTGCCCGCCTGGCCAAGTTGCTGGGGGATACCCAACCGTTTTATGGACTGCAAGCTCGCGGCCTCGACGGGAAAGAAAAACCGTTCATGCGCGTGGAGGAGATGGCCGCGCATTACATCGAAGAAATACGGTCGGTTCAACCGCAGGGACCGTACCTCATCGGTGGAACCTGCACGGGGGGGCTGGCGGCCTATGAGATCGCTCAACAGCTCATGGCGCAGGGAGAGCAGGTGATTCTGGCTGTCATGGAATCCTGGCATCCCCGGTCCTACCTGACGCATTGGAGTCGGCCTCCTTATTTGCTCTGGCCGATCCTGTTTGTGTGGATGAAGATCACGACGTACCTGCGTCTTATGCGGAAACTGCCGATCCAGGAGTGGCCGTCGTTCTGGAGAGGAAAGTTGAAACGGATTTGGAATCTCATGCACCATACCGAAGCGGCTGAGCATCAAGATGAGTTTCTCTACAAGGATCAGGTGACGTATGCCACCTTCCATGCCGTGGCGCGGTACGATTTGAAACCGTTCCGCGGGCCGGTGTTGAATGTGATTGCTTCCAAACATCCGCTGACGAACTCCAGCGATGATACGCGGTTGGTCTTCGGCGAATCCGCGAGGGGCATGAGCCGGACGATTTATCTGCCGGCCGAAGATTCGGGGCGGTTATTTGTCGCGCCGCATGTGCAGGAGTTGGCGCACCATCTGAAGTCGTTTTGGCAGGAAGCGTGGGCGACGCTCCAGAACAAACCGGATGATCAGGGCAAGGGGCCTTCCTCAAGAGCCGCCTAGGTTCGGCAACATGAAAGCCTCCTCACCATGATGAAAATGTATCGGTTTCTCCTGTTCTTGCTCCGCGACGCCCGAAGCATGATGGTGCTGATGGTGCTGACCGGTTTGTTGGCCGGGCTGTCCAGTGTGGGCCTGCTCGCCGTCATCAACAAACTCATCAACGGCGCCGGAGCGACCTCTGAGCTGTTTGCCGCAGCCTTCATCGGTTTGGCGGTACTGAAGGTCGTATCGAACTACCTCTCCCAACTGTTGCTCGTGACCTTCGCGCAAAAAACCATCCTGAATCTCGGGATGGATCTTTGTTGGAAAGTGGTGCGGGCGCCCTATCGCACGTTGGAACGTCGCGGTGCGCATGAAATTCTGGCCACGCTGACGGATGACACGAATGCCATGGCCTGGGCGGTGAACGGATTGCCGGGCTTGGCGATCAATGTCGCGATCCTTGCCGGCTGCTCCCTCTACCTTGCGTGGCTCTCGTGGCAGGCGTTTCTCGGCGTGGTCCTACTGGCCGTGTTGGGATTGCTCGGGTACCGGCAGCTGTATAACCGCGTGCTCCGGTCGTCGCTGGCGGTGCGCGATTCGAAAGGGGTCCTCTTCGAGCATTTTCGCAGTCTGACGGAAGGTATGAAGGAGTTGATGTTGCATCGCGGGCGTCGAGAAACGTTCGTCGATTCGGATATCCGGCAAGCTGCCGAAGCGCTCCGCCACCACAATCTGGTGACGACGAAGCAATACCTCACCACCGATTCCTGGACGCAGGTGCTGTTCTACGCACTGATCGGGGTTATTCTCCTGCTCTTTCCCAGATTGTTGTCGTTGTCGGGGGAGTCACTGACAGGATATGCGTTCGCGATGCTCTACATGATCGGTCCGATGTGGGGGTTGCTCGGGATGGTGCCCACCTTGAGTCGGGGGCAGGTGGCGCTGGAGAAGATCGAATCGCTTGGACTGGCATTGGATGAAGGCCGTCGCGAGGGCGGCGCGGAGCGCCCGGTGACGCACGGCACGCAATGTCTGGAGTTCTCACAGGCGATTTTTTCGTATGACCCGAAAGGTGAAGATGAGAGGTCGTTCAGCCTTGGACCGCTGGATGTAACGATCAGGACCGGCGAACTGGTGTTTATCATCGGGGGGAACGGCAGCGGGAAGTCGACCTTTGTGAAAGTGCTCACCGGGTTGTATCTTCCGCAACAGGGAGCAGTCAGGCTGAACGGCGAGGCGATCACGCCCGCGAACCAGGACTGGTACCGGCAGCATTTTGCGGCGGTGTTCTCCGATTTCTATCTGTTCAAGAAACTGTTGGGGCTCGATCCCGCGTTGATTGAGAGTCAGGCCGACGGCTGGTTGAAAACGCTCCGGATCCAGCACAAGGTCACGATCCAAGATGGCGAGTACTCGACCATCAATGTGTCGCAGGGCCAACGAAAGCGCCTGGCTCTCGTCACGGCCATGTTGGAAGATCGTCCGTTTTATGTCTTCGACGAATGGGCGGCCGATCAGGATCCTCAGTACAAGGACGTCTTTTACGGTGAGCTCTTGCCGGAGTTGCGGGCGCGAGGAAAAGGTGTCATCGTGGTCACCCATGACGACCGGTATTTCCATGTGGGCGACCGTGTGCTAAAACTCGACGAAGGCAAGATTCTGGAAACTCCGAACCGGGCTGCCTCAACGGGCTCGAATCGAACGCCCCCGATGCTGAAGCCGGTGATCCGCTCCTCGGCATAACGCAGGGTCTGCGCCTCGCGTGTCTCAACCCATGTCCGGATTGTCGATTCCCTCCAGAGATTCTTCGCCGTTGCCCGCTCTGAGCCGGCAGGATGTGCATGTCTGGTTCTGCCGTCTTGCCCGACATGAGGAGCAACGCGACGCTCTTGCCGCTCTGCTCTCGCGTGATGAAGAGGCCCGCGCGGCCCGATTTGCCTTCGAGCGGGATCGCCGCCGGTTCATCCTGTCGCACGGGCTGCTGCGCGTTATTCTGGCCCGCTACGTCGACAGAGAAGCCAGGCAGATTGAGTTTGCTACCGGAGCCCATGGGAAGCCGGCTCTGACCGGTCGCTCCTGTGCCGGCCAGGACATTCAGTTCAGCCTCTCCCATTCAGGGGAATATGCCGTGATGGCCGTGGCGGCGGGGCTCGCCGTCGGTGTGGATGTCGAGGTGCACAGGCCGGACGTGGATGCGCTCAAGCTCGCGCAGCGGTTTTTTTCGTCCGAGGAGTCAGGGCAGATCACTCAGGCTCAGCAGGATGCGCAGCTGGCACTGTTCTATCGCTACTGGACGGCGAAGGAGGCCTATCTCAAAGGGCGTGGGGTGGGGTTGTCTCTCGGGCTGGATCGATTCGAAATCTTGTTCGATGATGGGTCGCCGCTCGCTCACGTGCGGATGACCGACTCCGGAGCCCTCGATACGAACTGGCAGGTGCAGTCGCTCTCGTTGGCCGATGACGTATCCGGAGCACTCGCCGTTGAGGGGTCGGCCTGCCAGGTTCGACTGTGGGATTCGAGTACAGATCTGTTTCGTTAGGTGGTCTCCCGCCGGGCTGCATCTTTTCTCAGCTGCCGAAAGAAGTCCTGTAACAACGCCTGACTCTCTTCAGCACAGACTCCTCCGACGACCTCCACGCGGTGGTTCAGTCGCGGCTCAGGGGGAATATTCATGATGGATCCGCAGGCACCGGCTTTGGGATCGGTGGCCGCGAAGACCAGCCGTGGTATGCGAGCAAGTACGATGGCGCCGATACACATCGTGCAGGGTTCCAGCGTGACATAGAGGGTGGTGTTGATGAGTCGCCAGCTCCCCATATGCCGTGCTGCGTCTTGAATCACGATCACTTCTGCATGAGCCGTCGGGTCCTGCCTGGTTTCCCTGAGATTATGGGCTTGAGCAATCACGATGCCCTCATGCACCAGTAACGCGGCGATCGGCACTTCGCCGATCAGCGGCGCCGAACGCGCGAGTGTCAGGGCTTGTTGCATGAAGCGGGTATCGGGATCGTCGAGGGGGAGCATCGTGTCGTCGGATGAATCCTGTCAGAAACTGAACGCTACTGGAGTCGTCGAGGCGCCTTCATGCTAGCACGTTCTTTGCGTGGAATGGCACCGGGAGAGGAGGCGCAAGCGGAAGATGGAGTTACCGGCCGGTCAGATCTGCCCGATCAAATAAATCGCGCCCGTAGGCTCCGGGCGTCCGCCGTCCGGTTCCACGGTCACGGCGAATTTTTTCATCCGCGCAAACTCGGTCATATTCCTGATGAGCATACGGGCTTTCAACCCCGCATCGAGTCCGAAGACGCCTGCGCTCACCGGTTTGTCGTCGATGGCCCAGAGCTGGTACACCTTGCCGCTCGGTAAGGCCGGCAGATTGTATGCGTAGAGCCAGGCTTTCTTGGTTGCCGGATCGAATAACAGGAAGGCGCCTGCCGATTTGGCCATGTCGGACCCGGCCAGCGACACGACTTTTGAAGAAGGGTTCTTGAACAGTCCGGCAAATTCCTCGTTCTGCCTGGCCAGGCGTTGCAGGGAGGATTCGTTCTGGGTCAGCTGGGAGTGCGCGTCGTCCAGCTCCGCTTCCCGCTGCAGCAATTGATCGCGGAGTTCCGCGACCTCTGTGGCCCGTTGGTCGATCTCCGACTTGAGAGTGCCGATGGTTTGTTCACGCTGTTGCAGCTCAGACTGCAGGCCGGCCACGCGGGCGGTCTCCTGCTGCACGGCGGCTTGCAGTTGTTGAATCTCGCCCGAACGCTGAGAGGTTTGCGTGTAGGACAACCACGCGAGATACCCGCCCCCCACAATCAGGACGGCCGCGGCAAATCCCATTGCCAGACGGAACGGCAGCGAGCGGGCCGGCGCGATGGGCGGGAACAGGTGGTTCATCCATTCGCCCGGTTCCAGGCTCGACTTCGGGCCGGCCTGCTCCGCTTCCACCGCACTCGCGATCGGCATCGGCGCCATCATGATTTTGGCTTTGAGCGTATTCGGGGGTGTCGCCGGGGTGAGCCCGAACGGCAGCAGGGACGCCACGGTTTGATAGTCCTTGAGAGCGGCATGGCAGGCCGCGCATCCCGATAACAGGTGCGCTTCGATGGCCTGTCGCTCCGACCGTTCGAGGGCGCCGATCGCGTACAGGGGGACCGCGTCTTCCAGTTCCTCGTGTGTCATACCCCGTCACCCTGCGGTAATGTCTGCTGCAATGACGCGCGGAGCTTGGCCATCGCCAGTTTGATGCGCGTCTTCACCGTCCCCAGCGGCTGGTTCAGCTTGGCGGCAATCTCCGTATGAGTCAGGCCCTGGTAAAACGCCATCTCGATGGCCTGTTGTTGCGGCAGCGGCAACTCCAGAATGGCTTTCGCCATCATCTGGCGCAGCTCGGTATCCTCCCGGGCTTCGTACGGATTCGGGCTGACGTCGGGTGTACGCGAAACCAGGGGATGTTCGAACGAATCGGCGACGACATGTTGCCCGCGTGATGCTCGTGCACGGAGCCGGTCGATGGCTCGACTGCGGGTGAGGGTCACCAGCCAGGCGATCGGGGTTCCACGGCCGACATCGTATTTGGCGATCTTGCGCCATACCTCCAGGTAGACCTCCTGAAGTAACTCCGCGGCCTCATCGCGGTCATTCAAAATGCGGTACGCGAGGGTAAAGAGCAGGGTGCTCGATTGATCGTAGAGTTGGCCGAATGCCTGTTGATCGCCCTTGGCCACACGGGCCAGGAGTTTGGGGTCGATCGTCGATGCAGCTTGTCGGGAGGCAGCTTCCATGCAGTGGGCCTGGGCGCGGGCGCAATTCTCCGGATCGGAATAGGGCACACTATAACACTCTACGTGAAAAACGACTAATCGGATGTGAGAATCCGTCGGCAGGAGGGGGGCCGCGCTTCACGGCATCATGACCGTCTTTATCGGCGCTCGACAGGAAGGTCGCGAACGGCCGGCCGGAGCGATTTCATACGTACTCTTTCAGAATGTGCGCGGCGTCCTGTGCTCCGGACAGGGGAGGCGGCGTCGATGAAACGGGGCGGGCGAAGGCTTGTTCTATGGCCGCGTTCCATCGTCCCTGGAGAAAATCGGCAAGTGGGAGCTCTGCACCGCGACCATATCGATGCAGGTGATCGACCAGGGGCGGCTCGTCGGGGAAATTGTATCGTCGCACATAGACGACGGGGATTCCGAGCGCCACGGCTTCCACGATCGTGCCGTACCCTGGCTTTGTGAGGATCATATCTACGGACGCCATGACCGCTTTGAATGTCATGCCCAGGGAGGCCAGCGACAGGACGCGAGTCAGTCCATTCGGCACGGCGCCATCCACAACGAAGCGAAAGCCGTCCATCGCCTCCATGTGTTCGACGGGAAACGCGCGCAGGGCGATGCCGCCGAACCCGACCAGCACGACCCGTTCCGACTGTCCGGCGCCGATGGCCTTACGGAGCGCCGCGGGTTGAGGGACGGCCGGTTCCGCGATGGGGCCGATTTCGCGGACAGAACGAAACGCGGTGACCGCAAGAGCCGGTGCCACACGCAGGAAGCAGTCGGCCTTGGCATAGGCCTCGCGGATCTGGCGAAGGATGGTGCCCTGTTCACGTTGGGCGGGATCTGCGAACGGTTCCAGGACCAGATCCCAAGACAAGGAGCAGAGGCCGATGGTCGGAATGCCCGTAGCCGCGCCGGCGGCAATGCCGAGATGAGAGATATCGGAAAGGACACAGGCGGGTCCGGCGCTGCGGATGAGCGCGGCTTCAGTCTCAATGTTCTGCTGCCAATCGCTGTGGAGCACAGCGTGGGCGGCCCAGGTGCGAGAGACATCGATCTTCAGTGGGCCGTCCTGGATGCAGCCGACATCCTGCTGTCCGACATTGAGTTGCCAGGGAATGTCGAGACGAGGTTCGAAGAAGCCGGCGGGGACCGTTGTCCGCAAAATGGCGTGAAGATCCGGAACCAACCGTCCCAACGCGTTCAGTACCGGTACCACTTGTGCCGCGTGGCCGTAGCCGTGGCCTGAAATGGAACACCAGATCAGCGGCATGGCAGGCTGCTGAAAAAGACCCCCAGCGTCGTTCTCGACTCGGAATCCTCCTCAACGTATCTCTGATCGTACGTCTCCGGGCCTTTCGCGCCTGCGGCCTCGCTGGATGGTCTTTGTGAGCACCCTGCGAGCGCTGTGCGTAACATCTCCATCCGGGCTCAGCTGTTCGAGTAATCGGATTCCATCGGGGCGATGTTGTACATGAGTTCGAGGTCGAACTCGTCGATCAATTCGTTCACGGCGTCCCGTCCCATGTCGGAGCGCACTTCATTGATGACCAGTTCGATGGCCATGGCGGCATGCTGGCCGTATTGTGTGATCGCAGATTCGATCCGTTGCCTGGCTGCGTCAAGGTTCATAGATCCTCCAACCGGCTTATCCGAGCGTTCTCAAGAGTTGTTGCAGTTCCGGCACCAGATCCACTCCGCCGTTGGATCGCCCCGAAACGGCTGCGTCGATCCCGGCTTTCAGGACGGGTTTGGCCTCTTCCTTCTTGCCCAGTGTGACTAGGGCGCGTCCGAGGGCGAGGTGCGACGCCACATGCGTCGGATCCAATTGGGTGGCGACCGTGAGGTGCTCGGCGGCCTCCTCGACGCTGCCGCCTTCTTGCAAGATTTTATTGCCTAGGCCGTAGCGACCCAGAAATCCTTTCGGGTTTTTCTCAACCATTTGGCGAAACGCGCTGATATCCATGAGGCTCCTTGTGAAGCGTGATTGGCTGGTCTGGTGACGCGGGATTCTACCATCACCTGTGTTCGTTCAGCTACGGGCGGCCCGGAGTCGGGCGAGCCGTTCGCGGTCGGCGGCAGCGGGCGCGCGTCCGGTTCCCAGCGCCAGATGGTGCAGCCGTTCCACGCAGCGGAGGGCCGCGACCGTATCCTGTCGTTGTTCATAGAGATTGGCCAGTTCACGGAGGACCGCCGCTTCGCCGGCCGGATTGCCGAGCTTAATGAAATGTTCGGAGGCATTGTTGAAACATCGTTCGGCCTCTACCGTGCGGCCACTGTCGAGGAAGGTCTTTCCCAGCTGACTGTACGTGCCGGCCAGGCCTTCTTCGTTGCCGACCACCCGGTGGGACTCCAGTGCCTGCGTGAACAACCGGACGGACTCATCCCATCGGTGCTGCCGGGCCTCTTCCATGGCCAGGTTGTGGTAAAGGATGCCGAGCGCGCGATGGTCGTTGAGCGGCTTGAGTAAATCGAGCGCTTCCAGATAGTAAGGGCGGGCCTTCTCCGGTCGGTCGGCGCCGATGTAGAGGTTGCCGAGATTGACGAGTGTATGGGCGATGGCGTGGGGATCTTGTTCGCCACGTTGGATCGCCAGCACTTCTTTGTAACAGGCGTCGGCCTTCTCCAATTCGCCGGCCAGAGCATAGGTGTTGCCGAGATTGCCGAGGCTGTTCGAGAGTTCACGCTGGGTCCCGGTCAGGCGGTCGTCCTTGACGGCCGCCTCCCAGGCGGCGCGTGCCTGGATAAGATCCCCACGATGGAGAAAAATGCGTGCGCGATGTTTGTCGTTTTCAGCCATGTCTTGGAACCGTCGTTCGTTTCTCGTCCCTCGTATCTCGTTTTTGAAACGCTTCACGCTTCACGAGTGACGTTTCACGGCTTGGGTCAGTCGCCGCCCTTCGGCGTGTCTTTACGAAATTCCACCACGATGTCGTCTTCTTCGTCCAGGCCCAAACCGGCGCGAAACGAGTCGAGCAATTCGGCAACAGAGGCAAGATGGCGCGGATCCTTTCCCTCCGGTGAGGCGAGATAGGCCTCGGAGAGCGTCATGCCGGTGTGAAAGTGACGGGCGATCGTCTCCTCTGTGACCTGTTGCCAGGTGATGTAGATACAGAAGGCCTGGAAACGATGTGCGTCGGGGTGGCGACCGGCCAACGCGAGCAATTGTTCATAGGCCTCGCGGGCAGTGGAACCGGCATTGGACGAGAAGGTCTGTTCAAGCTCAATGGCCTGGTCCCAATCGGCACCGAGCTCGGCTTCTGATTCCCGGAGCGTATCTTGTGCGGCCAGAGCGGCATCGAATTGCATAACTGGTTCTTTCTTGAAGCGTGGGCCGTGGATCGTCTGTGCGTGGCGCCTGTCGTGAAGATACAGGCCTGTCAGACCCCAGCATACGCGGGGAGTGAAAAGCAGGTCAATGAGGTCTCGCGCTTGAGTCGCCGGCGCGGGGCTTGTAGAGTGAACAGGTGGTGAGGCGACGGGTTCAAACGGTGCGCTGCCGAATAAGGTGAGGTGGATATGGCCGTCGAGTCGTTCATGCTGTCGTTGGGCACCAGTGCGCCGCCGTTTACGTTGCGCGATGTGGTGACCGGTGAGGTGTATCAGCTCGACTCCTTCGCCGGTTCATCGGCCTTGCTGGTGATGTTCATCTGCCGCCACTGCCCCTATGTGGTGCACGTGGAGCAGGAGATCGCCAGGATCGGGCGAGACTATAGAGATACCGGGCTTGGGATCATCGCAATCAGCAGCAACGATGCGAAGTCCTATCCGGACGATGCGCCTCCGCGCCTGAAGGAGATGGCCGAGCGGCTCGCCTTGACCTTTCCATTCTGCTGCGATGACACCCAGGAGGTGGCGAAAGCCTACCGGGCTGTCTGCACGCCGGACTTGTTCCTGTTCGATCGGCAGCGTCGGCTGGTGTACCGAGGCCAATTGGACGACTCGCGCCCCGGCAACAATAGGCCGGTCACCGGTCGGGACCT
>Ga0268299_1001532_pt1 | contig 39392 bp, 27 predicted proteins | sample NOBtaG_FD_193484 | JGI IMG/M metagenome (GOLD analysis project Ga0268299, IMG submission 193484) | Activated sludge microbial communities from bioreactor in Nijmegen, Gelderland, Netherland - NOB reactor | ecosystem: Engineered > Bioreactor > Aerobic > Activated sludge | place: Netherlands... | reverse complement strand
GCTGGCTCAGATGCTAGGGGTTGACGAGACGATGTTGAGCAGGGTGATTAATGGCTATCGTGTGGCTAGCCCAGAGCTTAGGGAGCGGATTGCGGGAATACTGCAGAGTGATGAAAAGTGGCTGTTTGAGTCGAACGGAGCGAAGCCTGACTTCAACGATCCGGCGCGTGCGTGATGGGCTAGCGGCTAGCCGGTGAGCGTTTGCGGCGGACGACCACCACGAAAACTACAAGTGCGAGCAGGTAAAAGGCGAGGGTGATAAGTGCGGAAGGCTCCGGTGCCGTAATGATAGAGGGAATTGCACACCCTTAGCCACCCCAAGACGATTCCTCGGCAAGAAGTCGGGAAACGAACCCAACAAGGAGAAGTCCTTTGTTCATTGTCTGGTTCCCCTCTTCTATCGGCTATGAAGCCCCGCGCACATACCTTTACGTCTCCGCAGAACCAAGGCAAATACCGATCCGAAACCCAGTAAGTCAATTCCTAATTGGGATAGTGCTGAGGGCTCTGGGGTCTTAACAGTGATGAACTCCTGAGGTGAATTCTTCCCCGTGCAACCGCCGGGACATCCGGTGGCTGTATCGGCTACCGGTGAATAGACAGCAACCTTGGAAGGGTCGAAATTAAGGGCACCTGAACCCACCTCTGCGAGGGCATTGTTCTTTAAGCCATTTGCGCCAAACACCGCGTCAATATCTGTTTGCGAAACCCCCTTACTCTGCATCCAGCTAAGTGCGCTTGGATCGAACATGCCCCAGATGGCGAAGGAGATCAAGGCCGCCTGATGCGCGGTTGGTGCTGAGAGCAACATTGTGCTCAAGTAAGCCGCAGCGTAGTAATGTTGAGTGAGGCCCGCTAGAGTGCCACCACTCGACATCCATTTTGCCCCTTGCTTGGTTTGCGTGAGGTCGCCGTCCAGATAAGTGACTGTGGCGTCCCATTCTTGCCCAACCCAGGTGGAGGCAGAGAAGTCGTTGCAAATGACAGTGGTAGTAACACCGTCAATTGTAGCGGTATAAGGATTTACATAGACCCCGGCGTATATGTTGCCACCGGCACCTGTCAACTTCATCTCAACAGTCTGGGCAATAGCGCTCCCTGCAAGACAGAGAAACGCCGCTGTAGCCAAGAGCCACGAGTTTTTTTGGGTTTTGATCAAGGTGCCCTCCGGAATCATTTTGTTTTACTTACCAAACCTTGCCTTCCACAATAACTGTCCCAACGTAGGTGTAGTGACAGCTATGTTCATGTATACGCTGGGGGAGAACTAAGGTCAATGGGACCAATGGGCAAAGCTGAAGTGTCAAGTTGGCTCATGGATCACCTATGTGATTGAAAAAGCAAACCTTCTATGAGGGTCAGGCTTTTTTCTTGAAGAACTGCTGAATTAGTACTAGTGCGGGTTGGCTCAGGTCTACTTGTACCATTGACGAGGATGGCGTTCTATCTGCAAGATGAATTGGGCATGAGCACAATTGCGAGACTCGTTCTGGGCTGTGGACTGACTCTGCTCCTAGCTTGTACGACTGATCCTAACCAGAAGAAACTGAAGTACATCCAGAGGGGCGAAGGCTACCTGAAAGCCGGCAGGTTCTTGGAGGCGGCCATTGAGTTTCGCAACGCGGTTAATATCGATTCACGGTACGCAGAGGCGCACTACCACTTGGCAATTGCCTATATTGGATCGAAGAATTATGAATCAGCCCTTCGGGAACTGGCCGAAGTCATCCGCATTGAGCCTTCTGACACACGGGCGCGTATGGAGTTGGCCAAGTTAAACATCGGCCGTGGGCAGTTCACTGAAGCCCAGGCTGCCCTGGAGAAAGTGATCGAGCTGGACCCCAAGAATGCTCAGGCACACGCTCTGCTGGGCCAGAAGTACACGATTACCCGTGAATTGCCCAAAGCCATTGAGGAGCTGCGACAGGCCATCAATCTGGATCCGCAGCGAGTGGAGTACTACTCTGCACAGGCTGTGCTTTACCTAAGTGTGGGCCGATCTGCGGAGGCTGATGCCACAATCAAGAAGTTGATAGAGTCCAACCCGGCCTCGGCTGAAGTACGTCAGGCCGCAGGCCAGTTCTATTTCATGCAGGGCAGAATGAGTGAGGCGGAGGCGGAGATGCAGGCTGCGGTTTCCCATGATTCCAAGGCTGTGCTGCCCAGGATTCTCCTGGGACGGATCTACCTTGCTGCTGGAAAACGAGGGGATGCCGAAAAGTTGTACCTGGAGCTGAAGGAGATTGCACCCGACGATCCACAGGCTTATGGCGCACTCGCCCGCTTTTATTCATCTACAGGTCAGAAGGAGAAAGCGCTTGCAGAATACAAAGTACTGCTTGCCTCCAAACCCAAAGACCGGGAGATTAAGATACGCTTGGTGGAAACCCTGATCGATCTGAACCGGGTAACGGATGCCGAGCCTCTCAGTCGAGAACTTCGAAGCGACAACCCGGATGAAGCACAAGGCCTCTTGCTGCACGGGCGTATTGGGATCGCCCAAGGGAGGTATCAAGAAGCCCAGGAGACTCTGGAAAAAGTTGTCAGGGCCGATCCTAAGTCGGCCACAGGGCACTATTATCTGGGGATCGCCCGCCGGTCGCTCGGGCTTACGGATTTAGCAAGGGATTCCTTTGCCAAAGCGCTTGAGCTATCACCCCAAATGCAGCAGGCATCGGTAGCACTTGCCGGTTTGCAGGTGCAGAAGGGGTTTCACGACGAAGCGCTACGCTTAACCGACAGAGCGCTGAGTTCTGAAGCACCCGCTCCGGTCTACCTTGTAAGGGCTCGGGCAATGCTGGCGAAAGGGGATTTGAAGGAGGGGGAGGCGTTGCTTCAGGAGGCACTCAGCAGGAACCCGGCTTCCTTGCCGGCGTTGGCACTGCTCCTGAACCTATACACCAGCCAGGGTAAGACAGCGGAAGCAGTACAGCGCCTCACGGGGTTGGTTCAGCAGCATCCGCGCAATGCCGGACTGCACTTCCTGCTAGGTGTCGGCTATTTCAGCGTAAAGGATTTCGCAAGAGCGGAGGCCAGCATCAGACAGGCAATTGCCCTGGATCCGCGGACGCCACAAGTGCATACCCTCTTGGGGAATATCTATCTTGCGAAGGGGGAAGTAGAGCAGGCGAAGACGCACTATCGGAAGGCAATTGAAGCTGAGCCGCGCAATGTCTCCAACTACATCGCACTGCAGATTCAATATACGAAGGAGGGGAATTGGGAAGAGGCTAAGAAGCTAGGCGAGAAAGCTCGTGAGCTGGACCCTGCTTCTCCGTTCATCGCCAGCGAGTTGGCCAGGCTTTATTTGGATCATGGTGGCAACGTCAATGTGGCGTTGTCGCTGGCGCAGGAAGCAAAGCAGAAGGTACCAAACGATCCTTCCATAGCTGCTACGCTCGGGTGGGCGTATTACAAAGTGGGATCTTTCAAACAGGCAATCTCGCAGTTGGAGGAATCCGTACGGAAGGAGCCCGGGAATGCCTTATACCAGTATCATTTGGGCATGGCCTACCTGGCTGCCCGCCGCTTCGATGCGGCCGGCCGGGTGCTACAGAAAGCTTTAGCGGTGGAACCGGCTTCGCCGTATCAGGCACAGATCCGCGAGGCCTTGGCGAAGGTATCGAAAGGGTTAAATTAAGTGGTTGGGTCGGTTGTCTGGTTTGAGGGTGAGAGCGTACGGGCCTCTGACTTGTATAAGAGTCCTAGCAACGGCAGGAATATCGCGAGACCGATGAGAGAGAAAAGAGATCCTCCACTATGGTGAAGGTCGCCGTGGAGGAAGTCCCGGTCCACATACACCCCCAGACCAGCGAGAACAACGATGCGGACGGCGTTCTTGAAGATGGTGATCGGGATTGTGAGTAGAACCAGGATGAGCTTATTCCACTTGGATTGAAGAAAGATATGACCAGCTAGGAGACTGGTAATGACGAAGGCTATGCTGGAGCGAATCCCACTACATTCTTCGGCAATCTCGATGCTGACACCAGGGAGGGCGAAGGTGAACCCTTGCCGGAAGACAGGTATGCCGGATAGACCGAAAAGGACAGCAGTAACTTCCGCGGAACCGTACTGAAGAGTAGCAGAAGCGCTATCCATGAAGTTGGATGAGAGCGGGATCATCAGCAAGAGAAACAGCAACGGAAATCTGGCGGCGAGCCAGGCATTTGTTCCATAGCAGAGGATGAACCCCGCAGTCCAGGTGAGAATCACGGCCGTTGCCGTTATCTGCAGGGGTGACCCGGCTGTCGCGGCACTGTAGTAGGAGACGATTCCGAGTATTATTAACGGCAGACCAATACGAGGGCAGTAGCTGGTTTTACGGAAGATGGATCGCCGGTCCCAAAAGATGAGGCACAAACTGATGACCGGGATGAGAATGATGTGGGTGTAGCGCTCACTTTGAAGGGCAAGATTCAATAGGGAGACGAAGGTTTTCTCGAAAAGGATGAGCGAGAGAAGGATCAGCAGGAGACAGGCAACGCTCCGTTTGAGGTGAGGCGAATTCTGGAACGTTGGACCATGCCGGGCCACCTCGACGGAGTTCATTCCGCGGCACCACTAGAGAAACCATTTGGTAAACGATTGGGCTGTAGCTGTTGATTTAACATCGCGACTGGGGTGCTGATCAAACGGTTGTTGATTGCAAAGAGTGCCAGTGCCAAGCGGTTTGTGACACCGATCTTGTTATAGATTCTGGTGAGGTGATGCTTCACTGTCCGCTCACTGATGGAGAACTCTTCGCACACCTGCCGGTTAGACAAGCCGGCCGTGATTCTGCCGATGATCTCGATCTCCCGATTCGTGAAGGCGAACTTCCCTTGTGATACTCCATTGTTCCCGTTGGGCGAAGCATCCCGGAGTGCTTTCACCATTACTTCAATCGCCTCGCTCCCGATCGCATATTTGCCGCAATGGACGCTATGGATGCAGTACAACAACTCGGATGGCGACCCCGTTTTCAGCACCATTCCTCTCGCTCCGGCACGCAGGGCATCAATAATGTCAGATCTTTCCGGAGTCGGCAACATTACTACCAGCTGAGTGGAGGTGTAGTCCCGTAGAGCTTGCTCTAATCCGGAGTACTTGGCCAAGGCTATGTCCACAAGGAGGATATGTGGTGCCAAGCGCCGCGTCAGCCGGAGTAGTGCAGATCCGTCGGAGACTTCTGCAACTACCTGAATAGAAGGGGGCTTAAGCCCAGTACGGATGTTCTGACACGAAAGCAGATGCGGGTCGGCAATCAGAACTCTAACAGATTGGGATTCTCGGCTCATGGGAGCAATTCCTAGTCTTGGCTTAACCGACCTAACCACCTAGCAGGTAAGTCTCCAATTAGGCGCTCCCACACTGATCATCGTAACGTTGCAATAAGATGACTGGCTTAAGGCCAAGCGGGGGGAGACTGCAGACGAATTTTTGAGACTTGCTCCCAAAGTATTGAAGCCATAGTCCAATTTCAAGGCCGTTGCCGCCAGAGATGGAGTTTCCGGAACTGGTTCCAGCCAAGCGAGACAATGTCCAGGCAGCCGTCCTGGTTCCAAGTTCGAAAACGCGTGCGCCCAAACCCAAGTGAAGGTCAACTTGCCGGGGCAGTGCGAACCAGACCCACAGCAACCAGCACAGCGAACCCTATGGCAACGCACATCCCCAGGTTGCTGTAGTCAAACGGTCGTGGGCTGGCGAGGGACAATACACCTTCCAGGGCACAGCCGAAAGAGGCAAGCCAAGCGGCACCGGCCCCGAGATAGATCCGGGTGTTCCGGGCGAGTAGACCAAGCAAGCCCAAAGGTACCGCGAAAACGGCAGCATAGTATTCTACTTTCAGGTATGCGAAGTGCTCGGGAGGTGGCAGCCGGTAGAAACTCGCTAGGCTGGCGCCAGGGTTCAAATCGAGACTGTAAACTAGATTCGATCCCTGCACGGCAGCGTGGAGCTCAGACCCGCCATACGAGACCAGAATGTTGACGAGCTTGGTGTCCGAGAACACTTGAGGCAGTGCAATGGCAAGGCGAGCGCCGACAGGACCTGTAATAGGTGTGCGCAGGCGAAATACAAGATCTGAACCCTCCTGACCGAGAATGAAGTTTTGTTGCAGGGGGTTGATCGAATAAGAAACGATCCTTGCGGGGCCTGACTGGGCGTTGCTGTTTGAGGCGCACGTCAACCGTAGGGTAAAGGCGTTACTCGCTTTGATGCGGCGAGCGATGTTTGCCGGTGGCTGGGCACTCTGCATCCATCGGTCTTTCGTGAGTTCCACACCTTGTCCAATAGCGCCCTCCGTGGCACCCACCCAATCGAAGCGCAGCGGCTCGCACGTTGCACACTCTTCTGCCTGGCCGGTGGCAAAGTTAAACGCAGCAAGGTTACCGGTTGGTAAGCCGGGCGAGCCGCCGGCAGCGAAACTACGTACGGATTCGAAAGGAATAGATCTGTCCGATAACTGAAAGCGGAGAACCCGTCCATGCCAGGGCCTGTCCCCGGTGTGCTCATTGCCAAGAAGCAGGAAGTAGTTTTCGTTCCAGTTGCTGAGCCGAGTGCCGTACTGGAGAGCTGCCGAAGCGAGAAGAGTAATTGCGGAAATGCCTGCCAGGACAAGAATGGCCATGGAGTGGTTCCGGTGAAACCAGGAGATCCTGGCGGCAGCAGCGTCTCCCCAGGCCCGGTACGCAACTCCGCCACTGACAGCCCCAAACGTATTGGTGAAAACGTCAATGAGGGACGACGTGCGCAGAGGCGAAAACAGTTGCAGCGCTTCGATCGAGAGCGAGAAGACAAATGCGCTTGTGCCCGCCACAACTCCGATGCGGACCCAGCCGAGCGCCGGTCGATTGAACCGCTGCGCCAGCAACAGTCCCAGGGGTACGAACAAGACGATATTCAGGATGATATCGAGCGTGTCTCGAAAGCCTTTGGTTTCGAAGAGTGTTCGACTGCCGCCGCGCCAAGTGGGATCAAAGGGGAAAATCGTGGCAGCCAGTACGATGAGCGCCCACAACAACAAGAGCAGGGTATTGCGCAAGGTTATCTGATTTTATGCCCAACCGCCCACCTACTGCCCGAATGGTGTCACTTTGAAGTCGTCGAAGGCAGCTTGCGGACCTAGCGAAGCGAGGCCGTTTAACGTCCACCGCAGGTTCGTCACCGGGTCTACAAAGCGATGTGTGAGCACACCGTTCACCGAGCACTCCACTGTACCATCGGGCTTCTGGTACACCTGGACCACATCTCCATTCTGCGGAGTCGGCGAGGCGAGCGTTTGTACCGCAACCGGCATCGCACCCAGGACGTCATGCTGCATGAATTCGACCTTGTAGGTGCTTCCGCTCTTGCCGTAGCGGAAATAGGTATTGTCGATCTCATTGAACCTGAAGAGCAGCCATGCACCCTGCCCTTGATCGACGATTTTCACTTCCACCTTGGGCTGTTCCGAACTGGTGTCGATCCAGGTATAGGTATATTGCGTGGAGACGGGACGCGCGCGACTCGAAAGTGTGACCCACGCCGGACCGAGCCACTCACGCCAACGATACTGCGCACCGAGGTTCGGTGGGCCTAAAGGCCACTGTTCAGGCTGTAAAAAGTTGTCTACCGTAGCAAGTCCTTCCAGCCTGGGGTTGACGAAGAAATCGTTCGCCGATGCCGTGCCGCCAACGCTAGCCAGCCCCCAACCTTTTTCATACATTAACGCCACGTCACCGGCGTCAATGATGTGCCGGCCATTCACCGTTACAAAAACACCGTCGTCAGGTCTGGTGACGATACGGATTACATCGCCTGTAGATGGGCGGATGGAATCTCTCATCAAGAGGTACTGAAGATTCTGAACAGCTCCGTTGACGACCTTGCGCAGAGCGTAGTATCCGTTTTCATCCGCAGCCAGTCGGAAGTAGTTACTGGCATTCGCCACGCGGAAGAGTACACCCGTGGTCATGGCATGGTTGCCGAGTGCAACTTCCATAGTGCCGAATGAGAATGTTGTACTGAGGAAGGCTACGGAGCCTGCGGTATCCGCTTGTGCCGTCCCATTCAGGATACGGAAACCGGGAGCCGCTGTATTCCATACATGCTGCGAAGGTGAAGTGCCCAAGCCAGATGCAGTGTTCGTCCGGTCAAAGCCTTCAATGACGGAACCAAAGGGCAAAACCGAGTTGGCCCAACTGGCGGTATTGTCGAGAGAGAATGAATCTCCAGGAACGGTGGCGGCAGCGTTACCGTAAACCGGTGCGGCATTGTTACTTCGCATCGAGAATAGGAACTGCTTGGCTTGCGAGGGTAACAGGATTGGAATAGGGCAATTTAAGTTCGACCCTTGCGGTGTACACTCCACAGGGTACGAAGCCACGGTAACTGCTGCGGGGACAGTCACCAGCAACGTGCCCGTCGCACTAGCAGCCACCCCCTCATTACGGGCAGTGACTTCCACGGGATAGTTCTCACTCAGAGCAACATAGCGAGGTGTAGCCACAGTAACCGCCACATTGGGAGCGGGAGGCGGGCCAGTTACATAGATATCATCAAATCTTGCCACGCTGGCGGAATAGCCCGAGAATCCGATGCGAGTGGCGGACTGACCAGTAGAATCCGCAGTTGTAACGACGGTGATTCCATTAACGGAGCAAGTGATTCCCGAGGAAACAACACTGCAATTCAACACGTCTCCAGCCATCGGAGTTACTGTGGCAAGCGTTTGAACGACGGGAGAGGCGAGCGCGCCCCCTCGTACGGATTGAAGTTGATAGTACTGATCGCGCCGTCCGAAGCGCCAATAGTTCTGGCTATCCTGGAAGCGCAGAACCAGCCAGAACTCGGTCGCTGGGGTAGCGAGAGTGACGTTGAGGCTATAAACAGGTATCCCGGGGTCGACCGACGCCAGGACATATCCATCGCCAGGAGCAGCCATGCTATTGCGAATCATGAGGGAGGAGACATTCATGGTCCAAGGCTGACCCGATGTAGCGATGCCGAGGGTATTGGCATCGGCTCGATCGAACGTGTCGACAAAAACGGCATTGGCGGGAATAGGCTGGCGGACATTGGTCGTAACTGAGGCGCTGTTATTGACCACGACTACCTCGCCGGATAGGGCTGGAGTGGATGCTGTCAGCGTGACGATTCCCGGGTTTGGCGGTGTTGCATCCAGACGCACAGACACGACTTGGCCAGCGGCCAGATTACCCAACGAACAACTCCATCCCTGTCCTGCAGCCACGCAGGTGGCACCTGTGAAGACAGGTTGTGGGATGGAACTTGCGGTTAGACTCAGATGCACAGACTGTGCTGTAAGCGGCGATACATTGCGAACAGTCGCAGTCCAACTGGACACAGAGCCAGAAGTGGCGGAAGTGGGTCCGGCCAGCGTTACCAGCAGATCGGGGACTGGCGGCGGGCCAGACACGACGAAATCGTCGAATCGTGTGGTGGGAGACTGATAGGTGGAAAGACCCACTCTGGTGGTGAGGTTGCCCGTCAAATCCAGTGTACGTACCACAGCAACGCCGTTAACACTACATTCGAGGAGACTATAGGTGTTGTTGCAGCTTAGAGTATCGCCTATCGCAGCCGTCGCAGAAGACAGCGCTGTGATGGCCGGTGTGCCCAGACCACCATTGACGATCTGTTGCAGCTGATAAGGCTGATTCTGCCATCGCCCAAAGCGCCAGTAGTTCAGCGAGTCTTGGAAGCGGATAATCATCCAGAATTCCGCTGAAGACTGCGTGACGATCACGCTAGGCCTGTTGGAAGTGAATCCGGTGTCGATCGAACTCAGGGTGAAACCGGAAGGAGGTGTGGCTTGGCCGGTACTGATTCCGATTGGGTTACTATGCTGGATCCAGGTTTGGCCGGTGGTGGCGTTAGCAAGTAGAGTGGAGTCCGGACGGTCAAACGTGTCGATGATGACAGCGTCTGCGGGGAACGGCGGGCGCACCGTAGTGTAACTTGTGTGGGTATTATTCGCCACAGCCACCTCGCCTGTCTGCGCAGGCAATGAGGCCGTTACCTGGATAATTCCATTGGAAGGGGCTGTTGCGTCCATCCGGATGGACACCGACTGCTCCGCAGCCAGAGTTCCCAGCGGACATCGGAATCCAGAACCTGCCGCAACACAGGAGGCGCCGACGAATACAGGCTGCGTGATCGACGGCGCAGTCAGGTTCAATTCCACCGGCTGTGTTGCTATCGTAGCCAGATTCCGCACAGTTGCGGTCCAACTGGAAACGGTTCCCGCAGTGGTGGTCTCCGCCCCCGTCAGTACAACCTCCAGATCCGGGATAGGAGGGGGGCCGGTGACTACGAAATCATCGAACAGGGCGGTACTGCCCTGGTAAGTGGAAATACCCACGCGCTTTGCTGTGTTACCTGCGGTGCTGCTAGTGCGAACTACAGGCACGCCATTGACGCCGCATTCTATTTGGGAACTGCTATTGTCGCAACTGACCACATCGGCAGCGGCCGGCATGACAGTAGCAAGCGTGGTGACGGAAGGAGCGCCAAGGGCGCCGCCGGTAACCTGCTGCAGTTGATAGGCCTGCTGTTGTTGGCGCCCAAAACGCCAATAGTTCGATGTGTTCTCGAAGCGAATCACCATCCAGAACTCTGCCGAGGGCTGCATCATCAGGAAGGTGGTCTTATTAATAGGGCTTCCTGTGTTGAGTGTACTCAGAGCAAATCCGCTGCCCGGCGCCGCCTGACCGGTCCGGATCGAAATCGCTTCATTGTGTTGAGTCCAGGCATGCCCGGTATTTGCGGTTCCGAGCGTTGGGGCATCAGGACGATCGAATGTGTCGACCACTAACGCGTTGGCAGGAATAGCCGGCCGGACAGTGGTGTTGAGGGTAGCACTATTGTTGGTTAGAACCGTTTCGCCCGGCTGAGCAGGCGCGGAAGCCGTTACAGAGATCGTGCCCATGGCGGGGGCCGCACCGTCCATCCGGACTGTGATTGTTTGGCCGGCGGCCAGAGTACTCAGGGTACATCTCCATCCGGTTCCGGCAACTCCACAGGAGGCGCCTGTAAACACAGGCTGCGTAATCGTCGGCGCAGTCAGATTCAATTCCACCGACTGGGCTTGGATGGTGGATATATTTTGAACAGATGCCGTCCAACTGACAAGGGTTCCCGCCGAAGCGATGGATGGCCCGGTCAGCGTCACGAGGAGGTCCGGAACGGGGGGCGGACCGGTTACCACGAAATCATCGAAAAGCGCTGTCCCGCTTTGGTAAGTGGAAAGGCCCACGCGGGTCGCCGTATTGCCTGCGGTGCTGGTGGTACGAACAACCGGCAACCCATTAACACTGCATTCCAACAGGCTGCTTGTGCTGTCACAACTGATTACGTCGGAAGCTGTCGGCATAACAGTTGCGAGCGTGGTGACAACCGGCGAACCAAGATTGCCGTTGATCACCTGCTGCAACTGGTAAGCCTGATTCTGACTCCGGCCAAACCGCCAGTAGTTCGACGAATTCTGGAAGCGAACTACAATCCAAAATTCCGTTGCGGGCTGCATCACGATCGCGGAGGTTTTGGTGGTGGCTGTTCCTGCTTCAAGGGTGCTCAGTGCAAACCCATTGCCAGGTGCGGCTTGGCCGGATTTAATGGCAATCGGCTCATAATGATTCGTCCAAGCTTGGCCGGTATTGGCAGTGCCGAGCGTTGCGCCATCCGGCCGGTCAAAGGTATCAACTACCAGTGCACCGGAAGGAATGGGTTGACGTACACTCGTCGTGAACGACGCGCTGTTCTTGGATGTGTCGGTCTCACCGGTCACGGCTGGCGCCGTTACGCTGAGTGTGAGGAAGGGAGTGGCGAGGATAGAGAATAGCCGAATGGTTGCCGTCACGGTTGCTTGGGGAGCGAGCGTGCTGAATGGGCAGTTATACAGCGAGCCATCGAATGTGCAACTCAAGCCTTCGATGACAAGGGTCGGATGTCCTACTGGCGGTTGCACACGAAGTACTGGAGAAGTCGCGGGAGAGGCCCCGTCATTCACAATTGATGCTGTCCAGGCTACCGAGCCGGAGGCATAGGTGAAGGTCGGGCCGGCCAAACTCACCGTGAGGTCGGGAACCTGCGGAGGCAAAAGGACCAGCAGATCGTCGAATTGAGCAGTGGAAGCGAGATAGCCCGAGACTCCGACGCGTGTCGCGTTCACTCCGAATGTGTCCGAGGTGGTGGCGACGACGGTAGTGTTGACAGAGCAGGTGATGCCGGAATTCAGTAGCGAACAACGTAGAAGATCGCCTGCCTGCGGAGTAATCGTGGCAGGAATGCTGATCTGCGTGTTGAAAAGGGCGTTTGCGCGGATTTGCTGCAACTGGTATGCTCCGCCTTGTGAGCCGAAGCGCCAATAGTTCGCAGTATCCGCCATGCGGAATACCAACCAAAATTCATTGGCGAGAGCGGTTACCCTAATCTCAAGGCTGCCCTTGGATGCAGTGCTGTCCAGTGAAGCGAGATCGAATCCAGAGCCGAGCCGTAGAGTACCAGCATTTATAGAAGGAGTACCGTTATGTACTGTCCAAGCCTGCCCTGTGGTGGCTACCCCTAACGTTCCGTCAGCTCGATTGAAGGTGTCGGAAACAACTTGTTGACTGCTCTGCGCGAAGGTTGTCGATACTGTGAAAAATAATGCTAATCCTAAGATTCCAAAGGGAATACTTCGAATAGATGCTGGCACGAATTTCGTGGGAAACAACGGCCAGGAAGTATGTACAGGCAACCCCTTTTTTCCCATCAGATGGAAAACTTGCATCGACGACCCTTCTGCGCTCCCGGTTCCTTTGTATAAGGTTAGGAACTCATCCCCCGAGTTTACGGAGAAGATGAGGTTTCTTGCAAGCAGAATCCGATTTCAAGGCCTGATTTAATTGCGCTATTGCCCTAAAGGGCAATCCGCCGGGCCATGAACTCCCTGAAGTCCTCATTTTTCGCACTTCTTGCGGCTAAACGGGAACCAGTTCTGCTTGCGGAGCGAGGCCGGCAAGCTGTCGTGCGATTTCCTCCCGATACAACGGGTTCATCAGAAAGACGACATCGGGTTGGTACTCAGTCAGAAACTCCGGTTGCACAATCAGGCAACTCGTACCCGGTACGAACTTCCCCTGCTTATGAGGATTGATGTCCACGGCATACGCAATGTCAAACTTCCGGAACAGATTCAAAAACGTCACGCCCTTTGAGCCGGCACCCCACACGACAGTGCGGCCGCCTCGGCGCGCGACGTCTTCGAGGATCGCCGTAGCGTCTTGCAAGGTGGAGCGAAAGGTATCGGCAAAGAGGCGGACGTCCTCGGTGACTCGAGCAAGGAGCGCGTGTTGTTGGAGGTCATCCTGCGGCTGCTGTCCTTGGATCGCCTCCAGGCAGAGGTACTGCCCTCCAAAAGCTTCCTCGATTCGAGTTGCGGCAAATCCACAGCGATGAAACAAGTGCGCCAGAGGCACGGACCAGAAGTACGATACGTGCTCATAGATGATGTCCCAGATCCCTTTATGCTGCAAGGTATAGAGTGCGTTTGGAACTTCAAAGAAGACCGGTGTGTTCTTGTGACTTTCCCCAAGGGAACGGCGAATACTGTCGAGAAAAGAGGCGGGGTCGGAAATGTGCTCCAGGGTTTGCCGGCAACAAAGTAAATCACAGGCGAGATGTCCGTAGCTCTCCGCATAGAGGTCCCGAATGATACGGATGTGTTCCCCGGCATCGTCGTCCATGCGGCCCGGCTCGTAACTGGGATCGAAGCCTATGCCGCGATTGGATCCGAGCCTGCATAGGAGGGCGAGAAAATCACCTTTACCGCATCCTATTTCTATGACGTTCTTTTCACGGAGTTGAAAGCGGCTCACCAAATCTCGCCCGAGGTCATTGATGTAGCGGTCAAACAGAGGCGAGTAATGCAGAGAGTTCTCATACTGCTGGTTGTACAGCATCCGCTCTGGAGCGAAAGAGGAATTGAAGACGTGTCCGCAATTGCGACAGAAGGCGAGGGTGATCTGTCCTGTTGGGAAGGCCAATGCATCTTCGCGAGTGCCGCATGGCGCATTACAGAGCACCGGGACATCGTTCAACTGAAAGAACGCTTGCGCGGCGCTTTCGCCACAAGCGATGCATGCCGCCAAGTCCTGAATGTTGTCGGCGATGCTAAACGGCTGTGAGTTCAGATTCAACCCCCATGTTTCGCAAGTCCCGGCGGATTTCATTGAGATAGACAGGGTTCATGGCAATGACCAGATCGGGCCGGTATTCCTTGAGAACCTGCGGCGAGGCAATCTGTTTGCCCGTTGCAGGCAGGAACTTCCCATGACGATAGGGGTTGATATCGACCACTTGGCCAATATCCTCGTTGATACCCAAAGTGTTCAAGAACGCCACGCATTTGGAGCCGGAGCCCCAGATTGCCACTCGCTTACCCCGGTCCCGATAGGCAGCGATCTTCTGCTTCCACGTCCGCAGGTTTTCCTCGTAGCGGAGACGGAACTCCTCAACAGAGGAAGCAAGGTCTTTCAGGTCGTCTTCCCGCGGAAGGATGGGACTTCTGCCATCTCCCGGCCTCGCTTCAATCAGAAGGTACTGATCGTCATACTCTTTGTAAAGATCCAAGACATCGAAGCCGGTTCGGCGGAACAAGCGAGCGAGTGAACCGAGACTGAAGTAGGAACAATGCTCGTAGTAGATGTCCCAAAACGCGCATTCCTTGAGAACCCGGTAGACATCGGGGAGTTCAAAGAGAACGAGGGTGTCCGGACGGTCCCCGATCGACTGGCGCACCATATGCATGAAGGCGGCGGTATCCGGAATGTGCTCCAGCGTGTGCCGGCAGCAAACAATATCGGCTTGCAAATGGGAATAGCGCGGCGAATAGAAATCTGGAATGAAGGTGACCTGTCCGCCTTCGTCGTGGTGGCGGCCCGGGACATAGCTTGGATCGATGCCAATTCCCCGGTTGGCACCCAACTGGCAGAACAGGAGAAGAAAATCGCCCTTGCCACAACCGATCTCGAGAATCGTCTTGCTGCGGATGCCGTGGGTCTCGATCCAACGTTGCGCGAGATCCTTTGCAAACTGCTGGAATCGAGGAGAGAAGGATTGCTGTTCTTCGTAGGAGGTGTTGTATCGCGCCAACTCCGGATTGAACGCTGTATTCCCGATAAAGCCGCACTGCCGGCAATAGGCAAGACGGATCTGGCCGGTCGGATACCGGCGGGCTTCCTCCTCGCTGTCAAGCAGGAGGCAACTGTTCACCGGCACGGAGTTGGATTGATAAAAAACGGCTAGATCGCCGCCCTGACAACTCTGGCAGACGCCGGAGGCGGATTGTATTTCCTTGCTCTCAGTTGTTGTTTGCGTGGGCACTGTATCTGTCCTCCGATCACATGACGCGAGGGTGCGGTACGGGAGTAATAAAGCGTCCACCCAACTGCCGGTATGCCTTTTGCTGTTCGAGGATCTCGTCAGCGAAATTCCAGGCCAGCAGCAAAACGTAATCGGGCTTCTTGTCGAGGAGAGCTTCGGTGGCAAGAATGGGAATATGCTGACCAGGCATATAGCGGCCATGCTTATGCGTATTCCGGTCCACGACAAAATCGATTAGATCGGTACCAAGGTCGCAGTAGTTGATGAGGGTGCTTCCTTTGGCTGCGGCGCCATAGGCGGCGATCCGCGCGCCCTTTTGTTTCAGGTCATTGAGGAGCATCCGGAGTTCAGTTCGAATACGTTCCACCCGTGAGGCAAAGTCCTGATAGTACCGAACGTGCGTGAGCCCTTCTTCCCGTTCTTCCTGCAGGAGCGTGGTGACCCGCGGTGACACATTCTCGATCTTTTCGACATAGAGACGTAGGGATCCACCATGAATGGAGAGCCGCTCGACGTCATTGAGGAAGAGACCGTGCATGCGGAAGAGGCGATCGAGGGCGGTCACGGAGAAGTAGCAAAGATGTTCGTGGTAGATCGTATCGAATTCGCAATGCTGTACGAGATCCTTCAAGTACGGAGCTTCGATCACGGCTACACCGGTATCTTTCAGGAGAGTGTGGATGCCGTCCACGAAGCCGTGTGTGTCGGCGACATGCGCGAGCACATTATTGGCGACAATTACATCCGCCGCTTTTCCTTCGGATCTAAGGTCTTGTGCCAACTGCGAGCTAAAGAACGTACATCGTGTGGGAACTCCGATCGCTTCGGCGGCGCGAGCCGGCCCTTCAGCAGGGTCGATTCCGAGAACCGGGATTCCGTGCTCGACGAAGTTCTTTAGCAGGTACCCGTCATTGCTGGCGAGTTCAATCACAAAGCTGCCCGAATTCAAGTTGCGCAGCCGGATGAGATTGAGGGCGTTTTCCCGTGAGTGTTTTAACAGGGCGGGCGAGAAGGAAGAGTAGTAGGGATAGTCCTGACAGAACAACTGATCCGGCGATACGGTTTCCTGGAGTTGAACGAGACTGCACTCGGGGCAGAAAGCAACGCTCAATGGGAATCGAGGTTCGGGAGCGGAAATCTGATCTTCCTTCAGCAGTCCATCCGCGAGTGGGGTGACACCCAACGATAGGACCGGCACGACACCGGGAGATTGGCAGATCCGGCACGCCGATATTTTCTCTTGCATCGCTACCTCTTTACCGGCCCGACAGGGCGGCTGCGGGAACCCACCGCAACGAGGAGTCGAGACGACCGTCCTTTTGCAGTTGCTTGACGTGGTGGATACGCATGAAGCGTGGGCCTTCGAAATCCGCCAGGGTGAGGCCGAAAGCCTGGTAGGCTTCATAGAGTTGACGCGCGCCGGCGCGGGCAGTCCACTGCGGCTGGAAGGCCGGGATGGCGTTGAGGATTTTGTCGCAATTGACCCTGTAGCAACGTTTGTCCGGACCTGCGTCCTCGGCGAAGGTGACCTGGCTGCCTGGCACCGTCTCCATCACGATCTGCGCGAGATCGCGCATCTGGTAGTTCTCTTCCGTGCGGCCGACATTAAAGGCTTGGTTGTAGACGAGGTCGCGCGGCGCTTCCATCAAAGCCATAAACGCTTGCGAAATATCTTCGATATGAACGATCGGGCGCCAGGGAGTGCCATCGCTCTTCAAACGAACTTTGCCCGTGATGTGCGCCCAGCCGACCAGATTGTTGAGAACGAGGTCTCCGCGAAGCCTTGCCGAAAAACCATACGCCGTCGCATTGCGAAGAAAAACCGGGCAGAAGTTTTCGTCCCCCAGCGGGGCAACTTCCTGCTCCACAAGCACTTTGGAACGGCCGTAGGCGGTAACGGGATTGAACGCGGCATGTTCGTCGAGGATGGTGTCACCGCCGGCGGCGCCGTAGTTACTACAGGAAGAGGAGAAGAGGAACCGGCTGACACCCACGTCTTTAGCTAGCCTCGCCAGCCGCACGGAAGCTCTGTGATTGATGTCATAGGTGCAATCCGGGTTGAGATCTCCTAGTGGATCGTTGGAGATTCCGGCGAGATGAATAATGGCATCGAAGCCTTCCAGATCGGATGGTTCTACGTCCCGCACGTCCTTGCGGAGTGTTGGGACAGGATCGGCATCGGGTCCCATCGTGCAGTCCTCGAACATGCAATTGTCGAGGCCGACCACCGCGTGGCCCGCGCGAGTCAAAATCGGCAAGAGGGCGCAGCCGATGTAGCCGTTGTGTCCAGTGACTAGTACGCGCATGATTTTACTCCCACACTTTCCAGGGTGCTTTTCCGGATTGCCATAGTTCCTCCAAAATGTGCTTTTCTCGTAATGTATCCATGCATTGCCAGAACGAATCATGGCGGTAAGCCATCAGTTGATTCTCTGCAACGAGCCGTTCCAACGGTTCTCTTTCCCAGATGGCCTGGTCGGAATCGATGTAGTCGAAGATTTGCGGCTCCAGGACGAAGAAGGCCCCATTGATCCAGCCTTCGCTCAGTTGTGGCTTTTCAGCAAAGTGTTCGACCCTATCCCCTTCTAGATCGAGGCGCCCGTAGCGCGCTGGCGGCCGAACAGCCGTAACCGTGGCGAGCCGCCCATGAGATTTATGAAACGCTACCAGCTTGTCGAGATCGATGTTGGAGACTCCATCGCCCCAGGTGAGCATGAACGTTTCGCGTCCGATGTACGGAGCCAGCCGCTTGATTCGCCCGCCCGTTTGCGTGTCATCCCCAGTTTCCACCAAATTGACGAGCCAATCCAGTTCACTCATTCCGTTGGCGTGATTGACGACGGTGCCCTTGCGCAAATCGACCGTGAGATCGCCCTGCAGCGAACTGTGGTCGACGATGTACCGTTTGATCACTTCACCTTTGTAGCCAAGAGCAATATAGAAATCCTTGTGTCCGTAGTGAGCGTAATGCCGCATGATGTGCCACAGAATCGGCCGTCCACCGATGGCAACCATTGGTTTGGGCCGGATCTCGGTCTCTTCGGCAAGACGGGTTCCTTTTCCGCCGGCAAGCAGTGCAACTTTCATGTGCTTTCCTCCTTACGTCATTTCCTCGGATGCGGCGGTCGGACTGCTGTTCCAGCAGTGAAACAGCTCGAACGGCTGGAAAAAGCAATTTAAAAATTCGCCGCCTGAAATACTGGCCAATGTCGGCCAACCCACTCCGTCCATCAACGCTGTCATCTGAGAACGATGTTGCTCTAAGGCCTGCCGCTTTGTGTGCAGAACATCACCCACGAACACGCCACTGCGAAACTCTCTTAAAAAGAGTGCGCCAAAGCCAGATCGGATCACGCGCCACAAGGTTGTCAGGGACTCCCGGTTGGCGTGTACCGGAACAGACACCCACGGCCACTGGTTCCAGATCCAGATCGGGTATTCGCACACCCGGAGCGCTAATCCCGACTTACGAACGGCTTCCACGACAATACGGTAAGTGGCTTCATGGTCAGGAGTTCCGTCTGCACGGTAAGGGATGAATACGTTGTCGGGACGTTGCCGGTGGAGCACATCCAAGACTTGCGCCACAGCGATCTCGTGGCAACTACCGAGCTTGCTGTCGGGGAAGTCCAGGAACCGTACCTCCGCGGCATCGACTCCTAGCCGGCGCGCTGCCTGCAGTGCTTCCTCGTTTCGCACCTGCCGCAGTTCTTCGCCGCGCATAAAGCTTGCGTGCGACGTGCTTCCATCCGTCATGAAGACGATGGTGACCGGCAGCCCCGCTTCGCGCTTGAGGATGATCGTACCCCCGCACCCCAAAGTTTCGTCGTCCTGGTGCGGAGCAAACACGACGGCGGATCCACGAAGATGCCAATCCGCCTCGTTCCGAAGGCGGCTCAAGAGCCAACGTCGCGGTTGTCCCGGGGATCTCAATTTCAAGCGTTGAGGCATGCTCAAGATACAACGGCGGAGATGTGCTCGAGCAGCAGATCCGCTGTCCTGTCCCAGGAAAACCTCTCCACAGCCTTGATTCTTCCCGCCTCTCCCATCAGGCGGCCGCGCTCCCTGTCACCCAGAATTTCGCAAATTGCCCCGGCAAGTTGGGCTGGATTGGCAGGCTCCACAAGTAGTCCGGTTATGCCGTGATCCACGGTGTACGTCATGCCGCCGATTTTCGTGGCCACAACCGGTATCTGCCGCATCATGGCTTCAACTAGGCTGATGCCAAACGATTCGCTGAGCGAGGGGTTCACGAGAACCGAGCATTGCCGATAGCACTCTTCGATTCGGTCGTGGTTAATGCGGCCCTCGAAGATGATCCTCTTGCCGAGTTCTTCGCCTGCTTCTTGTTCGAGGGCCACCAGGTAGGAGTCCTTGCCACCATCTTCGGTATTTTGATAGTAGGTACGGAGTGCGGTCACGTGAGGCTCATTGCTGAGTCCCACCAGAAGTTCCATTGGCATGGATCCTGCTCCGCCAACCAGATGCAGCCGCGCATCTGGAAAACGCTGGAGAACCAAGTGGAAGGCGCGGATCAGATGATGGACGCCCTTTTCTGGGGAGAGTCTCCCCACAAACAGAATCGTTTGGCCAGCAGTTGGGCTATTACCGCTGTCGGCGGGTACAATATCAGCCGCGTTGGGTACCGTCACGCATCGTTTCTCATAGTCCGGATAAGCACCAGCGATCTTCCGTGTAATGTATTCGCTGCATCCGACGATAAGATCCGCCTGTTCCAAGCGCGGTGTAATAATCTCTGGATCGATCTGCGTGAGCCATTCACATTGCATATGGAGGACGATCTTCGCTTGCTTATGCAATTTTCTGACCACTGGAACAAACTGAGAGTAGTTCATGATGTGGACTACATCGGAGCGAAGCAACCGCGCCGTCCGCCCAACCTCTCCGGCAAACCCTCTGTGATGCCATCTTGATGCAAACTGAGGAACTGCCTCACCCAGCTTTAACCTTTCGGTGAGCGCAGAGTGGGCAACCGAAGCAGCCTTGTTGATCAGGCGGTCCACACCCGTGCGGGTAAAGACATAGTCGACATTGCCGCTACTGTCAAATTTTGGGTAGAAAAATCCTCCGTGATTCCCAAAGACTACGGATTGGTGCCCACGCTTTGCACAGAGTCCCGCCATGTAATAGACCCACAAGGACAACGAGCCGCCCCGTACGGGCGGATACATCGTGTCGAATGGTTGAGCCATGAACGCGATGCGCATAAAACAGATTGCCTAATCCTTCCGTTGTGTGATCCTGGCGGTGCTTACGGTTTCCTAGTCGGCGGCGTGCGAACTACGCTGGGTTCCCGCTGCTTGGGGTAAGTAGCCTCGTTGCTCCTCGATTACATCGGTAAGGATGTCTTCCAGTGTTCTCGATGGGCGGAAGCCGGTAAGAGCCGCAATGCGGCTGATGTCCGGGACGCGCCGCTGCATGTCTTCGAAACCGGCAGGATAGGCTTCGTCATACGGGATTTGAACGATCTTGGATGACGACTCGGTCATCTTCACTATCATTTCGGCAAGATGCTGGATGGAGACTTCGCGATTGGAGCCGACATTGAACACCTTACCGTAAGCGTTCGGACGGGTCAGCAACTCGACCAGGGCTGGAACAACATCGCGCACATGGCCAAAGCACCGTGTTTGCTGACCATCCCCGTAAACGGTAATGGGTTGTCCGCGAAGCGCCTGCGCTACAAAGTTGGGAATTACCATGCCGTACTGCCCAGTCTGGCGGGGCCCAACCGTATTAAAGAGCCGCACAATGACCACAGGTAGCCGCGTCTCCTGGTAATACGCCATGGCGAGAAACTCATCCGTTGCCTTGGAGTTGGCGTACCCCCATCGGGATTTGTCAGTCGGCCCCATGATGCGGTCGTCCGACTCGGAGAATCCTTCTTTCTTGCTCTTTCCGTATACCTCAGAGGTGGAGGTAATGAGAACCGGTTTCCGGTATCTGGATGCACTACGGAGAACGCGCTCCGTCCCCACGATGTTGTTGATCAGCGATTCGGTAGGCCGGTCGATGATCAACCGCACGCCGACAGAAGCTGCCAGATGGTAGACGCGGTCGCACCGCCGAATGAGCTCATCAATGAGAGACTCGTGACGGATATCCTCGATGTAGCACTGAAAGCCGCTACGCGTCTCGAGATGCTCGATATTGCTGTAGCGCCCCGTGGACAGGTTGTCAATGATGATGACGCTTTCTCCGCGTTGGAGAAGGTAATCGGCTAAGTGGGAGCCGATGAACCCAGCTCCTCCGGTGATCAAATGAGTTGCCATGTGTGTGTCTTCTTATTCCTGGTGTTCTTGTCTAGTGCTGGTTCAGTCTATAGATTACGTATAGTTGTCGGGTAGCGGAACGAGGACGAAGGACTTGATGAGCGCTTCCAGTCCCGGTTGATCCTCGTCGCGTAGCGATCTACTCGTCAGCCGGCTCCATAGGGATGGGTCGATGCTGCAAGTCTGGGGCAGAAACTCCTTGACCGGTTCACACTCTCGCTCCAGAGTGGCGTTTGGCCAAGCCATTGTGAGCTGAATACCGTCCTTGTCGCCCTTGCGCTGGTAGATCGGGTTAATTTTCAGATGAGAAATAGTCTTCAGAAGCCATTCACCAAGCCCGTGGTGTTCACGCCAGATGTCGGTCCGGCGGCTAGCCACCAAGCTAAAGACAGGAGCGCGGTCCAGCCGCTCGGACGGCCGGAGGCCTGAAAGGTCGAGCATCTGATTGCGCATGAACTCCCGGAAGATTTCTAACTCGACGAAGAGTTGCGAAGGCAGAAACTCAAAGCAGCGCTGGTAGGTGTCCGGCGAGAGAGGTACACCTGGCGAGACATTCTGTGCCAGCGCATTGTGCATGTGCGGAAAGAGCCAGATGCCAGTTTCCTTGACAGAACGATCCAGTTCTTTGATCAATGCTCTTTTGGACCGCACATAGTGCAAGCCATCCATGCAGAGTACAGCGTCGAAGAAGCTATCTTCGAAAGGCAACGGGAGTTCGGCATCCAGGCACAGGCACGGAGTATCTGGAATCATATGCCGCCGGGCCAGGTAAATATTAACGAAATCGTGATCTGTAGCGATTGTGGAAACATTGGGAAACAGCACGCTGGCGAAGAAACTGGCGTGACCTACGCCGCAGTTCAAATCGAGAACCCGCGGACCTTCATCCTGGGGTAGGGATGGCTGCTCCAGTTCTTTAAGCAGCAACAGAAGTGGTATGGCGGCCAGGAAGCTGTTGTTGGCGGCACGGTGAAGGAGATAATTGGCGAAGCCGGGCGGACGGTACAAGTGGAGAGCCTCTCGAAAGGTGGACGAGGCCCCAGGGAGACTCAACGCCCTATCCCTGACAGTGAGCCCCAGATGCTTGGCCGCACGCTGCCAGCGGGTCTGGCTCTGGCTCACCGGTGAATCATAGTAGAAGGTATGACGAAGAGCACCATCGACATCGCCAGTCTCCAGATACGCCACGGCCTTATCCAGAGTGTCCGCGGACCCCGAACGCTGCCGCAGGATTGGGATGCCGTCAACAATTGGATAGCGGTAACAGGCACAGCGGAGAACCCCGTATTGGATATCTTTTGCAGTTGCAGGGATTTTCAGCTCCAGGTCGAACCGGGAGCCACAATATGGGCAATGCAGCTTATCGAGCAGGTCGCGGGAAATCATATGGTCAACAAGGGGTGGCGATGGCGTGTCCCACAATCCAATTGGTATTTGGGTACGAGTCGGAAAGCCGATTCACACGGTATGACCTGCCGGTCAGGAAGGTTTCGCAGAGACGCCACTTTTCATCAAACTTCTCCGCAATGCCGTCATCGATCTCGAAGATAATGATCGGTCGAAACTGGTTCAGTGTACGATCCATCCCCTTAAGTACATCAATCTCTGCCCCCTCGACATCGATCTTCACAACGGAAGGCGGCCGGGACCCAGGACCGAATGCAAAATCGTCAACGGAAACCAGATCTACGGAAATCACCGTCGTCGCATCTGGTGGCGCGGAGACGGACGTCAGGGCGGCACCGCCTGCGTAGGCAGCCAATGCCAACTCCCCTCTCCCGGATTCGGACGAAACCGCCTTCTCGATCAATTCTACGTTCGCGAAGCGATTCATCCCCACATTGCGGCGGATACATGCGACGTTGTCAGGGACTGGTTCAAACGCATATACAATTCCAGAAGGGCCCACGAGCTTCGCTCCGATCACCGTAAAGAATCCGACGTTCGAACCGATGTCGTACAACACGCCGCCTGCCTTGAGACACCCAGCCAAAGCCTCCTGCACAGGCAATTCATTGTTGCCGGATGCATAGGTGCTGTTCGATGGACCCGGATCGAATCTCAGTCCACGGCCTTCACCTACTTTCATTCGATTTATCTTCAGCCATTGCATAGCCGGACTGGATCGTATGCGGTTGGCAAGTCCACATGGCAGAGCGGAACGGAGGATTGTTGTCAACATCAGATCCTGCCCACAAAATTTCTGAACGTGCTCCCCGTATCATTGCCCCATTCCCAGTTCGCCAGCAATCCCACCTGCTGAATGGAGAAGGTTTCATAATTCGGGTATACGTCAGTCAACGCCCGAAACAGGACCGGCTCCTCGCCGACGAAAACCGCGTAGTTGGTGCCGTCGCAGACGACACGCAACGTCATAGGTACATTGTAATAGGCACGCTTGCCGACATTGGACCAGATGGCGTCATACAGGTCTTCGAATCCGTCCAGTTGGAAGAAGCAGGAAATTGATGCGCCACCGTACACTTCGTGTACCCAAATATTGATGGTGATGTAATTGTCCGGATCCTGCCAAAGGATCAAGCCGCATAACCCGTGCTCTTTCTGCCCTGGCCCGGTTCCTGCAGGAGTGATCTCCACGGAGACATCTGCAAACTCAGGATGATCCCAGTCGATAGTGTAGGCCGTACGGCCCGGATTGGGCTGCTTAACCGAAGCTTTGATCCTGGCGGATTCGGTTCCAGTAACCTCCATCGTTCCTAAGCCAATCCGCTTCTGCCAGGTCTTCTTTCCTGTGGTTGTTGTGCGGCCCGCCAAATCACCCGCGGGGCCGCTGAAACTATCCGCGACAACCACGCCGGAACCTGTGCGCAGCCAGGGTTCTCCCATCCGTAGCGTCTGTGGCAGAGAAATTGTTCGAGGGTGCGCTTCAAACGACTCAACGCGTATCCCCGCTTTGGACGCATAGAGACCAGTGCCCGTCGCTTCTCTCAGACGCCTGTCGCGAAATCTCTTCTCAAACAGCAGTTCACCACGGAGATGAAAGCTCATCGCTTCACCATCATCGAGCAACTGAATAGAGTTCGCCGCGCCAGCTTCGAGATGCCATTTGTCACTCGATGCCAGTTCCGCCCAGACGCCGTTCTCCCGGATCGCCAATTGACAACTGCTGTTTCCGACGATGACTCTCCAGTAGTTGTCGCTATCTCGGTAGCGCCAGATCAATCCGGCGGCCACATCCGGCCCATGAGGGCCAGCGTGAGCGATCACATGAGCCAAGCCGGAGGCTGCTCCTGGATCCAGCAGGATTAGGTTCTCCTCCTCGCCGCAGATTCTCCATATTCCGCCGATTTCCGCTTCGGAGGTACGCAGGAATCCGCCACCCCCCAAACGGTCCGCGGCATGAGCGCTGCCATACCAATCCGCAAACTCTGTAAGTTGCTCCACGCGAGTGCCGTATACACGGGTGTCCAGGCGGAACCCGATCTGGCCCAGTACACTTTGATGAATACCTGGATAGACGTTCTCTTCGTCGTGGAACGGGTCGATGGCGAGCGGGCGCAGTTGTGGATACGCCGGAAATCCGTTAGCATCCTGCACAGATGCCACATAGTAGGCCGCGCCTTTCGCACGTAGAACGATCACATAGTAAATCTGCAGGTTCTGCACGCTGCGGATCGCCGGCAACGGAGTCGTGCCTACCGTTGTCCACAACTCGCCGTTTTCACCTCCGGTAGCGTGCATCACAAACGCATTCCCTTCGGACAGCGGATTTGCCGGAACTTCTTTGTCAAACCATCCCACTGCGAGATTTTCGTCAATCCTAGTTAAGGAGTTGCGGCTCTTGTTGATGTGATACCACCACCGGAACTGCCGGATGGCGCGTGCAATGCGTCCGCTGGCGATCCACTGCACAATGCGGCGGCCTCGGCCATAAGTTTCACTACCCAGCCACCACCGCCCCATCCGGCTTCTTAGTGACTCCATGAGAACACCTGTTTGGGCGGTGTTGTGGCCGTTCAGCATGAAAACAGCAAAGGTTAATCCATTCTGCCGGCGATAAGGTTCATAGGCGATGCCGGCGCGTCCCCAGCCCGGCCGGATCAATGGTTGAATACGCAACGCGCCGTTGTCGATTCCCATGCAGTTCTCCACATCGACACCGCGGCGCAGAACGCCATCCGCTGTTCGTGTGCCAATCACTTCACCCGCCTTACGGTTGCCCGTAAACCTGTCGGTGAAGCTTCTAACTGCGTGAGACGTTTTGGCCTGCAACTCCCCAATCATTCAAACAAACTCCCTGCAATTCGAATCCTACAAAACATGAAAGACATCACAACATCAGCCCAAACGATCTGACCGGAATCAATCTTAAGATGGCCTTGTACTTACGGCTTGCCAATACACGTTCGATGAGCTGTTTCGACGGGGACTGACTACCTCCCAGTAGCCAGTCGCCGGCAACGATCAGTACGGCGCTTAATGACAGCAGTACGGCTCCCAGGGCAAAGAGCCCAACCCAGCTCAATTCGCCGAACCGGCTCCTGATCAGCAGGCCTGCCACGCAGGTGACAAATCCTAACAGCAGCGGTAACCCCAATGCACGAAGCGAAGGGTAAAGAGAATGCCGTCCAAAAGCATAGAAGCCCCCCACTACTACTGCGAGAAATGGCGCGGACGAACCGGCGACGTACGCATAACCGGCACCCACAACGCCATGGGTAGGAATCAGGTAAAGGCTTACCGTCACGGTAATAAAAGCGAATACAATCGTTACAGTTACATACCACGGCTTTCCCACGCCGCGATAGTAACCCGCCACCGGAGCGAAGGTGCCCTGTGAGATCAGGTAAAGCGCCAGAAGTTGTCCAACGAATCCGCTCTGACTGGCAAACTCTGGATTGATCCATAGCCGCAGAAAATCCGGTGCCAGCACAAAGAAGGGGATAAATAAGACCAAAGAAAGAGCCAACGCGAACCAAAGGGCATTCCAGTACAAGTTTTGCGTAACCTTCGCATCCCGCTCTGCGCTAAAGCGTGGAACCAGAGCCTCGCTGCCGGTAGCAACCACCATGTGCAGACGTTGGGCGATATTGTCGGGCGCTCCGATGTACGCCACCTGGGCCGCTCCCATCAACTTCCCGAGTATCATTTTTCCGGACTCGCGGTGCATGGTGTGAAACGCCCAGGTTAGGAAGGAGAAGATCCCGTAGCTCATTGTCTCCTTCAGCCCATGAAACGAAAAGGAAGGCAGCAGTTTCAGAGTTGGGAGGAGTCTGCGCGCCACAACTACCGCTAAGGCGCCAGCCGCAATGGTTAACACCAGATCCCACACAATGAGGTGTATCAGTTCGAAGCCGGCGATGGCCAGTAAGAGATACCCACCTGTGCGCAGCAGGTTCACTCCAACCATCATTTTGTTGCCGATGTCATAGCGCTGCAAGGCCAATGGAACTCCGGAATAGGCGCTGGATATGATCCTCGCTGCAAACACCAGCGTCGCCAGTTGCACCAGATGGCTGACCAGTTGATGTTGATCCTTCTGGATATTCATGAACGTGACCGCTGTTTGCGCCAGAGGTATCAGCAATGCCGAGACAACCGCGGCGATCACCACATAGAACGACAAAGTAGATCCGAATACCCGATTGATACCAACGCTGTCACGATCGCCGTAGTAGCGTGCAACATAGCGCAGTGTCGCCTCTCCTAAGCCAAAGTTCATCACCGTCAGAAGGCCTGTGACGGACCCGATCAGCAAGAAAATTCCGTAATGCGCCGTGCCCAAATGCTGGATCAGTACTGGTGCCGTGAACAGACCGATCAGGATGCTACAAATTGTGCCGAAGGTATTCCATACGGCATTCGCCATCGTTCCTATGTGCCGTTGTTCCGCGTGTTGTGCAACAAGAGGTTCGGAACTACTCTTCATAGCTTGGCCCGACGTTGTAGACGATCTGTTCGCCTTCTAGGCGCGCATATGCTATTCGGGCTCGTTCCCGGCCATATCCGTCGACGGTCCATTTGCCATCCTTCCGCACAAGCTTCATTTCATTGCGTTCCCGCCACCACGTATTCACTTCTCCGGGACGCGCAATCCACATCTTTTGCTCCTTGCCAAGACGAGACAAATAGGACAACAGCTCCTTGTATACTGGCAGTGCTTTCAAGGTAAAGATATAGTCTGGATGGATGATGAAGCTGACCAATCCGTACTGGGCCCTTATGCTTTCAATCTGTTGCTTCCAGAGATTGATCGAGTAGTCGCCAAGAATCCGGAACAACGAGTAGTCTTGGATAGCCGTCAACGGCAGTTCAACAGTCTTGCCAATAAAGTACGGAAATACCGTACAGCAACCGCCCCGTTGTGGCTCAAGATGTGCCACGTTGGGAACAGACATATCGTAGGAAATGTCGAGTTCTTCAAACCAGTCCGGGTTTCGATACATGCACGCAGAGCGAAAACCCTTGGCGCCGAACTCATGCGCATAGCGGTTGATCTGTTTTGCCTGCCGTAAAAACTCCTGCCGGTTATCAAAGAGATTCCCGTCGTGATCGAATCCATGGACATTGACTTCGAACTGCCGTGCCCGGATCTGGTCCAGAATACGCGGGCTAACCGAGTATCGCCGTTGTGGCACTAACTGAAAGGATGCTGGAACCCCAAACCCTTCATCAATATCCATCAGACGAGGCACAGCGGCCAAGCCGCTTTCCGTCTCCACGTCGTGCGTAACGATGGCGGAGCTTAATGCACCATCAGGCCAAAACCAAATGAAAGGAATCCGCTCCACATTGCGTGCTTTCATCGAGAGAAGAAGCAGGCGCATCAGGAAGCGTTCCACTGTCGTGTCGACTGGCCAGCGAGGGAACGCCAGCGTAGAATAGTCCCGAAAATAGTAACGTTGAAGGGTTTGCCGCAAAGAATCGCTCATTGCCGGGCGGCAGTAGTAATAGATGTGCCGGATAGGCGTCCGCAGGAGCAAATTCCGGAAACGCCCGTGCATCCCGGTTGGGTAACGTTCAAGCCGCAAGTTGTCCACAATCGCTGCGGCATCAAAAGGAAGACGCACCAAAGCGTCTTCGATCCTGACTTGGCCGTATACGTCGGGGATGGCGGCGCCATTCAAATGTGGCCGTCCATTGCACAGCGACTGGCCGTAGCAAATTGTCTCCGCACCAAAAGTGAAGAATCCGGGTGTTGGATTGATTTCCGCCGGAGGATCGAAGTCTGCGAACGAAGCGGGACATCGATAGAAATCAACGACGGGGTTGGGCATCGTGACGGCGCGCTCCTATCCAATGTGTGGATAGATCAGGCCACCCATCGTGGAAAGGAGTCGGTCTGGCAAGCATGCGACTAGAGTCTTGGCCAGACGATTCTTCATGGACGCCCGCGTTGGCGAGTGAACCTTGGGTGGAAGGCCAATCGCATAGAGCCTGAAATATGTAATCAAATCGCCGCGCGCTCCCCATCGGTCTTTGAAGGCAATCAACCCGGCGTTGGAAAGGTCCGACCGCCCAAGATCGAGGACGCGCGCGCCGTTTCGCTTTCCCTCCTGAATCAGCCTCCAAAACAGCGACTGCATACCTCCGCATTGATGAAAGGAAGCATCCGAACAGCCATACTTGTATACGATCGTATCCTTATGGTGAAGCGTCAACATAGCCGCTACGGTTTGACGGCCCTTGGATACGACTCTGAGTTTCAGCTTCGGCCCCATACAAGCAATCAGATTCCGAAACCAGGAAATCGGTTGTGGCGGCAAGGCATGCCTGCGGCGAGTCTGTACAAACAAGCGATAGAACCCTTTCAGCAGCGATTCGGAGTTCCCTTCATCGTATAAAAGTTCCTCCTTTTTCGCACGGGCTATTTTTCTACGGATGCAGTTGTTATGGAAGCGACCGTACAGTTCCTCAAGGCCCGGCCGCAAATCGAGCTGGTGAAAGAAGAAATCCGAAACCTTCCCTAATTCCAAAAGAGCGCCAGGCAGGCTGACCGGCCGCAGTTCCAAGAACGAAGCTCCTGCCGCCTCAAGATCGCGCTTCAGGGCTGCCAGGAGAATGCTAAACTCCTCTGCTGTGTTTACCAAAGGATCACAGTGGTCCGAGAAAGGTAGCGACACCGATCGGCTTCCGGTAACCCAGCTATTCACGCGGCAGAACACAACTCCATTGCTAAGCGGTTCGCCGGGACCGGAAGTAGTCAGGGCGACTGCACTGTACCGGTAGGTGCGCCGAAGAGTTTCGAGCCACTCCGGGGTATGGAAGATGGACGCCCGCGGATGCTCCGCCACGAATCGAGCCCATCGAGGGTCCTGTATGGGGTCGATTTGGAAAACGTTCAACGGCCCTCCCCTAAACGGACCGCGTTGCGCCCGGCGTTTTGCGTGGTTCGCTGAACAAGGCGGTCAACGAGATCAAGGTACTGCCCGCACTTTACGTCCCAGTTGTTCTCCCCAATATACTTAATGCCTCCCTCCCGAAGCGCCGAGCATCTGACCGGATCGTGTGCCAGGGCCAGAATTTTGTCCGCCAGGTCGGTTGTGCTTTCGGAATCAAAAAACTGCACGATGCCGTCATTGAAGTAGTACTGATCTATGCGCGTGTTGGACGCCAGAACCGGCACACCCATCGCCATGAACTCGAGGATCTTTGTACTGAACGCCTCATCGCCAAACGAATCCTTGCGTTTGGGAACAACCCCGAGATCCACCGCCGCCATCGTTGCGGCGACTGCTTCCATGGGCACGGTGCTAGTGATCTGCACAAGATCTTGCAAGCCTTGTTCCTTGACCATCGCTTTGAGCTTCTCACGGTCCGGCCCATCGCCCACAATTAGGAATTTGAGATTGGGCAGTTTGTAGCGCAACTGAGCCACGGCGGCAATGGCCCGGTCGACACCCTGATGCCAGTTGAGTGTGCCCGGGTAGCACATCAGAAAATCCGTCTTCGCCGCATGCATGGCCTCGGGACGTCGAAAAATCGACAGATCCGGGTAGTTAATGATCGTGGTGCACTTACTGGGAGGGACAGATCGTTGCGTCAACTTTTCTTCCCACAGATGATTGGCGATGATCACATGGTGGGAGTATGCCGAAGAGATCTTCTCCAGCAGAACCAGTAGCCGGAACACCCACGCATCACTCTCGATCTTGAACTTGCTTCCGTACAATTCCGGAACGATATCGTGGATGTCGAGGATTACGCGGGCGCCCATCAAACGCGGAATGACAGTGGCAAACACTTCGAAGTCTGGAACGGAGTGAACGTGGATGAGATGGTACCGGCTCCTCAGGTGGAATCGCGTCAGAACCCACGCAGACCGTATCAGAAAGCTCACCAAACGCAGCAGGTAATGAACAGGGCTTCTTTCGTTCCGGACGCGGGTCTGAATACGATGTACATTCACGCCGGAAATCACTTCGAATGGATTCTGGCCATCCCGTCGCAGCACGATCGCATCGACGTCATATCCATGCTTCACCAGGCTTTCCGCATAACGCCGGACTCGGTTATCGCTCTCATAGAACGTGTACGCCAGCATGCACGCTCGTAAAGGAGAAGTTTTTCGCTGCATAAGGGTGTGAAGAAACTAAGAAAACAGATGCGCCGGCAGGTCACTTAGACGGTTCGGCAAGGCCTGCGAGCGCTTCGCGGACAGCAGCTTTGATCGGAGGCATTCTCCCCTCCAGTTCAGCCCGTTGCATGTGGCGTTGGTCAAACGCTACGTTGACCGCCGCCGCGATTTCCTTGCCTTCCATGTGACGCGGATCGATGACCGAACCGCCGCCGATCGCCTTGGCCATGCCGGAAAACTTGTCGCTGTAGGCAATCAGCACAGTCGGGATATTTTGGGACAGAGCCGCGATGCAAGCGTGCATCCTCGCGCCAAGGAAGAAGTCGCAGCCACCGATGACGTGCTTAATCTCATCATGCTTGTAGTCTCCGCGGATGAGGCCGATACGCCCACGGTACTTCTCCCGTAAGCTTTCAAAGACACTCTCACAAGCGCCCGTGTCGCTTTCGAGACTGGTGCTCGCTCCGAACACATGGGGGATCAGAACGACAATGGCGGACTTCTCCTCGATCAACATCCGAATCAGGTCGTACGCCATTGTCCGGTAGTCGACTTTGAGGCCGAACATGTTGTCCTGCGTATAGCCACCGGACAGTAACAGCCCACTGATGTTGAATCCAACAATAGGATGCGGGTTCCCTTTCATGGATGGCAGACCTACAAGGTCCAGAGACTTCGGCGCCAAGGGAGGTACAGCGAACGCCATATCATAGCAAAACCGTACCTTCTGATCCTCGGCCTTGGTGCCCAGAAGTTTCCGGGCGAGGCCCACGCTGATATGATCCCGGCAATAGACGATCTCGGCCCGATCCAGAATATACTTGGCCATTCGTGCTACAAGGGGAGACTGGAAGGGTCCGATGGTTTGGGGCAGAAGAACCAGCCGCCTGTTTGTGAGCAACATCAGAAGCTGGGGAAGAGCGACATACAGAAACCGCCCGATACCGTAAATGTCGCTAAAGCTGTCGCCGCCGGAGACCGCGCATGCAATATCGGTCCCCACGACTTCCCTCATCCACGGGTTCCAGGACAGCAGCCATTGCCGTACCGCGCGCAGTGGGATGAGTTTCGATACAAGAGCCAAGCCAATCAACAGAGCAATGTTGTTGGCAAGATAGAACTTCTGCGAAAACCGGAGATTGACGAATCGAACAGGAACAATGCGCTCGTTGTACTTAAAATCGAAGCTGTAACCGGTGTAGCCGTAGTCGAGCATATCAATGCTGGCCTGCGGGAATCGGTGCAACACACATTGAATCGCCCCTGCGGCCAGCATGCTCACACCCCTATTCCCGGTGTTGAACGTTGCACCGAGGATGGCAACCCGTGGCGATCTGCCGCCAGCAGGTGTAGCCGCTACGCTTTGTGTCTCCGCTGTCAATGAAGACATTTTATTAGGTCCCCAAGCTAGGGTTGAGCCCGCTGGCTGCGGTTGTCCGCACATCCGTTTCCAGGCCTTGTCCCTCTTCCCCGGCGCCTGCTACCAAAGGGAGGGGCTGAGAGCGGGAGGGAAAGAATTTGTCTCGTAAGCGCAGGACCGGCCACTCCACAACCTTGCTCGTCGCCACGCCGGCCAGCACGGCTCCTGCACAGACGCCCAGCATAGCCACCAGCCAGCCCACAGGCGAGGTGGTTCCCAACTCTGCCAGAACGCGACCGCCAAACACACGGCCAAGGATGCCCATTGCCGTAACGTGCCACAGATAAATGGCGTAGGAATACACTCCGATCCAAGCCACTGCGGAAGCGACTGGGGAAACGAAATCCTTCCAGCGCCCGAAGTCCGTTGCATGTGTGTGATAGGCAGCGAACAGGAATGCCGCCGAACCCAGATAGTTAGCTGTCAGTCCAACAGTCCGGATGAAAGCGCTACCGGGTTCGATGAAAATGTTCAGCGACCAGCAGGCAAGACCAGCCGGTACCAACCATGCTCTCCACTGGCGCATGACCTGAAACCGCGCCGGCCAATACTGAGCCACAGACCGGATCCCTACGCCAAACAGCAATGCATCTAGACGCAGGTGGGTGGCAGACATCTTCACCGAAAACGAATCCTCGGTGAATACGGACATGATTCGCAAGCCGAACAGCAGAGCCGGTACCACAAGCAGGCACAAAGGCAACAGTGTACGTACGCAGCCCAGCCACACCAAGCCGGCGAGCAGGAAGGGCAACAGTAGGTAAAAGTGCTCCTCCACAGCCAGGGTCCACGTGTGCCCAGCCGGATTTGTTCCGACGTAGTTCTGCAGAAAGAGAAGATTAGGCCAGTATTTGCCCCATTCCGTAGTGAAGGTTGTCCAGGCATTGTTGCCTGCCAGAATGGCCTTGACCACCGGCATCAGCATCAAATACCCAATAAAGACAAAGTAAGGAGGATAGATCTTCAAACCGCGGCGGATGAGAAACCGGCCGATGTCAATGTGTCCGTAGTGGTGCAGTTCCGTCACCAGGAGTCCGCCGATCAGGAACCCGCTCAGTACAAAGAACAGGTCCACCCCCAGCCAGCCGATCCGATGCCATGTCCCGGCAAACACGCCCGCAATGCCATCCGGCCGGGGGAGTTCCAGGTGACGCCCGAACACGAGCAGAATCGCCAAGCCTCGCAAAATGTCCAACTGAATGTTTCGTTTGTTTCCGTGCTTCATGAGCGTGGTTCCGCAAGCCCGGAGGTCCGGCGTTGCTTCGGTTGGATCCCAAGCCAGGTCTTCGTTCGTTGCTTCCACCGTCCACCGGCATTCCGGAATCGACGCCAGTAGTGAGTTCCAGCAACAGCAGCAATACAGCTTACTCTGTCAAAAAATGGGATCGGCGAACGGGCTATCGACGTCACCATTTCCCACACCATGCGCTCCCAGTTCGGCATGACAAAGAGCGCCCGGGCGGCCTTGGGATCGTACCACGCAGCCCGCTCCCGTGCACTCGCATTTGCTTTCATGGAACGCTTGGCATGTGCTCTGAGGCGAAACAGAACCTCATCCAGTTCCCAGATCTGGCCCATCATCGCCAACTCACCCAGCAGCACATAGTCTGCGCCGAAAAACGGCCCGATCAACTGTGTCTGTCGAAGATAGTTCGACCGGATCAACCCGAATACTGGATCGCACATGTTCAGCGCCCAGTACAGCCGGGCTAATCTCCGGTGGGGCCGGGCATCTCTCGACTCAATGCGATCCAACGGAGCACATAGGGTGACGCCATGCTCATCCACTAGCTCTCCCAGTGGATACACCATGGCAACCGATGCTGGAGCGCTGTCCAACACTTCCACGCACCGCCGAATCATGCTCGGGTGACATTCATCGTCGTGTGCAGCCCATTTGAAATACTCACCACGCGCCAGCTCAACCACCCGGTTGTAGTTTCGCGCTGCCCCTACATTGGTATCGTTACGGTAATAACGGATTCGCGGGTCTTGTGCCGCCAGTTCCCGGCATATTGCCTCCGTTTCGTCCGTCGATGCGTTATCGGAGATGATCAGTTCGAAGTCGCCGAAGTCCTGTGCCAGGATCGAACGGATGGAGGCGCCGAGGAAGTTGGCTCCATTATAAACCGGCAATCCGATGCTGACTCTAGGTTGTGTCACTTGGATTTGCCGCGGCTTGCGGTCAAGATGAATCTGGACGCCATCAGGGCCTTGAGGGCTCCCCGCCCCCACTTCCGACGCTTCAGTCCTTCCACTACCGGGGTGATCTTTACTCTATCGAAGCCCGCTGACAGGCACCAAGCGCGGAGACGGTGCTGATTCACTCCATGAACTTCCGTACCCGTTCGAGCGCCCAACAGAGCTCTTCGCCGACCCTGTCGCCAATCCTTCACCCATTCGATAATATCGCCCGTGTTCGGCACGCTAGCAATCACACAACCGTCGGGCTTCAGGTGGATGGCTAATCGCTGAAGCCACAGCGCCGGATTGTCGACCAAGTGCAACGCATCGCACAGCAGAATGACGTCAAACCGCTCAACATGCAGTTCATCTAGCGATTGGGGGAACGGTCCGAGGCATGTCCGCACACCACGATCTCGCAGCACCTTGTCGAAGACAGCATTGAACGGTAAGGCGGTCAATCTCACTCCGCTCCGGAAGAGCGCAGCTTCGTTCCGTCCCGATCCGCATCCTACCGACAGAACCGTTTGAGCTGTCGATGGCACCGCCTTGAGGATCTGGTCATCCCTCTGCGCGTAGAGATCACAAGACCATCGAAACTGCCGCGCTCCGCTGTCCGGCTCAAACATGCTTCCCTTCCATCCGCCTCTCCGCGCCAAGTCACACAAGGCTTGCACCTGGAGGTCAAGTTCCTCGACAGGGATCCCCATATAGTGGTTGTACTTGTTTGGCAGGTGAGCGACGATGAAATCGTGGATCTTCGAGACGCACACCAGGCGGCGCAATCCGCACTGCGTGTAGAGGTCGGAAGCTGCTGTTTCCAGCATGCCGTATCTTTCAGAGTGCGGCGGCACCAGAAATCCGCCTGAATTGATCGCTTTACGCAGTTGCTTGCGCGTTACCATGAAGCAACCGGAATGCTGATTCGATAGGGAAGCGAAGACTTCACCACCGCGTTGCACGGCACTTTCCGGAACCCAATGGAAATGTTGATGCATACTGGTGATAAACTGGTATCCATCGGCATTCCTTTCCGAGCGGATGAATCCAGGAATCTCATCGTCTTGCAGTAGCTGTTGCGCATCCAGAAAAGCTTCGATATGCTTTTCTGTGATTAAAGTATCGTCCTCGGTATATATGAACAGATCGTAATTGTCTATGTTTTCGGCGAACAGCTTCTTATGTGCGAACGGCAGAGAATACGAGCTCGGCGAAGGGAGACCAACCCGGACCTCGGCGCCTGTTAGCGGCTTGGGCTCATTGGTCAAAACCACCGTTCGCACACGCATGCGGCAATTGCGGAACTCTGTGAGCAGCCGTTCGAGGTAGTGGTCCTGCCCTCTGCCATAGCTGGCGATGGCGACTAGTATCGAGGTCGCATTGCCGGCAACCTCCGTCCCTGTCTGATGCTCCTTTTTTCTGTTATCCAACATCTTGCAGAGCCGTTTCATTCAAGCTGTCTGTTTCCTCAGTCGCACCCCGCATACGAGTTGTCTCGCGTAATGGCTCAGCATACATTGAGCCGATCGCAGCCAGTGTCAGATATAGAAAAAGTACCGACTGGTCAAAATACGATACCGAAATGCAGGTCGTTGCATGTGCAAATAACGCCGCGCCAAGTGCCCATATAATAAAGCGGTCACGAGACCGTAAATACTTAGCAAGCGATGCACGTCTGCCGACATATATAAATGCGAGGATGATTGATCCCAGGAATAGCCACATCAATGGCAGCCCTCCAATCACACCCATCTGCAAATAGTGATTGGTAATGTCGGTATGATTCGCATTCCAAGAGACGCCTGAAGGCATCCAGTGCCGAGTATAGTCCGTGCCGGCAAACCACCATTCCTCTAAATGCACCAGACTTGACTCGATCAATGCTGCACGATGCCATCCTGTGCTGCTACCTGTTACATCCAGCCGGGCAATGATGTAATAGGCTGGAACGTTCATCACTATATTGAGAATAATGTATATGACTACCGCAGACCATCTGAGCGCCCGCATCCATCGCCGGTAAGGCCACACACAAAGCGCCGCGACGGCGGCCAAGGCGCTCATCACAGGACCACTCGAACCGCTGCTGAAGACGATTGACAGGCATACTATTATGCCAAGCCAGGCTGTTTTGCGATTCCGGTGCCACAGTCCGATCATCAACGGCAGGCTGACGCCACCCGCAGTGCCGGCCAATATCGGATGGACAAATGGCCCGAAAGATCGAGTTCTTCCATCGCGGATCATCGGCGCCTCTGGAACGCTCCCAAGCATCGCAAACGGATTACGTAAGAAGAGTTGCTCAGTCAGCATTCCTGCCGCTACCGGGATCAGGACAATCGCCGTTGCCTTGATCAGCCTTACAACATCTGCCAGGGATGTACAAAATATACGAAGAAGAAAATACAGCCCCAAGGCGGTATAAATATTGCCGAGTTTTTCGATCAGGTTTCCGCGTAGATCCTCATGGAACACACTGCTGATACATAGCCAGATTGCCCACAGCATCATCAGACGGTCAAGGCCAATCAAACCGCCCGGCAAGCGTTCCCGGAACAAGACCACTCGTATCGCACCCGCAGCAATGAGAAGTCTGAGCGTAGTAAAACTGAAGGGCCCAATCTCAACTCCCTGGCCCAGTCCTACGTAAGTCGACCCGGCTATTATTGGTATACATGCCCAGCGACGCGGAAGAAATAATACCGCACCGGCACATACTAGCAGAAGTACGGCTGTAATAGGGTTCAATCGTGCTATGCCCTTAGAAGCAGATTGGAGAAGCTAGATCCTATCTCCATACATACCGAAGCCGTGTTTCTGGATTCCTGAAACATGGATGTTCTTGAAACCATACTCCTCAAACCACGAACGTACCTCGGCTTCCGTATGCCAATGGTTGAATCTGGGGGCGAACGCATCGAACAAATCCAGTGTGATCTCGCGAGCCGTCCTGGGTCGAAACCGCGCCACTTGTACTCCATCTAGAACACCGGCTCCCAGCTTATAAACCGGAGCCAGCGCCCTGCAGAACTGCATCAAAGACTGCAATGAGATGAATTGCTTCAGACAACGGCCTCCTGCGAAGAAAAGCCGGACTGGAAGAGCTCGCTTGCTATAAACCCATACATAAAGGCGACCGCCTTTTCTGGGCATACGTGCTAAGCTGGCGAACGAATGTTTAGAACTCGGTGTGTGGTGGATCACCCCGGAACTGTACACGATATCGTAGGCGCCCTCCCTAAAAGGAGGTTGCACCAGATTGCCCTGCACGTACCGAACTCGCTCCGCCGCGGAGCTTCCATACTTGGAACGGTTTCTATATGCCAATCCCAGACCGTCATTGAGATCAAGCCCCACGATGTCAAGCCCGAAATCCGTCAAGGCTGCACTGAGGGTACCGTTTCCACATCCGGCATCGAGGAGTCGCTTTCCGGGTAGTTCATTAGTCTGCATCTGGATGTCGCCCAGAAAGACTTTCTTCCTCTCGGCTAACGGCCATCCCCAAGTCTTGTCATGCTCGTAATCGAAAACACTCCACTCCTGTGAGAACGATTTACGAATGCTGGCGTAGTCGTCCTTCTCATCATTCATTGGCGAAGGAGTGTCGGCCACAATCTTGTTCCCGCAGCAAGCCTTGATCTGCGCTTGATGTTGACTAACGAAATCCGGAAAGGATGTGATCGCTCCTTCAAACAAGCGGGGCACGCCGTCGATCAGAGGATACACTGCGGAGCACTTGCATTTCAGGAGGCCTGGCGAAACTTCTGAATCTGGGGAATGCGCTTCTCCATGCTCAACCCCCGTTCCAGCATTCGGGAATTTAATCAGCTCCAATTCGCCCTTGCATGATGGGCATACTAGGATTGCAACCAGATCTGTACTCATAAGCCTATGGTTTTTCTCACCAACACATTTATGATGCGCTCTCGCTGTTCTGTTTTTAGAAATTCTTGCATGTCATGCGGGATCAAAATCGGTTCGCGCCGAACGCAGCTCCTCAGATAGCCATATAGCGTCGCCAGACTGCCGATCACAGCTGGTGGGTCCTTAAAGCGATACACTGCCCGTAGCAAATAGAACAGCCAGCCATAGCCTAGAGAATGAAACCGCCTTCCGTCACAGATACATGCTCCGATCGGAGTAGCCTCAGCCGAACCGGTTCGACGCCGTTCAATTACCTTGAAATCCAGGAACTTCTGAACTTTCCATCCAAACATCCTCGCTTTGATTTCGGCGGCTGCATCCTCACCGCCGTAATCCAGGCTCATGTAGCCACCGACATCCCGTAGACACTCACGCCGGAACAATTGTACGGCGCCACCAACGCTATGGGTGGAGGTGTCCGAAGTCACAAATTCTTCCTTCACCTTTGTGTAGACAATTCCTCCCGCAATGCCAAGCTCGGGATCCTCGGCAAACTTGCCCAATATGCCTTGGTAGTAATTGGGCTCCAGACAGATATCCGCATCCAAGTTGCCGATGAACTGATAGCTCAAATCCTGGGCATTTCGGATCCCCTCCATAAAAGCGTACGCCTTGCTGCCGAAGTTTCTTTGGCCAGTCCTGTTTATGTTAATGAGTCGGATAAACGGGTAGACGCTGGTGCGAG
>Ga0268299_1001531_pt1 | contig 39411 bp, 34 predicted proteins | sample NOBtaG_FD_193484 | JGI IMG/M metagenome (GOLD analysis project Ga0268299, IMG submission 193484) | Activated sludge microbial communities from bioreactor in Nijmegen, Gelderland, Netherland - NOB reactor | ecosystem: Engineered > Bioreactor > Aerobic > Activated sludge | place: Netherlands... | reverse complement strand
AACAACGCTGCATTTTTGCTGAGCCATCCAAACCGCGTTCGTTCCGGTTCCGCAGCCAATTTCCAAAACCGGATGACCGTGCATATCCAGCTCCGCAAATGCCTCCTGAAGTTCGGGCGCGGGCGTGCCGATGTCCCAGGGCAAACGCTCGGTAGCGTTCTTGTAATGGTCTTCCCAGGTAATATCAGAATGCATTTGTTTTTCCTCAGGACGCCTCTGGCCGATTGAACGAACAAGTTTAGAGGCAAGTGCCGGATTTGGGAATAATAGACTGGCAGACGTCCAGGAGTCGGCATTATGCGGTTCCACCAGTCTAAGGGATTCCCATTTGCAACTCTTGCCGGAACAGCTCTTCTCGTGCCGTTTCTCACTGTTCTGCCCCCTTCTTCAGCCGCAAAAGACAAGCAGGTAAAAGTCTGGAAATTCGAGCAGCGCAGCCACATTGAAGGTCCGATAACCCTTATCATCGGCACTTCAGGGGTGAAGATGCTCTGTCCCATTCAACACCTGGTTTGCGTGGCTCAAGGGCCGAAGTGGGACGTCACTATCGTCAATGAGAAAGAACACTTGGGAATGGTCTACCCCTGCGAACAATGGCGAACACGCGGATTTAGACTCTTCGACAAAAGCGGCAAGTCGCGCGAGAAAGAAAGAACTCTCACCACCTGGCATGGGCATCCGGCAGAGAAGATAATTCGCGTCGTCGACACTTCAGATCCGGTGAAAGAACAGCTCGAGATGCTCTACAGAGAAAGCGGCGGACGGTCCGTCGAGTTCAAGTCCGAGGAATTTTTGTATGAAAAGTGGTTGCGCGCAGAGCCAGGCTTGCAGGACTTCTTAAGCGGCATCTACGGAATGCCGATTTTCAGGGGCGTAATGCTTAAGCGCACAAGAAAATACAACAATGGACGTATCGATACGGCATTCGACACGATGAATTGCAGCGAGGCGACGGTTGCGCAATCTGAATTCCAGTCTCCAACAGGTTATAAGACGGCGCAGTCCATAAATGAAGTGACGCAGTTGAAGAAAAAGCGCATGCAGGCTGCCGGAATGCTCGAAGATATGTTCCTGGAAGACAAGGACAAGAAATAGCAACTCTCTGATGGTCTTTAGAGTGCATAACGTGGGCATCTCCCGAGACCCCGCCGGTTTGACAAAAATCGAAACAAGGTATAAACTGGATATAAAGGTCCAGATATCCACTTACAAGAAATGGCAATCGTCTTGAATAAAGGCGGCAACTAGTCCAACACTTGCTTTGCTAAGGCAAGGCAGAGGAGGCATCATGTTAGTAAATAGTGAAACTACCGTACGCGAGATAGTGGAAAAATATCCGGAAACCGTTGCGATATTCGAACAGCACGGCGTCGATGTACCGCTGGAATGTGCCGAAAGTATTCTGGACACAGAATTGTCGATATGCGAAGGCATGTGTCACATCGATGACATCGACGGCTTGATCAAAGATCTTCAAGCATTTTTCGATGGTCGATAACTTTTCATTTGAATCAAACGCCGCAGAATGGTCTAAAACCTTCTTTTCTCAAAGAATTCAGCAAGAGTGGTATCACGTCCGAACAAAAGAACTGCCGTAATTGCTAAAACAGAACCAACACCAATAAGAATAATGGCGAAACTCATAAACATCTCAGGCAAGCCATTCGCCTTGATGTTACCACTCAAGGCCTTCGTATGTTCTGCAGCTTCATGGGTTTTTCCAAGTGAGGTTTCAACGTCTGCCAGCTCCTTCAAAGTAAGCGCAATCATTGATTCATTGCGACCTTTCTTCGCAATCTCCAGGCACTCCTCGAGTGCCGCTTCAGCAGCAAGAATCTTATTTCCAGTTCTGTATTCAATAGCTCTTGAGTGTGCAGCTTCCCACGACACTCTGTTGCTCAAAGTATTCTGATTCATTGAGAACACTGACGAAAACGCCAAAATGCAAAATAAAAGTGTCACGGAAACGACGACCGCAGCTATCAAAATTTTGGGAACAGAGGTCGGGGTGTACTTTGTATAAACTAGCTGTTCACCAGCTTTTACCGCTTCGAGATCGGTTAGCAACTCCGACACACGCTGGTAGCGGCGCGCTGGATCTTTTTGCAGGCAGCGATCTAATATAGCTTGAACATTCTTGCCGCACTTATCAGCTATCGATTGAGGTTGATCGTTGATGTGCGAAAACAAAATCTGCAACGAACTCTCATTGCAAAACGGCGCTTTGCCCGCGAACATCTCATAGAAAATGCAGCCAAGTGCGTAAATATCCGCTCGCTGATCGACTGTTTTTCCAAGGCATTGCTCGGGGCTCATGTATTTCGGTGTTCCAAAAACTTCTCCGGTCTGCGTCAAATCCGGACCGGATTCATCATCTCGAATCAGTTTCGCAATGCCGAAATCAACTAGCTTTACTGCATCCGAACCGGACCTGTCTTTAGTGAGAATGATATTCGCCGGTTTTATATCGCGGTGAATCACTCCTTGCTCATGAGCATGCTCCAAACCACGGCAAATTCCGATCATGATGTCCATCACCCTGGACGGGTGAAGCGCCTTTTCATGCCAAAGCGTCTCGGCAAGGCTGGTTCCTTCCACATAGTCCATGACCAGAAATGGAATGCCATTTTCATCGACTCCGAATTCTCTGGTCGTGCAAATGCTCGGGTGTTGCAATTCCGACGCCGCTGCTGCTTCTGTTTGAAAACGTGCAATCGCCTTGCCGTCGAACTGGCGGCCGACAGCCAAAAATTTCAATGCCACTTCTTTGTTGAGAAAAAGGTGCTTTGCTTTATAGACCCGGCTCATTCCTCCTGAGCCGATCGCAGAAAGAATCTGATAGTGTCCGCCAACTATGCTTCCGACCAAACGATCGTCACCACCGGTCTTAAGTTTAGAAATCGCTTCCTGAGCAGCACCGATTATTTGGCTGGCTAGAGCGCCGGAAACCAAGTCGTCCTCATTGGCAAACGTGTCGTCGCCGGAAAGCGTGTCGTCGCCGGAAAACGTAGAGTCGCCGGAAAGCATATCGCCACTCGAGAGTGTGTCAGAACCGTTCTCTACGAGTTCGATGGGTTGTGCGATCTTTAGATCTTCTTCGTCCAAGCGGGCAAGCCTAGTGGAAAAGACAATAAATTGCCTTCAGCCTTATACCCGCTACCCCCAAATTACAGTCGTTTTCACCGTATAGACGAAAATTTCAGCAGTCGATTTCTCACAAACCGGAACTAATCCGACAATTGGCGGTCCACAGACAGGCTACCTAAGTTGATGCACATTATTCGATTTCGAACCTTGGAGATGAAAATGAAAAAGTTTTACATCATTGCGCTTATCGCAAGTATTTTTCCGGCTTTCGCTGCAGTTTCTGCTGAAGCACAAACATCGACTCAGTCGAGCACCACGACTACCAGGACAGTCAATAAGACGCGCCCGGTACTTCGTCCAAAACGCAAAATCATTCGCCGCAATGTTTCCACCGTCAACTCCAGCTCATCGGCGTCGACAAGCGGCAGCTCGGTAAAGGTTCAAACCAACACCACCGTCACCAAGTAGCAAGCCAAATCGAAAACGCATTATTCCTGTTCGAACATGCGTCCGATGCCGCTCATCAGACCACCTTGCTCGACAGAGCTGCCGCCGCTTTGAGGAGCATGTTCGAGAATGCGGTTAGCCAGTCTCGAGAACGGCAAGCTCTGCATCCACACTGTTCCTGTGCCTCTCAAGGTGGCAAGGAAGAGTCCTTCGCCGCCGAAAATCATCGATTTCAAGTTGCCTGCTCGTTGAATCGAATAATCGATTCCAGGAGTGAATGCCACGATGCAGCCGGTGTCTACGCGCAGCGTTTCTCCACGAAGCTCGCGCTTGATTATCGCGCCGCAAGCATGAACAAACACAAGTCCATCGCCTTGGAGGCTCTGCAGCACAAATCCTTCGCCGCCGAAAAATCCGGCGCCAAGCTTTTGCGTGAATGCAATGTTTAACTTGGTGCCAAAAGCAGCACACAGAAATCCGTCGCGCTGCACCAGAACTTCACCACCCATTTCTGAAAGGTTCATGGGAATGATCTTGCCGGGATACGGTGCAGCAAAGGCTACTTTCTGCTTGCCGCGCCCTTGATTCGAGAAGTGAGTGATCATCAACGACTCTCCGGCCAACAGGCGCTTTCCGGCACCAAACAGTTTGCCCATCATGCCCTGGTCGGCCTCAGTGCCGTCGCCCATCTTCGCTTCAAACGCGATACCTTCTTCCATATAGTTCATGGCGCCTGCTTCGGCAATGACGGTTTCACCCGGATCGAGTTCAATTTCCACAGCCTGCATATCGTCGCCTATGATTTTGTAATCGATTTCGTGTGATCTGATTGGCATAACATCCCCTTTTATTCAATTGACGTTAAGTGAGAATTTTCCTGTGCTCGTCGATAAGAATGTCAAAAGTCTAGACAGGCACCATTTCCTTCACGCCCAATGCATACGCCGCATTGCGCCCGGATTGTCCGGTGATGCCGCCAGGATGCGCGGCCGACCCGCAGAGATAAAGCTGTGAGATGGGAGTTTCACTTTGAGAGAAACCAGGGATCGGGCGCAGGTAGAACGCTTGCGCAAGATTGATTTCTCCGCCGTAAAGTTGCCCTTCGCTCAGGTGATGTTTGGATTCAAAATCTCTCGGAGTAATTACTTGAGTGTGCTCGATAAGAGATTTTAATTCTGGGCAGAACTCACTCAATTGCTTGATCGCCAAGTCGGCAATACTGGCATCATCGGCGTCGCGGCGAAGCGGAACGTGCTGCAACCAAACAGACATCACGTGCTTTCCGGAAGGAGCAAGGGTCTCGTCGCAAAGGCTTGGCAGAGATACTTCGATGAGAGGATTTTGTGAGACACTGCCGCGCTTCGAATCATCATGGGCTTTCTCCAGGTAGGCTAGACTCGGAGCTAACGTCAGCGTGCCTTTCAGTGCTTCTTCGGTAAGTCCGTCGAACTTCGGCAAACTCTTGAGAGCGAAATTGATACGAGCTACGGAGCCCGCATAGCGTACATTGCGCAGGGAGCGGTTGAATTCCGGCTCCAATTCGGGTGGCGCCACGAATTTCGTAAAGGTATAACGTGCATCGAAGTCGGATATGACGCTATTGGCATCGATCTGTTCGTTGCCAACTTTCACACCTGTTGCTTTGCCGTCGGTGACAACAATGCTCAGTGCACCGGAATTGGTGCGCACTTCTGCACCATGAGATCTTGCGGCTTTTGCAAGGGCATCGCTGATTGCGCCGATGCCACCTCTGGCAGTGGCGCGGAAAAATCCATCTCCCTGCGCAATGTGGTGCAGCATCGTGAAGGTTGTTCCGGCTGCGAACGGTCCCTGATTTACCCCGCGGACGGCACAGGCGGCAAGCAGTCCCTTCAACTCAGGGCTTTCAAACCACTCATTCATCAAATCGCGCACGGACATGACGATAAGGCGCATGACCTCGGTCATTTCTCGGCGCCCGTAACCTTTCAATTGCCCAACAAGATCTGTCAGTTGCTCGATGTCTTCCTTCGATGGCGGATGTTGACGAGGTGGATTCTTGCTGTATGCGCTGCGCAAGAAATTCGACGCCAGATCGACAAGCTCCAAGAATTGCTTGTACTTAGCAGCGTCTTTCGAAGAGAAACCGGCGATTGTTTTGGCGGCTGCGTCACGGTCGGCAGAAAGAGTGAAGCTCTTGCCACTCAGAAGTAGACTCGTGAGTGAATTTCTTTCGATCACTTCTAGTCCATACTCGGACAATTTCAAATCTTTGACGATTTCTGAATCGATACGCCCGCTGGTTAATGCGAGGTCTGCTCTAAAGCCTTTCGCAAATTCGACAGTCGACGCTTCACCACCGGCAGTATCGCCTGGTTCCAGCACCAGGACTTTCTTCCCAGCTCTGGCGAGATAACACGCCGCCGTCAGCGCGTTTGGTGACGAGCCTAAAATGATTGTGTCATAGCTGCTCATGGACGATCCTCCAGAATTGCCATCGCTGCGTTGCGTCCAGGCGCGCCGGTTATGCATCCGCCTGGATGCGTGCTGCTGCCGCACATATACATGTTTTTAATCGGTGTCCGATAGTTCGACCACTGTGGTGAAGGACGTAGGAAGAACAGTTGTTGCAGCGCCAGCTCACCATGGAAGATGTGACCGCTGGTCAAACCGATCATTCGCTCGAGATCCCACGGCGTCATGATGTGTTTGTGAATAATGATGTTCTTCAGATTCGGGGCATACTCTGAAAGTGTGTCGATCACCGTATCAAGGAATTGCGCTTTCTTCTCTTCGTTCCAGCCGCCTTCCAGATCGGAAGATGCATACTGGACGAACAATGACATAACGTGTTTTCCAGGTGGTGCCATGCCGGGATCAAGAAGCGATGGTATCAGCGCATCCATAAAAGGTTTGCGGGACCAGCCACCGTATTTGGCATCATCATATGCCTGTTCGACATAATCGATGCTGGGCGCAATTTCGATCGACCCACGCAAGAGAGCTTCCTTGCCCTTTGGCATGGAAGTGAATTCCGGCAGTCCATCGAGAGCCAGATTGACCTTGCAAGCGGGGCTGGCAATGCGGAAACGCTCTACATCTCCGACAAACTCATCGGGCAAATGATGACGTTCGACAAGTTTTAAAAACGTTCGCTTCGCGTCGGCGTTCGAAACGATAATTCCTGCGGTGTACTCATCTCCATTTTCGAGAGTGACACCAATCGCCTCGCCGTTTTTGATGTTTACTTGCGCGACCGGTGAATTGGTTTTTATTTCAACTCCGGCTGCACGCGCGGCGCTGGCAATCGCCTGACTCAATCCGCCTGTTCCGCCACGGGCAAATCCCCAGGCTCTGAAGGTTCCGTCAATCTCGCCTATATAGTGATGCAGCAAGATGTAGCCGCTTCCAGGAGAACGTGGACCGGTGAAAGTGCCGATGATACCACTGGTGCATTTCGTTCCTTTCAGTGCGGTTCCTTCAAACCACTCATCAAGAAAATCGCCGGCACTCATCGTCATCAATCGCGAAAGCAGATAGAAATCTTCCTTCGTCATATTGTTGAGCACACCGCGCACTCGCGCCATGGTCTCGAGATCTTTCGGCGTCACGCTGGTCGGATCAGGAGGGATCATATCCAGCAAAGGTCTGAGTGCCACAGCCAACCGTCGCATGGTGCGAGCGTATTCATCGTAGGCTTCAGCATCGCGTTTAGAGTGGCGTTCTATTTCATGGCGCGTTGCGTCATGGTCGGGCCAGTCCGCCAGATAGTTGCCGTCGGGGAGTGGAACAAAAGTGCTTTCCAGAGGCATAATCTCCAGACCATGCTTGGCCAGTTCCAAATCTTGAATTACGTCCGGTCTTAATAAGCTGATCAAGTAGGAAGCGATCAGGAATTTGAATCCCGGATAAACCTCCTCCGTGACAGTGGCACCACCCACGGTGTGGCGCTGTTCCAACACAAGAACTTTCTTTCCGGCTTTAGCAAGATAAGCTGCGTTGACGAGCCCATTGTGCCCGCCTCCGATAACTATCGCATCGTATTGATTGGATTTGCTCATAGTGTGTCTTTCTTCCTCGACGGATTGAAGAACGGCAGTTTTGTGACTTTGGCATTGAAGGCCCGGCGAAACCGATCAACAGTAAGATCGATTTGCACGACTTTTCCAGGCTCAGCATGAGGTGGATTGATGTGGCCGAAAGCAATGTATTTTTTGAGAGTCGGAGACCAGACGCCGCTTGTCGCGTAGCCGACTTGCTTTCCGTCGACGTACAGTGGAATTACCGCACGCCATGCCGTAAAAGGATATGGAACAGTCAGTCCAAGTTCATGATGCTGACGTTCAAATTCCTTATGATCGATCTCGAGCCCCATCAATGTTATCGACGATCCTTTTTCCTTCTCGGCAAGCAAAGCTTTTCTGCCGATGAAGTTTCCCTTCTTCCAACTGATCGCCCAATTCATGCCCAACTCCAGAGGAGTTGAAGTTTGCGCATCAGTCATGGCTTTGTTCGCCGGGGTGTAGTCGATATCGAGCATCACAAGCCCTGCTTCAATGCGTGCCACATCAAGTGCCCAGATACCGGCTGGTTGCAGAGCAAATGCGTGTCCGGCATCGATAATCGCATCCCAGAGTCGCTCCGCTTTGCCTGCCTCCACCCAGAGTTCAAAACCCAGATCGCCGGTATATCCGGTGCGCGAAATCATCACGTCCACGCCTGAGATCTTTGTATTGATAAACTCGTAGTATTTCAAGGCACCGAGAGGCGCATCAGTCAGAGTCATCAGCAGTTCGCGAGAGCGTGGACCTTGCAGCGACAATGATGCGTAACGCTCCGCCTCATCCTCAATCTCCACTTGCATTCCAACGGCATTGTCCTGAAGCCACCGGAGATTGGGTTCGGCGGAAGTGAGGCGATATTCGTTTTCCCCCAATTGGGCAATCGTGCCGTCATCGATTATCTTTCCGCGCGAGTCGCACCAGGGCGTGTAGAGCATGCCGCCGACGGAAATTTTGCTGACGTCGCGGGTGACAAGGCGGTTGAGAAACTTCAGTGCATCGACACCTTTGATGCGGTACTTACACAATGGCGAGACATCTAAAAGCACACAGGCATTGCGAATTGCATAGTATTCCCTGTCATGCGTCATCTCATATGAGCTGGCCACTGAATAGCCTGCCCAGCGGCGCCATTGGCTAGCCTGCATGAGGGCTGACGTGCGGGAATGCAAGGGCGTAGTTTTCAGCATGACCCCTCCGGTTTGCGAAGCGCCAATTATCCCTTATATATGCAGTCGGCCGCTACACAACCCTTTCCAAGAGGCAAGCTCCCATACGCCCTAAAATATGCGGTTCCCTTCTATTTCTGGATTGAAACCAACTTTTTATAGGCTTCGATATCTCCCAAACTTAATCTCTCGAGTGGTCTGGAATGGCTCATTTGATACATGACGTCTCCCATGTTTCCGTGCCGGTCCAGGCCCAATGCGTGACCGATCTCATGCATACAGACCTCTTTCAGGTGTCTCACACGCCAGCGCGCAGGGAAGTTGTCGTCGCTGCTTTCTTTACCGACCGTCAAAATGCGAATTACAGCGTGCGTCATATAGTCATCCACTCGGCTCGTTTGGCAAACGCCTGCCAAGTCTTTGTTTCCAAGCTTTTCTGGATCACTCTCCCACGAACAGGCAATATCGGCTTCGTTGAGATCTTCGACAAAGCGAAACTTGGCAGACCCTGAAGTCTGCCGCTGCCAAGCATCGAATGCAGAACGAATAATTGCATTATCGCCAGGAGCATACCCGCTGACAGCCAATGATTCAGACTCTGCTTGAATGAAAACCTTGAGCGGAAATCTCGCCTGCTTCCAACTCAGTTCTCTCTCCACTTTTCTTTTAGTCGAATTTTTCGCTTCAGATGGAAGTGAGCTCACTACGCCAGGCGGATCTAATTCGTTTATTCGCGCTCGGATCTGATTTATAGCAGCGTGATGTGGAAAGTCATGCTCCACTTTCTTCAAGGTTTTGAGCGCTTCGGCAGGGCGATAAAGCCTCATCTGCATAAGGGCTCTCAGCAGTTTTAGATCTGTTGAACCTGCCGCGACTTCCGTTTTGTTTTCACGCTTTAAAATCGCATTCACCACGCTCCATAAAAGATGTGAATCGTCACGAGCGCGCATAAGGTCAGCAAATGGAGCTTTCAGCATTCCATACATAATCCAGCGATCTGCCTCATCCAGTCGGCCTTTGCGCACAGAAGCAAATGCTTTGTAGAGAACCTCGTTTGCCACACGAGAATCTTGTGACGCACTCTCTGCCATGAAGTCATTGCCGAAGCGGTCCTTCAGCATCAGCTCCTCAGCGCAAACGGCTGTGGACGCTGCAAGAAGCCCAGCAATCACAATCAGGAAATGTGCGAGCAAAAATCTGCAAAACATTGGACACCACATTCAAAGGAAATGCTAAATCAATTTTTCCCTTTTTAATCACTTAGCATTCTTAGCAGCGGAGAGCCGGGGTAAACCCCATAGCAGCGATGAAGTCCTTCGGGGAAAATAGGTCCACTTACTAAGTCCGACCAGGCTCGACAAATGCATAAACTCTCAAAGCCCATTCTAGGCTTCGCGGCTGCGTCCTGCGCATTGGCGATGCTGTGGACCGGGTATCAATCCCAGCATTTCCAATTTGCCCCGAGCGGCAAAACCAACTTCGGCTCGGGGTCGTCAACGAGCGCGCGGACAAAACCGAGGGAAACACTGCTTGCAACCCTTTCCAGCAAAAAAAACGTATACCAGATCGGAGACAATTTCGACATCAACTTTGCAATAAAAAATACAGGCACTGCATCCATCGCATTGGACTTGAGGGATTCAGAACTGGTCATTGACGGAAAAGCGACTGATGACACTCTTTTCACTGGACTCTGCACGTCCCATGTGACACTGGTGAAGGGGGAAGAAACCTCCTGCACGATGGGTGGAGAATGGATAAAGGAGCCAGGACAGTATGAGTTAATGTGGAAGTCCCCTCGCTTTGTTTCCAACACTCTCACATTGACCGTCAAGTCGGACCATCTGTCTTCTCTGCGGCAACAAACCAAAAGATATGAGGGCGGCTGGCATGCAGTAGACAGAGATAACGTCAACTGGAAAATGTTGCTGCTCCAAACGTCCGAAAATGAGCTGACCGGCTGGGTGATGCACACAGACAAATTCGAACGATTGTTGAAGAGCAAGCGATTTCCAATGGAGACAGTTAAAGTTACGGTCAATGGAAATACTGCAAGAGCGCAGACAACAGTGCATGATATCGGTAATGAAATGCGCGGTTTGGGCAAAGGAGAGCTGTACACGCGCGAAAACACTCTATTTTGGAAGATGCTCTTCGCTAACTCAGATGGCAAAGACGCCTGGCCGCACAACACGGTGTTTTACCCAGACAACGAACGCATGCTTCAGGCAGATGTGAGCGATACAGTGCCTCCAGTGCGACAAATGCGGCTGCGCGAAATCGAACCGATTAAGTTGCCTTCTACGGACCGAAAATTTCAACCGCAAAACTTTAAAACCAGCTCGCTTAGCGGGTGGATTGTCGGCACTCCCGGCGGTGCTCTGGACACGCCGCTGGTTTACGACGGCAAACTGTACTTCGGTGGTGGCGAAAGAGATGCTGATTCGTTTTACGCACTCGATGCTTCAACCGGCAAGCATCTCTGGACATACAAAATGGGCATGAGCCTAAACGAAGAGCCCGGCCATCCAAATCCCGGCTGGCATCCGGGTGTTGGTCCGGCATCCGTGGCGGTCGGCGATGATAATTGCATTGCATTTACTTCGGATAACAGAGGCGTGTGCGTCCTTAACGCCACGACCGGCAAATTGGTTTGGAAATTTCCAATTGAGCGAGACTTCTTCACTCAACCGACAATCGATGAGGGCAAACTGTACTTTGGATACTTAGACCATCTCAAGAACAAGCAAGACAAATACGAATTTTATCAAAAGCTCATGTGCTTGGATTTGCAAACCGGCAAGGAAATTTGGAGCGCAATAACTTCCAATGACATTGATGACTCACTGGTTTCAGCACCTGTGATTGAAGATGGACGTCTCCACATCTCTACCAAACATGGCTTCATTTTCTCCTGCAACTCGTTGACAGGAAACGAGCGGCAAATGCACAGATTAGTGGAAAACGACTCGGCTCTGGCGGCACCGTTGGTGGTTGGCGACCTTGCCGTAAGCGATGGGTTCAATCCCGAAGATATTGCAACAGCGGTGCGGCGCCCTATGTCTAAGCACACATTAGGCTGGGATAAGTCTCCCCATCCAGATGCGCTGCCGCAGTCATGGTGCCTGCGAGCCGCTCGCCCTGCCTATAAAGAGGGCCGGATTTTCGGCATTCAGCGAAACATAATCAAATGCACAAGCGCGGAGTCAGGCAATACCCTCTGGCACTATGAAGTAAAAGCAAATTACATCAATGATTGGTTTGATCGAAGACATGAATTGGTGTTTACACCACCGGCTCTGGGAAAGGAAAACGTATACTTCTGCTCCGCCGACGGACACCTGGTGTCAATCAATTGCACAAAAGGGGAAATACGCTACTCGCGGCGAATAGATAGAGGCACCTACTCGCAACCTTCATTGTGCAATGGAAAAATGTACATCGGCACCATTAACGGTGACATTCTCTGCCTGGACGAAGATGATGCCGACAATTGGGTAACATTCGGCGGCAATATGCGGCACAACTTGATCGATTGAGCCAGATGCCAGAGCTGGAAAGCCCGCCAACAAAATTCCAGCAATCCCCAGCCCCGTGATAGTTTTCAGCGATAAACAAACTGGATACAAAACGCCTGTAGAGTTCAAGCCATCCCCACTAATGGACGCGATGGCGCGAGCCGGAGGACGTTTTTATGGCACTTGAATCCCAATACTATGACGTACAGCTCGATAACACTACGGTCACTTCCTATCCCCTGGGCAGCGAGACACTGGGCAACCAGGGCTTAAACGACCTGTATCAATTCTCCAATCCGAAAGAGCCGCTATCATTTCTTACCTCCGACAAAGTTCTTTTAGATCAGCTCTCTCAGTCAGATACGGCACAAGTCAGCCGCATGTCCGACGAAAGACAGCCGCAAAGTCACCGAGATAGCGTGCAAGTCGGCCCGCTCGACGTCGTCAGGGACGAAAGAGGAAACCTCTCAGTAGTTTCGACCATGGATGGCGACTATTACTACAAGACGCCGGACGGCAAATGGACACACATCGGTCCCAACCGTGAAAGACACGCTGTTGAGAATGTTCAAGTCGATGCGCAAGGTAATCTTTCTTACGACGTCCTAGTCAACGGCACCGTAGAACATCGCAAGGAAAACGCCGATGGCTCGGCAAGCATAGAGTCCGCTGATATCGGTGGCACCATCAAATACGACAAAGACGGCAACATCACCGAAACGCCCTCAGGCGGCGATCGAAAGAGAGAGTACCACTACACGAATGGTCAGTTGGACAAAATCAACGGCAATCTCGGGCAGTGGGAGCGCGTTGAGAAAGACGGACAGGTTTCATGGGTCAACAAAGAAAAAAACCTGACCTGGGAAGGCGATTTCACAGTAGATAAAGCAACAGGCGATTTGATTTTCGTGGCACGCGCAGGATACGCCTGGGGATTTACAACGCGCGGCGGCGATAAGCAAATCACCACCCGTTGAAAGGTTTTTGAGGAAGAGGAAGATGAGGGACGCGCCGCACGGTCGGCGCGTTTCTTATATTTAGCGGTGATAAGCTTCCCGCGTGACTATAAAACATTCGGGCATATCGACCCGCTTTTCATTGGGAACTTTGATTGGAACGCCCAGTCTTGTGCTGGAAATACAACGCCCATGGATTGCTAGTCATGCATAAAGAACAGCCCAGCCGAAGAATAGATAGTGGCATGTTTGCTGCTTTGTCGGGCACCTATAAAACGTTGAAGCAAGAAGACACCTATGTTGATCCGCTCGCGCAGGAAGCTGCGGCACTAGCTGCGATCAATGTGCTCAACTTTTGGGACATGCGCAATTGCATCTTCCAGGCATGCGGTTTAGCATACGGCTATGGGAAACCGATGACCGTTCTCATGATCGCACTGGACGGCATGTCCGAATTGAATCGGCGCTTGGGCGTAGATCCTGCGAATCTGGCAAGCAATTTTATTATGCGCCAGCTTTCACATCATAGAAATGTGTTTTTCGGCACTCCGAACAATATTGCCATCGGTCAATATGTGCCGGGACGGTTTTTGATTTTACTTCCGGATATCTCCGGTTCCGCCGGGTACCAGGTCGCTGAATATTTTCGAAAAGCCATTTCCGAAAGCAACTTTCTTTGCAGTTCGCAAACCATCAACCTTACAATAAGTGTTGGAGTTGTGCATAAGCCCGGCCACGCAGGCAACCAGGACTTCATGATTTTGCAGGCAGATCAAGCTTGTGTCGAAGCTCAGAACATGGGCGGCAATAGAGTTATTTGCGGTCGAATGACAGAAGGCTTCCAAAACTGCGCCTGATTTCCACAGCGACACTGGACAATGCTTTTCGCGTATAATTTTGCGAGCACTTGTTGCGTGGTCTGCGGCTGTTAGTGGCATTAAAACGCCGCAAATAAGGAAACCTGCTGATGCCCTTTGAGCTTTTACGAGATGATGCCGCACAGTTGGAGTTCGCGGCTTTCATTCCAGAGAATTTCGACCGCGACGCGCACCTTCCGATAATTGTGTTTCTGCATGGGTCAGGCGAGCGCGGATTTGACAGAGGGCTTCCGCTCAAAGGCAATGCTCACGTATTCGAGAACTTGCAGTTGCCTGCCGTAGTGATTTTTCCGCAATGCGACTATGAACACCGAGCGTTCTATGGAGAGATGGAAACGCAAGTGTTCAAATCCATAGATTTCGCCGCCCGTGTATTTGGTTTGGACACCCAAAAGATTTTTCTTTCGGGATATTCCATGGGAGGCTCGAGCACACTCTGGCTTGGTGCTAAACATGCAGAGAAAATTGCGGCAATAGCCTGCATTGCCCCTGGTATCACATGGATGGGCGAAGAAAATCCGCCTCGATTGCCTGACGAGGACGAGGAGCTTTTCAATGCGATGTTTGTTGCTGAGGATAGAACAAAGAAAATAGCTGAGCGTATCAAAGACATACCACTCTGGTTTCTGCAAGGAACGGAAGACGAACCCTGCCCGATTGAAGAAACGAGAATGTTGGTCGACGAGATGAGAAACCTCGGCTCGAAGCCGCTGTTCACCGAATATTATGGCGTCGATCATGAATCGCTCACGCTTGCGCTCGAACAGGAAGGATTGTTCGGTTGGCTGCTGAGTCAAAAATAAAATGCCAAGTAAAAAAACGGCCGGGCAAAAACAAAAACGAAAAGACTTGAACACCTTCGAGCAAGTCTATGAAATCGCCAGGCAGATTCCGCGCGGCAAAGTTTATACCTATGGGCTGATTTCCAAACGGATGAACAAAAGGCTCAGCGCTGCCGCGGTTGGATGGGCTATGAATGCTCTGGGACGCGGCAAGGACGAAAAAGGATATACGTCCAATAATGTCCCATGGCACAGGGTGATTAATTCTCAAGGCAAACTTAGCACTCAACTCGATTCAGGCATGCTCTCGCCTGATGGTCGCCCAGCCAATCTCCAACGCGTCTTACTGGAACAGGAAGGCATATCTTTCAGAGATGATGACAGTATCGATCTAAGTCGATATCTGTGGGACGAATAGCTTATTAGATTCGCCGGCAAAGGCACTCATTACTACCGAGAAATGTGCAATTATATCGGTGGCTCTTCCAACAGGTGGATGATGGATATATCGGCAATGTATTCAGCGTTGTACGCGGCGGCAGAAATCAACGTCGACTCGCCCTATTCGCAGCAAGATCATATTAAGCAGATCAAGCAAATATCGACATCGATAGAATTGAAGCAAAAGCAATTGCACGATCGATTCGCTGATGACAATGATCAACTGGTGCAACAAATCATTCAGCAAACCCGCGCACTTTCAGCCCTGCTGACACAGCAAGTGCAAATGCTGGAACAACTCCAGGTTAAGTATGGATTGCAACTCAGAGCCAAGTGCAGCGAAGACATTCAAGAAATTCTGAGCGTCGCCAATCAAATTCAAGCGTCACTGAATCGTGCCGTGACCTTTGGCGCGACTGCAGACCCGATGTTGCTCAACGAGCTGGCAGCAAGTGCGTTCGCCGGTGCCACCAGATTGAATTTAATGCAACAGCGTATCTCCGGAAAAATGCGGAAAGTGCGTTAGGACCGCAGCGAGTCGCTGGAGCAAATAATCTGAATTGTTAGCGTTTCAAACGTGTTGCGATCAACCCGGCGAAACGGTCTGGACCTTTGTACCACCACCCGAGGTGGTTATGGCATTGCATGCAGATTGCGAATGTCCATGCGTACTCGGGAAACCAACTTGCCTCCGTTGTCGAATCGCCGACGTCGGCAGCGCCCGGCGCATCGCTGTAGCAAAGCACGTGAAACGAATAACCCTGAGGATTGCGAAAAGTGTGTTCGTGCGGTTCGACCGCAAGAGAAGGACTGGTAATCACATGATCGCAACTCTTGCAGCGAACGGATTTTTGCGTTTCGAAATCAGTGCTTTCGTCGACATCCGTGCTCTTGTCGAGATTTACCGAAAAACCCTTGCTCATAGAGCTAGTTCTTTATTCTGACTGCCAGCACAGGACTGATGGCGCCTGCAATCAGAATGGCAATGTTGATCCACACCCACCCGGCACCCATCCACTGCGTTTCTCCGCGTTGTTTCAGACGCTCGACGAGGCCCAAACCAAAGTTGCCGATGCCCTCGCCGTCACGGGTGTAAAGCCAATCTTCGATTTGATCTGCTTCAACCGATACGTTAGAGCCGGCCTTCAGATTTGGCAGCTTGCTCGACAACCCCTGGATCGTTCCTTCTATTTTCTTTCCGTCGATGCCGGTGACCTTAATCCACATGTGATCGATGGCACCATTTTCCTCAAACGGCGCCTTGACGCTAAATGTTTCTTTTTCTCCATTTTCTTTGAATTGTTGTTCAAACTCAGGAAACCGTTTTCTGGCTATAACTGGAGCATTGGCAATCATTTCTTCTTCGTCGACTTTCAGCCCCATGAAGCTGCTGTCGGTAGGTTTGCCTAACATTGACTCCTGCGCAGGACTGAGAAACGCGCCGATAATAATGCCACTGGCAATAGTGGCAATTACGGTCTTGCCGTATTTATGATTGGCAAGCTTGTGCAAAAACTTTCCGGCAAAAACCCCGGCAATGTAGACGAGAAACCAGATATAAAATCCGCCCATCAGAGATTCGTAGAAAAACCCGTATGCAAATCCGAGGGCGGCAGCGCCGGCACCTGTTCTCAGCATAATCGGCAGCGGCAGTTTTGTTATATGACCGGTAAAACGCCCAGTGCATTTGCGGCAACGGTTGCCTACCGGGCATTGTTCCAGGCAGGCAGGGCAGATCTGCGCCTGGCAATCAATACAAGTAAGCCGACTGTCTCCGCAGCTATGCGCTTTCATTTCAAGCAAACTCCCAAAGCACTTCCATGCCTTCTGCACAATTGTAACAGTTGGCGTTGCCGAATAAACGAGAAGCCCCTGGCTAACCAGGGGCCCTCGTTGCGTTTCACAGTGTTTTTCACTTTACTGTGCGGGTCTAAGCTGCACTAACTTCAACGTCTACAATGTCGTCATCTTGACGCGAGTTATTGTGTCCGTTGCCGCCGCCTCTCTGCTCGTGGAATGAGCCAGGATTGACGGACTGGGCTGCGGCTGCTTGCTGTGCCGACGCTGCATCCTGCTGGAGAACGACGATTGCACCACGAAGCTCATCCATTGAGGACTTGAGATCGGCTGTGCTCGCCTTCGCTTCGATCTTCTTGCGAAGTTCGCTGATGAGCAATTGAACACGAGCCTTATTCTGCTCCTTGACCGCCGGACCGCTCTCTTGCAGTTGACGCTCAATTGCATAGCAGAGTTGATCTGCCTCGTTGCGTGTGTCTGCCGATTCCTTGATTTCGCGATCTTGCTCGGCATGAGTTTCCGCTTCTTTGACCAGTCGATCAACATCGTCCTTGCTCAAGTTTGTGCTTGCAGTAATGGTGATCTTCTGTTCTTTATTCGTCGCTTGATCGCGAGCGGTCACACTGACGATACCGTTTGCATCGATATCGAATGAAACCTCAATTTGAGGCAACCCGCGCGGCGCTGCATTAATTCCGTCGAGACGGAAATTACCCAGCATCTTATTGTCTCTGGCCATGGGTCGCTCGCCCTGGAATACACACACATCGACTCCAGGCTGATTATCTTCTGCAGTTGAGAACACTTGAGATTTGTGCGTTGGAATTGTCGTGTTGCGCTCGACGAGTTTTGTAAAAACACCACCCATGGTTTCGATGCCCAAAGAAAGCGGTGTCACATCAAGCAGCACAACATCCTTCACTTCACCCGCGAGAACACCGGATTGAATCGCGGCACCAATCGCCACGACTTCATCAGGATTAACGCTCTGATTCGGCTCTTTGCCGCCAGTGAGCGACTTGACGAGTTCTTGTACGGCAGGTATTCGAGTCGAACCGCCAACCAGAACTATCTCATCGATTTCTGTTGCTTTGAGACCGGCATCGCGAATCGCTTGTTCAACGGGTTTTCTGCAACGCTCGACAAGAGAACGCGTCAGCTCGTTGAACTTCGCTCTTGTAAGCCTCATATCCAGATGTTTTGGACCTGATGCGTTGGCAGTGACGAAAGGCAGCGAAATAGTTGTTTCCGAAACGGATGACAATTCGATCTTCGCTTTTTCCGCCGCTTCGATCAATCGCTGCAGCGCTTGCTTGTCATTGCGCAGCTCAATCGCCTCGAGTTTCTTGAACTCATCAGCTACCCAGCCGACAATCGCCTGGTCGAAATCATCACCACCCAGGTGCGTGTCACCGGAAGTAGATTTCACTTCGAATACGCCATCGCCAACTTCCAGGATGGAAACATCAAATGTGCCACCACCAAGGTCGAATACGAGAACGGTCTCGTTGTTCTTCTTATCAATACCGTAAGCAAGTGCTGCAGCAGTAGGTTCGTTGATGATTCTGAGAACATCCAAGCCGGCAATCGCTCCGGCATTCTTTGTAGATTGCCGCTGCGAATCATTGAAGTAGGCAGGTACAGTGATAACTGCACTCGTCACTTTTTCGCCGAGATATTTCTCGGCATCTTCTTTCAGTTTCCGCAAAATCATCGCGGATACTTCTTCCGGAGTGTATTCCTTATCCTGAACAAAAACTTTACTGCTATTGTCCGGACCGGCCTTTACTTTGTAAGAAACGCTATTTCTTTCCGACTCAACTTCTTCGAAACGGCGTCCGATGAAACGCTTAATGGAAGATATAGTGCTTTGCGGATTAACAACAGCCTGGCGCCGAGCCAATTGACCGACCAATCGCTCACCGGTTTTCGTAAAGGCGACAACCGAAGGTGTGGTGCGTGCGCCTTCTGCGTTGGCGATGACTGTCGGCTGGCCGCCTTCCATGACGGCGACAACAGAATTCGTAGTGCCAAGATCAATACCAACAGCTTTTCCCATATTTAAATTCCTCACTTTCAGAATAAACATGCAACAGCCACCCCTCAGAACGCCCGGAGGGCGGCATCTGAGAGCCGAAGCAATTGCCTGGTCCTACTATTTGTTTTAACCAGCCGAAAGTCGAACCCCGGCAAATAACAAAATTTCTTAATTTTCTGCCAAAAGCGGTCGGTAAGGCGTGCCAATCTTAAGAATTAGCGATGCCCCATGGCGAGAAATCCGGCCACACAAAGAGCCACCAAAATGCCGACGGCTGCCCCAATCAGCATCATTTTCTTCTTTTTCTCCGCAGCCGCAATTGCCGCGATTTGCATCTGGACTCTCTTTGGAAATACTTCCAGGCGCTCATACAGTTTTGCCACGGATTCGAAGCGATTGCCCGGATCTTTTTCCAGACATTTTTCTATTACTTCATCCAGATCTCGAGGTCTTTTATTGTCAAACTTAAGGTCGGATATCTTCGGGGGCAATTTCAACGCGTGCGCGTTTTTAATATCCAGAGCAGAACCATCCTTAAATGGTGGTCTTCCGGTGATAAGCGCATATCCGATTGTCCCAATCGCATAAACTTCGGACTTTTCATTGTAATCAACATTGCGAGCCTCGTCGGCAGTCATGTATATCGCGTCCGCCGAATCGGCTAGACCTTCACTTGCTTTGACTTTCGGCAATGCAAAATCGGTGACCAAAACCAGTGGTTCAGAATTCATATCATCAAAAAAGATGACATTGCCCGGTTTGATATCTCTGTGCAGCACGCCTTGCTTTTGTGCATAAAGAAGCGCTTCGCAAACTCCCATCAGAATTTTCACTACTACATCCGGACTTGGTGTTCCATGCAGAGCCAGCCATTGTTCGATGTTCAACCCATCTTTGTACTCTGTCACCAGATATGGTGTTTTACCGCTGGGAAAACCGGAGTCGACAATTCTGACTACATTAGTATGATTGAGTTGCTGATTCTTCTTCACCTCGCTCTGAAAAGCGGCTTGAAGAGCAGGATCTACCTTTTTAAAACACTTGACCGCCACTTTAGTTCCACGCTGTTTGTCCCGAGCAAGGATTACGCTAGCCCGGGAGCTTTGCCCGAGAAGGGCAATAGGCGCGTATCTTTCAATTGGAAAACTACCCTGTGAAATCCCCAGAGAAACCGGGTCGAGAGCAACGGCATCTTGCTCGTTCGGCTTGATATGCGTCTGCACCTTTTGTGCATTCGGCTGAGGGCATGTGCACAGGTCAATGCGCTCGACCTGTCCTTCTATTGCCGGTGGAATACGCCTGCGGCAGTTGCCGCAAACATCAATCGAGAATTGCGCTTTTGGAGAATACGGGCGATCGCATCTGCAAACCGAAACCCATTGTGTTTTGGGCGGAACAGCCGGGTCAGCCGGAGGCCGAAAACACTTTTGACAATTTTCTGGTTGCGTATTGTCCATCTCGAAGATTATGCCACGCTGGCGCATAAAAAGAGCCCAGGAGATTAGCCTGGACTCTTTCAACTGCTTTTTAACCAATCGCCTTACTTGAGATCGTAGCGGTCATTGTTCATAACCTTCGTCCAGGCAAGAGCGAAGTCTTTTGCGAATTTGTCTTTCGCATCATCCGATGCGTAGACTTCCGCAACTGCGCGCAATTCCGAATTCGAGCCGAAGATAAGGTCAACAGGAGTTGCAGTCCATTTGGCCTTGTTGGTCTTGCGATCCAATCCGTCGTATATGCCTTCGGTTGAAGACTTAGACCACTTGGTGGACATATCGAGCAGGTTAACAAAGAAGTCGTTGCTCAATGTTCCGGGCCGGTCAGTAAAAACGCCCAACTTGGAATTGCCTTGATTGGCATCGAGCGCGCGCATGCCGCCGACGAGAACCGTCATTTCCGGCACTGTCAGTTTGAGCATGGCGGCGCGTTGGACCAGCATTTCTGTTGGAGTTCTCTCGTTGCCTTTGCCGAAGTAATTTCTAAACCCGTCGGCAGTAGGCTCAAGCAATTCATAGGACTCAACATCTGTCTGCGCTTGCGAGGCGTCGCTGCGCCCGGGAGCGAATGCAACTTTGATATCGCAACCGCCCTTGCGTGCCGCTTCCTCAACAGCAGCGGTGCCACCGAGCACGATGACATCGGCTAGCGAAACTTTCTTTCCACCTGTAAGTTGTCCGTTGAATTCTTTTTGAACAGTTTCCAGGGTTTTCAAAGTCTTCGCCAGTTGCTCAGGATCGTTCACCGCCCAGCCTTTTGCAGGTTCCAAACGAACCCGAGCACCATTGGCGCCACCACGCTTATCGGTAGCGCGGAAGGAGGCGGCAGATGCCCAGGCGGCTTTGATAAGATCCTGTCCGCTGGCACCTGATGCCAGAATCTTTGCTTTCAGTTTTGCAATATCTGATTCGTCAATCAATTTGTAGTCGACTGCCGGAACGGGATCTTGCCAGATCAACGCTTCACTCGGAACCTCAGCGCCCAGGTAACGAGACTTGGGTCCCATATCTCTGTGAGTCAGCTTGAACCAGGCTTTTGCAAATGCGAGCTTGAACTCCTCCGGATTTTTGTGGAAGCGCTTGCAGATTTCGCCGTAGGTGGGGTCCATTTTAAGAGCAAGGTCGGTCGTCAGCATAATCGGCGGATGTTTCTTCGAACGATCATGCGCATCCGGCACCAGCCCTGACTTCTCGGTGTCCTTCGGAATCCACTGAGTTGCTCCGGCGGGACTCTTAGTTTGCACCCAGTCATTTAAAAGCAAGTTGTCCAGAAATTGCATCGTGAAAGCAACGGGGTTCGAAGACCATGCACCTTCCAAACCGCTGGTGATCGTATCGGCACCATGCCCGGTACCGAATTTATTTGCCCAGCCGAAGCCCTGCTGCTCGATGGTGCCACCGGCCGGCGCCGGTCCGCAGTTGGAAGCGGCCGCAGCGCCGTGTGCTTTTCCGAAGGTGTGACCGCCGGCAATGAGAGCCACGGTTTCTTCGTCGTTCATAGCCATGCGACCAAATGCTTCTTTAATATCTTTCGCGGCAGCCAGCGGATCAGGATTGCCGTTGGGACCTTCCGGATTCACATAAATTAGACCCATTTGCAATGCTGCCAGCGGTTTCTCGAGCTTGCCGTCTTTGCTGCGGTTGTCGGCCATGAATTTGGAATTGCCCCAATAAACCAGATCCGGCTCCCAATCGTCGCTGCGCCCGCCGGCAAATCCGAATGTTTTGAAGCCCATGGTTTCCAGCGAAACGTTACCTGTCAAAACCATGAGATCGCCCCAGGAAAGTTTCTTTCCATATTTCTTTTTAACAGGCCACAACAATCTGCGCGCCTTGTCGAGGTTGGCATTATCAGGCCAGCTATTGAGCGGCTCGAAGCGCTGTTGTGCACCGCCGGCGCCACCACGTCCATCGTAGATTCTGTATGTTCCCGCGCCGTGCCACGACATACGGATCATGAACGGTCCATAATTTCCGAAGTCAGCGGGCCACCATTCTTGCGAAGTTTTCAACGTGGTCGCAATATCTTTTTTGACCGCATTGAGATCCAAAGTTTGAAATTCTTTTGCATAATCGAAATCCTTTCCCAAAGGATTCGACTCGACCGCGCCTTGACGCAGTGGCGTCAAATCAAGCTGCTCGGGCCACCAGAATTGAGGTGTATGCGGCGCGCCGTCTGCCCATACAGGCAGACTCTGTGCCAACATCGACACCAGAGCTGCCTGAATAAACACTGCATTTCTTATTCGTTTTTTCATCGGGGGCAAATCCTCGTTAGTTACCTTTTTGCTCGCTTTGGAGCTTCTCGAACAATTTTCAAATCACCTATTCTGATGCGCCACACATAGCGGCGGCAAAGCATCCGGCACCGACGGATACACTAGCGCTAAATTTCGATGCGGGCTCAAGAGTCTTCGGCACGATCTCCATAAAAGGTGACCGTGTAGTTTTTGACCTTGTACTTCCCATCCAAGCTTTTTTCCAGCGTTGGCACTTGTTCAAAAGGAATATCGTAAATGCGCCCAGTGCTGGTATCGACGAAATGATGATGCCGCATGGTATTTGCGTCATAGCGAGCACAACCGCCCGGCTCCGTGTACACCTCCTGAATGACGCCGGCTTCAACCAGCATATTCAGTGTGTTGTAAACAGTAGCTTTGGACAATTGAACCGGCAGCGCATTTGCCACAGCGTCAAACACTTGCTCCGCGGTCGGGTGACAATCCGTATTCAAGAGATATTCGGCAATCACCAGACGTTGGGGCGTCAGTCTCACACCGCGCGAAATCAGCATTTCGTCTGCTGCAATAAGCACAATTTGTTTCCTTCTGGACAGACTACTTTAGACTAACTCTAAATTTATCCTTCGTCAAGACTTCCAGCGCAGCCTGAGGGTAATTTTTTGCCAGGGCAGCGATCTATATATAAGGTTTCACAAGCATGGGGGAAAGGAGCCGTTCCTCATGCCTCGGCGCTAGATAAGATGACCTTTTCACGATCTCTTCACGCCTCTGCATATAACGTGTACTAGCCTTACCATAAATACGACCCTCTTCTTCCCATTCTCTCTGACCGAAGGAGTGCAACTCTTTCGTCGCAGACTTTTCAAGGCAACCCAAGATGACGACCGAAGCTCAACCCAGAGTGGAGGCGACTCCGCGTCGGGCAGTTCCAGATCCTGTTGAAGAAAAACCTGAAGTTGCCGAAGTAAAACCTTCGAGCAGCGAGCGCGGAATCGGATTGCTTTCCGGCTCGCTCCAGGATACTTTGGCTGAGGTTCGCGAAAGAACACGAGCGGCTCTTGCAGCAGCGATGCCGGAGGTGTTCGGCAGCTTCATGCTGCGCGCGAATACCGGTGATATTCATCAAATGTCTGCGCCGCGCCGCTCCGGAGCTAGACCGGCAGAAGGCAATACGCAGACGGTTACGGAAGAAACTCCGGGGCGCGGACTTAGAGAGCCCAAACCCGATCCTGAAACTGCTCGCGTGGAACGCACCCGCATCTGGGGCACAGGCACCGGCCGTGATACCGGTGTTGAAATCAGATACGGCAAAGACGACAAACCATTTTTCGTGCGCGATCATTTAGGTGAATGGAGATCGTCCGATGGTGGCAAAACCTGGCAAACGGACGGACCGAACTTCAGAACCCGTCGCGGCGAAGTCAGCATTGACTCCAACGGAAACTACACCGTCAACAACGCAGACTATGGCGTCAAGCAAACAAATACGCGCGATGGCAGCGTAACGAGATCAATTACCAACAACGAAGGTGACACTTTCTCCGTCACTCGCGACAAGCGCGGCGTGCCGACTGCATTCACGGACAAGAGCGGTGATTGGGTAGGCGATGGAAATAATTGGACGAATAAAGCAACAGGCGAGAAAAAAGCGGGAAGTGTCGCACTCACCGAATATGGTGAATTTCGCTTCAAGCCGAACAAGGGTGATGCCACCGTTGCTAAGACTCCGCAATACGAACATATTCAGCGACTGCAGCGCGACCTCTCAGAAAAACACGGTGTTCAATTTGCAAAACCTGGAGAAAAGAAGGATCTGAATCAACCGGGAACTCCTCCCGAAGAAAGAGAACCTCCAGCAATTGCCGGACTTCCTACAGTTGCTGAATTGGAAACGCTAGGCAAAGTTCTGCAGAACACGCCGCATGAAAATTACAAAGGCGTGAAAATGTGGTTCATCCGGCCGGATGAAAATCAAACTGATACGCTAGGCGCCTACACGAGCGACATAGCAGGCGCGCATCAGGATTGCTCGTGTCATGGAAAAGGGCTCAAGCGCTCCGACGGCGATATGATTGTTTATCCAATGGCGCGCCAGGAAACCAAAGGTGTAGAAGGTCTGGAAGGAACGCTCTATCACGAACTCGGACATCACGAACAGTTCAAGCGCTTTTCCGCGAGCCTGATGTTTGGTGACGCTCCGACCGGCCCGGATGCAAAAAAACTGATGGAAGATCTTGGTTGGCAATACAGCCCACGTCACAAAGATTGGCTGTTTAAAGATGCTACCAAAGGGCTATGGAAGTTTGAGCAGCCAAATGGACCGGGTCAGGAACCGCAATGGCGATGGGTGGGCGGCGAACCACCACCCGACAAGCAAAAGAGACTGGACTCACTTGAACTGCGCGAACGCGCTCTTGTCAAACCGATTACTCCGTATTTCAACAACCCGGGAGAAAACCACGCCGAAGCGCTGGCCATGTTCCGCATCGGCATGAACGACAAACCGCAAGGCGGCAGGCAATATCTCGCCACGGAGTCACCAAAGCTGTACGAAGTGACGAAGAACTACGATCAAAAGATCATCAATGACAAGTTCGGCAAGAATCCTGACGGGTCACCGCGGATGGTGCGCGACCTGGACGGGCGTGTTGTAGAAAACACAGAGGCCGTGCGCGCACGCATCCAGCGCCAGGAAGATCAATGGAGAGCTGAAATTCCCGTCCGCGCTCCTGCAACACGCAGTCCAAGCACGCGCCGGTGAATTGTCAGGCTTTGCCTGCCGCTTTATTACGCTCTTCGATCAATGCATTCATAGTTTCATCGGCCGGTCGAATTTCGAAAGGACCCATCTTTACGCCGGGATGTTTCGACATCAGCGCAATCGCATGGTTCAAATCATTCGCCTCGAGGATGAGAATTCCACCCAACTGCTCCTTTGTTTCGGCGTACGGTCCATCAGTCACCGCCACTTTTCCGTCGCGAAAACGCAGTGTTACCGCATTCACATGACTCTGAAGCGCTTCTCCGCCGGCAAAATGTCCGCCGCTGCGAAGTTCGTCGTCATACGCAAAGCACTCTTCCATTAACGGCTTGAACTCCGCCTCCGTCATCGAGGCGATCTTTTCTAAATCCGCATAACCCAGACAAATGAATTTCATTACTCTCTCCAAAATTTGAAAGTTGATTTCCGAACTTTTGCGTTCTCACCTCTTAGTCGAACGGAAAGGAGCTAGATCGACACCACCCGCATGAGACATTTCTCACAAAAGCCCGAGCAGTCTTTTTTGCAGAAAGCGACGCTCCGGCTCTTGCTTTGCAAGCGAAAGCGCCTTCTCATAAGCCGTTTTCGCCTCAGCCAATCTTGCCAACCGTCGCAAAAGATCGGCTCTAGCTGCATGAGCGAGGTGATACTCAGCGAGACTGCCCCGCTCCAGCAACGAATCAATCAAGTTTAAACCAACCTCCGGACCTTCCTTCATGGCAACAGCAACTGCGCGATTGAGTTCTATAACCGGTGAGGGTTGCGCCCTCAAAAGCAAATCGTATAGGGCAACGATTCTCGCCCAGTCGGTTGCTTCGGCTGCAGATGCGGCCGCGTGCACTGACGAGATGGCAGCCTGAATTGTATAAGCTCCGATGTCGCGAGTAGCAAGCGCCCGCTCGACAAGTTCCCTTCCTTCATTTATCTGGTCTTTGTCCCAAAGCGAGCGCTCCTGGTCCTCCAATAGAATGAGATCGCCGCTTGCATCCGTTCGCGCGCCGCGACGCGACTCGTGCAATAGCATCAGAGCCAGCAATCCCATAACCTCGGCATCAGGCAAGAGCGTGAGCAACACGCGCGCTAGATAAATCGCTTCGCCTGAAAGATCGGAGCGTAAAGCAGCGCCACCGGATGAAGCGTAATAACCTTCGTTGAATACCAAATAGATAACCGCAAGCACCGAATCAAGGCGTTCGGGCAGTTCGTTCGACGCTGGCACCGCATATGGTATCTGCTCATCTCGTAACTTCGCTTTTCCGCGAACGATTCTCTGTGCAATAGTGGCAGGCGAGGTGAGAAACGCGCTGGCTATCTCCTCTGTAGTCAGTCCGCATGTTTCTCGAAGCGTCAAAGCAACTTGTGTATGGGACGGCAACGCCGGATGGCAGCAAGTAAAAATCAGGCGCAGGTGGTCGTCGTTAAGTGTGCGCTCGTCAAACTCTTCATCGAACGTAGATTCCTTTGCCAGTTTTTCCCCGTGCTCTTCCAGCGTTTTGTCAAAACGCGCCCGGCGGCGTATCGAATCGATTGCCTTAAAGCGTCCGGTGGACACGAGCCATGCTTGCGGATTGGCGGGAATGCCGTCGCGCGACCACTGCTGCAATGCCGCAGTAAAAGCTTCCTGCAAAGCTTCCTCAGCAGCATCGAAATCTCCGAGCAGCCGGATCAACGTCGCAAAAATACGACGTGATTGATGGCGATACAAATCGTCGATGGTCAAGCGAACTTTCGCTTGTTGAACCGAGGTCATAGCCTGGCAATGGTAGCGGACTTATCGCCTCAACCCACCAAGCGTCGCCTTCTCATAATATTTCTGATGGTAGACTTCCGCAGCAAAGAAAACAGAGGCAGGCTCGAGCAAGCGCGCGCACTCTTGTTCATCGAAGCCGCATTCCTTAAGAACTTCGCCGCCCTCGAACTTTTGCCGATCGTTCTCATAGAAAATAGCCGCCCGATACTGGCTTGTTTCCTCACCTTTGTAACGGCTTGGTCGAAACAACTTCACGTACTGCCTAATAACATCCTTGAAGGACACGACCTTCGGATCGAACAAAACTTGCACTGCCTCAGCGTGCCCAGTGCCACCACTGCAAACATCTTTGTAGGTCGGATCCTTGGTGGTTCCGCCGGTGTAGCCGGAAGTCGCGAATTTGACCCCCTCGATTCGTTGAAGCGCCGCCTCAACACCCCAGAATCAGCCGGCGGCTAAAACAACCTTATGCAGGCCGCCTTGTTCAGGAAGTTTGGCAATAGAAGTATCTCTAAACATCGTAAGACTCACCAAATAACCGGCCACAACAATTAAAACCAGATTGATTGTCGTGTTCATTCATCGCCTCCGGTAGTTTTCAGTATATAACATGGGAAAATGTCAGGCTTGCCAACCGCTTCAAGGCGCGCGGACGGTCTTATATCAATGTCAAGCTGATAAATTGTCCATCTTCAAACACTTCTTCCAGGCGTGCCGCCTGGAAGACGACACGGCGCAGGGGGAAATAATGGCTACTCAAACAGCAGTTGCAAACAACGTCAGCCAGCAAGAAGCCTATGAAATAGCATCGGAGGCGTATTGGTACTTCTACCCCCTTTTGTCCATGGACGTCACCCGTCGCCAGACGACCAATTTGCCTGCCGGGCAAAAGCCGGGCTTTGGACCTATTAATGCCTTCTCTCACATACGCGCCTATCCCGACGCCGAATTCAAAACAGTAGTCAGACCGAATTTCGACACGCTCTACAGCAGCGCCTGGCTGGACCTGTCCGAAGAGCCGATGGTTATTTCCGCGCCCGACACAAAGGGCAGATACTACCTTCTGCCGATGCTGGATATGTGGACGGACGTGTTCGCTGTGCCCGGTTGGCGCACATCAGGAACACAGCCGCAAAATTACGCTGTCGTTGCCCCCGGTTGGACAGGCACTCTTCCTGAAGGCGTCGGTCGCATAGACGCAACAACGTCTCATGTCTGGATCATCGGAAGAATCAAAACTGATGGACCTGACGATTACAAAGATGTTCATTCCATACAAGACGCTCTCTCCGTGACGCCTCTCTCCTTGTGGGGCAAAGCACCGCAGGCGGTGACAGCAAAAATAGACTCGAGCGTAGATATGAAAACACCTCCGCTCGAGCAGGTAAATCGCATGACGGCGCAGGAATACTTTGCCAGAGCTGCAGAATTGCTGGCGGTCTATCACCCGCATTCAACGGATTGGTCGCTCATCGCCAGATTACGCAGGATCGGCATCGAGGCAGGCAAGAATTTTGACCTCGGCAAACTTGACTCATCGGTCGCACAAGAGATTAACAAAGCAACCAAAGAAGCATTGCAAGCGATGGTGGCGAAGGTTAATTCAACGGGAACACCAGTTAACGGCTGGGCGATGAACACGGACAGCATGGGCGTCTACGGCAACTTCTATTTCAAGCGCGCCATTGTCGCCATGGTAGGCCTCGGTGCAAACCAACCGGAAGATGCGATCTACCCATTGAACTTTGCGGATGCGGACGGTCAACCGATGACCGGAGACAAGAATTATGTAATGCATTTCGACGCCAAGGAAATGCCGCCTGTAAATGCGTTTTGGTCGTTGACTATGTATGATGCCGATGGCTTTCAAACCGCAAATGAATTGAATCGCTTTGCGATCAGCTCATGGATGCCGCTCAAGAAAAATTCGGACGGCTCACTGGATTTGTACATTCAACATAAAAATCCTGGTGCGGACAAAGAGTCGAACTGGCTGCCCAGCCCGAACTCCGGCAAGCTAGGCGTAACCATGCGTTTGTATGCGCCGAAACAAAGCGCTCTCAACGGCGATTGGGCGCCGCCGCCAATCCGTAAATCAGAGATCGTTTAGTTTCGCCCCAGGCGTCGGCTTCGCGCTGTGAGGCATTTCGCGCTAAAATCTGCACTTTGCCCAACAAAGCTTTCAAGCAGGTTTTCAATGAGCTCGAAATGGTTACTTTCAACATTCCTTGGTCTATCCTTCGCGCTGGTTCCTCAGGCATGCTTTGCCCAAGAGGAAGCAAGCGAGCCCGAAGCCGCCGCGGCGCCGGTCAACAAATTCGAAAAACCGTTTCAACTGGAAAGTCTGATTGCTACAGCCCAGGCAAATTATCAGCACGGGCGTTACAAAGATGCGATTGCATCTTTCGAGCAAGCGCAAAAATTTCCTGAGATGTCCAGCTATCAAGAAGCTTTGATTGCCCTTGGATTAGCAGAGTCTTACAGATCGATCGGTCGATACAAAGAGGCAGAGGCACTTTTCAAAAGCTCGATCGCGCAAGCGCAAGAATCAGATAAGAAGCATCTCAACAAGAAGTACAAGGCCGGCAAAAAACGCGCCAGCGATCTGGTGCCATCCATGTACAGCAATCTTTCGGTTCTTTATTTAGATCAAAGCAGATTTCCTGAGTGCGAAAAGGTGCTCAATGAGTCGATTGCGTTGGGACTAAAAAAAGTAGGACCGAACAACATCAATCTCGCCCTTCCGTACAATGGCATGACGCGCTTGTACATCAAGTGGGGAAAGCTGAGCGACGCCAAAGCCATCAACGACAAAACTATGGCTTTGTTCACGACTCCTGCGTCCAAGCAAACTTGGTTGTACGCGTACACAGCATTCAACCTCGCGCAAATCCTCGACCAGAAGGGGAAATACACGGAAGCCGAAGCGCTGTACAAAGCGACTTTGCTTGGCGTTCAATCTTTAATGGGCTTCGAGCACGAGCACGTATCCACGGCGCAAGAGCCGCTGGGCGAACTGTATAGAAAGGAAGGAAGGTACGCCGAAGCGAAGAAAGCCTTTCAACAAGTCCGCAAAATTCGCGCCAAGTCTCTGACGAAAGAGCATCCGGATTATGGTAAAGCGCTTCTCAATCTGGCTCTCGTTGCCAGAGACGAAGGTCAGTACGGAAAAGCGCAAACGCTCTGCCAGCAGGCGACATCAATTTTGGAGCGCGCGCTCGGAAAAGACAATGTAGAAATTTCGAAGTGCTGGATAACGGAAGCCTCGATAGCTCGGTATCAAGGAAGGTACAAAGAAGCGGAAGGGCTGGCCCGCCGCGCGCTGGAATTGGACGAAAAACTTTTGACTGCCGATCATCCGGCTATTGCGCACGATCTCGTCGAGCTTGGGAATATCTTGGCTGACCAGCGCAAGTACGAAGAATCAGAAAATGTGTTGAACAGATCATTGAAGATCAGCAAGGAAAAACTCGGCGCCGATCATCCCGATATCGCGATGACAGCTCGAAGTCTGGCGGAAATTTTTATCGCGCAAAAGAATTTTGCACAGGCTGAAACCATGTACAAAAGCGCATTGGCTCTGACGCAGAAAACATTCGGTGCTGAAAGCAAGCAAGCAGTAAAAGATCAAAGATTAGTTTGCGAAACTTTGGTTGCCCAAAAGAAATTCGACGAGGCAGAACCACTTCTGAAACAAGTTTTGACCTACGATGGAAAACTGTATGGTCAGAGAAGTCCGCAAGTTGCGCGGGATCTCGAAGCCCTCGCGGCGTTTTTTACAGCGCAAAACAAAAAAGATCTTGCCGACCCGTTGCTGAAACAAGCCCGAGAAATCACAGCATCACTGCCCGGTGGCGCCGCAACGCAGAGCGAAGCGCGAGCGGCTCTTGCCCGTTCCGCAACCGACAAATTAGTTTCGAACAAATGGGCGCTGGTTGTAGGCATTAGCAACTTCAAGGACTCCTCGATCAATTTGAAGTATGCAGCAAAAGATGCGACTGACTTCAAAAACTTCCTTGTAACTCAAGGAAATTTTGCCGACGATCACGTCATGCTGTTGACCGACGCCAATGCCAGCAAGGATCAAATCATTTCGAAACTCGGTGAAGGCTGGCTTGGAAAACACGCCAAGGAAAACGATCTCGTTGTAGTGTACGTATCAAGTCACGGCAGCTCGTCCCAGGAAGATGTCGGTGTCAATTTTTTGGTGGCACATGACACCGACAAATACAAACTTGTCTCGACCGGTTTGCCGATGCAGTGGTTGACAAAAATCATTCAAGAGCAGGTACAAAGCAAGAGAGTCGTGCTGATTCTCGACGTTTGCCACAGCGGGTCAGCCGGTGACGAATCGAAGAAAGCATCCGCCGATGAAGATGATGAAGACGAAGTATCCGCAAGCAATTCCGCCAGCAAAGGACTGGTCAGAACCACCAAGTTAGATGTCGGTGGTTTGAAAGTTGGCAGCGGGCAAGTCGTGCTTTGTTCGAGTTCCGCAGATCAAGTCTCGTGGGAATCGAAAAATTACCCCAACAGCGTTTTCACACGCCGCTTGATTGACGCGTTGCAATGCAAAGGCAAAGCGACGACGCTCAATGAAGCCTTCGACCAATTGCAGTCATCAGTGGGCGCCGAGGTGCTCAGCGATCGCAGTGTGGTGCAAACTCCAACGCTATACAACAAAACCTGGACGGGTGGCGATCCGGTGCTTGCAGTGCCGGTTGCGTCGGCTAGTTCCGGCAGCGCTGTCAAAACAAAATAAAGTTAAAACCCGGCCAGGTGTTTGAGCAGCACTCTTCTCTATTTCTGCCCGCTCACTGCAGTCCAGGCGAGCAAACCGACGGCTATCGTCATCAGAGCAAAAGTGATCCAGCCGACTGCATTAACCAGCTTGCTGTTGGTATATGCCCCCATCACCTTGGGATCGTTCGAAACCAGCATGATTAGTGCGAGCAGTGGCGGCGCCAGCACTCCATTCAAAATCGCGGTCCAATAAAGAGCTTGCATGGAGTTGATGTGAAGGAAGTTGAGAAGCATCGCCACAATGGTTGAGATTCCCACCATCCAATAGAAACCGCGCGCCCTCTCGCATTTCTCACCAAAACCGCACTTCCAATGTAAAGCTTCAGAGACCGCATAGCACGCTGATCCGATCAAAATCGGCACAGCCAGAAAGCCGGTGCCTATAAAACCTGCAGCGAATAAATACTTCGCCGCCGGTCCGACCAGAGGCTCCAGCGCTTTTGCCGCCTGGCTTGCGGATTCTATGTTGTTTTGATTATTTCGGAACAAGGTAGCCGCGCAAGTCAAAATGATGAAATACATGACTGCATTCGAGAAAAACATCCCCGCTCCCACATCCATTGCTGCATACTTGAGATCGGCTCGGCTGGCGCCTTTTCGATCCTCTACCGACCTGGCGCCTGCATCCTTTTGTTCGTCCACTTCATTGGATGCCTGCCAAAAGAAGAGATAGGGAGAAATTGTCGTTCCCAGAATCGCGACGATTGCTGCAATGTAGCCGGGCTGCCAACTAAAGTTAGGGATCAGCGTATCGCGCATGGCAACCTGCCAGTCAACCTGGCAGAAAAACGCCGTAATTATATAAGCGAAAAGCGACAGTGTGAGCCACTTCAGGATGTTCGCTAACTTCTTATAGGAAAAGAGAATGATGGAAAAAAGCATTACGAGCGTAATCGGAATAATTGCCACTTTCTCCGGCACTTGCGGCAACAAAAGGTGCACACCGGCCGCCATTGCACCGATGTCCGTACCGGCATTGATCACATTTGCCACGACAAGTATCAAAATCGCCGACCAGACTACAGCGCCACTGTAGTTCTTTCTCAAAACCCCGGCCAAACCTCTGCCGGTTACTAAGCCGATCTTCGAGCATACATATTGAATGCACATCATCAAAGGAAAAGTGAGAGGCGCCATCCATAGAGCCGAGTAGCCGAACTGCGCACCTACAGTCGAGTAAGTGGCAATACCCGATGGGTCGTCGTCTGAGGCTCCCGTGATCAGCCCTGGTCCCAGGATTTTGATGGCGCGCTTAAGAGGATTCCTTTCTCTTTTTGCTTCTAATGTTCTTGGTGCTTCTGTCTTCGGCTCGTTGAGTTCGGCATTCGGCTCGGCTTTTAATGGCATGTTTTTCCACCCCCAAAATGGATGACCGAGTCATGAGACGTTGGTTCCGATCAATGAAAGATTTGTTTAAACATCCACCAAAGGACTGAAAAGCCTTGCCGGTCCAGACCTTCGGGGCTTCCACTGTGGCCAATTGGCTGAAACCCGCACAGATGGAACTTTAGCGGGCTTTTTCGGTCCTCATACTGGAGGATAAAGCGATGAAGAATAGCGCAAACAGCATGCCTTTGATTCTGCTCGGTGTCGCAACCAGCATTCTCATTGTGGTGCTGCACACAGTCAACATACCGACGTCTTTAATGGACTGGTAGGCAAAGGCACAACTTGTTAGTTGCCGAGTCGTAGCTCTTAGACAATCTTGCCGGCGCGATAAAGTCGAATATGCACGCTTTCAACAACAGCCACGCCTTCTTTCACAACCGAATCTACAACAGGCAAGAAGGCTTCGATTTTCTCCGGCTCGTCTATCAATTCGATGATGATCGGCAGGTCGGTTGAAATATCCAGGATTTTTGCGCTGTGAATGTTTTTGTGAGTGCCAAAGCCTTCCATGGCACGACTTACAGTGCCACCGGTCAAGCCTTGCTTCTTCGCGGCTTCCAAGATCCATTCATACAGCGGCTTACCTTCGTGCTTGTCTCTTTCCCCTATGAATATCCGCAACAGATTTCCATTTTCTGCCAACATTTTCACACCTCAAAAAAGGCGCCCTATCGCCCACCCCGCCCAAACACACAGCAAACCAAGAACGACTTGCAAAGCCGCATTAGCAATGGCATACAAGATCTGCCCGTCGCGCAGTAACTGAAAAGTCTCCAGGCCAAAACTGGAAAAGGTCGTGTAACCACCGAGAATACCCACGAAAAGAAATAGTCTCATCTCGCCGGAAAAAATGCCCTTTGTCTCAGCAATTTGAGCGAGTAGTCCAATCAGCAAACATCCCAGCATATTCACGCTGAAAGTACCGATTGGAAATGACCATTCGTTGCAGGCGCGCTGTATGGCTGGGCTCATGGCATAGCGCAAAACGCCCCCAATTCCCGCTCCCAGAAAGACAATCAAAAAACTCATTTGACAACCACGCAACTCTAGACAACAAGAGTAACAGTCTCGGACCTTGTTTTACTGGACTTTCAGCGCTGCTTCAAATGAATTATGTAATCGGCTTCCCGCTCACTTGTGGGCTTCAATCGAAGCGCAAATTGCCGGTCGGCGACGCCTGCCTCTTGAGCCGGTCGCGTGTAGCGAAGAGCTGCACTCATGGATGAGTCAGGCGGCGGTGGAGCGTTGGGAATTTGCCCCGTGCTGTCCGGCACACCGCCTGCATGTCTTGCTCTAACTTGCGCGATATTATTCATCTCCGAATCGAATACTTCTGGATTTCCGGTTAATTTGAGGTTGCGCGCCTGGTAAAGATAAACCAAGGTTGGAAGGTGGCGTGAATAGCCTGTCCGCTTACGATATACTTTGAGTCCGTTTATCGGGCTCGACCGGCGTCGGCACGAATAGGAGCTGTTAACATCGAATGAAAAAAATTGCCATAAGCACCGCCTGTTCGGCCGCATTGCTATTAGCTGTTTGGTCGTCTGCCTGCATCGCCCAAAACGCTGCAGCTTCAAATTGGCAAACATTCAATGATGCGGGAAGCGCGCTTACTATGCAGTTTCCGCAAAACTGGAAGTCTTCGGTCGACGCAAAGAGCGGGCGCATCGATTTAGTAAGCAGCAGCGGTGCGGCCCTGTCGATTCTGCCTTTTTCCATCGCCGGACAAACAGTAGCCGGGCTCAATCCGAAGGAATTTTTCAGCGTTTTTGTGAAAATGTTTGCACCGAGCGAAGCCTGGACTGCGCCAACTCCAATAGGACAGAACGGGTTCAACTCGACGTATTCGAATGACGCCAATTCCGGTTCTGCCGCGCTTGTGGTCCAGAATATTCAGGGCGGAGTTGCAGGAATAGTTTGCGCAGCCAAGTTGCCAAAAACGGTGCGAGATGTCGATGCGAGCACATTTGCAAAGATAATGAGCACAGTCAGACCAAAACCGATGCAGTATGCCCAAGCGCCCGCGGAAGTTCAAATGCCTGCGGAAGCCCAAGCGCCCGCAGAAATCCAATCCGAGCAAGCAAATGCGCCGTCGCCGCAGTCGCCGGGAATGAACTCAAATATCGGATGGACTAAATTCACCGACCCCACAGAAGGATCGTTTACTGTCGATGTTCCAAGTGGTTGGACCGTCACCGGGGGTCTCACCAGATACGGTGCGCTGGATGTTCGTCCATGGGTGAAAGCAGTTTCACCGGATCAACTGGTAACTGCATTTATCGGCGACGGAAAAATATCGCCGTGCACCATGCCCAACGCACAACTGTCTACTCTTGGTTTTCGTGTCGGCTCAAACTACAATGGCACACTCATACAGCCATACATGCCGGCCCGCCAGTTCGCCGAGTCCTATGCGAAGATGAATCTAAAAGCATTCATCTCCAACTTGCAAGTCGTCGAAGAACACAACCATCCTGACGTCGCCGCTGCGGTCAATGGCACCGTTGGCGCCACCAAGTCAGAAGCAGCATCGATCAAACTGACTGGGATGTATGGCGACATACCGGCAATCGCATACTATCTGGCAGTCACAAAAGCGACTGTCGGGTATGGCACCGGCATGTGGTGGGTGACAAAGGTAGCAGGTTCGATAGGACCAGCAGAACGTGATGCGGAAGCGCTCGGCGTTATTCTCCACATGCTCGGATCTTTCCAGATCGATCAAGCCTGGTCTGCGAATTCACAGCGCAACACAGCGGCAGTTTCTCAGCACTACCGAGCGGTCAGCCAGCAAGTATCGCAGTCGATTTCCAACAGATACTGGAGCCAACAAGCGCATAATGACAGGATGAACCAATCCTATTGGAACAGGCAGGCGTCGCAAGACCGTGCCGCCAACAACTTCTCGAATTACATTCGCGGTGTTGAGAACGTTCAAGATCCCAACACCGGAACAAAGTATCAAGTTCAATATGGTCCTCAGGGACATTTCATCGACTCGGGAAGCAACTATATCTACAGTGGCGATCACACGCCCGGCCCCGACTGGACCCAACTTTTGCCGGTGCCATAGACTGCCGCCTTGTTAGACATCGTGATCCACCGATGTGCTTTCGACATTTTCAACCTTGCCTTCCGGCGTTTCCAAATCACCAAACGCAATATGTGCGATGGCATCGCTGACGGTATCATGACAGTTCGGTACTTCAATTCCCAAATTTTTCAAAGTTGATTTAGCGGGATCCAGCAGTTTCACGAACATTACTTGTATGCCCTGCTCACTCCAGTGACTGAGAGCCTCTTGCAATGCAAAAGCTCCTGAAAGATCGGCAAATGGGACGTTGGAAAAGTGCAAAATGACATACTTTGCCTCAACCACTTTTTGAAGCAGTTTTTCCAAACTGGTAACTTCACCGAAAAACAACGGTCCATGAAACGAATAGACGAATATATGCTTTTGCAATTCTGCCGGCAAAGAATTGAGGACTGGATAAGCTTCAGGAACATTGACGACCGGCTCTACGTGCATCGTTTCGATGTCCGACATTTTCTTGGCAAACAAAAGCGATGCGACTGCAAGGCCTGCAATCACGGCGATAATCAAATCGACAAAGATCGTATGAAGCAGCACGATAAACAGAACAATCATGTCTTCTTTGGGAGCTTTGCGAACTAATTTGAGAGCGCGATAGTCAATGATCGAAATGCCGACGCTGATAAGAATTGCCGCAAGAACAGCAAGAGGCACCTTCTGCGCGAGAGGTCCCAGTCCCAGCAGAACACCCAAGAGAATCAGCCCATGAACGAAACCGGACAGTCGGGTAGTGCCGCCGCTTCTGATGTTAATGACACTGCGCATGGTGGCGCCTGCACCGGGCAGTCCGCCGAACAGCCCTGAAGCGAAATTGCCTATGCCCTGTCCTATCAATTCTCTGTTACTGTCATGCTTCGTCTTTGTCAATCTGTCCACAACAACCGAGGTCAAAAGCGAATCTATAGAGCCCAATGTCGCCAGCGCGAAGGCATTGGTGATGACTAAATGCCAGACATCCATCGAAAACCAAGGAATTTTCGGCAGCGGAATGCCGGAAGGAATTTGAGCGATGGTGGGGACTTTAAGGTCGAAAAAAACAGCGACCACGGTGCCGAGCACCAGTGCGACCAGCGCCGCTGGAATTTTCTTGCTTACCAACGGCACTGCATAGATGCAGAGGAGGCACAGCGCTCCCAAGCCGAGAGCCTGAATGTTATGGCTCTGAAGAATCTCCGGGAATGTTTCCAAAGTGCCGAGAACTTCCCCCATCCCGGGCAGACCCACCAGGGGACGCAATTGCAGAATGACAATAATTATGCCGATTCCGCTCATGAAGCCTGAGACGACCGGATATGGAATGTACTCAATGAGTTGACCGGCTTTAAGTATGCCAAGCCCAATCTGGCAAATACCAGCCAGAATAACCGCGGCGAATACTATTTCTGGATGCCCTAGATGCGCGCTTACCATTGAAGCAGCGACCACTGTCATCGGTCCTGTCGGTCCCGAAACTTGAGATTTGGTTCCGCCGAATAAAGCAGCAAACATCCCGCAAGCGATCGCGCCATACAATCCGGCTGCCGCTCCCAGGCCGGAAGCCACGCCGAACGCCAGCGCGATTGGCAGAGCAACGATTGAGGCGGTCAAGCCGCCAAGCAAGTCACCTGGAATGTGGGACAAATTTGTCTTCAAAAATCCGCCTAGTGGTCGTTAGATTCTGACGTGCCATGTATATTCTGGTCGATCTCGAGCTTCAGTTTCTCCAGACTTTCTTGAGATAAAAACCCTTCTCTGTAGAGCGTTGCCAGATAGTCTTTGCGCAATTCGAGTATGCTCCGCTTAACTTCGTTGAACTCGAACTCTGTGATTGACGCATCCGCAACGTGAAGAACATCCATGTTTTTCTTTGTTTCCAACTGTGCCTCCGTTATCTCAGTCTTGAGTCGCTCATAAGTTTGTTCGGTAATCGAACCTTGCCGCATCAGAACTTCCAAATATTCGAGAGCCTTGACGTTGGACATTTGAACGCTCTTCAGTTCCGTGTATTTCACAAGCTTGGGCTCTTCGGTGTTCATGCGCATCAGCTTGACCAGAGGCTCAATGGTCAAACCAGAAATCAGAAGAGTGAAAAGAACGACACCAAATGTGGTGATAAGCAATTCTTCCTTGTTGGGCAGCGCAGAGGGAAGACTCAAGGCAAGAGCCATACAAAGAGAGCCGCGCAGGCCGCCCCACCACAGCAGATGTCGCCACTTCCAGGGTATTGGCGCAACCTTGGTTGAAAACAGCGGAGCAAATCCATAGATAACGATTGCTCGCGAAACCAGAATTGCGCCGATGGCGACCGCGATTGGAAGAGCATATTTCTGCAGCAAATCGAATTTCACTTGCATCCCGATGAGCAGGAAAACAAAGGAGTTAACAAGGAAGGCCGCATACTCCCAGAACGAGTTGACGGCAAGACGGGTAGTCGCAGACATCGACGCCCGGCTTCCATAATTCCCCATCACTATGCCGGCGGCAACAACGCTGATAACCGGCGAAACATTCAATTGCTCAGCAATTAAAAATGCTCCGTAAGCCAAAATTGTTGTCAGTGTAATTTCCAAAAGGTGGTCATCAAAGAAAGCTGTGAGCCTCGAAGCCGCATAACCAAGCGCGCAACCTATCACCCCGCCGCCCAGCACGACCAGTAAAAAGTTTCCTGCCGCTGCGGAAAACGAGAATTGTGCGCTGGCTAATGCCATGGCAAGAATAAACTTGAACAAGACAACGGCGGTTC
>Ga0268299_1001530_pt1 | contig 39420 bp, 32 predicted proteins | sample NOBtaG_FD_193484 | JGI IMG/M metagenome (GOLD analysis project Ga0268299, IMG submission 193484) | Activated sludge microbial communities from bioreactor in Nijmegen, Gelderland, Netherland - NOB reactor | ecosystem: Engineered > Bioreactor > Aerobic > Activated sludge | place: Netherlands... | reverse complement strand
AGCCTGGTCAGCTCGGGGGAGAATCCGATGACCGGGATGCCGCGCGCCTGGGCCGATTCGAGGATGAAGCCGATCGACTCGTTCGTCAGGACGGTCGAGTCCGGCATCAGCCACAGGGTTTCGTTGAAGGTCAGGAGCGTGCGCAGTTGCTGCGGCACGTCTTTTTCGCTTTCAACAGGCAGGCTCTTGAGCTCGAAGGAGAGGGAGGCGGCCTGCTGTTCAGCTTCCCGAATTTTGGCGGTGCTCTTGCGCGGATCATAGAGCGTGCCGAATTTCCGCTTCCCCGGCAGGAACGTTCGGATGAGCTTGAGTTGGCGTTCAACGGGGATTTCCAGCAGGGTGCCCGTGAGATTCGGCGAGGCCAGGTTGTGGCGTTGGGGATCCAGCACCATCATGTAGACGATCGGCATATCGAAAATTTCCATTTTGGCCGCCTGAGCAGCCTTGAGACCGACGGCGACGACCAAGGAGGCCTCGGATGCGCGGATCTTCCGCGCGAGCTTCCGTCCCAGTTCCAGATCTCCCTGGAGATCGAATTCCATATAGACGGCGTTGGAAGGAGCGGTGGCTTTGAATCCCTCGATGGCTTGGTCGTAGGCGGCGATGCCGGAGGACTTCAAAATGGCGATATCCGCAGCCTGCGGTTCGGAGAGCCCAATCGGTCCGAGAAGCGCGATGGGAAGGACCGGCAGAGCCAAGAGCGCCGTGATGATTCGGTGGCCGCGGTGGACAAGAGGCGAAGCGAATCGTCCGATGTGCGCATCATGCGAGTGCATCGATGGCTGACCCTTTGTGCGACGGTTGTTGCTATGGTGCTATCGATTCCGGAGTCCTGTCGCGCCCCTGTTCCTCCGCCTCCGAGATGCCGCCCACCGTGCCAAGGACATGTATCGGTCTGTGCTCTCGATCCCGGATCACCCGGCCGATCCAGACGACCCGCATCGTGCCGCCCTGCTGCTTCCTGATGCGATGTTCGAGTACGAAATCGTCGCTTGGCTGGTCCTTGACTCCGGACAGCGCGGCCGAGAACGGCTCGCGGTCCTCCGGAAAGACCAGCGCCAGCCAATCGAGCGTCGTGAGCATTCTGGCCTCGGCCGCGCCGCTGAGGAAGCGATTGACCTGCGGCGACCAGCAAATCCTTCCGGTCGCCAGGTCCCAGCTCCACACGCCGATATCGATGGCTTGCAGGGCGAGCCGCAGCAGCGCGTCCTGGGCCTTCAGCGTCTCTTCCATCCGCTTGCGGTCGGTAATGTCGGTCGAGATGCCGCAGGTCGCGTAGGGGGCGCCTGTCTGGTCATGAAGCGGGAGCTTGATGGAAATGTAGTGATGGGGCCCGTCGGCTTGAGGGGCAACTTCCTCATATTCGACCGTGGTGTTTCGGTTGAGCGCTTCGAGGTCGTTCTTGCGGAAGACGTCGGCGACGTCACGCGGGAAGAGCTCGTGGTCGCTCCGCCCGATGATCTGCTCCGTGGTCAAGTTGAAAATCTGCTCGAACCGGCGATTGATGAGGAGGTAGCGACCGGCCGCACTTTTGACATAGATCACCGCCGTGGTGTTGTCGGCCATGCTTCGCAGCAATTGCTCATTGCGGCGGATGGTCTCTTCTGTTCGCCGGCGATCCATGATGGATTGGAGGGACCCCGCCATGCGCACGATGGTTCCACTCTCGTCCCACAGGGCCTGACCTCTGGCGCGAAACCAATGGTAGCCGTCCTGTTTCGTCATCAGCCGGTATTCGATATCGTACGGCACGCGCTGGTCGATGTGCGCTGTGAGGGCGGCAAAGACGCGAGGACGGTCCTCCGGATGAAGCCTGCTGGCCCAGCTGTCCAGGATATCGGGAAAGTCCTGATCGGTGTAGCCCAACATCTCCTTGAAGCGGGCTGAGTACCAGACGTGGACCTGAGGAGAGGTCCAGTGTTGTCCGGGGGCCGGTTGCCCGTCCCAGAACCCATCGCTGGAGCCGCGAATCACCAGTTCGAGCCGCTCTTCGCTCTCTCGAATGGCCCGCTGTGCGGCAATCCGCTCGGTGATGTCCTGGAAGACGATGACGGATCCAATCACCTCGTCCCCTTCCTTGATGGGGGTGCTCACATATTCGACGGACAGCGCGGTGCCGTCCTTCTTCCAAAACAGCTCGTCGACCACGCGCCGGGGAAATCCGTCCCTCATTGCGGCGTGCACCGGACATTGGTCGACGGGATAGGGCGTGCCGTCCGGCTTCGTGTGGTGAAGAATGTGATGCATGTGCCGGCCGATGAGTTCTTCGACCCCATAGCCCAAGATGGCGGCGGCGCTGGGATTGACGAATGTCGCGCGCCCGTCGAGATCGAGACCGTAAATCCCTTCTCCGGCTTGGGTCAGAATCAGGGTTTGACGGCGTCGCAGCTGATCGAGCGTCTGTTCCGTCCGTTTTCGGCCGGAGATGTCGCGGATGATGCCGCTGTAGTAGTTGCCGCTTTCCGTTTGCCACGTCGCCAGCGAGAGCTCAATCGGAAATTCGGTGCCGTCGTTTCGCAGCCCGTGCATCTCAATGATGGAGCCGATGACCCGGCTTTGTCCGGTCGCCTCCATACGGGCCAGGCCCCGTTCATGAGCCTGGCGGTAGCGGGCCGGCATGAGGATGGTCAACGGACGTCCGACCGCTTCCTCCTGCGAATAGCCGAACAAGACGGAGGCGGCCCGGTTCCACGACACGATTGCCCCGCGTCCGTCGGCCACCACGATGGCGTCGGAAGCGGATTCCACCAGCGAGCGGAACCGGTCCTCGCTTTCGCTCAGAAGGTGCTCGACCCGCCGCATCTTCACCGCGAGTTCCTTGATCCCGATCGCGCGGCGCAGCGTCTGACGGAGTTCCTCTCGGTTGTACGGTTTGGTGATATAGGTGAACGCCCCTTCGATCAGAGACCCGACGGTGCGTTCCTGGGCAATGTGGGCCGTGAGGATGATCACCGGTACGGACGCGTCCAGACGCTGCATTTCTTTGAGTACGTCGGCTCCGTCTCCGTCCGGCAACCCGAGGTCCAGGAGGATGGCGTTGAAGCGCTGCTCGCGAATTTGGGCGAGGGCGGCTGCGCAGCAATTGGCGACGGTGACGTGGTAGCCGTCGTGCTGAAGCAAGTCCTGCAATCCGATCACGATATCCGGGTTGTCTTCGACGATCAGGATCCGATAAGGACTCGCTTCTTCCATACTGTTCTCACCGTGGCCGATCGCGCGGGTGGAGTTCCTGAACACACGTCATTGGACGCCCTTCCGGCGGGATCCGTTATCTCACAAATGGAAAAGCAATTCTTGTGCTTGTACGCACTTCTCGGACGTGCATGAGAGCGGAAGCAAGACGCTCGGCGTGGCCCGATCCGGGAGGGCGCCACGATCGGCTACTTGACCTCAGCGACCGTGGAACCGGATGGAAGAAACAGCGCGCGAGGGCGGCCACGTTTCAATGGAGCCAGCCGCTGAGGAAAGGCGCCGCCGTTGCTCTGTTCGATCTGGGAGACGGAGTCGTCGAGCGCGTCGGCGATGAGGCGAGCCAGCGTGCCGTGGCCGGTCCAGTACACCGCATTGCGCAGGCGTTCGAGCAGATCCACCGGCAACGTAATCGTGACGCGCTGCTTGCGACGCCGCCCGCCGGACAGATGTACCGCGACACCGTTCGCCCGGATCGGACGGCCGTCGTTGGAGGGGGTGATGGGTGGCGAAACATGCATGGGCTCATGAGCTTGGCCATTCATGCTGCAAGCGTCCTGCGCGTGTGACTGGATTTGTCGATTCCGTCCCGGTTGGGTTCGACGTCCGGGGTGGAGGCGGCATGGTTTGTATGATCACCCCACAACACGGTAACCGCCATGGCCCAGAGCAGGCCAACGAATCCTATTAACAATGCTCCGACGACAAGGTCCTGTGTCATGGCCTGAGTCCTTTCTTCGGCGGCTCGAAGAGCCGATGGCCTGACAAAGTTGCTGTACAGATGTTCAGCAATCCCTATGCCATCGTCTGCTCGCGTCCACCGCCCAATGAAAGGAAAGAAACCTCTGGTTTCTTATGGAGACAGTTCGCACGGGCATGATCGTTGTGTTTCGCTTGTGAATCGAAAAGGATTCTAAACTGAATCAAAATGTATCAGGAGATGAATTGCATGATCCGTAGGTTTGTCATTCCCGCGGAAGCGGGAATCCAGGCGACGCGTTCTCCTCAGCATTGAGTCTTGATGAGAGATGGATGCCCCTCAACGTATTCCAGCGAATACGCCTCCGGATTTTTCTGGCCTGCGGCCTCGCATCTGCCGGCACCTCCTTTGCCTCGCGACGAAGGATTACTCGGACAGGCTCCTGATGCGCGAGAAGAACGGCTATCGCTGTTGGGCTTGGACCGATCGCAGGTCCCATTCGGCCACGCCGTTGAGACCGACATCCTTCAGCAGTCGCGCGCGGAGCCTTCTGAGATCCGGATCGGTCGGATACGCATCGATCAAGTTGCAGAGACAGCCCATTGCGTCGTACCAGAATCCGTTTCGGGCATTCTGAACAATCCCTTCGATCGATTCCTTGTCGTTCTGCTCCTTGCACAGTCGCACATCAAAAGTGAGGGCATCACTCATCTCCCACGGCTCGATGATGCCGCCGCCCACGATATCGTTTGACGGAGACGACGGGTTACGGACGACGGAGACATACCAGCGGTACTGGGCTCCTGGCTCGAGGGTGAGTCCAAGCGCTTTTAGCTTGATGGAATAGATCCCGTCCTTCGAGGGAGTGGCAACCGGGCCCTCGTAGATCGGCCGAACTTGTTTGGTATCGCTCAGGGTAAAAAGCACTTGGTGCGACGTGGTCTTGGAGATAAACCAATTGAGCACCGGAGCCCGATTGGATGTAATACCGACATGGTCCGGCACTAATGCCACCACTTCCGGGTCCGTCCCCTCTGTCCCACGCAATTCTCCGCCGACGCGCGCGCGGGGTGTGATCTTCTTCGGAGGCTGATACAGCGGAGCCTGGTCTCCGGCGGCTGCTTTGGCCGGAGAGGCTGTCTGCTCCGACAATGCAGGCTGACCGGACGGCCCGTTCAATCCGATCAACAGGAGCAGGAGACACAAGAACATCCTGGGAAATGATCTGTACTTACTCAGGGAGATTTCGCGATGTGTGGTGCCCATGGTAGTGGCCCTCACGTTGGGTGTGTGGCTCGGTGCTCACGAGAAAAATTCCACAGTTCCAATGGTTCGCTTAAGATCACGCGATTCCCTCTCTACCGGCTCATGGGCGGAACGGCCTGCAAGTCCCAGGCGGCCACGCCGTGGAGGCCGACCTGGGTCAGCAGGGACGCGCGAAGCTTTCTGAGCGAGAGATCGGCCGGATTCTCATCGATCAAGGTACAGAGACAGCCCATGGCGTCATACCACAGTCCCGCCCGCGCGTTGTCCGTGACAGACTGGACGGAGCAGGTGATGCGGGCATCCATGACGATCAAACAGTCGCTGAGCTCGCAGCGTTCAATGATGCCGCCGGTCACGATGTCCGACGAGGGAGCCTGCCGGACAATCGATACATACCAGCGATACTGTACGCCCGGCTTCAGAACCAGATCGAGATCCTTTGTACGAATTGAAAAGATGCCGGCTTCCTTAGGAGCAGGGAGCGGCGCCTCGAAGATGGGCTTTAGCGATTTGTCGTCGATCAACGTGAACCGCACTTCGTGCGACGTCGGCTTGGACAGATACCAGTTCAGCACCGGCGTCTCCTGAGAGGTGAATCCGACATGATCCGGCACGAGCGGTTGGACGACTGGTTCGGCGCTGTCGGCACCACGATCCGCTCCGCCGAGGCGGGCGCGCGGCATGAGTTTCTTTGGAGGCACGTATTGGATGCGCGGCTCGTTAGATGTGTTCGGATCGGCCAATGACGCCGAGAGCGCCGGAGCTGCCTGAGCCATCAGGACGGCAAGCCCTAGGACAATCAGCCCCTGTCTGCCAGAGCCGAACAGACCGGTACCGGTAAACGGGGTTGTGGAATGGTGAAAAGTAAACGGCATGAGCGTGCCCTACAGCCAGTTGTTCAAGAGGAGAAAGGGCGACCAGTATGCCGGATGTTCATAGACGCGGTCACCCAGGAGCTTGATCTGTGCCCGCTGCATGGCGACAGCCTTGGAGATCGAAGGATTGCGGAGCTGGCGGTAGAACTCGGAAATCAACGTCGAGGAGGCCTCGTCGTTGATGAACCAGAGGGTCGCCAACGCGCTTCTCGCCCCGGCCTTGATCGCGACCCCGGCTAAACCCAAGGCTGCGCGATCGTCGCCCACGCCGGTCTGGCAGGCGCTCAAGGCAAGGAGTTCGAGCGGATCTTCTCGAAACCGAAAGAGTCCGATGAGTTGGTCAAGCTTGCTCATGGTCAACTTACCGTCGAACGTCAGCAAGAATGAGTCATTCACGTCGGTGGAAAACTTCCCATGCGTCGCAATGTGGAGAATGCCATACCGTCCTTCACGCAATTCCTGTTCCAGACGAGACGCCAGAAACTCCTGGTCAAGCAGTACATCTCCCCCGTAGAGATTGTGAATCGTATCCACTTCCTCAGCAACGTATGGTAATGCTGGAAACCCTTGCACACTCTTGGTGAGGCCGGTCCCGAGGAATTGAATCTTTTCCCTGTTCAGCGGCTTCGGGTCTGTCAGGGTGATTCCAGGGGTGATTGCGACCGCGAATTTCTGAATCAAAAAGGATTCGCCGTCATGGAGCGCGGCCATCGGGATCGTCCGCAAGGATCCGTCCGGCACGATGACCAACGTCGTGATGTGTTCCTGTTTCAATTGCGCTTCGATTGGCCTGATCAACCAGTCATATAACTGCTGCGCATGAGGAAGATACTCGCGGGTCGTCCGCTTCTCCACGCGACGTCTGAATTCCCGAACCTCATGCGTCATGGTCTCGGCCGCCACGGGCATGGCCGTGCGGTAAAAGCCGGATGGTAACGTGACCAACAGCTCGATCCGCTTGGCGAACAGAATCGGGTAAATGACGGCGGTGTCCGGGGACAAGCGGTCGAAGCTTGTCAGGCGCGATCGGATGGCATCGACACAGCCATCCTTGAAATAGTCCCGCAGCTCGGCCGCCTTGAAGGCCTCGACGGCGTCACGGGCGGCGAGCAGGTAACCTTCCGCAATCTTCCGGTCTTCGGTCCGTGACGCCCGCTGCAGGAGCAGATCGGCAAATTCGAAAAACAGCGGCTTGATCGACTCCTGATTGGAGAGCGAGGCTTCGGCCGCCGCCTGGCTCACCTCGAAGCGGATCGGTTGCAAGGTCGTCGCCGCCTGTCGATAGACGGTCAGGGCATCATCGACCTGATCCATGGAGGCCAACAGCCTGGCCAATTGCCATTGCCAGCGATAGAGGGACTCCGGCGCATCGACCGACTGCGCGGCAAAGACGGCCCGCCTGGTCAGCGGCAGCGCGTCTTCGGTTCTGGCCTCCAGTTCATACAGGTGGCCCATGTAGCCCAAGGCATAGGAGAGCGTTCGCTGGTCCTTCAGTTGTTCGGAGATGCCGATGGCCTCCTGCAGGGCGCCGGCCGAACGAAGCAAGAGCGGCTTGCGGATATCGGGCAGGGCCGGCAAGAGATTTTGATAGACGAGGCCGATGTTGATGAAGCCGACGGCCTTGTCGCGTGAAATGGGGAGATCCTTGAGTTGATCGAGCGCATCGTCCACCCATTGTCTGCTCGCATCCGCCTGGCCAAGTCGCAAGGAAATCCTGGCAGCGTTCACGCGGCTGTTCACGGCCAGTATGAGAAGGCCTGCCTCCTTGGCGATGGCCACGCAATCGGTGAAGGCTTCCAACGCCTCCTTATCCTCCCTTTTGAGGGCATGGAGCACGCCAAGGTCATTCAAGATGGCGGCGGACACAGCGGGAGACGGCTGCCGTCGCGAGACTTCTTCCGCCTGAGTAAGGTATTGCGCAGCCGGATCCAATTGTCTGGCCGTGAGGTAGGCGCGGCCGATCTGATCCAACACGGTCGCATGCCAGGCATGGTCGGAACCCTGTTGCGCCAATGTCAGCGCCAGTTCCAAATATTGAATTGCCTGGGTGCTCTGTCCCAACGCTTGAGTGGCCTGTGCGGCGCTCACGAGGGCGCGGCTCTGACCATCTGCCGATCCTGCCTCGCGATATCGATCAGCAGCCGTCCGCCACGTGGTCAGGGCTTCCTCAAACGCTCCTCGTTGATAAGCCTGCGCTCCCTGTTGCATGAGCGACTCCGCCGTGCCCTGTTTCACGGTATCTGCGAATAAGAGTGGCGGGACCAGCAGCAGGCAGGCGAGCAGCGCAGAGGCGGGCCATCGAGCCGGGCGAAGCCTGTGCGGCCGAAGCCTATGATGGACGGTGTGGACGCTCACATCATTCTCGCTATCAAGTGTCGTGCCATCCAGTGAGAGCGCGGCCGGGGACTGTCGCCTTTCTGGTCGGCGACTGTCCCCGTCTATAAAAGCCGTCTACAAGAGGAACTGGCTCCCGCCGTAGCCTGGCGAAGGCGGGTGCCAGTCCCTAGAATAAATTAATCACCAACCCCATGTGCACCCCGTAGTCCTGCAGCGTGTTGCCGACACGATTCGGAGGATCGCGGACGAGTTTATACCCCCAGTAGACCTCATAGTTCGCGCGATCCTTCGGCAGGATGCTCCAGCGAAGTCCGGCGCCGATGCTCGCCAGCGTACTCGGGTTTCCGATGGCCTCGGTGGCCGTCTTGTTTGCGCCGAGGCTCCAGCCGTTCCCCACGTCGGCGAATGGCGCAAGCTGGAAGATCGGTTCCCCGCTGGCACGACGCCAGAGTGGAAAGCGCGACTCGACCGAGGCGATAAAAGCGTTATCCCGCAGCAACGTCACCTCCCGATAGCCGCGCACGCTGTACCGACCGCCGACCGATACCTGTTCCAAGGGAAACAGCGGCGAATTGGTCAGCTGCAGGTCCATGCGACCGAGGAGTTGCATGCCAAGGAACTTCTCTCCAAACTGCTTGATGCCCTGGATCTGTCCCAGCCAGGAGAAGAACTGGCCGGATGGCAGGTTTCCCTCACCTGGCAGATTGCCGGAGTTGATCGTGGCGCCGAGAACGTTGAGCCCGACGCTGAATCGGGAGCGGCCGGCCACGACGGTGTCCGTCGTACGGTGAGTCCATTCCTGAGCGAACCGCAGAGCGGACACAGTGGCCGCGCCGTTTTGGAATCCGGGAAAGAGATTGAACGGTATGTCGCCGAAGATAAAGCTCTGGGTGAAAAGATGCTCGCCGATGATCGACAGCGCCACTTCGTCCGTGACGGTGCGGTACACCGGTTGGCGAAGACTCAGGCCGATGATTTCGGTATTGGTCTTAATATCCAACGGCTCGAACGGCTGCTCGATCAAGGTGTAATCGGTGCGCCGGTAGTAGGGCGAAAAGGTCGTGTCGTACCGGTTCAACGGAATGGCATAGGAGGTATCGATGATCGGAAAGGCGCCGGCAGATCCGCCGAACGTCAAGCTGAACGGATCGCCATGCCCGGTCACATTGTCATAGACCACCGTGCCCAGGCCTCGGAACTCACCCACCAGCGGTACTTGGTAGTTGTTCCCTTCAATGTAGGCGTGGAACGGATTGCGGTCCACCACCTTGAGGTGCAACCGGCTTTCACCCTGGGTGTCGCCGGGACGCAATTCGGCATTGATGCGCTCGATCCGTCGATCCTGCTGCAAGAGCTGCAACTGTTCTTGCAGAGGTTCCATGCTCACCGGCGTACGCACACCTTTTTCAACGCGGGTACGCAAGTAGGAATCGGCGAAATATCGGTTTCCGCTCACATCGATGCGCGTCAGCTTGCCCTCGATGACCTGCACGGTCACCATGCCGTCTTTGACATCCTGGTCGGGGATGATCGCGCCCGACGTCAGGTAGCCGGCATTGATGTACTTGACCGTGAGGGCGAGCCGCAGCCGTTCGAGGTCTTCAGTTGTCAGGGTCCGGTCTTTGAATGGCGCCGTCACTTCGTCGAGCTGCGCTTGCGTGAACACCGTGTTACCGACGACCTGAATGTCTTTGACGAACACCTTGATTTGCCCCAACCGCTGCTCGGCAGGCTCCTCGGGCGGCAGGGGAGGAGGCGGCAAAACGGGACTGGGAGGGGGAGGCTCAGGCCGCTCGAACTCTTTCTTCAACGGAGCCGGAGGCTCGCCGGAGCGACCAGATGGGTCGAATATTGGAGGACCGACCTGGCCAAGCTGACCCTGGCCGACTTGGGCATACACACCCTGATTGGAAAATAACACCATCATGAGCAGACTGGCGGCTCTGATCCACCGTTGCGAGCACTGGGCAGGGCGCCCCTGCGCGCGCCCGCTGCGGCGTCGCGTCATGATGCCCAACCTGTCGGCTGGCCATCGGAGGACGAGAGAAACAGCGATGTTCTATCTCGCATAGGCATCGGTTTGGGACCTATGTGCTGCGTAGCTATGCCCTTGGAGAAAATCCAGCAATACCCATTTTGAATAGGGTCGAGTGGCTCTGGCACGTCGCATGGCGTTGCATGGAGCCGATATCTCAGTCGGCGAATTGAGGAAAATGCAATGCGCAGGCCTTGGACCTTCTGGAGGTCTTGCTACTACGTAGCAGTTCGAATATCGCTTAAATGCAGGGAATTACCTTGATGAACGACCGAATCCGGGCTGTGAGGGCCTGCGAGGGAGAAAGAGAGAAATCAGTCGATACACACTAAGTGGAACCCAAAAGTATTCTCAGTGGATCAAAAGAGATTCAGCAGCCACCCTTCCGGTCGGCGACTGTTCCCGTGGCCGTGTTGCAGATAGGGGACAGGCTCCGACAACTTGCCCCGGCCTGGCGCCTCTAAGGAGTTCATGAAGGACGACCGACGAACAGCGAACGATGAAGGGAGATTGGCGGAGACGAAAGGTGAAGCGGCCGGTGCGGAAGTTGTCGATGTAGACAGAAGTGTCGAGAACGGCAAACTTAGTCGGCCTCGAAGGCATCCCGCTTCCCCACACCGCTGTACCTTTGAATCACCCAATCGTGGGCTGCCTTTTCAGTCACCAGATCCAGCGCTTTCTGAAGGGTTTCACTCGTGCTCTTTGCGCCGAGAGCCTTCTTGGCTTGCCTTAATTTGTTGGCATTCAGCCGGGCTGATACTTGTACCGATGCCACGTCACACCTCCTGTCTGACAGAATAGAGCAACGTGTAGGACAGGGTCAAGAGCGCCGCCTTCGCGAGTGAACTATGTCGGGGACTGTCGCCCTTCCGCATGGCGACTGTCCCCGTGAGGCTTCTAAGATCCACAACCCGTTACCCAATCATCAGTCAGCAGCTGGGCCACCTTGCTGGACGAGGGGAGCCAGCGCAGCGAAGGAATCAGTGGGGTAGGGGATTTGGATAAGAGGGATGGCTCTCCTGCCTGTACCGCGGCTCCTGCTTGGGATGAACCAAAGGCTTAGAGCAGGCAAGGGTGTCAGGAACCGTATGGGCCGGGGAAGGGTTCCTGACACCGTCGTCGAATCACGACTGAGACTACGCTGTCATTTCCTTCGGCGCTGTTTTCATAGGGTGCGCGGCGGCCACTGATACCGCGACCGGCTCACGCTTCCATAGAAACTCATCGGAGAGAATGCCGACCTCGATGCCATGTCCGTGCTTATCGTTCGCATTGATCAGCCCTTCGACTTGAACGAAGACATCAACGCCGCGAGGGAATCTTTCCATGGGAATGAGAACCTCCGTTTGTTTACCCATAGGCCCGTTCACGATATCAAACACCAATGCGCCGTTTTCATCCTTGCTTCCAATATGCAACCACCAACTCTTGATGGTGTGTCCCTTTCCTGCAGCCCATCGTACCTTGACCTCGTTGGGATGCATGTGATCCTGGATAACTTCGACCGATGGAGCAGTGACTTCTTGAGTATCCTCCGGCATATGATCCTCCCATGACATAGTGCGATGTGATTCGCCCACCACTCGGAGTATGTTATTGACACTTAAAGGATGTAATCTGACCCCAATACCATGGCCCTCCGGCTGCCATGCGATATCGAATTCGACCATAGAGCGTCTTGTTTCCACCGGGGAGATTGCCCACGCTGCCGGATAGGCTCGATGTTTCCGGGCCGGTGTAGATGTTTCCACTCCCCGCAAACGTTCCCACATAGAGTTTGAAGCTGTAGGCACCCACATCGTTTATCCACTGGAAAGGCTGATTGGGTTTCGGATGGTTCTGACCATCAGATGGATATGTAAGATAGGGCATGCTGTATCCTCCTCGCCTGAGAGTTCCGAAGTTCCGAGATGGAACGACGGTTGTTGCCATGTTGCCACGTGTTCTTGATATCCCTCTCGTGCACGAGCAGTGCCGACGAGATTGCCATGGACGGATCACCTACGAGTGACCGCCGCAGTCGCTTAACCAATCATCAGAGAGAATCCGCGCCAATTTCGCCGACGAAGGCAGCCGACGAAGTGACAACATCATCGGATCGGAAAGGTGAGAAGAGATCGCCGGATTGCCGGCTTGGACTGTAGATCCTGAGTCTGTGGGCACTGAGGCGAGCGGGCTGGTCAACCATCCTCCCGGTTCGGTCGGGAGGGTGTCGCGGCCTGCGACGACGAAGCTGCTGACCTCGCCGCGGGCGATTGCTGCGCACCGCTGGCTGAGCAACGCCGTCACTTGAATGGGCGCCTTCCCCAGCGGCTGAATCTTGCCGCCGGCCGGGGCGATCGGTGCTTGAATCGTGACCGTGCCCTGTTGGCCGAACTGGGAGGACGCGCTGACTTTGCTGGTGGCATCCGGCAGGAAGAGCCCGCCGTTCGTAATGTTGATCAAGATATTGCCACCTGGACCCTGCTCGGCTTCGGCGAGAATCTGACTGTTTTGTAGGATGACGAACTGCGGATCGATGCTCACGCTGCCGCCGCCGCCTGTTCCGTCGAGGACCGATGCGCTGATCATACTGTTGGTGAGCTCAACCGTGCCGCTGGGGTCGGTCGTGATCTTGATGATGCCGCCGCTCGATTTTGTCGCTTCCGTGGTAATGGAGCTATTGGCCATGGTGAGTTGATTGTCGGCGGTGATGTCAATATTGCCGGCTGTTCCGGTTCCAGTGCTGCTGCTGGAAACTTCACTGCCATTCTGAAGCGTCACCGTGTTTGCATTGATTGAGATATTGCCCCCCTTGCCGGTACCTTCTGTCTTGGTGAAGATGCCGCTCTGGTTGCCAAAGTTGTCGCTGCCGCTAATTGTGACCGAGTTAGCCTGGCTCCCAGAGGCCTGAAGGCCTCGCACTGTGACCGTTCCGCCAGACCCCGTTGGGAGGGCTAGCCCCAAGATGCTACTGTTGCTTGTGAGCTGCCCACCGTTCGAGAGAGTCAGCGTACCGGTGTTGATGGTGACATCGCCGGCCTGACCGACGCCGCTCGTGCTTGTGGAGATGTTTCCGCCGAATCCCGTGGACCCAGCATCAATGGCAAGGCTTGGTGTTGTGATGGTCACTTGTCCGCCGTTCCCCGTGCTGCCGATCAGCGAGGCGCTGAACACAAACCCACCCGATACCGTGATCGATTCCGTTCCATTCAAGATCACGTTGCCGGCCGGACCTGATCCTTGCTGAGATGAACTGGTGATTTGGCTTTCGTTCGCCACGGTCAAGCGCGCAGTATTAATCGTGACATTACCGGCAGAGCCACTTCCTAGTATGGATGTCGCGTCGAGGGTGCTGAGTCCATTCAGAACGACGTTCTCCGCAACACTCCCGGACCCAGAAGGACCATGAATGGTGATATTCCCGCCGTGCCCGGCCCCCTCTGTCGATGCGAGCACATTCGCCTCATCCGTCATGGTTAGCTGCCCGACTTCCAGGAGAATGTTGCCCGCATTTCCATCTCCCAACGTGAGTGCGCTGATGTTGGAAGAGAGACCAGTCAATGAAATCTCCTCACCAGCCACTCTAATATCCCCTGCATTGCCGGAACCCGAGGTCGTAGCCGACAGCGTGCCGCCGTTGGAGAGCGTGACGGAGTCGGCATTGACGAAGATGTTTCCGCCTGCGCCGACATCTTGCGTATCGGTGAGGACGCCGCTGCCGAAGCCGTCGACGACGACCGACTGGGCGGGGCTGGCGAGGCCCTGGATGGTGATGTTGCCCGCGTTGCCGGGACCGGTCGTGCTGGCCGAGACCTGCGCGCCTTCAGAGATGGTGACGGACTGCCCGGCGGCAAGGGTGATGTTGCCGCCGGATCCGGCATCGGGGTCTGCACCGATCGTGCGGCTGAAGATGCCGCCGGGTGTTCCATCGGTCAGAGTTCCGGACAGGGCGATCGAATCTGTCGCATGGATCGTGATATTTCCGCCCAGTCCAGCGCTGCTGGTGCCACTGTCGATTTGTGAACCGGGCCCCATAGTTAATGAACCCGTTGTGATGGAGATGTTTCCGGCATTGCCGCATGGCCCTGCGCAAAATTCTGCTCCGACTGTCTGGGTAAAAAGTCCTGATGGACGAATGTCAGTAATGCCAAAGAATGCGCCGCTGTCGGGAAGTGGAAATTCGCCCGATATCTCAATTGTGTCGGCGTTAATTGTCACATCACCACCGCGACCGCTTGTGGCAGTACTTGTATTCATCCGGCCTGTAATCATCGTGAGCTTTGGAGTGTTCACTATAATGTTGCCAGAGCCACCCAGACTGCCGAAATCACCGAAGGAATTACTGAAGACCCCCGTAGGGGTATCGTTATTGCCAAGAAGAGCCACATGGTCACTAGCTTCGATGCGGATATCGCCGGCGCTAGAGTCGCCAAATGTGCTGGTGCTCCAGGTACTGCCATTACGTAATTCAAGGACTCGTCCAGTAAAGGTTATGCCTTGGGCAGGACCAAATGCGGTGAACGTGTCAAGTTGTGTAGCGTCGGTGACCAGATTCTCGGCGGTGATCGTGATCGCACCACCACCAAAAAATCCGGCTGCACTAATAGAACTGTTGGCCATCGAGATGTCACGGACATTCAAGGTGACACTACCAGCCTGCTGGGTTTCTGCCCCAAATGTTGCGGTTGTGAGAAGAAAAGCATTGTCGGTCACTAAACGATCTCCCGAAACCGTAAGATTGCCTGCTGGGCCGCTCGCTTCCGCGCCGACTATTTCCGCAAGTTGCGTCCCCGTGCTGATCGTAGTGCCTGTTAACTCAATATTGTGTTGCGCCACAATTGTGATATTCCCGCCTGGCCCAGCTGCTTGTGGTCCACTATCGATGAAATGCATTGCACCACCGGGGCCACTGACGCTCAGATTTTCAGTCGCGATGGTCACATTCCCTCCGCCACCATTGCCTGAAGAGTGCGAATCGATCAGAGCGAATGTCTCGGAGACAGGATCAGTCGAGGTCACTTGGAAATTACGGGACGTAATCTGCACTTTTCCTGCGTTACCATCTCCAAGTGTCCTTGCAGTTATTGCAGAGACTGAACGTATGTCTGAAATAGTCAGATCGCCCGTCAGATTAATATCTACCGCAACGGGAGTGGCGTTGGCGTCCCCGGTATCGGCCGTAATCGTGGCATCATCAATGACGAGATTACCACCACGGATATGGACGCTACCGGCCGCATTACCTGAAACATCCAACAAGCTGTCTTGGGAGACGTTGGTATTTCCCATGGTCATGCCAGGAGTCGGCAGGAAGTTACTGGCGGAGAGCTCACCCGGTGAAGCGACGCTAGCCAAATTGATCTCTCCCCCTGGGGCCGAGAGCCGGGCCGGTTGAGCCATCCCATCCTCGAGTGTGCCCGATTGAATTGTAAGCGGTCCACCGATAAGCGAAATGCCCGAGCCTTCGGTCACTGTAAGGTGACTTCCCTGAACCGCAATGGCTCCTGGATTTGAGCCCAGGAAGCCGAAGGCAGCGACCGGCGCTGCTGTAAGCAAGTCTGGCACGACGGGGTTCGATGAAGCATTGAACCGTCCCCCATCGGTTAATCTGAGATAATCTGCAGTCGCAAAGGTTACCATTCCCCCGACATTGACAGTCGCGCCTGGTCCGAAGAGAAAACCGGCTGGATTCATCAGAAAGAGATTGGCATTTCCGTATCCTGTAGTTTGAATCCCGCCGAAGATATTCGAGACATCACCTCCAGTAACGCGGCCGAGAATATTAGTGGTTAGGGGTAATGAGCCGTTTACTGGGGTGTTGAGGAAATTAGCGGTGTCCGCAGCACCAATACTGAAACTCCCGAAGCTATGAAAGAGATTTGATCCGCCTCCTGGTCTGGTGCCGCCGGTAATGTTGTAGGTACTACCGGACTGCGTCACTGTTGTATTGAGGTTGCCCGAACCGGTTGTCGGTGTAATTGAAGTTATCACCTGAGCAGACACGTCGCCCAAGAAAACCTGAAGAGAAGCTAGGACGATGATCAGAATCACGCGACAAGGCCGGTGACAACATGTGAGTACCATATGCGCGGCCCTCCCTAGCTCGTGTGTTCTCAAGCGCCATGCGCTTGATGCTTGCAGAAAGGATTCAAGAACGTTATTGGACATCTGTGTCCTAAGAGGCGTATGAGTCATCACCGCTTGTCAAGCGCTACATTTGCATTTGCATTTGCCAGGATTGCTCTGATCGGGAACCGTCTTGCATTTCGTTGAAGAGGCTGCAAATGGGCAAGGTTTCATATTGGTATCGGCGTTGCACTTAAAGCCACCATTTGGACACCCGGCCATTGTATTAGGTGCAAGAGGTTCGCCGACGCAAGTAACCGGATCTCCGCCGCATGAGTCGCCGCACCAGCGACAAAAAAAGCATCCACTAAGCAGCATGGCCAAGCATCCTATGGAAAGCAGTTGCGCGCTCTTCCGGAGTAGAGTCCTGTGGTCTCTCACGATGGCCCTCCTTTCAAACATTGGTGATAGGTGCGCTAAACCATCCTTTGCACAAGGGATCGGATCGTATCTTCGTCGGCCTCACCTATGCGCTATCCATCATGCTGCTTTGATGCTATGGCCCACGTCATTCGTCCAACCTCCCGATCTCGATAGAGTTGGCGTATGGTTATTTCAGAGGGGAAGCGCTTTGAGCGCTCATTCATGTTTACCCATAGCTCACAACTGGCGCTGAATCGTTCAGGTATTAGTATCTCGCGTGTCCTCGATCGGCCGTGTGGAATAAGGCGAATGGCTCTAGCTGACATCTTCTTGTTTTTCTCAGCCGCCATCGCCATCGGCTCCACCGGCCCAAGCTCACCCAATTGACTCAAGACCTTCCATTTCTCCTCTGGTACAAGAAGAAGCAGCTTGCCTTCCCTCGAAAAACGTGAGATGACCTCAAAACTCATCGGTGCGTCTTGACTCCATGTTCCATCGATGTTGAAGGGATGGATATGGTAACGAAGGTCACGCAGTTGTACTTGATAGGGCGCGCTATCTATGACATCAAAATTTCTCCAAGTTATGTTGTTGTTGACCCGAATGAAATATTCATACCGCGACCAGGCGGTAGCGGGGTCCCATGTGGAAAAATCCGCCGGAGTCGGTGGGGCCGGGTCTTCTGTGTTTCCGATTGCTGCGATAAAACAGTAGTGCCCCGTGCCGGGAATATTCTGCCATGTAATTGCGGGCAGTACTGTCAATGCATCTCCTGGCGGAATGTCACGAGTGCCCGTCGTACCTATGAGATTCCACCTGCTCGGAGTCACTAGCAAGGCTGGTTCGGACCAATAAACGGTTGCCTTCACGTTCATTGCTGTGGTTGCACCACGGTTACGTGCCCGCACATAGATGTGATGTGTTTGCCCAGGAACACCTGAATCGCTTAACCAAACATTATCTCTATTTGCCGTGTTGCCTTGGCCAAACTCTGCATCAGGGTCTGCCACGGCAATGCGACGAAAAATAATGTCTGGACTCAAACTTATCGCACCGTCATGGGGATCCCCATGGTCACCTACATAATCTCGAACATAAATATCCTGTTTCAGACCTAGCGATTCCTCCATAATGGACTTTAGGTCTGGCATCACGCCGGCCCCTTGATGCCAGTCTGGCGATAGATCCCAGTTTGGAGGAGGTTGCGAAGAACCAATGAGGGTTCCTGTAAAGGGATCGCTCAGGATTTGTCTGATTTGAGAGGGGGAAAGCCTATAGCTGTTCAGTTTTTCAGCCATTCCCTGCAGAGAAAGAGCCGCTCCTGCGATGATCGCCGCCGCTCCTGAAGTGCCACTAATAGTCCCGTATGAGTTGTTTTGGAGCGTGGTAAAGATGTTGTCACCCCAGGCGTAGCAGTCAACGCGGCTTCCATAGTTATGTGTATCCTTGGTGTGCGGCACCCCCGAATCGGCTGCCGTGACTAGAATTGCACCAGAGTCTTTGAAATGAGGGCTGCTCCGATTGATGTTGAACCTTACTGGATTTCCTAAGGTATCTTCTCCCCAGTCTCTGTCACCGATAGTATCTAGATCTGTGGCCCCGTTTCCCGCCGATTCTATAACTACTACGCCATACGCTGTGGCGAGCCGAATCGCGTCAAAGATATCTCGCTGGACTTCCCCTGGCCACTGGGTGTCTAGTAGTTGGAACTCCAGTAACAGAATGTCTCCAAACTGCAGGCCACTATCTAAGAGATGTACGATGGTATTTGCACGGTCAGGACTCAGGCTTGGAGTAAAGCCCTGCTCCCAGTACGAAAAAATGCTGGATAATGCCACCTTCGGAGTGATGCCGAGGCTACTCCCCGTAGGGTGTTGGACAGGATCTCGATCTGAAGCAATCACAATCCCCAAAACGGCGGTGCCATGCCAAGCAGGGAACTGCGAGCCAGTATTTTTTACGTGGTTTGGAATAGGTGGTTCAGTAGGTCCTGATGGAATCAGATCGTCATGATTGAGATTCCAGTTACTTTCTATATCAAAGAATCGCAGTGTCACTCCGTCTTCTTTTCCGCCATCACCACCAGGTTGGGTCCATGCGTACTCGGCGTTGATACCCATAGGTGCTCGGAGGAGGAACTCTGTGCCGGCATTCCCGAATGCCCGATTTGGAGGGTTTGTGCTCACTGCGGGATCTTCTGTGGGTTCTGAATCTAGGTACACAGACTGAAGTTGGTTTGCCCAGGGCGATGATGTTGAGAAGATATGAACCAAGGCCTCTGCGTCAACGTGAGGTGGACAGAGAATAGAGCAGTAAGTTAGGAAATTTGGCGGCTTGTAGGTTACATCTCTACGCTTGGCAGCGTTTACGATGCCGAGCAGCCGATTCTGAGGTAGGGTCAAGAGCTTCTCCAAGGTGATGCCCTTGAACTGCGGGTGAGACACAAGCTCTTTCCAAGCGTGTCCATTCATCAGGTCGGCAATAAATTGCTCCGCCGCGTCATGTGCAGTTTCGCTTACGAGATGGTCCTTGAATTTTAGGATCACGCGAGGAGTATATGAAGCAGGCATAAAGGCTATCGTTCCGTTCAGTGCCAGTTCTCTAAATCCCTTGGAAAATGGAACATTTCAATTCCAGAATTCAGAATCGCGTTGTCTACCTATTCCTTTAATGAGAGAGTCGCAATGACCCTTTCGTCTAGGGTCGATGGACTCTGCATCTCTATGCCTCTGGCTGTAGCAGTCAGATCTCCCGGTCACCCCACAGCTTGTAACAGACGCGATGATGGTTTCTCCCGGTTGTCTGGTCTGTCTTGTTGCATCCCCATCCCAAAGCGCCTCCATCCATCACTCAGGACAAGCACTCCGAACTGCTTCTGATATTCGTAGCCTCCCCAAATTCCGTCTGATCTGCTATCGTAGGGATGTTAGATCGAGGCGAGAAGGGATCTGCTTGCCCGTCGAGAAGGTGAGGCGCACACATCACATGAACTCGTTTATCCAACCGCTGATGGCTGAACTGAGAACTGGATTGACGGCGATCTACGGACCACGGTTGAAAGGCGTCTATCTCTACGGGTCTCATGCCAGAGGGCAGGCCGGTAACGAGTCCGATCTGGATGTCCTGGTGATTTTGGATCACATTCCCCATTACAGCCTCGAAGTGAATCGAACGAGCGCACTCATTTCGTCGCTGTCCCTCCAATCCGGAGTGACCATCAGCCGCGTGTTTGTTTCTGAGCTCGACTGGGCCACTGGAGCGAGTGTCTTTCTGGAAAACGTTCGGGAAGAAGCGATCCCGGCATGAATGCCGAATCCCGGGCCTTGCTCGCGAAAGGGCGGCGCGCTATCCAGGCTGCAAAGACTCTTCTCCGCGATGGTGACTCGGACTTTGCAGTAAGCAGGGCCTACTATGCGATGTTCTATGTTGCTGAAGCGCTCCTCCTGACCAAAGGCCTGCGATTTCAGAGGCATGGCAGCGTACACGCGGCGTTTGGGGAGCACTTTGTCAAGGCCGGTCTTCTTGACCAGAAATTCCATCGCTGGCTCTTGGACGCGTTCGATCAGCGCATTATCGGTGACTATGGGGTGGCGAGTGACCTGACAGCCGAGGATGCCGCTCAAGTGATCGGTCACGGCGAAGAATTCATCACTACGGGCTTCCAATACTTGGAGCACGCCGACTGAGCGACGCAACCAGGGGGCCTCTCTTTCTTGCCTCCGACATCGTCTGTTTGGCATTACTTACTTCCTCGCTCAGAACTCAGCACCCAGAACCTTTCACTCAGACCTGCTTCGATTCTCCTGCAAGACGTTCAAAACGTTCGCTGGCTAGGCCGCAGTGAGCGAGAGGTCGAGTCGTACTCTGTGCGGTACGTCGAGGCCTTGAGAGACACGAGAACGACTCCAGCGGGCGTTTTCAACGTCTTGCTATTCCTGCCAGATGATCTCGATGACGATGTAAACCAGCGCCGCCATGAGAGTGTTGGCGAGAAACAAGCTCATTCCGATGTCCATGGTAGCCTCGCTACTGATTTGTGCACTGCTGCGATCGCGAGATTGCAATGGATAGGCCAGGGGGAAGTGTTGAAGAATCCGACCGCATGAAATGCTGTTAATTGCAAGGCGGAACAAGCGAATCCGCGAACCGGTGCTTTCACAAAGTAGATATGGAAGGATCCACTTGTATGGGCCGAAGGGACCTAAAAGAATTCGGACTGAATCAAAAAAGATTCAACTGAACCAAGGTGTCAGGAACCGTATGGACAGCTTGAGTGGTCCACGCGGCGTCTTCGCCATGTCATGCATGGTTGAGGGAAAGACGCGTGCAGGAGGGCTGGGAAGAAAAACAGCAAGACCGGCTTGCCCAGGACTCTTAGCGGACGAGCTTGTCATAGTCGGCATGGGTTCCGATCCAGAACCACAGCACTCCATCACCGGCCTCCACGGCCAAGGCTCGATAATGAAGCCCCACACGGGCCGACAAAAAACGCCCGACTTTCTTCAGTCGCAGAGAAGGATGCTGAGGATTTTCTTTCAGTAATGCAAACGATTTGTCAGCTTGTTCACGGATTTGGGCAGGAAGGGCATTGTAACAGCCCCAGAACTCTGGGGAAGCGTGATGATTCAAAGCTTAGTCGATTGCCCCGAATCGTGGGAACGCAGTGCTCTGTCAGCAAATGCATCCAGCTTTCCAGCCTTGACATCAGCCTCAAACTGGCGGTCCCACACCTCAGCGTCGAACATTGCATACCATGTCCGGAACTTCTTCAGTTCTTCCTGCGAGAGCTGCTCAATTTGTTTCTCAATGGATTCAACGTCGCTCATCATTACCTCACGGGAAGTATACCAACCTCCAAAGAAAGTGTCAGTAGGTTGCCATCAGAATGGTTGTATTTATGGTTGTATTATTGCTGACTGTGAGCCCAGATAAAGGAGAGAGCCTCGGCAAATGCCCGATAGTCGCGACCCTTATCCAATGGGAGGTGTGTTCGGTTCAATAGACAGGTAATCAAGCGGCTGTATGCGTATACCAGCGGCAGGCATTCCTGCAGGTCGCCTCAACATGCCCGCGAAGCTTGTCCCCGCATGTTTTAAGCGGGGAGCAGGGATCCACTCCTCGATCAAAACTCCATGCTGAGGAGAAGGCGTTGACTGGATTCCCGCTTCCGCGGGAATGACAACCTTCAGTGCTTCTGACGGCAAACTGAATCCACAACTACCCCACCCCTCACTCGCACCTCTACGAAGTTTCGCAGCCCGAGATCCAATCTTCTTCTGAAAGCAGCTGCGCCACCTTGCTCGGGGAGGGGAGCCGGCGCAGCGGACGGTGTCAGCGTCCTGTTGCGAGTCACCTGCATGTTTGCTACACTTAACGCATCATAGTGATGCGCAAGGCGATGCATGGAGGAGTCATCATGAAAGCCATTACGCTGAGAAACATCCCGCCCGATCTCGATAAGGCCATCCGGAAGCGGGCACGGGGCAAACGGGTGAGCGTGAATAAGGCCGTCCTGGGTCTGCTTGAAGAGCATCTGAGTTCCGGAACAAACAAGCGACTTGAGCTCCACCATGATCTGGACTACCTGTGTGGGTCATGGCCTGAGGATATGGCCGAGACGTTCGATAAGGCGCTCGCGGAGCAGCGCTCGATCGATCCGGACGTCTGGAAATAATGCGGCTCCTTCTGGATACGTCCGCGTATTCCTGGTTCATGCGCGGGCATCAGGAAGTGAGTAAAGTCTTGCAGTCCGCCAATTCGGTTGCCGTCAATCCGATCCTGCTGGGCGAATTGCGAGCCGGATTTCAGAATGGCCGATATGCGGACAAAAACAAAATAACCCTCGCGGAATTCCTTTCTTCGCCCCGTGTTCACGTCGTCCCGATCGATGAGGAAACGGCGGAACGGTACGCGGTCATACTCCACGGACTGAAGAAGATCGGTACGCCAATTCCGACCAACGATCTCTGGATCGCGGCGAGTGCCATGCAGTACGGCTTGACGATCCTGACGACGGATGCTCATTTCAAGCATGTGGTTCAAGTGCTGGTTCACCACGTCACGATTCCGTAACAGCACAGCTCCGCGGACTGCATCCCTGGGCGGATGTCGCCCAGGGTCCTCCGAACCTACAGGCGCCTGCCGCTGTTGATTTCGCACGATAGTAGTGGGTCAGTGACTTGACCAATCACGTCGATGTCAGATAAAGTCTGAAAATCAGACATTGTCAGATATATGTGAAAGGAGCCATCCAATGGCGCTCGTCAAAGTGTGGGGGAAGGGACAACTGACGATCCCCGTTACTATTAGGAGGGAGTTGAATCTGAAGGAGGAAACCCCTCTGACGCTCGTGAAAGTTGGGAACGTGATTCTGATGACGCCGAAGGTTCTGCAGGTGGACACGTTGGCCAAGAAGGCACGGAAGGAAATGAAAAAGACCGGCCTTACGATCGATGACGTTCTCGCCGATTTGAATCGACAGCGCGATCGGTACAACAAAGACCGTTATGGAACGTAGGCGATGGAAGGTGTTTCCAGATACCAGCGCGGTGATTGCAGGAATTCTTTCTCCGACCGGCGCCGCCCAGGAGGTGCTGCGATTGGCGGAAGCGGGAGTCATTCAGGCGGTTGTTTCCCGACAGGTTCTCGTCGAGGCCGATCGCAACCTATCGGAGAAAATGCCGACCATACTTCCAGATTACCGCATATTTCTCAGCCAGCTTGCACCGCTTGTCGTTGAGGACCCATCCCGTGGCGCAGTAGAAGAAGCCCTCGCCGTGATCCATCACAAAGATGCGCCGATTCTCGCCGCGGCAATGGAAACACAGGTGGATTTTCTCGTCACCTGGAATACTCGCCACTTTCACAAGAGGACGGTCCGGTCCTACGCACCGTTCCCCATTTTGACGCCAGGAGAATTTCTTGAGGCATTCCGTCGGTCGATCCTAGAAGACTGACTGAACAACGGTGTCAGGATGTAGCGGGGACTGTCGCCCTTCGGTCGGCGACTGTCCCCGTAGTGGCGTTTCGGAAAGGGGACAGGCACCCGCCTTCGCCAGGCTACGGCGGGAGCCAGTCCCCTAGGAGCCGCAGTCTGTCACCCAATCGTCGCCAAGCAGCTGCGGCACCTTACTCGGGGAGGGGAGCCGGCGCAGTGAGAGGATCGTTGGCTCAGAAGATTCCGATGAGGACGTTTGATCTCCGGCGTGCACTGCGGCTCCTGCTTCGGGTGGTCCCAAAGCCAACGGGCTTGGCAGCCAGCCACCTGGCTCGGTGGGTAAGGTGTCACGACCGGCCATCACGAAACTGCTGACTTCGCCGCGCGCGATTGCGGCACACCGTTGGCTGAGTAAGGCGGTAACTTGCAGCGGGGTCTTGCCCAGCGGCTGGATCTTCCCGCCGGCCGGGGCGTTCGGGGATTGGATCGTGATGGTGCCCTGTTGGCCGAACTCAGAGGAGGCGCTCACACGACTGGTGGAGTCCGGCAGAAACAACCCGCCGTTGGTGATGGTGATGTTGATGTTGCCACCCTGGCCCTGCGTCGCCGTCGTCACAATCTGGCTGTTCTGAAGAATCACGAATTGTGGATCGATTGTGATATTACCGCCGGTCGTCGTGGCTCCACCTTGCACGGATGTGTTGATCTGACTGTTGGTAAGCTGGACCGTATCAGTCGCTTGAACGGTGATATTCCCACCTCTCGCGCGTGCCGCTTCCGTGGTGATGGATGCATTTTGCATCAACAACTGCTGGCCTGCATTGATTGAAATGTTGCCCGCGTCGCCTGGACCGGTGCTGCTGGCCGTGACCGATCCGCCGTTGGTCAGCGTCACTTGATTCGTCGCATTGACCGTGATCGTGCCACCAATGGCGGATGGTGCAGTGCCGGACGTGGCTGCGGAGATCGATCCACCATTCTGGATTGTCAGAGACTGCGTCGAGATATGTGTGCTGCCGCCTGCGCCGCTGCCGCTTGCATTGGTGAAGATACCGCTCCCGGACCCATCAATCACAACAGACTGTGCCGGGCTGGCGAGGCCTTGGATGGTAATGTTGCCCGCATTGCCGGGACCGGTCGTGCTGGCCGACACCGCCGCGCCATCCGAAATGGCCACGGATTGCCCGGCGTTGAGTGTGATGTTGCCGCCGGAGCCGGACCCTGGGTCGGTGCCGATTGTCTGACTGAATATCCCCCCTGGTGTCCCGTCGGTCAACGTGCCTGAGAGCGAGATCGTGTCTGTTGCGTGGACAGTGACGTTTCCGCCCTGTCCCGTACTCGAAGTGCTGCTGTTAATTGATGCTCCATTCCCCAAGTTAAGCGATCCGGTCGTCAGAGACACATTACCGGCGGCTCCACATAGGCCTGTACAAAAGCCTCCGATGGTCCGGGTAAAAATTCCGCTCGAGAGGTTATTCCCGATGTCGAAGAGATCGGCTTCGACAGGAGGCGTGTTCCGTTGTCCACTGACGGAAATGTTGCTCGCGGTAATCGTCACGTCTCCGCCTAATCCGCTGGTCAGGGTGGTGGTATCGATCCGGGCACCGCCGGTCATCGTCAATTGCGGAGTCGTCACAAAAACAGCGCCGGCATTACCGAGAGTCCCCACGAGTCCCAGCGAGTTCGTGTATAGTCCGGATGGTCTAAGTGCTGTTCCCGTGAATGTCGGATCGTCTGAAAGGGTGACGTGATCAGTCACTGTGATCCGGATATTTCCAGCCGGTGCATCGCCCGCTGCCTGGGTTTGGATAGTTGAGCCGTTACTGAGTGTTACCGTATTCGCGTTGATCGTGACGCCTCCGCCGGGAGCAAATCCCGTTAATGAAATAATTTGTCCTGAGTTGTTCATGAGAAAGTCAGTCGCATTGATCGCTATTTTGCCGGTCCCATTTATCCCTTGTTGTTCTAGAATGCTATTGTTAGTGATCTCAACATCCCGCGCGGAAATCGTAATGGCACCGGCCGTCCCTCCACTAAATCCGTCAGCGGCAATTACGGACTGATTTGACATGAGGAACGTATCAGCAGTGACTGCCACATCGCCGCCTGAGCCCGCTGACTCTTGGCCTGTCTGTATAGCGATAAAGTCCCCGGTGTTGATACCGGCAGTCGCAAGTTGAACATTTCCAGCAGTGAGCGTCACATTCCCGCCATGTCCACCATCAAGGTCTATCGTCCCACTATCGATGGCGAACACGAAACTAAGCGGATCGCCGGAGAATGTAACATTGCCTGGTGCCGTTATTGTCACGTCTCCCGCTTTCCCTGACCCGGAGGTGTGGGTATCGATAACCGAAAATGGAGTGAAATCTGCAGGACCTGTCGCTGTCATGTTGACGTTTTGTGCGCTGATTCGAATTTCTCCTCCATCACCAGTACCGGTTGTTCTTGCAGTGAGTGCAGCAACAGAATTAGCCGTGATCGACAGATCACCAATGAGATTGATGTCGATGGCGACAGGAGACCCGTTAGCATTGACGGTATCGGCCGAAATCGTGGCATTGTCTATCACCAACTGCCCACCACGAATGCGTACGGTTCCGGCTGCATCGGAAGAGACATCCAGCAGGGCTCCTTGCGAGAGATTGATACTACCCATTGCAGTGAAGGATTGACCATGGATGTTCGGTGCAGGTTGCAAATTGGGGAAAAGGATCTCGCCGGGAGACGCCACACTGGCCAAATTAATTTGCCCACCGGGTGCAGTCAGCTTGGCCGCTTGAACGGTACCTCCGGAAAGTGTGCTGTCCTGTATTGTAATGTCACCGCCAATAAATGAGAGGGCTTGGCCCGGTTGAACTCCAAGCTGACTCCCCTGGACAGTAATGGCTCCGGGATTTGGTCCGAGGAAACCGAAGGCCGCCACGGGCGCAGTCGTCAGAATGCTGTTCGCTGAGGCATTCGCATAGAAAATTCCGGTGACCCCGCCGCCCTCGGCGAGCCGCAGGTAGTCGGCCGTCGTAAAGATAGCCATCCCGCCTACATTGAGAGTCGCCGTCGGGCCAAAGATCACTCCGGCTGGATTCATCAGAAACAGATTGGCGTTTCCGAACCCGCCCAGCCCGTTTGTTTGAATGGTTCCAAAGATACTCGAAGGGTTTCCGCCTGTTACCCGGCCCAGAATGTTGGACGTTGCCAGTCCTGAGTCGTTCAAGAAATTCGCAATGTTGTTAGTCAGAACGTTGAAATCTCCAAAACTATGAAACAGGTTCGTGCCGGCTCTCGCTCCTCCCGTGATGTCGTACTGCACCTTCCCTGGCGGCGGGGCAGGGGAAAGATTCACCTGTGTGTTGAGTCCTGAAGGAGTGATTGGAGCCGCCGCGTCTAGATGACTCGAAAAGACAGTTAGTATCACAACCGAGAGCACAGCTACTGAGTGACCTGCGCCGAACAGAGATAGAATGTGCTGAACCCTGAAGTGACAGAAGTACAACACATTCTCTCTCATTTCCGACCGCTCGATTTCAGTCTGGAGACGCAATCGGACATCACGGTGCCGTGCAAGCGCAGACACAGTTGCCACCACCGGTGTCAATATTTTTGCAATGCCTCGTTCCGCCCAGTGCGCAGGAGGCTCCGGGGGAATTACACGCCGTCCCTGAGGTGCAGGTCGTTCCGCTAATGGACTTCTCGCCACTTGCAGGATGCCCCATGCATCCTGCTTCTTCTGTAGGTACACAATCGAGCATGCTCTGCGTCGCTCTGCATCCTGTAAGAGCCATCGCAAATATTCCGATCAAGATAATGCGGCTGCCTACCGTCATAACTGTGCTAATGACTGTCATCTGTGACCTCCTCATGAATGGTTTGCATTGCCTCCTAGCCAGCAATGTACTGCCGGGTTTCTTCGCGACGAAATTGTTGGTCCTTTTCGTAGAATTCTTTTGCCACTGGGGCAAGCTGCTCAAATAACTCCGAAGCATTTCGAGTCTCACCGAACTTTAGACGTAGGTACTGATTGTCATCCATGACGGTAAAAACGAGTGGATTGCCACTCACGTCCCCCAATAGTAACAGTCGCAATGGTGCGATCCACACAATTGAACTTGACTCCGATATCTTGTGACTGGACTGTAGCTCCTCCAGTTTCTTGGCGAGTCTGGGAAAACCCGTGCGGGTTACCCGAGCGGCCCTCCAAGGTAAAAACGTTGTCCAACCATTCGGCGCAGAGAAGAATTTGTTTTCGGTCGCCGTAATTGACGAAACAATGTGTCCGTCAACTGCCAACGGGAACACCAGGCGTTGGGTGTCGTGCAACAACTGCTTTGGCTCATCGCCACGTTGAAATTGCTGCAACTCGACCAACTGAACGTTATAGACCCGCAAGGGCGAGCCGATCTTAGCTTTCTCCAAGTCCTTCAAGTCATTGAAGCCGATCTCCTTTGCGTAAGCTTCGTCATCTTCAGTCGACGTTGACGTACTGAGATGTTGCAACTCCGACAACTGAGATTGAGTCACGGAATGTGGAGTGCATCCATATATTGGTATGAGACAGGTGATAAATAACGTCGCGAAAGTTATAGGGTCCCGTGCGGCGGGAGTCATATGCTCCTCACTGTTGTCTTGGTTCTATGTGGTGTGTGTCACGCACGCGGACATAGTCAGGGCTTTCATCATCGAAGAAATCATCGGCTGATTCATAGATGAGATCGTCGAGTGCGGGATCGTAGATTCTCACCCCGTATTTTGTGCTGTAGCCGGTTACTACCACCGAATGTCTCACGCCAGTAAACAGGTCTAGAGCCGATATAAATGGACGACCCTGGCACAATTCGTCTGTGGCTCGCTTCCAGTTTAGGCGTTCATGGATCTTGGGACTCGCCGGAGAATATGAAAAGCCGAACTTGTCGAACGCCAATTCAGGCTGTCCTCCCCAATTCCAACATTCAGTTGGCGTCTTTCCGCAGCAAGGTGCATCATCGGCATAGTTCATGGCCTTAGCCACTATGTCGCATTGCTCGGTACTCTTTTTGTGAAAACGCATAACATTTTGCGCCGTGGCTGCCCAACACCATGATGTGCCGACTTGTTGTGGAGAGCCCCATGATTTCACCTGCTGCTCTGAAAATCCTTGGATCCAAAGATTTTTCAGTTTAGCCTTGTTGCAGCTAGAACCGAGCGTTCTACAACTGGCGAGCGCAAACACAACACACAACGCTGCAAGAATGCGAAGCCCAAGGCCGATTTTCATACTGCCACCTATTTGACAGTTCCTAAATCAACGCAGCACAGCAGCTATTCCTGTTGGTATGTTTTCGCAATAACCCTTTCGAATAGGGACGATAGCCCCTGTATCCCGTCAAGTGCCTATTGAACAGAGTCCGGCCACATAATAAATAAGGCTCACAAGTTCGGCGGCTCCTCTATTCCTGCCAGATGATCTCGACGACGATATAGATCAGCGCCGCCATGAGCGCGTTGGCTAGAAACAAGCTCATTCCGATGTCCATGGGAGCCTCCGCTGTCGGTTTGTTTCGCTGCTACGATCGCGAGATTGCAATGGGTAGGCCAATGAAAATCCTCGAATGATTGGAGAGTATGGAATGCAGCTAATAGCCAATGTGGACAATGAAATAGGCGGTGTGGCGGTTTTCAAAAATAGGGATAGAGCGATCCATGAGGATCAGGTCCTATCGGACCTAAATGAATTCGGCCTGAATCAAAAGAGGTTCAGCTGATGGTCGGTAGCGCTGGAATACCGAGGAGTTGCTGTCAAAGACCGGATCAAGCGGCGAGAAGCTTTGGATAGTATGAACCGCGACAGGCACCCGCCTCAGCCAAGGCGGCGGCGGGAGCCAGTCCCTTTCTCCGCAAGACGTTCAAACGGTTCGTCGGCCAGGCCACAGTGGGCGAGAGTCGGAGTCGAACTCTTCTCCATACCTCTCAATGCCACGAGCGATGCGACCTGCCTGCGCGAAGCGCTTCGGCGAAGGCAGGGAATGCCGCTCGGTGCGAGGCGTGCCTCGGTGCGCCGGGTGGGTGGGTGAGAAAGCGACCTTTTTCAGCACCCTGCTACTCCTGCCAGATGATGCCGACGACGATATAGATCAGCGCCGCCATCACCGCATTCGCCAAGAATAAGATTACGCCGATGTCCATGGGAGCCTCCGTTGCCGATTTGGGTTGCTGCTAAATGTACCGAAATGCAATCAGTAGGCCAGGAAAAATCCTAGAACGCTCCGCCTGTATCACACCTGCATGGCTGCAGTGAAGACAAGGAAATCCGCTGCCGGTGATTGAGCAGATGAGATAGAAGGATCTCATGTATTGGGCGGGATGGGCTCCAAAAGAGTTCGGGATGTAATCAAAAGAGATTCACAAAGAGGAGTCGGCGGGAATGTTTTGGCAGAACAGGTCGACTGTCTTTCGAAAGAGGAAAAGTGCCGTATCTTGAGGGGAAGCAGCCAGGGCAGCGCCCGCGGCTGCACGAATCTGACTCGCTGTGAGATGAAACCGATTGACCACAAAAGCAGCGTCGTCAAGGTCAAGTTCCGTTCCCCGTCGCAACTTGGCAATGACGCAGTCGATAGGAGCCATTAGCCTTATGCGGAGATTGGCGTGATGCACCAAATCAGTTGCGCGATCACGGTATCCCGGCGGCATCGCGACGATCGACCAGCCGGAAAAATTGGTGGTCAAATCGGCGGGAATGTGATGGTGATTCAGGAAATCTGCCAAGGGCTCGACAGCCCCGGCGACCTCTGCGTCCACGTCGCGGGTCAGACGGTCCTGGTAACCATATGCCTGCAGGGCCAAAGCCCCCACGAGCAAGACATCTACCGGCTCGCTGGTTTGGTCGGCATACGTTCTCAGTAAGCCGACAATGTACTCAACGGTGAGCGCAGACAAAGGAGAGAGCCTCGGCAAACGCCCGATAATCGCGGGAGTCGATAGGACCCGGATCCGACGGGAGCGGCGTTCTGTTCAAGAGATAGGTGATCAGGCGACGGTATTGTGTATACCAGCGGCAGGCAATCTTATACGCGGCTTTGACTGCCGGATCGGACTCCCAAGGCGATAGATCGAGTCGATCATTGACGAGGATTTCGAGCCACAGCGCCCGCCGGCCCCGCGCGGTCTTCACGGCCTCGGCAATGGAATCGGTGCCGAGATAGGCCGGCAGTAGGCGGAGAGGGCTTTCGGCTGGATTGAGTCGAGCGTCCTCGGGCATGGCGCGAGTCTACCACAGCGGCTGATGCGTCAGGAAGCGCCGGAGGCCTACGCGAAAGACTAGGGGCTCGCCACAGCCCGGAAGGCCGGCGGTCCCCAAAAGGAAGGCGCGCTGCCAGATTCCGAGACCATGTTTTCCGGCTGCGACGATATTGACATATTCCCATAATGCGTGTATGGTTTTCCATATGAAGACGACGCTGATCGTAAATGATACGATCATGAAACGGCTGAAGGCCGAGGCCGCGCGCCAGGGCCGGACCATTTCTGAAATGGTGGAATCCGCCATCCGACAGTTGCTTGATGCCCCGCCTCCGAAGCAGGCGAAGCTTCCGCCGCTCCCCCGCTACGACCTCGGAGGAGCCTTGGTGAACATCGCGGATCGCGAGGCGTTGTACCAGGCCATGGAAGGCCGCTGATGTTCGTCGTTGATGCGAACGTCTTCATCTATAGCCTCAACCGTGCATGCGACGAGCATATCGCCTGCCGGACCCTCATTGAACGTTGGCGATCCCAAACCACGCCCTGGTATTCCACGTGGGGGATTCTTTACGAAGTCTTGCGAGTGGCCACCCATCCGCGGGTATTCCGCAAGCCTCTGACGGCCGGCGCCATTTGGGATTTCATGGCAAGCGTGATGGCCTCTCCCAGTTTCGCCATCTTGGTGGAAGGGCCGAGGCATGCCGATGTGGTGCACTCCACTCTTGCGGAGGTTGAAGGCCTTCGAGGCAATCTTCTCCATGATGCGCACACTGCAATCCTCATGCGAGAACACGGCATTCGTCGGATCTACACTCGGGACACCGATTTCCACCGGTTTCCCTTCCTTGAAGTCATCGACCCCCTCCGCGCCTCAACCTAGCTCGGGAGAGGAAACGCTTCAAGTGGACCGCCACAGCCCGGAAGGCCAGCGGTCCCAAAAGGAAGGCCGCGCTGCCAGTGATGGCGGAAGCGCGGCCTTTGTAGCGCGGAGGCGACCAGCGGACTCTGGAAGGGTCAGGACCAGAGCCTGCTTGGACGTCGACTGTCGCTTGGCAGTCGAGCGTCCGGTGGTCGGCTCCGCGCCTGTGGAATTGTCGTGATGAAGATTCTGGGTTCGGACATCCTCTTTCGATAACGACTCACGGCTGTCAGGCTTCTTACCGCATCTTTCCTTCGTTAGTCCTGCCAGATCTTGGAAATCACGATGTAGATGAGAATCGCCATCAACGTATTGCTGAGGATCAGGATCACTGCGAAGTCCATGATGCTCTCCTTTTCGCCCTGCAGTGAGACGATGGATAGTACGCGTGACCCTTGCCTTCGGATAGAGCAATACATATGCCATCGGATCGCGGACAAGTTGGTTCATCCATACACAACGTCATTGGACGCAGTTTTAGAGGCGATTCGCATTTACCTCGCCACATGGCTGTGACGACGGGGTGAATCGATACGGCACAAACTGAATCTGTTCGTCCTGCAACGGCATCACAATTGATCCAGTAGGTGTAGATCAGAAATTAAGAAGTACGACCGAGGACTTTCTGCCGAAGCTTCGAGGTGAGCAGGCTGAATGCTGAGCCGGAACGGCTTTACCTGATTGTCTCCTGTGTCGAATGGATGGGAAGCGTGAAGTAGAACGAAGAGCCTTGACCGACTGTGCTTTCAACCCAAATACAGCCACCGTGCAACTCGACCAGACTCTTGACGATGGCCAGACCCAATCCGGCTCCTCTTGCCTCCGCTGATGTGGTCGTTCCTCGGAAGAATTTCTCGAAGACTTTCGGCAGCTCGGCAGGCGGGATGCCGCAGCCCGTATCGGACACGCCGATCTGCAGAAAGTCAGTGTCATCGTAGACCTTCGCCTGCACGGAGATCCGTCCACCGGCCGGGGTAAATTTGATCGCGTTGCCGATGAGATTCGTCAGAATCTGTGTAAGCTTGTCCCGGTCTGCATGAACAGCCGGCAGGGCCGCAAGGGAGTGCGACTCGATGGTCACGGATTTGCCGGCCGCGAGCGACTGTAATCCTTCAATCAACTCGTTCATCCAATCGACGATCGGGATCGACTCCCGTGTGAGCTCGACCCGGCCGGCTTCGATCCGGGAGAGATCGAGCAGATCGCCGATCATTCTGGTGAGGCGGTCGATGTTGAATTGGATGCGGCGAAGATACTGCGATTGTTTGTCGTTCACTGCGCCGGTCACGCCGTCCAGCATATTCTCGACATAGGTGCGGATGGACGTCATCGGCGTGCGCAGCTCATGCGATACCATGGATACGAATGCCGACTTGAGCTGATTCAGTTCCTGGAGCTTGGTATTGGCGTCTTCGAGTTGCGCAGTGCGCTCACTCACCTTTTGTTCGAGTCCGGTGTTGAGTTCCTCGATCTCCCGATAAGCAGCGACGTTGTCCAGCGCGATGGCCAGTTGGTTGGCAAAGGTGACCATGAGGGCCAAGTCATCTTGACTCAGACTATGCGCCTTGCTCCGGTCTACGGTAATCGAGCCCAAGATCCAGTTCTTGACCTTTAACGGGACGGAGAGAAACGATTCGGTGCCTGTTTGTTCCACGAGTTTCCAAGAGAGAGGATGAAGTTGCGCCCGAACCTTGGTCACGTCACTGACAAGAATGGGCTGTCCCCGCAGGAGGACCATTCCCTCGATGCCGGATGGATCGGCCACCGGCACTTCAAGTTGCCGCGCGAACGCGGCGATCTCAGGCACCACTCCGAGCAGGCGGGCGCTATGACTCACCTGGCGAAGAGGGTCGTAGAAGCTGATCATGACTCGATCGTAAGACAGTTTATGGATGAGTGTCTCTTGAGCGCATTGAAGCAGCGCTTCCTTATCCCTCGTCGAGGTGAAGGCCAATCCCGCATCATACAATGTGGTCAAATGATCGACGCGGCGCTGAAGATCCGAAGCGAGCTGCTGTTGCTGGATATAGGCTTTTTGCAGTTCGTCGTGCCAGGCATCGAGCGATCGTGCCTGCTCCTCGATAATGTGTTCGCGCTGTGCAATCTGTTGAACGGGCCCCGGCCGGTTCAACCATGTGCTCACTCGCCACAAACGACGCGCCGGTTCGCTTACTTGCCAAGCCACTTCCCATTCGCAGTATTCGTCGCCTTCCGCGACACAACTACGATCGGTCACCGTCGCGGGAGGCAGTTGGTGGAAGATTTCAGGAACTCCGACGAAATAGCCCTTCACGGCGGTACACCACAGACGAGCGCACGAACGACGGTACAGGCCGAAATGACGATACGTGCGTTCACTGAACGTCAATCGCATGATGGCCCACCGGTCGGATATCGTGACGGCGTCCACGAAGAAGGAGTTTCTTGAGTATCGTTGAGCGATATAGACGGACATCTTGTAGATTTGCTGAACCGAGAAACGCCGCAGCAGTATCTGGATGATTGGAGAAATGGCTTTCTTTCTGGCCATGTTGAACTGGAGATCCGGGTCGCGAGAGATGTCGGAGCAGAACTGCGTGAAGAATGCGGAGAACTCGGTTGAGTAGCTGTTCCAGGGATTCTTCAAGATTGCTTCGGTGATGCGAAATGCCGGGTCTGGGATCCGTTCATTCAGCCGGCGGATGAGCTCTTGAAGCGCGCGCGCTCCTGACGCGACGCCCTCTTTCTTGGAGACATACTCTTCCAGCTCTTCAACGCAGGCCTTGATGACCACTCCACTGAGGTCGCGGACCCTTGTTCCGTCGGGCTCATTCCCGAAGGGCTGAAATTCCATCATGCCCTTCTCGGTAATGGGATGATCTTTCGTGAGCAGCTCGGTCACGGCGCTGGGTCTCCAAAAGGCGCAGGTGCGAAAACTCTTACAACGCTCTGGCGTGTTGTTACAGCGTCTTCAAATACTCCATCAGTGCCCGTTTGTCCTGATCGGGCAGGTTGGTGCCGTACACATGGCCTCCATTGCCGTTTCCCGGTAGCCTGGTATCGTACTTGAAGAATCCGCTGCAGTCATCCGCACCGGGGTCCCACTGAAATCCGACATGGTCCCAGTCATACAGGTTGTTTCCCCGACAAAATGCGACGGGCCGTTCGGACGGCTTCTGGAGGAGATGCCACAGGGTTGGCACCGACCCATTATGGAGGTACGGAGCCCGCAACCAGATGCCCGTCAGCAACAGGTTCGCGTAGCCATTCGTCTTCCAGTAGTTTTCAAGCCTCCACGCGGCCAAATGATTGACCTCGTTCAGCTTGTCGCTGAGGGCCTCGGTAAACGCATCCAAGCGGGCCGGGTCCGTCCCAATTTCCTTGATACCCACAATTCCGCTCGTTCGAGTGCCGTCTGTCCCATGACATTCATGACAGTAGGTCGTGAAGAGCGCCAAGCCCTTCGCCACGAGCTTTTCGGCAAGAAGGGGATCGGCTTTCGGGCCCGGCACCATGCTGTGATAGCTCTCGACGGCATAGTCGTCCGCCTCAAACCATTTCGCAATGCGGGTGACTGCCGGAAGGTCGAGCGTAGTGGGAGTGGCCCCGGCGCCAAGGGCGGCCGTGATGTTGCGCTCCTGCGGGCTCCGGTTATTGCCGTCCCAGTGCAATGCCCCCTGTGGCAGTTTTTCCCTCCAGAGTGCCGGAAAATCAGCGATTCCCGTTAATGCGCCCGGATCCATCTCAAGGGTCGGTACGCCGAGCGCCGGCAATTTCTCAAAGATCTGTAAGGAGTCCTGGAGCTTTTCAACCTTGTAATAGGCCCACGTATCGACCCGGCCCGGTCCGAACGGAGTCGGTCTGCGGTCGAGGAAGCCGAACTTGTGCTTCATGCTCTTCGCGCCGTCCTGAAAGGCTGGAATCAGCAGATAGCGGTGGATGAACTTCTCCCAATGGCCCAACCGGCCCTTCTGCTCGATGTGCTTCAGGACATTCTCGATCGTAAAATCGGGATCGTCCGCCGCGGCGAAGAGAAATCGGAAAAACTGTTCGGCATCCACCGTGTTTGCCGGCATGCCCAGGATGATGTGGGTGGGACCGTCAGGCGTCGCGCGTACAGTCGATACATGACAGAAGGCGCAATTGATCCCGATGAAGTCACCCGTGCCCAAATGCCGGCGCTTTGAGAAGCCGATCGGGCGATCGACGGAGTCGTTCGGGTCCACCGTCAGTCCGAAGTTTGCACTTCGACACAGACCCGATTGATGGTAAAGCGCGACGTGGTCTTTCGGGTTCCTCGTCAGCCCGAAGGCTTCGTAGGTGGCGGGTTTGCCTTGCGGGAGGTGCTGGGGAAACATCTCCGGCAGGATCTGCCAGATTCTGTAGGGAATGCCTCTTCTCAAGTTGTCCGATCCGATCGAACCGTACTTGAAATGCATCGCGATGTCGTTATAGGAGTCTGCACATCCATCCAGCACCAGCTCGTTCAACAGGTAGACCATAACTGCCAGGAGTCCCAGCACAAGGAGGATTCTTCTCCCGGGTCCTCGTGACCGCTGCCGCTTCACCACGCCTGTTCCCATGCTGACCTCCCTCTCGATGTGCAGGTGACACCGGTGCGTCGGATTATTGCCTCATGCGTTGATGTTCGCCTCCAACATATTGGGGTAGATCTTCCACACTTCCCAGGGAGCCTTTTCCATGGATTGTTGGAGTTCCTGTAACTCATGACGAAACTGAGCGAAGGCAGCGGCTCCACGGTTGTCGAGCGCGAGATACGAAAAGTCATCCATCAACGCGCGTCTGGTCACATTGAGGTTGAAATTCGCATTGACCAGGCGTTGATAGACATCGAGCGGCTCGCGTCGCCCGTTCGTGTAGACTCGAACCGGTTGGCGGTGGGTCCAGAGCTGATAGTTCCAGAGGGAGGTCCCCACACTTTCATGTTGAACGGTCATCAGATAGATGAAGCGCGCAATGAGGCGGGCCACGGTCGCCAACGTGAGAGCCTGGTGATCCACTCCCACAGCATGGTTGACTCCCACAGGGCATGGGACTTGATCATTCAAAGTCTTTACCCAATTGACCATGTCATTGTCGTTTCGAATGCCGCAGTGAGGTGGATAATAGGTGTCGAGATAGCGCAGCGCGTGCCGATGAATCACATCAAAGAGCGCTTCGAGATTGTGTTGACTGGTATCGATCCCGGCATTCTTCAGGCCCTCGAGGTATTGCCGCACCCTGCGTCTATTCGCATCCTCCTCCGGATCATTCACGACAACGTCGAAGCTGTTGTAACTCTGCGTAAACAGCCTGCACATGCCCTCGTGCGTAAAGCTGAAGATCGTTTCAAAATCCCCCTCTTGTGCCATTTGTACCGGCGTGACGGTGTAGTTGCTCTGATGGGTTCCAAAGATATGGGGCCACAGTAACCGGCAGACCGGATGGTCGGAAGGCAGGCAGTTTCTTGTGGCGATGGCGAGCGGTTCAGCGCTCGCGAGGTGTACCCAGTTGAAGTGACGTACGAGCGAGAGGTGGGTCGTTGCCGCGCAGAGCGCCAGTTTCTTCGCGAGGTCCCAATTGTCGAACCAGGGTCGCGAAGAGCGAAGGGTTCTTTCCGTGATGTTTTCGATTTCGGTGGCCTCTAATCGACCGGGTCGGCGGCGACTGCTGCGGAAAAACACTCTCACACCCAGACGGTACAGACCTTGGTGATACAGGTTGTCCGGAAGAGCGAGATCGCGAAAGTCCCATTGGTACTCTCGAAGTCCCGGCCTGTGTTCACCGTTTGGGACCCGCTGGGTATAGCACGCGTAGGGCCCTTTGATGGCGAGCGATCCGAGGTCGGGGGTGCCTTCATATTCCGGAGGCAGATCAGGAGGATCAAAGGCTTTTCGCTGCAGAAAGGAATACGCAGTCCGGAATGCCTCCAGCGGATTCGAAGAGACCGCAGGTAACGGGTTACCGTACTGCATGGGTGAAAAGATTGAGTACAGTCGGACCTGCATGTTGGAGAAGAAGGTCTTTTTCCTTTCCCGTTCGTCGGCCGGAATGTTGCCCGAGACCTTGATGTTCGTAATCGGGATCGTCGGGAATCGCTCGTTGAACGGCACAACGGAAATATCGTCAAGCCGCCATGCTGCCTTGGATTGCCTCAAGCGGTTGTCGAGTCGCTCTTTGAGACAATTCCAGAAATGTTCAAGGAGCCTTCCGTGCAGGTGAGCGCTCATCGCGCGCGTTTCAGCCAAGAATTTGAGCCGGACCACCTGTTTCCACCACCATCGCCGACGAGGGGGAGGAATATTGACGGGGCCGTTCCCTACGAATTTTAACCAGCCCACGAAGCGCCAGAATCGTCCCCGGAGGCCCCACGTCACCTCTGCGGGGCGGACCATCCAGACCGAGCCGATGAAGAGGGCCAAGAGGAGAGCGCCCCACCATGCGGAACGGCTCGTGAGGGCCAGCCGGACGAAGGAAAGAAATCCCTCTTCGCGGGCTTTCACCCACAGAAACTCCGCGACGCCTAGAGTGAAGCCTAGGACCGCGCCTCGCAACCCCCACATGACGGCCCACATCCAGTCGCGGACCAATACCCATGTGACGCTGAAACCCAGGACTGCCCCGAGGACGGCTCCTGCGCTTGCGTCGGAAGAGGCCAGGGCCTCTGGAAGGTGCCATTGATGGTGGAAGATCAGATGGAGCAGTCCTCCGAGGAACAAACCGCAGGCCGCGGCGACCGCCACCCATCCCATCATCGAGAGGGTCAGTCCCGCGGCGGCGCCGATAGCGGCTCCCGCAGCCAAATGAAAGCTCACGACATCAAGTGTCGCGAGAGCTGCGGTGAGGAACGAAGCAGGACTCCCTGCAAGTTCCAGGATGCCCCATACAAGTCCCACGGTCGCAAGAATTCCCCCTGCGGCGAAAAGAATATTATTCCTTCTGCACGGTCCCGTTCGCACGAGCGCGTCCCGCAACGCCGTGACCGCGATCACAACGGCGAGGGATGCAAAGATCATTGATGCCGTCGAAAGAACAAGCCAAAACTCTTCGACCAAGCCGACGATCACCCCGATGACCGTGCCCATGATCGCTCCGAACACCATCCCGAACAGCAGCCCGTATAACGCCCGCGAGATGAAGCGGCTTGCGCCGCCCTCGGCGAATACCTCCCGCAACGGTGTCCGCCCTGCATAGATGACGGCAATGGTTGCCCCGCAGAAGGCCGCGATCAGCGCCTCTTGTTCGCCCAGTCCATGAAACAGGGTCGTGAGGTCTTCGAGTCCCGAGAAAGAAGCCTCTTCGTCCCAGAGGTACCAGGCTGCACCGAGTATCCAGCCGACCGAGGCACCGGTTCTGACTCGCGATGGACTCTGTTCTCGCATAAAGCCGGCAGCGGCCCCCCACAAGGCTCCGATCAGGGCGGTCTTGGTCAACGACGCACGACCGAGGGTCACCGCGACGTCCGAGAGTCCCCACAAGAGCAGTCCGTGGTTCCACACA
>Ga0268299_1001529_pt1 | contig 39445 bp, 40 predicted proteins | sample NOBtaG_FD_193484 | JGI IMG/M metagenome (GOLD analysis project Ga0268299, IMG submission 193484) | Activated sludge microbial communities from bioreactor in Nijmegen, Gelderland, Netherland - NOB reactor | ecosystem: Engineered > Bioreactor > Aerobic > Activated sludge | place: Netherlands... | reverse complement strand
CACCAAGTCCTCAATCCCGACCTCGTCGGTGTCAGTTTCGGCGAAGCCTGGATCGAACTGCGTCCCGGTGGCGGGAGCGACGCCCAAAATCCGCCCCCTTTCGTCGAGCCGACCCGCGAACGGCTTCTTGCGAAAGACGATCTCGACTGCCCCGAATCCGTTGCGAAGCCCAGGCGGAGGCTGACGCGTGCGCGCGAAGAGTTCCTGGTAGGCGGGGTCGGACCATGTCGACATCAGCGACCATAGGGGGATGCCGGTCTGGATATTCTGCGACGAAGAGGGGAGACGGGCCGTCGGGTCGAACAGGCTCTGGCGCGCACGCGCAGCGTCGAAGTGAATCAACTGGTCGAGCGGCGCGTGCGGGAGTTCGAGATTCAAGAGCGGGATGCCAGTGGGGTTGTATGGCGTCTTGATCCCCGTCGTCACCATTCGCACGAAGCTCTCGATGGCATCCACCGGAGAGCCTCCGATCTTGGCGAGCTCTGGATCGATCGCGAGCATGCCAAAGAGCGCCGCTTGCGGCCGATAGATTTGCGCAAGGCCCTCGACTTCAGCCATCTCCGGGGACAGTGGATCTCTCGCCCGCTGCTCGAGTGGAGGCTGCGGCAGATAGAGCGTCCTCTGATCGACGAATATGCTCGTCAACTCGCGACCGGCGAGCTGGATCGTTCGCTGCGGATCACGTCCGAAGTTGACGTTCTCAGTGTCGCAATCGGTGAGACCGATCATCACCAAGCGAGGCTCGTCGGGGTAGCGCTGCAACCAGATCTCCACAAGCGAGTACCCCGGGATCAGGTCTGAGAGCAGATAGCCCCGCTCGAACTCCTCCGGCGCGAAGCGCAGGCTGAACCGCCCGCACGGCCAGTTGATGTTCTTCGACAGCGTCACCGATTCCAGAAACCTGCCGACGCCGCTTGGCTCGAAGGGGTCGACGTCCAGGGTGTTGGCCTCCCAGAAGCCGCCCCGGTGCGGATCAAACCACCGCGGGGTCTGGATCCGGATGAAGCAGCCGATGCCGGCCTGAGTGAACATCAGACGACCCCCATGAACGGCCTTGGGTCCACATGACGGTTGTTCATCAAGACCTCGTAGTGAAGGTGCGGACCAGTGCCCGCGGTGCCCGAGGCACCAAGCACATCGCCGCGCTCGAGGTTCTCGCCGACGACGACATCGATGCTCGAGAGGTGCGCGTAGCGAGTAACCATGCCGTTCCGATGATCGACGAAGACCACGCGTAGGTAACCGCTGAGCACGCCGGCGAAGATCACGACGCCAGCGGCAGTTGCGCGCACCGGTGTGCCGATCGGGCAGGCAACGTCGACGCCCTTGTGCTCCTTCCAGGTCTTCAAGACCGGGTGGAAGCGCATTCCGAACCAGCTCGAGACTCGGCCGCTCGGTACGGGGAAGCCGTCCGGTACATCGATCGCCGGTAACGCGCCCGCTCCTCGGGTTTCGTCCTGACGACGCGTCTGGCCGCCGGCGACGACAGCGTTCTCCGGGACCTCGTCCTCATCCGTCGTCGCATCGATGTTGGGCGGAACCACCCCGAGGAGCCGCGCCACGATGGCGACGATGTCATGCCGAATCCGGTAACCGACGCCGCCCTCGTTCATCGCATCACGCTCATGTTGGAGCCGGTCGCGAGTGGGCCGACGTTCGTGTCCCAGTAGGCGACGCCCTCAGTGACGGCATCGGCCAAGTCGAACAGGAGCGCTTTCACCCGCTGCCCGGCGTCTTTGAAGGGCTGCTCGAGACGGATCGCCAGCTCTTCCTTCGAGATGTCCTGCAGGAAGGGCGACGCCTCCTTCTCGGCCGCGTCGATCTTCTCCTGGATCTTCTGCTGTAGGTCGACCGCGGCGGCGGAGCCTGGGCGAGCCTCGAGGAGCTGCTGCTGCATCCGCTGGACGTCGTGGGCGATCAGCGGATTGCCGATCTGGCCCGACAGATACTCGAGCTCCGCAGCCGTCCCCTTGCCGGTGACGCGCTGGCGCCCCTCGATCAGGGCCCGTTGAATCTGGTCGCGCTGCTGGGGCGGGAGGGCGAACACGTTGCGCTGCGCCGCCTCGGCGTCCGTGTAGTTCGTGATGTCGAGGCCTCCGATCGCGATGCCCCCATTGGCGACGTCGGTGGCACGCCGGAACTCCTCGCGCTCCTCTGGCGACATCCTCCTCCCGAGTTCGAGGACTGCCCGGAGTGCGATGCCGCTTGCGACGTCGCCCTGCGGCGCCGCGACCGTCTTCATGTACGCGCCCACCCGGTCCGCCGCGAAGTCCGGCGCGAGTTCGTCCTCCGCGCCGGTCCGCATCGCGCGCGTCGCGGTGGACAGCAGGGTGGGCACCAGGGCGAAGTCGCGCAACGGAGCGCCCTCCCCTTGCATCCCGTAGAGGCGCGCCGACTGTTCGAGGAACTCCTCCATGCGGGCATCGCTGCGGTAGTCGGGGAGGGAGCCGTACACCGACGACTGGTAGGCTCCGGCGAGGGTCCCGGCCATGCCGCCCGTGCGGACCTGGCGCGAACCCAGGACCGTCGTCGGGTCGAGGCTGTGGGCCGGGAGCGCCCGGCCGGCGGTCCGGAGCTCGCCTAGCGCCCCAGGGCGCACGCCCGTCGCGCCAATCTCGAGCGACGACGGATACTCGGCCGGGCCCGAATCGCTCATCACGTACTGGCGCAGGAGGTCGGCATTGACGTCCAAACCTTGGAGGGCGGTCCTGCGCATTGCCTCTTCATCGACCGGCGGAGCTTCCGTCGACGGTCGTGGCCGCCGTTCGATCGGGACACGAGGCGACTCCGCGCGCGGCACCGAGATCTCGACGGTGCGCGCGGCGGCGCGCGCCCCTGGGAGTACTCCGAGCCGGCCGATCCGGGCGATCGACCCGGATACTGCCTCGGGTGGCAAGCCGTACGCGCGCCCGAGCTCGGGCACGTCGTCGAGATCTCGGCGACCGTGGAACGCCACCCGGTTCTGAATCGTGTCCCGGTAGCGGAGGTGAGCGGGGCCGTCGAGTCCCGCCTCCGCGGCCGCGCGCAGGTCCCCGGGCCCCCCGAGCCGCATGGCCGCGTCGAAGGTTGCCCGCTGCGAGTCGACGTACGACCCGCTGTCCGAGAGGGCGAATCCGACACCCAAGCCCGCGAGGGACGCGGCTGCCGTCCACGGGTTGAGCCAGCCCAGGGCGGCGCCGGCGAGAGTACCGCCAACGCTGCCGCCCCCGAAGCCGGCGCCGCTCAGGAAGGCGCCCGCGACAGCGCGCCCACCGCCACCGCCGCCGGTGGCGACCTGCGGGCGCTCGCGCAGGCGGTCGCCGGCGACCTCGAGGCCGCGGCGCTCCGCCTCAGCCTCGAGCGTCTCGCGGTCCCGGTGGAGCGCCGCGAGGCCCTGCTCGAGGTCCTGGATGCGCGAAGGGAGCCGGTCGTACGCGAACTGCTCCCGCGGCCCAAGTTGGATTCCGCCCTGCCTGAGGTGGCCGAGTCGCTCGAACTGCCCCTGCGCCGTGCCGAGCTCGCGCTCCTGGATGCGCAGGGCCCGCGTCAGCTCGTCCCATTCCGTTCGGAACCCCTTGGCCGACAGCGTTGCCAAGCGCTGGCGATCGGAGAGGCGCTCGTACGACTGCGCCTGGTCATCGACGGTCTCCGCTACCGCATCGGCGTCACGCCGGACGTCGTCCGCCGTTTGCGGCTCGCGCGGCCCCCGCGCTGGCTCGGCTCTCCGCTCCGCGGGCGCAAGGGGGCTCAGCCCCCGCGCGATGGCCTCGGCCGCGTCGAGACCGGGAGACCGATAGGACTCCGCCGGCTGGACGATGATGGTGCCGGGACGAAGACGCCGGGCGCGGCCGAGCTGCTCGTCCGTCATCCCGCGCGCGCGGTGCTCCTCGAGCTCCTCGGGAGTTAGAGCGTCGGGCGCCCCCTCCGCCGGCGCGGCGCTGCGGCGGCGCTGCATCTCCGCCTCGATCGACGCCTGGCGATCGACCAAGGCTCGCCGCTGGGGGTCCGCCTCCTCGAGGCTCCGACGGAGCTTGTCGGCCGCGGCGCCGGTCTGATCTCCGACTACGCGCCGGATGTCCCGGTCGGCGCGCTCGAGGCCGCGGGCAGCCTCGCGCTGCGCACGCTCGAGATCTCGGTCGGAAAGGGACTCGAGGCCGACCGCACGACCAGCTTCAGCCCGGCGTGCGTCGCCCGCCGAGGATGCTCCGCGCGCGCGGGTGAGCTCGGCGTCGAGACCCTGGACGTACTTCTGCAGGGCAGCGGCCGCCTCAGCGGCCTGCGGTGTGTTGACCTGGGCCAGCCGTGCCTGCGCGCTCTGCTGCAGGTACTGCGCCGTGTCCCGGAACTCCGAGAACGAGGTCTGGGTCAGCTCTCCGCCGCCGGCGAGGTGCGTACGGAGCTCCTCTACCTTCCGCGTTGCGTCAGCGATGTCCGGGGCGATGCGGCGGAGCTCCTGCTCGAGCTGGGTCACGTCACGCCGCGCGCCCTGCACGCGGTTGCTCAGCTCGCCGGCGCCCCGACTGACGCGCGTTACCGCTTCAGCCATTCGCGCCCCAGGTGGCCCGCACGGCTTCGAGGATGCTGGGCTTCTTCGCCGCGGAGCGATTCACCCCGAGCTTGGCGAAGATCTTCGTGACGGAGTGGTGCGCATCGGCGATCCGCGCCTGCCAGTCGACTCGGCCGGCCTTCACGTCCCGCAGGAACTCGCTCTTCACGTTGAAGCCGCACCGCGGGCACCATTCCGTCGACACCACCGCATCGCAGACGGCACACTTCTGCCACTCGAGCTCGGCGCCCAGGAAGCGCTGGCCGCAGTGCCCGCAGAAGGTGTGATACCCTCCCCTCCCGCACGGCCCGCACCAGTGGAACCCGTTGTCGATCGCGAGCTGCATCGACACCCAGGCGACGCCCTCCTCGTCCAGGTCGTCGAAGTCGAGCCACGGTCTGGTATCGGGCCACCGCTTCCAGGTCTCCCAGGCTACCCGTCCTTCCGTGCAAGATCGGAAGAGGGCTGCGACGGAGGGACCTCTTTTTTTTTCAGCGCCGCGTCGAGGTAGGCCACGACCGCCGCGAACTCGTCCGGGTCGACGTTGTCGAAGCTGACGAACGTCCCGGCGGTGCCCATCTCCACGAGCCAGTGCGCGGGCGCGGTCTCCCCGAGGGAGAGCTGCGGGTCGTTCCGGCGCGGCCTGAGCCCGATCTCGAGCCGCGCCTCCCACTGCCGGTCGTAGCCGTCGAGTCGATCGAGGAGGTCGCTCTCGACCATGCGCTGGCCGGCCCCGGAAGGCACCTGGAGCTTGATGGCAACGCGCCGAAACGCTTCGGCGACGTCCGCGCGCGACGGGCGGCGGAAGCCGAACTCGTGACCTCCGATCTGGAGTTTGATCACCCGGTCTCGGCCGGGCAGCGCGACTGCTTCGGACATTGCGTCCTCCGATGTTCTGGTCCCGCCCGAGCAGGTGGCTCGTGGTCGGGGTTGAGGGAGAAGGTGGCCGCCCACCGCGTTTCAGGGGGGAGCGGGGGCGGCCCGGGGAGAACTACTCGCGGCGCAGGATCGCGCCGGTCTTCTGGATGAGACCCGTCGCCTTGCCGAGCTGGTGCAGGCCGATGCCGGCCAAGCCCACCAGGACGCCCTGCGTCAGGTCGAGCTGGCCGTCCTGCACGGACTTGAGCACCACGCCGATGATCGGCACCAGAAACGGCAGCCACTCGTCTCTCAGCCGCACGATCACCGCGTCCGGGATGGCCCGGTCGACCAAGAGCTTCACGGCGAAGGTGATGAAGGGCACCGCGGCGGTGGCGAGCACGTTCGAGTCGATGCCCGGGTCGGCTTCGCCCGTCTCCGCACCCAGGGCGCGCCCGGCGATCAGAGCCAGCGGGATGAGCGCGAAAGCGACGATGGTCTTGATCTTCATGAGCCTCTCTCCTTCTGCTTGTTCGAACGGTCCCACAGGACCTCGACGCGTCGGCCCACGTCTTCGACGCGGTCCTTGACCAGGTCGACCGACTTGCGGAGCTCCGGGAGCTGCTGGGTGCGCTCCTCGATGACGGCCATCTTGCCCATCACGCTGCCCCACACGCCGATGGCGCCCGCCAGAAGTGCGACGATCGTGAGCAGGTTCCCGAGGGTGACCTGAGGCGAGTACTGCCAACGCCGCCCGCCGCTGACCTCCGAAGCTGCCCCCACCACGCACCTCCCCTCAGGCGCCAAGCGCTTCCTGGACCTCGTCCTCGCCGAGCACGGTGAGGCAGATCCCAGAGTAGTTCTCTCGCGGCGCCATGCCCGCGCGCACCGTGAAGTCGAGGCTCTCGGGCCGGCAGCCGCGGCAGTACTTGATCGGCCGGTTGTCGCGCTCGTCGACGGCCATCACGTCGAAGGCCTCGTACGAGCTGAACTCGTTCACGCGCGGCGCGATCTTCTCGTGCAGATCCGGCGCGAGCTGGTAGACCTTCGACCAGCGCAGGAAGCCGTCGTTGTAGTTGGTGACGTTTGCCCGCGGCGTCCCGCGCCCGACCTCCGGGAAGTTCTCGCTGCGGACGCGCTTGCCGGCGGTGAAGTCCTCGACCAGAGCCAGAGGGAGCGGTTCACCACCTCCCTCGGGCGGGATGACGTACAGAAGCACTCTCGCCGACGAGAGGGCCTCGGTTGCGTTCGGCATTGCGCATGGCTCTCCTCCTCTTCCCCAAGAGGACCCCGTTTGTAGTGGCTGTATGCGCTGGCGACCGGGTCGCGATCCTCAAGGGGCGGGGTGATTCCCCTATCGGTCCCGGTCGCCAGCGAGGGCTCGGGGCGGCGCCGGCTACGTCAGCGGCACCACCGTCGTCAGGGTCAGTGCAGACGTCTGCAAAGTGCCGACGATCCGCGCGAACTCGGCATTGCCGCGCAGGTTGATGCCGCGGAGCTCGGACCCGATGAAGATCTGGTAGGAGATGTTCAGGTTGCCGGCGGTGAGGACCCACGGCTCGCCGTTCGGGCCAGCCGGCACCGTCTCCCAGGGCGGTACCGGCGAACCGTCCTCGTCCTGGCCTCGCACCAGGGCCCCGGACGCGACGAACCGGTCCAGCACCTGGCGGAGGGTGCCGTTGACCCGTGCCGCGATGTTGGCGTTGGCCCACTGCCCGCGGTACTCGAGGAAGGCCTCGCGCACGTTCGCGTCGATCAGGTCGACCGTGGCCCGCTCCGATGCGATGCGCTCCATCGAGCGCACGGGGTCGTGCGACGTCGTCAGGTGCAGGACGACGCGGATCGTGTCGCGCTCCTTCTTCGCCAGGGTGATGCCGCCGGCGATCAGGCGCGCGCGCTGGTCGACGGTGAACTCGTCCGACGGATGGATCGCGACGAAGCGGAGCCGCTTGTTGGTGAGCTGCGTCTGGAACGGCACGTTGCCCGCCGCAGCTCCGGCCAGGGCCGCGGCGAAGTGGAGCGGCGAGAGCGTTCGCACCTCGCCCCCGCGCCCGATCTCCTGCATCCGCTGGCAGACCAGGTGTCCCAGGTTCAGGTCGACCTGGCCCGACAGGTCGAGGAACCCGGTGAGACGATCATCGAGGGTCGCAGCCTCGTTCGGAGCGCACGCCCCGTAGAAGCGGAACCACTTCCCGAGCCCCTGCTGCTCGAGGCAGAACTCGGCCACCATCGTCAGAACCGCGGGGTTCGTCGTGTCGACCAGGAGGACGCCCCCGAGCTCGAGCTGGGCCGCGATCGCGGCCAGGGCGGCCTCGTAGTGCGTGATGTTGGCCACCGGCGAGGTGCCGCCGGTGTAGACGGTGTCCGCGGCCGTCGCGAGGACCTCGTCCGGCTCCGTGCCGTAGACCAGTGCCTCGGCCGTGAAGTTCCCCTGGGTGCGGGTGTTGATCGCATTCGTGATCGCGGCGACGTAGCCCGTGAGGTTGGCGCCCCCGGCGGCAATCGACACCGCCGTCACGGGATCCAGGCCGACGCTCAGGAGCGCGCCTTCCGCATACGGCGAGATCACCGCCTCGTACTGGTCCTGCGCGTTGATCCAGTTCACCAACTGGTCGATGGTCGAGTAGGGGCCGGAGGTGAGGGACGCCGAGATCGCCTGGCTGCCGTCCGTCGGATTCGTGATCGACGTCTGCAGGAAAACCCCTTGCCCGCTCATGGACACGGTCATCACGTTGCCCGTGTCGGTGGTCTCGACGAGCAGCACCCCCTGCTGCGGAGCGCTCAGGTTGACAGCGTTGTTCGCGGCATCGTGGGTCGCCGTGACACCGGCTGGACCGAGCACGGTGTTGATCGCGTTCGTGAGCGCCAGGAAGGTCGCGTCCATGTCGCCACCGACGGCGACGGGCGTGTTGCCCCCCGTGACCCCACCCGTGCTCTCGAACTCGAACACGACCCCGTTGATCGTGAGCTTGTCCTGGTCGGCGGGCTGGTTCGTGTAGGTGATCTTCCCGCTTGCCCGCCGGATGGTGACGGTCGGACCCGTCCCGTTGCCGGTGTACTTCAGGTTGAAGAGGCGCCCGATGTTGTCGAGCGTGAAGTCCTTGGCGCCGGTCTTGAGCACGACCTTCTTCCCGTGCACCGTGCCGGCCAGCACCTTGTGCCGCGCCCCGCCGACCGAACCGTTCGCGTGGTAGCCGTAGGAGTTGCGGGTCACCTTGATGAGGTCGGTCGCCCCCGCCTTGATGTAGGCGAAGCTCGGCGTGGCCGGATCCACGCGATAGGTGATGATGTCCGCGGCCCCGAACACGTCAGGATCCGCGAAGCCCAGCCGCGCACGCCTGCAGAGCTGAACGCTCTCGTCGCCCGTGTTCGTCGGGTCGTGGTTCGCCTCGAGGTCGTCCAGGCGAGAGAAGCGCGCCAGCGTGCCCGGCTTGCCGTCGTGGAACGCGCCGATCATCACCAGGTCGTTGACGAGAATCGGGCGGCCGCGCTCACGCGTCTGCGTCCGCATCACGCCGCTCACGAACGGCTCGACCCTCGGCCGATTTCGCGTGTCGAAGATGGTGAGGGGATTGACCTGGTTAGCCATGCTGCTGCCTCCCTTGACTCAGGAACTCGCTGCGCGTGCGGTCCCACTCCTGCACGGTGCGGTAGTTGAACTTCTGCGAGTCGCCCGCGCAGTGGGTTTCGAAGGCGCGCCGGAGCACGCGGCTCATCTTGGCGACGCCGTCCACGTACTCGGCGAAAGAGATGCGCTCAGACGACACCAGAGACCACCTCCGGGGCCGACGACACGCTGGTGATGGCGGCCGCGCCCTCCTCGACCGCATCCGTCTGGTCGTACTCGGCGGTGAGCGCCACGACGCGCCGGTAGACGAAGCGTGGCGCGAACCGCTGGTCGAAGCCCAAGTCGCGACCGCGGAGCGTCTGTCCATGCACGAAGTGGTCGAAGAGCTCCTTGCGCTTCGCGCTGAGGAGGAACTTCGCGATGTGGTTCAGCCACAGGACGACATCCGACTTCTCCGCGTAGGCGATGACGCCTACCGTGGTGCGCCACCTCGAAGTCTGCGCGTTCACGATCTCGCCGCTGTCGAGTTGGACGCGTCCGCCCAGGTCGCCGACGTACTGCGCCGACTGCTCGTCCGGGTCGACCACCACGGCGAGGCACGGGATCTCGGCGTCCGTCTGCGGGAAGTTCAGCAGAAGGCGCACCTCGTTCGCGCGGAGCCACTCGCGCACCTGCGCGCGCGCGGGGCCGTCGAAGCTGTTGAACATCCGTTCGAGCAGCCGATCGATGGTGTTCGCCGTGAACGCCGCGTCGATCTCCACGAGCCCGGCCATGAGCGCATCGAAGATCAGGCGATCGGGGACGATCCATCCAGGATTCACTCACCCCTCCGCCGGCGGCGCGCCGGCGCCGCCTCCTCCGAGGAGTCCGCCGGCGCCGGCGCCGACTCGGGGTCGGTCACCGGCCCGGCCTCCACAGCCGCAGCCCCACCCTCATCCTGCTCGACGAGCGCGTCGACCAGATCGCTTCCCGTGACCACCCTTCCAGGCGGGTCCGTCTCGAACGACACGAAGCGCGCCGCGCGCACACCGTCTGCCTCGAGGACGCGGCGCTGCTCTGGAGTGGGGTCCCAAAGCACGCCGTCGCTTCCGAAGCCGAGGACGACGCCGTCGAGCACAACCTCGTGAGCACCGTCGGCGTAGGTGTCGCGGTAACCGGTCATGTGTCCTCCGGGAAGAGCGCTGACAGGGCGTCGGCCGCTGCGGCCTCTGCGAGCAGTTCCTCGACCACCGAAGCCGCTTCCTCGAGGGCGCGCTCCGCAACCCTCCGCGGCGGACTTGGCGGGATATACCACCCCGGCGAGTCCGGTCGGATCGTGCGGAAGGTCGCGTACTCGGTATGTACGCCGCCCTGCGGAGTCGGAGAGGTCTGCCGGACCATCCCCTCGAACTGCGAGGCGGCCCACGTGTAGCCGGTCACACCCTCGAGCTCGGGCGGCATCTCGCCGAACGCCTGCCGGTAGAACTCGTAGCTCTTCGACTGCTTGTAGAGTTCGCCGAACCCGCCAAGGCGCCCACCGCTGCCAAGGGCACGTGCCCGCTCGTAGACCTCGGGCGGCATCGCCGCACCGACTCGGCCGCGGCTCGCACTGAGCCCGCCCGGGCGCCCCTGGGTGTAGCGCGCGGCGAGCCCGGGCGTGTGCTGCACCCCTCCACGCGCGAACGGCGTCGGGATCCGGAAGCGCACGACGGCGTAGGGCTCACCCTCCGCGTTCATCTGCCAGCGCGACCAGCGCGACGGGAGGTGGAATCCCGCGCGGCCCTCCTCGATCCAGTCCGCCTGCGGCGCCAGGTTCACCACCGCAGCAGCGCTGGAGTCGCCGAGGTAGGGCCACTGGAGGGCCTCCTGCGCCTCAAGCGCCGACAGGTAGCCACCCTGGTCGACGATGCCCTCGTCACGGATGATGCGCATCCAGACCGCCCGAACGACCTCGGGGATCTGCGCCATGGCCGCATCGAGCGCCGGCGACGGCCGCGACGGGTCGGCGTCGACGGTGAACCACCGCTCTGCCATCACGCCCCTCCGACCACGGCCGGCTGGAAGAACTCGAGCCGCTGCGCCTGAACGCGGTACGGCAGCTTCTGCCCGCCCTCCTCGCGCTCCTGCGGCGACCAGACGATGTAGGTGGGGCGGGCCTGATAGCGGACGGTGTACTGCTTCCCGCTTGCAGGCCCGTGCCCGGGCACCCACTCAACGACGCCCGTGGGGCCCAGGCTGAAGTCGTCGGGAGTCGAGAATGACAAGACCGCCGCGGGGTCCCCCGGATCGATTGCCTCGCAGTACTCGACGGCAACCGCGGCCTCCCGGTAGCGGAGCCGCTCGCGAGAGCGGCCGAGCTTGTTGGTCGCCCCCCGCACGAGCACCTGGCGCGCGATCATGAGCGACTCGGACAGCTCGACCTTGTCGTAGTGCCCAGGCACCACCTTCGACGGGAACGTGATCGACACGAAGCCGTTCATCCAGTGCCCGACGTCCGCGTACTCGTCCTTCCGCGAGCGCCCGGGCATCAGCACCTTGAGTGCCGTCCCTTCGTCCCAGAGCACGCCCTCGTCGAGGCACACGGGGCACCCGATCTCCGCCTGCCCCGTTCGAGGGTCGATGCACGGGCAGGTGCGCGAGCGGTGCCAGCGCGCGGCGATTCCGTGGTGCTCGATCTCCTCGTCGAACCGCTTCGGGTCGAGGCGGCCGTGGATGGGAAGCTCCGAGACCGCCATCACGCGAACACCGCCGGCACGCCCCGGTTCTTGCGCTTCCACGCGTCGCGGAATGCCTGTTCCTGGGCAGCGGCCTGCTCGATCACGCCCGAGTAGACGCCCCACTTGCCGCTGCCAAGGCCACGGGAATGCGAGAGCCCGTCCGTACCGATCGACTCGCTCTGGAGACCACCGCCGCTCGCGATCTGGGTGATGACCCCGCCCAGCAAGAGGACCGCGCGGAGACGGATCGCCTCCACCAGATCCTGCTCGTTGGCATCGAGCTCCTGAGGGGTGAACCCAATCTGGTAGTCGATGACGATCGAGTGCGGGAGGCCGATGCCCCCGGCGAAGATGCTGAGCATGTAGGCGTTGAAGCTCAGCATCGCCGGGTTGTTGCCGGGCTTGATGTTGATCGAGCCCTTCCGGTCCATGCTGATGTAGTCGGCCGGCACCTGCCAGATGCGCGTGCCCCCCGGCCACCGGAAGACGACTCGGTCGATCTGACGGACCGGGCCGTGGCGGAGCTTGATCAGAGCCCAACGCTGGGCGGACCACAGGTCGGGCTCGTAGTCGTAGCCGGGCTCCGCGAGGTCCACCGTTGGATCGAAGGGCGGGTTGATGGCCAGCACCGGGTCCAGGCTCGAGCCGCGCTCCTCCGGGGCCGAGAGCACGCGGGTCACCCGCAAGCGGATCCCGAGATCTCGCTCGAAGAAGTCCTCGGCGGCGAAGAGCTTGCGCTCGATCTCCGTCGCCGGATAGTCGCCGGCCTCACCGCGGGCACGCACCAGGAGCCCGTAGAGCTCACTGCCCCTCAGGTCCTCCGCGGTCAGGGCGATTTTCGAGCTTCGCGGCACGCGCTCACTTCTTGCGGTACGTGACCACCAGCGTGTTCGCGGACTGGTTGGAGACGCAGGTGAGCTTGCCGTTCGCGACGGTGTAGTCGGTGGTGGGCGCGAGCAGCGCCTTTGCGGCGGCGGCGCCCGAGGAGGTGACGAAGGCCTGCACGGAGATCACCGTCCCGATGTCCGAGGGGCTCGCGATCTCAGTCCCGTTGGTGCCGGCGACCACCGCCTGGACCGGGCGCGCGTTCAGCTCGTCGATCAGCTCATCGATCTTCTCGTTCAGCTTGGCGTCCTTCAGGCCGCCGAAGTTGAGCTGTTCCCTTTGCCGCGTGGTGAACTTCTCGATCGCCACTTACTTCCTCCCCGTCTCCTCCCGGAGACGCGCGAGCTCGCCCTTCAGCCGGTGGATCTCGTCGGCCTGGTCGCGAATGATCACGTCCTTCCGTCGGAGCTCGTCCGCCTGGGCAAGGTTGATGGACCGTTGCTCCTCGAGCTGGTCGAGGTAGGAGCGCTCGGCCGAGCTGAGACCTCCGGTCGGCGTCGCTGCGCGTGCGCGGTCGATCGCGTCCTCGATGAGGCGGTCGTAGTCGTCGCCGTCCTTGAACACGCGGTAACCCGGGAAGCCGAGGAAGCGCTGAATCTTCTCGGCCGCGATGCGCTCCGACACGTGCGTGTCGCAGCCCCCGATCGAGACCGTCGCGAACATCACCCCATCGATGACCGGGTCGCGCATCGGGCACTCGCGGCCGTCGACGTCCCTTCGGACGACCTCGCACACCACCCGACGGCCCCCAACGAGAACCGACTCCGCCTGCGAGGCTCCGCCGCTCTCATCCTGCAAGTCCCCAGATGGCTGCTGGTGCCCCTGGTCGTGCTGTCCCTGCTGTCCCTGCTGGTCCTGCTGATCCTGGTGCCCCTGGTCCTGCTGCTCTGACTGCGGCTCAGCGCCGGTCTTCTTCGCCATGCGATCACCCCTCTGAAACGCTTGAGGGGACCGGGGCCCAGTGCGGCCCCGGTCCCCGGTTCACCCTCGGATCAGGTCCGTCAGAACGGACGCCACGCCTGCACACTGGGCACGGCGTTGATGATCAGGACGTGCTGGTTCTCCTTCGCGAGCCGCAGGTACATGAGGGCCACCTGCGCCCATCGGCTCTCCCAGGTGTCCGACGGGTAGAGCGGAATCCGTCGCTGAGGACCCATGCGTCGCACATCGATCGCCTTGTTGCGGATGGAGAGGACCGGGATGATCGAGCTGCCCGGGATGTTCTGGTTGTCGTCCAGATAGACGACGGCGGTGTCGCCGTTCGCAGGCAGCCGCACCATCTCGCGCAGATCCGCCGCGGCGTTCGTGCCGTTCCGACGCGAGCGGAACAGGTAGTAGCAGCGCGCGTTGTTCCCAACGGGTGCGGTGATCGTCACCGTGACGCGATCGCCGGCGGCGACGTTGACCGCGGCCGACACCACGAGCGCCGACCGTTTGCCGTTCTTGCCGCCGGCCTCGACCGCCCAGTAGTACGCGCCCACGTGGGCGGCGAGGAACTTCGAAGCGGCGTTCGGGGCGGCGACACCAGCGACCGACACGGGCGCCGAGACACCAGACCCCGTCACGAAGGCCGCGTAGAGCGGACCGCGCGCGATGAACGGCGGCTGGCCCTCGAGGAGGAAGGGGTCGATGTTCGTCGCCATGTCCCCGAAGTTGGTGTGGATGCCCTTCACGGGGGTGCCGATCTTGACGTTGCGATCGCTGCCGTCCACCGATACCCGGTGCGCGGGGTCGAGCTTCTGGTCGATGTCGGTCTGCATCTCGCCGGAGCAGAAGTAGTCGGTCACCTTGCCCCAGTGCCCGAACCCCCACACGCGCCGGGCGGCTTCGATGAACTCCTTCGCGTTGCCGGTGATCGACTCCCCCCGCAGGTCGATGATCGCATCGCCGCCGATCGCGCGAAGCTGCTTGTCGAGCCCGTCGAACTCGTCCTCGTTGCAGGCGCTGTCGCCGTAGTAGATGCACGAGTTCGCGTCGGTCAGGACCTTGATCGAGCCCTTGTCGGTTTCGGTGGCGATCGCGTCGGCCAGGCCCTTCTTCGACTGGTCTTCGGCGACACCGGACACCCGCCGCATGTCGGTGATGAGCTTCACGCGGCCGAACTCCCTTTCGTAGGTCCCGGTGTTCTCCGGGATGGCCGCGAGCTCCGCGTTGAAGCCGCTCATGGGCACGCCGCCCACTTCGCGATCACGCGTCCACTCGTCGACCAGTGCGGAGGCGTCGCTCTTCGGCAGCTTGCGCCAGATGACGAGGTGCTCCTCGCGCTGGGTGGTGCGCATCAGCGAGGCCTCGATCGACTCGCGGCGCAGCGCCGCGCCGCCCGTCAGCGTGGCGTGATCGGTGCCGCCGGCGCCGGTGAGGGCCTTGATCAGGTCCTTTTTCGAGCCACCGCGGAAGCCTTCCCGGATGACGTCTTCGAAGCCGCCGCCCGAGTACACCCCCATGATGGGGTCCTGGTTGAAGTCCATTCGCTCTCCTCCAAAGGGTCTGCTGGGGTTCCGAGCCTGGAGTCGGGTGCGTTACCCGCGCGGCCTCAGTTCGCGCTCCGCGTCACCGCCGACTGCAGTCGGCGAGCGAGCCCGGGGTCTTCCTGAGCGAGCGCGGCGATGGTCAACCCGCGGTTCGCCCAGAACTCGATCTTCGTGCTGTCGCCGTCCTCGAGCAGGCCCTTCGCCTCGAACGCCACCACGTCCTCGGCCTTGAACATGCTGAGCGGTGCACTCTCATCCTCCTCCGCGCCCGAGAGGGGGCGGCGCGGAACCTGCGTCACCGCGGCGGTTCGGCTCCGGCCGGGTCGGTTCTGCTGACGCCCGGACTCGGCGTCGCGGGCCTTGAGCATGTCGTAGATGCGAGAGAGGCCGCGCGCGATCAGGACCTGCCCGCGCTCGATCGCCACCTGGCGCCGGCCGATCGAGACAGCCGCGTCGTAGACATTCTGCTGGCCCTCGATCGAGGCCTTGATCAGCGGGGCGGCGTCGTAGACGTCGTCCTCGCCGGAGTCGAGCGACTTGAGAAGCCCGTCGACGTCGCCGTGCTCGCCGCGCTCCACCGCAAACTCCGGGACCTCCCGATCGCGCCAGAACGCCTCGAGGTCCTCGAAGACGGCGTCGTCCGCCTTCAGCAGCTCACTGCCGCAGTCCGTGCAGAAGCTCTGATCCGCCGGCTGCTCGCTTTCGCAGTCCCGGCACTTGAGCATCGAGTCGCCGGCCTTCTGAGGTTCCTTCCCGCACGACCCGCAACGCTTGTGCGTGTCGTCCATCTCGTGTCCTTCGACACACTTCATGAGACCTCCCTCGCCGCCTTCGCGGCGGCCTTGCGCTTGCGAAGCCGCGCGAGCACGGCCTCTGCGGTTCGGTTTGCATCGTCGGGGGCCAAGCCGCCGCACTCCCGAAGGTGCGCGAGAAGCGCGCGGCGATTCGGCTTGCCGCGCGTGTGCGGGCACTCATCTCCCCGCAGGAAGCCAATCGCGGCGCTCGTGTCGACTCGCTCCGGGTGCAAGCTCTCGCGCCGCAGCGCAGCACCTCCCGTGAGCTGGGCCGTGTCCGTGCCGTACCCGGCAACCAGAGCCTTCGCGAACATCAGCTCGTCCATGGACAAGCAGACGGCCTTGACGGTCTGGTTCACCGGGGTCTTGGCGAAGGCGATGTTGACCCACTCGACCGCCTTCAGGATGCAGCCGCGCGGATCGCTCCGACAGTCGCGTTCGAGCACGCGGCCCCCCACAGAGGGCCGCCACACCTGCGGCGGGATCTGGCGCGCGATCGAGTCCCAGAAGATCTCGGCCTGCTCCGCAGCCTTCCCCTCGCCGCGGTAGATGATCGCCTTCACCACCAGCGGATTGCCCTTCGTTCCGTCGCCGAAGACCTCGAGGGGCCGTCCGATCTCGTACAGCTCCGGGTGTCGGATCCCGAGCTTCCGGCCGAGCAGCGACAGATGCGCGATGTCGACGTTCCCACGCTCGAGATAGCCCGGGGCGGCCCTCAGGAGCGCCCGCTGGGACATCTGCTCGCTCTGGCTGTCCCAGTTGTCGTTGCTCGGCTGGCAGTACACGAACCGGTCCTCGCCCTCCGTCTTGAGTTGGGCCTTCCAGAACCACCCGTCTGCGATCGCGATCTCTTCCATCTCGTTTCGGCCAAAAAAAAGGCCGCGGGGGCGCCATCTCCAATGCGGAGATGCGTCCTCGCGGCCTCGAGTCTCGGAGGTTCCTGCCTCCAACTCCTGGGCTCGGCTGTGACGAGGGTGATCTTGCTCGCTTCACCCCCGCTCGTCGAGGCCCTGTACCGAAACTGTTACACTTCTGGATCGTTCGCCCATCGCACAACAGTCGCGAGGGGAACGCGGTAGCGCTTGGCGACCTCGCGATAGGTCGCCCCTCCGTCGATTGCGCCCAGAACTGCCGCGCGCAGTCGCACGCGCCGCATCGCGGTGAGCGAAGGCACCCGAATCAACTGTCCTCCGAACTCTCGACAGAGGCGGTGCGCTGCCCGCTTCCCGAGGAGGGCTTCGAGGCGCTCACGAAGAGCACCAGCCGGCCCCGGATCTGCTCGAGCTCCGCCCCGCAGCGGACGCACGCGATCACCAGCTTTCCCTCGGGCGTCCGGCGGATGTAGCGCACCTTCAGGACCTCGCCGCCCTCCTGCGCGCGGTGCGCGAGTACTCGCCGACATCGGGGACACTCCACCTACGCCCCCCGGCGAACCCGCTCTCGGCGCGCGAGCGCGCTCACCTGCCGCGCCTGCCGGAGTTGCGCGAGCCTGAACACGCGCACGGCGTCGGCGTCCGGCTCGAGGTCCGCATGACGCTTCTCGAGCTCCGCCATGAGCCGCCCCTCCGCCTCTTCGGCGTGCCCGCCGATTACGTCGTCGGCCCGATCGGCGTGCCGGAGCTCGACCTCGACGTCCGCCAGTAGCTGGGCGGCGCGATCCTTGAGATCCCCCTTCGCCTTCATCCTCCCCCCTATGCCGCCAGCGGTGCGTTCCGCGCGATGTCTGCCTGGCGCTTCTGCTCGAGCGCGCGCCCCACGTGGGAGCTGAGCTGCGAGTCATCGGAGGTGTCGACCTGTCCCGTGACCGTGTCTCGCAGATCGTACTTCCGCTCGAGGCGCCTCCGCGCTGAGGCCTCGAAGGGCGTCTTCGTGACCAGGTCGACCAAGTCGACGTCCTGCTTCTGGCCGCAACGCCAGATCCGCGCGTTCCGCTGCGCGTGCCCCATCGCCGTCATGGGCGTGTCGTAGTTGATGAGCGTCTGGCCGCGCTGCAGGTTGAGGCCGGTGGCCCCCGCGTCGGACATGATCAGCACGTCCGCCTCTGCTTCCTTCCCCTTGTCGGGTTGGAACGCTCGGCGGCGCTGGTCCTTGACCTCGCTCGAGTGCTTTCCGGTGAGGGTCGTCACGCGGTGCCCGGCCGCCCGCACGGCCTTCTCGAGCATGTCGACGGAGGCATGGTTGTGGGCGAAGATCACCACCGGCTTGTCCTTCACGGGGTGCTTCCCGAGGAACTCGAGGACGTGCTGCACCTTGGCGTTCTTCTCGGCGGGGGAGGCGTTGACGATGCGGTGGAGAGCCGCGTCACGGATGATGCCCAGGCTATCCGTCAGGCGCCGGGCGATCCCCTCGTGCTCATCGGCTGGCCGTCCCTCGAAGGATCCGGGCGAGAGCTCCTTGACCGCGTCGACGTCGATCGAGCCCCTGAGGCGCGCCACGCGGGCGCGGTCGTAGGTGCGGAGCGTGCGATCGTAGTCCGCCTGCTGCTCGGGGTGGAGGTCCAGGGCCCGCTCGTCGCGGGTAACGCCGACATCCGGGGTGATGTGGTGGGTGAAGAACTTCGGTGCGATCTGGCGCCGGAGCGCCTCGCGGCTCGCCGAGGTGTTGAGGCCGTATCGCTTGTGCCAGTCCTGCTCGTCGTCGTACCGCCCGTCCGGATAGAACTTAGCCATCTGCGACCGGATCTCGGACACGTCGTTCTTCGCAGGGTCGGCAGTCATGGCCATGTAGTAGGGCGCGTTGTCGCTGACCGCGGTCATCATCGCCGAGAGGAGCGAGTCTCGCTTCCCCTTCCGGTCGAGCGTCACGTGTCCTTCGTCCAGGAAGGCCGCCTGGTAGTCGACTCCCGCCTTGCCCCAGGCCTCGCGCAGAAGCTTCGCGCGCTCCTTGCGGCCGAGTCTCTGGAACTGGGCGCCCGCGGCATCGCGGTCGACGCCCAGGTGATCGGCCACGAGCCGCAGCATGTCGTCTCGGAACCCCTGGTGCGTCATCACCACCATGTGGGTGTCGGGGTCGCGATGCGCAGCAAACCGCTCTTCCGCCGGCGCTCCGGGGTTGGCGTGCCAGTTGAGGCCCGAGGCAGGATCGACGAACCGCGCCATCTCACCGTGGAACTGCCCCTGCACCTGCGAGGGCACGACGAAGATGCCCCGTTTCACACCGGTGGCCGGGTCCGAGGCGGCCGCCGTGAACCCGCCGAGCGCGACCGACGTCTTCCCCGAGCCCGCGCCGAGGAAGGCTCCTATCCTCTTCCCGGCCAGGAAGGCTTTGATCGTCCTCTGACGGGCGACGTTCGGGCCGCTCATGTTGACGTTCACGTCGAGGTTGATCGGCTGGTCGGTGGCATACCGGAAGCTCTTCCCAACGGTGTCGACGAGAGCCCCGAGCTGCGCCTCGGCGCGCTGCCCAAGAGCGAACCGCTCGTGCACGTCGAGGCCCTTCTTCGCGGGTGCCGCGCCGAAGAGGTCGACCGTGTTCTGCCGCATGATCTCATTGTTGCCGAGCTGCCAGTCCATCTTGTCGCGGATGGACCCTGAGGCGTACCGGCCCGCCACGTCGCGGTTGCTCGAGCTGGCCCGCAGCTTCGCTTCCTGCTCCCGGATGGCGGCACGCTTCTCCGGGTCCAGATAGGCCAGGTGGCGGTCCGCGTAACGGATCGTGCGCTTGCCCGCGCGGAGACCTTCACTCCCGGGGAAGTAGCGGTGGAAGCGCTCCAGGAACTGCCCCTTCATCCGATCCTGCAGGGCGAGGTAGGCTCGGCGCACGTCGTTCCGGTGCGTGGTCACGTAGTCGCTCCACGCGCTCCCCGCATCCTGGGCGGTGGTCACGATCTCATCGTGCCGCCGCTTCCACTCGAGCCAGTCCGGGTTGGCAGTGTCCTCGCCGCCCCCGAAGAGCCCCCCCTGTCCCTTGATCACCTTGGCAGGCTCCGGACCGAGTTCCGCGAGGCTCCGCTCAAGCGCCTTCTCATCCACCCGGGCGTTGCCGGACACCTTGGCGACCTCGGTGTTGAAGTAGTGCCTCAGCGCAGCCTTGTCCTGTGTCGTGAGCTCTGCCGGATCCTTGAAGGCCGCTACAGCCCGCGGATCCTCGGCGATCGCGGCGTACACGGCGCGGGTCGTCTCGATCCCCGATGGGATGGACTGGGCGTGGAAGGCCGCGACCTCCCCACTCGGGTAGCGGCGCTCCATGTACTGGTCGGCCAGCTTCTGCATGTGCGCCTCGTACTCGTCGGCGCGCGCCTGCCGGTATCGGGGGATCGGCTTTCCATCCTCCCCCGTCACCGGCTCGCCATTCTCGTCCGTCACGAAGAGCTTGCGGCCACGTCCGTCCATGGCGATCACCGTGGCCGGCATGTGCTCGTTCAGGTAGGCGACCGCCGCTCCCTGGTGTTCGCCAGGCACGCTGGCGAGCTGACGCATGAGGTCGGGGAGGATGTCGTTCGGGTCGCGCCCATCGGCGAGGCTCGCGCCGATGAAGTCCTCGATGTCGCCGGCGATGCCGCGCTCGCCGCTGCCCCACTGGACCGGCGGCCGCTGCGCCGCGAGCTCGGCGCCAATCGACGGGAGCTCCCCATGCCTTTCCTTCGTGAACTTCGTCGCGGGCGTCCGAACGATGCCTGGGGGCAACCATCCATCCTCGTCCCGATCCCCCCGCTTGATCGCTTCGATCTCCTCGGCCAAACGCAACTCGCCCGCGTCGACCGGCTCCGCGATCTTGTCGAGGCCGCTCTGGTGGATGGTGAGGAACTGGTTCACGCCGTCCGTCGTGACTTCGAAGTCGTTGCGCCCCAGGCCGAGCGCGCGCACCTGGCGCACGGCCGAGTCGGGTGAGATGGGTCCCAGGTTCGCGTGGACCTCCTTGGTGGGCCCAGCCTTGAGGGCGAGCTGCAGCGCCGCGGTCGCTTCCATGTCCCCCAGCGTCTGACCGAGGATCTGGCGCGCCTCGAGCAGCTTCTCCCGTCGCTTCGCGTTGAGCTCCTGCATCACCGCCAGGTCTCCCGGGTTCTCGGCTGCCCCGAGCTCGATCTCCTTCACCTGGTCGTACAGCGCCTGTGCGGTGCGCACGGCTTCCTCCGATGCCTCGAGGTGGTGTTTCAGGTGGTAGTCCGAGACGGCCTCCGCCAGGGCGCGCACCTCTTCGGGACCGCGGGTCTGATGGATCGCCCGCGCCAGGACCTGACCCGCCGCTGCCGCCCCGAGGACATCGCATGCGTCCCTCGACAAGACCGCCTGCCCGATCAGGGTGAGGCTCGCGTTGTTGAGCGCGTTGAAGCTGCCGGCGGAGATGTGCCGCTGCAACGAATCGCGCCGCTCGTTCTCGGTGAGGTCGAGAAGCGACGGATCCCGATCGGACGCCTCGAGCTCGCGCAGGAAAGTCTTGGTGCGCGCCTCCGCAATCTCCGCCTCGACGTCCCGACGGATGTCGGCGTCGAGCTTCGCCTGCCGCGTCTCGACGAAGTAGCCGCGCCCGAAGAGCTTGTCCAAAGCCTCCCCGCCCTTCTGCTCGGCCTGCTCGATCTTTCTGACCTCCTTCATGGAGCGGACGATGTCCGCGGCCGCCTGCGGCGAGAGCTGGTTCGGCGAAGGCAGTTCTGGCTTCGTCAGCACACCGGCGGCCTTGAGCGTCTCGATCTCCGCCCGGTACCCCTGGAGGCCGCTCTGCAGCTTGGCGATGAAGGTGCGCCTCCGTTGCACAGCGTCATCGCCCTCGGCGTCGCGCAGCCACTGCTCTTTCTCCTGGGTCGCGCGGCTCCGAACCTCCTTCCGTGCCGCGACCACGGCCTTCTCCTGGCGCCCCTTCAGGATCTCGACCTCGTCCTGCTTCTCCATCAGGCCCGCCACCTGCGACTTCGCCAGCTCGAGCCGGTCGAACGCCTCGTCGAAGTGCGCGTCGTACCACTCGTCACCCTTCCCATGATCGGGCCAGGCAGCGACTTCCTTCGCTGCTTCCTCGTACTCCCGTCTTGCGTCCGCCAACTCGGCAGACACTGCCCGTTCCCGCTCCGCGAGCTCTTCAGGCGTGACGTCAGCGTTCTGCTGGATGATCTCTGCCACCCGCAGGTCTGCCTTGAGCTGCTCGACCCGCCCGACGGTAGCCGGCGCCTCGTGGCTCACCTGCTCAAGGGCGTCGGTCAGCTCCGTGCGCAGGCGCCCGACGTCCTCGGCGGCGAGTTGGCGGGTGATCTCGGCGTCCGACATCTTGGTGACGTCGCGGCGGTAGCCGAGTCCCTTCCCCGCCTTGTCCGGATCCAGGTCGGAGAGCGCGATGACACTGCTGTCGTCGGCCTTGAGAGGAACCTCTCCGAGCCCCACGGCAAGCCGGGCTTCATGATCGAGCAGGAGAGTCCGCTTGGCTTCCCGCTCGATCTGCTTGGCGCGGTTGAACACGCGTTTGAAGTGGGCGCGCTCCTGCTGCTCGATCCGATCGGGGTCAGCCCCGGCAGCCTTCAGCCGCTGGGCGGTTGCGTCGAACTTCCACTCCTCGTCCTTCCAGCCAGCGGCGGCCGCCACCTTGGCGATGAACTCACGCTTCGTCAGTGCGGCCTTGTCGGCGGCGTCCTTCCGCGCGTCGGCCTCCGCCCTCTCCGCCTCGAACGTCGCCTGGCGCTCCTCATCCGTCATCGACTCGAGGCGCACCTTGCGGGCGGCCGCCTTGTCCTTCTCGGCCTCTTTGCGCGCGCGCCGCTTTTCGTCCGCCTGCTTACGGTACTCGGCCGGCGACTTCACGTTGGTGAGGCGCAGGTAGTTGAGTTTGCCGCCCGCTCCACCGACGACGTGCCACGTGCCCGGCTCGGTCTTGCTCTCGCGAATCTTGACGGGAATACCCCGCTCTTCGTCTCCATGAGGGTGGACGGTGATCCAGCGGAAGCTCCCACGCTCGTCCGTGTACGTCCGACCGACCTCGGCCTTCGCCAGGACGTCGGGATCGATGTCCACGATCCGCTCGAGGCGCGACTTGCAGAGGAGGTCCAACGGGACCCGCACGGGCCATGGGGCTACCCGCCCGCCCACGTTGCCGAGGGCCATCAGCCGCACCACCTGCGGCGTCTCGGGCGTCCGGTGCCCGAGAGCGAGGCGCGCTCGCCGGCGCGGCGCCGGCGGCAGATAGATCACGCCCACGCTTCCGCCTCCACGACGGCGCCCGCTACTCCAGAGGCGAAATAGAGCGTGATGGCGTTCCCGACCAGGTGGTCGAGAACGAGGGGCGGCGACCCAGCCTTGACCGTCATGTACGGCGCGCCGGCTGCAACGACGCCCGCCTGGTACGCGAGCCGCACGTCGGCGGCGCGCGCCTGGATCCGCAGCTTCGAGGCGCGGGGGATCGTGAGCGAGTACTCCGTGTTCTGGTTCGTCAGGACCAGGTTGTGGACCGAGACATCGGTGACGTGCAGGCTCATGCGGCTCTCCTTCGTAGGGCGAGGCGGATGGGTGGTCGCGCCTGGGTGAGTTCGAGGAACGCCTTCGCAAAGGGGGGACCTTCCTCGTCGAGAACGTGCTTCACCGCCGCGACGAGAGCGCCCTCCCCCCCTCGACGCATCTCCTCGCGGAAGTACTCCCGATGGCGGTCGAGCCAGGCGCGGCTCTGGCGATCGGCTTCGAGCCAGGCGTTCGCGTACTCGCGTTGGTCAGCGGTGCCCTGCTGCGCGAGTTGCTCGACCAACGAGCGGTAGCGCTCGACGAGCCCTTGCTGTCGCATCTGCCAGTACGCCGACGTTCCCGCGTGCGCCGTCAGCTTGGGAATCCGGTAGGACACGCGGCCGCTGGGCGTGATCCGGAAGCGCCCCCCCCGAATCCCGGGGCTTCGAACGTCCGCCCCCTTGTAGAGGGGGCGAGGTGCCGGTGTCGTCCGGAGGCGACGGTTGTACTCGTGATCGAGCGGCATCCCGGCCTCGACCCACTCACGGTGGAGCCGGTGGCGCACCGACTGCTCGATCGCGTCCTTCCTCGCCAGGTAGGGCCCCATCCCCTGACCGCCACCAATCGAGTCTGCCCACCAGCCACGCCCACCGCGGCGAACCCGAGCGAGGTCCTCCGCCGTCGCACCGCCGGCAACCGCCCGCTCGGTTGCGACCATCTCCCCGCCGCCGGCGTCCCACCATTCGGCCAGGGCGTTTGTCGCGATCGCGCCGAGGCGCAGCGATTGACCATCCTCATCGGCACCAAGCCCGTAGGCTCGGCCTGCCTCGATCTCGTCGAAGTGCTGGTCGAGGAGCTGGCGATCACGCGCGTTGGCGCCGCGCTTGATCAGGTACGCCTGCAGCGAGGACCTCGCGGACTGGAAGGGCTTGCTGATCACCACCAGGCGCGTGTTGACCCCCGTCGGGCGTTCGCTCGAGAGGAACGAGCCCGCCGGCAGCTTCTCGTGCGTCCCCTGCACGTCGCTGTCGAGCCACGTGCGGAACTCCTTCGACTTCCCATCCTCTCGGAAGAAGGGGCCCTCGCACATGATCGACACGACGCGCCCTCCCGGCTTGAGCAGGGAGTACGCGTGGCGCAGATGATCGATGTCAGCGCCCCCCTCGAAGGGTGGATTCATCACGATCCGATCGTAGAGCTCGCGGTGCTCCAGGAAGTCCCGGCCGACCAGCTTGTGGCCCTTCATCTCGAGGATTGGCCTCAGGGTTCCGGAAAGCTCGATCGTCGCGAGGTCGATCTCGTCGTTCTGGTGCCTCTCGCGGATCCGGTCAGCGATGTTGCCCTTCCCGGCGCTCGGCTCGAGAACGCGGTGTCCGCGGTTGATGTCGGCCAGCTCGAGCATGCGGTCCACCGTTGCGGTAGGCGTCGGGAAGTATCCGGGGATCTTCATGCCGACCAGGGATCTCTCCGCGGCTCGGATCTGGTCGGTCACCGGGTTGCCGGAGTCCCTCGCCAACGCCTGCGCAGCAGCCTTCGCCTCGTCCCACTGCTCTTGCGAGTCGAGCCCGAGGCGAACCGCCCGCCCGCCGTCGCGCACCGCTTCGGCTACCCGCTGTGCATCGTACCGCTGTACGTGGCCGTACTTGTTCAGGGGCTTCTGGCTGGCGATCCGCCGAGCGAGAGCTCCGATCTTCTCCCACTCGTCGAGGGTCACCGCGATGCTGTGCGGGCGCTCACCGGGGTAGTGCCCCTTCCCCCCGCAGCGCTCGCAGTCGCCCCCCGCCCCTTTGCACCCATGACACTCGACTCGCTCCCGCAAGGCCTCGGCGCGAGCCACCACGGCACGGAGCGCAGGAACGCCATCCTCGACGCCAGCCAGGTCGAGGGGGCGCCAGCCGCGGAAGCGGTACGTGTGCTCCGTCGCCACCTGGCTCAAGTCGGTCACGGTCGTGTCGAGGTCCTCGAGCATTGACGCCAACTGGTGCGAGCTGAGACTCATCCCGCCGGGGAACCGTGTCGTCAGGAGGTTCTCGACGTCCGTGCGGGTAGCGACGTTCCGCAACGGGTATGGCACCGTCCCCTGCTCGCTCATGTCGGCGAGCTCGCGGAGCACGCTCTGCACACGTTCGAGGTGGCGCGCATCCCCCTCGAGCCGCGCCACGATGCCGCTGCGCCGGGCAGTGACGTTCTGGTACGCAATGGCCGGGTCCCGCTTCGACGCGATGACCTCGTCAAGCGCGTCCGCGACGCGGCGCAGCTTGGCGGCCTTCCTCGGGTCCGGCTTACTCGCGAGACGGGCGATGGTCGCCTCTTCCTTCACGCGGTGGCGGAAGTCGTCCAGCGTGAGCTGAGGGGCAGGCCCCAGGGGAAGCGGCTGGTGCTTCCCGCCGAGGGTCAATCCGTACCGCACCCGGCCGCCATCGGTACGGTACCACCTCCCGCCGCGGCTCCCCGGTCGGCGCGGATCTTCCCGGTGAGCGCTGGCACTCCGCGCGGTCGTGCGCGGGAGCGCGCCCCCGAAGAACCCCAGCTGCTCTGCCGCCTTGCGGAGCAGGCGCCGCACCACTCCACCGCCTGCCGTCTTGCGCACCAGCATCAGCGCCCCTTTGGGCGGAGGATCCGCCGAAGCATCTCTCCAAGGCGTGCCTTGGCAACGGGCACCCCGGCCGCGATCTGCGCGCGCAGGATGCCCAGACGACGCTCGATCTCCTGCTTCACCATCGGCCTGAACGCCTCGAAGTCCTCGGCCTTCCACCAGCCCGCCGACGACGTGTAGTCGGCGTCGGCGGCGACTTCGGCTGGGGTGTGCCGTGCGGCCAGCTCGGTCGCCACGTACTGCTCGACCAGGCGCGCGAAGACCTCTATCGGCTCCCGCCAGTAGGGCCCCAGGTGCACGCGGCGTTGCTCGATCTGCTGAACCTCGAGCGGGGTCTTTCCTTCCTTCGCGTCCTTCTGGAAGGTCCGCCTCACCGCCAACACGTTGTTGATGCGCGCCCGTGCGCGGTCGATCACATCGGTCGGCCGCCCGAACTGCTCGAAGTAGTCTGAGCGCCCGCGCCAGGAGTGGGACTCGTTGTCCGTCAGCGCCGTCGACATGACGCCCCGGCCCTTGTAGTTGCGCCAGACGCGCATCTCGATCCCCAGGGCCCTCCCGGATTCGAAGTCGAGCCAATGCCCCAACTCGTGCGCCAGCGCGCGCACGCCGGTCGTACCCATGCTGATCACGTTCCCGCCCAGCGCGTGCTCGGTCTTCCCATGGTAGAGGCCGCCGTAGTGCGAGAGGAACGGGTGCTTCCCGTTCGTGTGGGCGATCGTCAGGTCCGACCAGTCGAGCAGATCCTTCAGCGAGCCGATGACGCTCTCGACCTCGGAGACCCCGCGCGCGATCTCCTCGACCTGCTCGTGAGGGATCGGCTTCCCGTCCTGACGCTTCACCTTGAAGCCGCGCTCCGACTTGAGCGACCGGTTCACAGCGATACTCTCGTTCGCGAATGCCGTGTGCCGCCCCTTCTCGTACCGCGCGCGCGCATTGCGCGCGGTCGCGAACTCAGGACGCTGCGCGATCACTGCGACGGGTACCGGCTTGCCGCTGCTGATCGCCTTCTTCACCGTCTGGAGGTACTCCTCCCGGTACTTTTCTCGCTCCTTGTCGCTGACGCCCCGCTGCCGGAGCTCCTCGGCGCGCTTGGTCCAATGCTCGACGTTGAGCCTTGCCTCGTCGTACTTCGAGAGCCCGAACTTCGCCGGACGCGTCGGAGGCTTCACCTCCGCGAGCCTTCGGGCCCAGCCCTCGGCGTTCCGCACCGCGCGCTGGACGGCGCGCCGCGCCATCTCCTCGACGAACTCCCCCTCGCTCACCTCCCAGGCAGCCGGCTGCGCGATGGGGTTCCCCGCTTCGTCGACTGCCCCGGGAGCCGGAAAGTGCTTGAAGTCCGAGGCGGCAGCCGCAGTCGAGCCCAGCGCCAGGCGAACCTGGCGCATCGGGCGAACCGGCTCAGGGGGCGCGACCCAATGCGGCCGGCCGATGCGGTCGACGCCGAGCCGGTTCTCGGGATTCTGCTTGATGCTGCCGGCGCTGAAAAGCGGGAGTTGGCGCGGGTTGCTGGGATTGGCCTTCAGCAGAGGCAGATCGGGGCGGCCGCCGCCGAGGTCGCGCGCCGTGAGCGGGCCGCGCGCCTTGAGAACCGGCAGTCGTCGCTTGCCAGCGCCCGCAATGGTGGCTAGAAGGTAAATCGCCCCTGCACGTCCCCCCGGTTTCGACAACTGGAGTGGAGAAGCGTGCAGGGTTTCTTTTTCGGTCGCGACCAGCGTGTCATAGAAGTGCAGATACTCGCGGCCGCGCTCCTCGCGGGTGGTCAGCCTCACGAAGACAGGATCGCCGCGATAGACCGCGCGCGCGAGGTAGATGCGCCAGTGCAGTTCCGGCCGTCCGCCCCGATCCGGAACGTCGTAGAGAGGGACCGCCGCCCTGATCAAGCTCGGTAGCGCGGGCACCACCTCGAGGGCGCTCCGGTCAGCGGCGTGGTGGCGGAGTTTCTTGAACGTGCTGCGGACGAACTCGACGGTGCGCCCGTCTGCACGATTCTGCGCGGGCGCAAGCGAGAAGTAGACGCGCCGCGCCTCCGCGATGAGTTCCCGCGCGCCCAGATGGGCAAGTTCACCCGGCGAAACGTGAACGATCTGCGCTGCCATCACCGCGGGCCAGTTGTTAACCCCCTGCGCCACTCTCGGATCGCGCAGGAGCGGCGCACGACCGTATCGCCACTTGCCACTGCTCGTGCGATACCCGATGCCTCCTCGACTGCCCGGATCGCGAGGCGTCGCCTTGAGGACGAGGGCCTTGAACACGACGGAGCGCGCCGGAGCCATGGGCTTCGTGGTGTCGTGGTGCACGAGCCAGCGCTTGAATTCGGCGATCGGGAGCGCCGTGATCGTGCCGAGGCCACGCCAGCCCGGGGAGTAGTTGGAAAGGTAGATATCCCGCGCCTCCTCCTCCGAAGTCGCCCCCAGGATCACCTTGTGCTCGTCGAAGCGCCCGCCCACGACTTGGTCGACGACGAACACCAGCTCGCTCTCCAGGCGTGGTCCGAGGAAGACGTCGACGCCATCGCCGTCAGCCCCTTCGGTCCGGCGGATGTACCCGTAGTCGTTCGCCATGCGCACCGACCATGGAGTCCCGTCCCGGCCGACGCCCGAGCGAATCGACCCTTTCGGGTTCTCGATCCGAACCTCGAGCCCATGCACGCGGACCAGCCCCATGGCGTAGTTGCCGGCCTCCTTCTGACCGAGGGTCGGCGCGGTGTTCGTAGCCGCACGGGCGCGGCGCAGTGCCAGCATCATCGGCGGAAGTACGACTCCGGCATCGACGCCAGCGCGTTGTGGTGATCGCGCGCCTGCTCGTGGCTCCGCGCGAGATCATCATGAAGGCGGCCGCCACCCGCCTTCGAGCGGGCGCGGTGGTGCCGGGCGTAGGTATCGTGCACCTTGCCGGCGTCGGCGTGGTCTTCCCTGGTCCAGGTCCTGAAGTGCGCCCCGTGTTCGGCGCTGTACGATCCGCTGCGCCGAATCCTCTGAGACTGCTCCTCGAGCCATGCATGCGCGTCCTCGACAGTTGCACCACGCTGCCCCGTCACCTGGTAGGGAAACAGTCCGTTCGGCTGCCCCAGGGACGCCCGCATGCGTTCATATCGCTCGAGAGTGGCGATTCGCTCCGGGTGCAGGGCCCCAGGATCCTCCGGGTGCGGAACCGCTTTGCCGCTTCGGGTCTGGCCGAGCTCGGGCGGGTTCAGCTTCCACGCGCCCTGCTGTGCGTGCGGCCCGAGAGCGGCGCGCGTAGCCTCCTCGGCCTCCGCCCGGATCACGTGCTTCCCGCGCTCGGCCTTCGGGAGAGCCTCCCACTCGTCGAGGGTGAAGCCGCGGTCGTTCGCCTGCATGTGCTCCTCCTCTGGGCTCGAGTTGGCGACGAACGACTCGTAGTGCTCCTCGAACGGGTCCCTGGGTCGACCCTGGGTCGCACGCTCTGCGTCGGCCTTCCTTTTCTTGAGGCGAGCTGCCTGCCGCGCGCGATTCGCTGCCGCGGTCCAGTAGCTGGGAACACGGCTTTGCCGCGGCCGCCTGCTGGTGCCCTCTGGCATTCCGTCGCGCGGCGCTTCGCGCGTCACCTTCTTGGCCCCCTTGGGGTGCCCTTCGAGCAGCTCGACCTCGAAGAACTGGGCCCCGTGGATCGTCTCCGTCTTTCCAGTGTACGCGGCCAAGTCACCGTTCACTCGAGTCGTCGGTCGACCTCCGGACAGCGCGGCGTCCGCCTTCGCGTCGGCCGCGCGCTGCAGACCTGAGGCGTGCTCTTCAGCCTCGAAACGGGTGTTGAACGTGCGCCCGGTTGGCTTGCGCCCGTAGCGCACCACTCCCTTCTCGTTGACGTAGTACTTCCCGCCACGGCTCCCAGGGAGCTTCACCTCCCCGCCGAACAGGCCGAGCTGGGTCGCCTTCACCAGGCGCCCCCCGCGCGACACAACGCGCGGCAGTGGGGTACAACTGCGTAGACCCAACCTCATCTCCCTTCTCTCTCCTCATCCCACCGGAACCCCTCTCGCTCGGCGAAGGCCCGGGCCGCCTTTACGTCGACCGTGCGCGCCGCAGACACGTCGCGCAGGTCCTCGGCGTCCGTGATGCGCTTCCATTCCCCGTTCAGTGCGAGTTGCTCGTGCACACCGTCCCGCGAGCGGGCGACGTAGGTGTCGAGGACGATCGAGTACGCGTAGTCGTCACGCACGTCAGGACCCTCCGCCGCCGGCGTGCGCAAGGAACGCGGACGCGAAGAGCAGCACACCGGCCAGGTTGACCTTCTTCGCGCGCTCGGGGTCGAGCGCCCCCTCGCGCCCCTGCGCCAGCTCGAGGAGCTTGTGTGTGCGGTCCTTCACGCACGAGGGGGTGCCGTCATAGACGCTCTTGAGGTGCACCTGCAGTTCGCCGCGGAGCGTCCGGCCACCCTTGGTTCGGAACTCGACGTCGCAGTGGATCGCGGCGTAGCCGCCCTTGTGAAATTGATCGGGGTCGGCGAACTTGTTGTCGACGACGATCTGCGTCCCCTGCTTCTTGGCCCGCGCGCGCAGCTCCGCGATCGCGGCGCGCGCCTGGTCGGGCGTGTCGACCAGGAGGCTTCCCCGGACGCCATCGCCAATTTTCTGCACCGCATCGGCCTCGGTGAGGCGGGGGTTCTTCGCCATGATGCGGCGGATCTTGTGCCCGATGGACTCGGGCGTTTTCACCGCGTTCTTGCCGCCCTCGCCGTAGAACGACTCGCCCTTGACCGCAGCCGCCGCACCGTCGATCAGCTCGCGCAGCGTTGCCTCGGTCGCCCTCGAGTCAGCGATCAGTTCCTCGACAGAGCGGGCGCCGTTGCTGAAGGGAGCCGCCGGCGCACCGTCGCCGATCCCCCCCAGCGCCTTTGCGATCGCTTGTCGGCCGCGCTCGAAGATCTCCCGGAGTTTCGACTCGTTCCTCGGCACGCGGTAGCCCTCGAAGTCCTCGCAGTCGACTTCGGGGCAAAGCTCATCCTCAGGTCGCGCGTCCCCTCCGCCGGCCTGCTTCGCCGGCTCGTCCTTCCCCTGGCGATCCTCGCGATTGCCCTCCGATGGGATCCCAGGCAACGCCTTCCAGCCGTACTTCTTCGCGGTCGCATACGTCGAGTTCCCATCGGCAATCGTGTAGCCACCCTGCCCGTCCGGGGTGATCTCGAGGGGCTTCCTCTTCGGGATCTTCCCCTCGAGGGCGAGCTGCATGTACTTGGGCGCGTTGGAGAGGCCTTCGTCGCGCGCACGGACCGCCTTCAACTTGCCGAGCGGCACCATGATCGTGCCCTCCGGCATCGTGAAGTAGCGACCGGGATCGTCGGGCAGCGCATCGGGCATCGGCGCGGTCGCTAGGAGAGCCTTTCGGTGTGCGCGCGCTGATTCGGGGTCGTCCTGCTCGTGGTGCGATTCCGGCTGCGGCGCCTGCCCGGCGAGGCTGCCTCGAAGGAGGTCGCGGTCGCCTTCGTGAACCTGCCAGCGCCCCGGGGCACTCGGGTGCGGAACCATGCGAGCCGTGTGGCCCGGCGTCTCCGGCCCGCCCTGATGAACGGTGATGAAGCGATGGCCGGGCGCGCTGCGGCGCGTGCGCGGCGCCGCCGGCGCCTCCGGCTTCTTCGGGCGGCGCCCCAGCGTCAGCTTCGGCCGGGCGGCCAGGCGCTTGTCGTCGTGCTCGCGCACCTGGACGACTTCCCCCCTCCGGGCGTCAACGCGCTGGTAGCCCTTGATGTGCGCCTTCGCCAGAATCCCGGCGAGCAGGTCCCGTGCACGATACGAGCCCGCGGCCAGTGAACGCCGCGCCAGTCGGATCCCGATCATCGGCCTGGTGCCTCCTGACGCATCCGGGCCTCGAGACACTCCACGGCCTCCCAGATCTCCGGGCTCTCGCCCTGCGCCTCGTCGAAGATCACCTGCGACCGGCCATGGAACCCGTGTAACCACCGCGCAACCAATGCGGTTGCGGCGGGTTCAGCGAGACTCTGTAGGCCCTCGCCGATCGCCCCCGCTGCCCGCGGCAGCACGACCAGGTCGTGGTACTGCTGCTCGCAGATGGCCTCGTACAGCCTGGCCACTTGGAGAGGCTGCTCAGCCAGCGGCGGCGATCTGAACCAGTCGACCACACGCCGCCAGAGCGGTCGGTTGCGAAGGGCGACCGCAGCCTGGTGTCGGGCGTTCAGATCGAGCTGCACGCGCTCGAGGGTCTTCGCCAGGGAGTCCTCCGCCACCTGTAGACGGGTCACCCGTCGCCCGAGCTCGCCGTGGTCGTCGGCGACTTGGTCGACGAACTCCTCGAAGCGACGCGCGAGCTCGTTGTGGAGGGCGCCGAGCTCCTCGACGTTCTGCACGGCGCGCTGGGCCGCGATCTGCACCCGCTTGCGCGCAGAGACGCGCATCGTCTGGGGAGCCCTGCTCATCGCCGCCTCCATCGGGGCATCAGCCGGCCCCAGACGTCCCCGAGGGCCTTGAGCACGCGACGCGGGCGTCGCCCCCGGTCGTAGATCGTGACCGCCAGGCGATAGAAGTGGTCGCTGTCCTCCTCGAGGTCCGGGCGACGTTCCCGCGCGCGCGCCTTCGCAGCGTCCCAGGCCTTGTCCTCGAGCCGCAACGCTTCTGCAGTCACGAGAACACCCCGACCGCGCCGAACCAGGCCACTCGAGCGACCAGATAGGCGATCACGGCCAGCTCGAACGCTGCTACCAGGAGGAACGTGCGCAGAGTAACCGGAGCGTCGAGGTCCCATCCGCCTCGGGCGAGCTGGACGACCGCAAAGATCACCTTCGCCACTGCGGCGACCAGCAGCGCCACCAGCGCCGCCCGCGCGCTCTCCTTCCGCTCGTCAGCCATTCACGACCTCGGTGGCCAGTGCCAAGTGCCGAGCGACTCCTTCTCGTCGTAGGCGACGCCCGCGCGGCGGATCGTGTCGCGTCCCTCGTACTGCGACTCGGCGACACCGTCGACGAAGACCGTGAGGTTCACCGCGGCACGTGCCCTGTCAGCGACGCGGACGATGATTGCCGGTCGGTTCTGGCCGATGCTCTCCGGACACTTCGGGCAGTCCGCCTCCGAGAGCACGTAACGAACGATCCGCCCCTCCGTCAGACCCTGCATCTCCTCCACCTCCTTCGCCGCGCTCACGCGGCCTCCTTGAAGACCTTCAATCGCTCGAGCATCTCCGCCATCGCCGGGGCCGACCGGCGGTAGATCGACTCCATCGCAGCCAGCCATCGTTGCCAGGGACTGCATGCGCAGTTCGGGTGCGTGGCTCCGATCTTCGGCACCCAGGTCGCCTGGGGGCCGCGGTTGTAGCCCTGGGCGTCGAATGCGGCGACCTCGGTCACGGTGTAGAGCCGCGGCATGCCGTCCGGCATGAGGTAGAGCCGCAGGCATGCTTTGCAGGCGTCCCTCGACGTGATGCGGAAGATCCTCGCGTCGTCTGGGTAAGCGCGTGCCCGCCAGGCGCCCTGGCCACGCGCGTCGGCGATCTCGGTGCGCATCACCCGGTCGCCGTCGCGGAAGATGTCGCGAGCGCGCTGGCTCTGGGACAGCTCGCGTGCGGCCTCGCGCGCGCCCACGCGGCGCTCGACGGCGCGCGCCGTGATTCCCCGGAGCGGCACCAGCTCTCGCTCGGCTGTCCACACCCTCCCCGTGTCGTCGAAGATGGGCTGGAGGTTCAGGCCGGCGCGGGTACGCGCCCACTCGACGGCCGCCTCTTCCGCCGGCGAGAGCGGGTGCGACTGAGCCAGGTCGACGAGCTCACGCCACTCGACCGGATCCCGCTCCTCGAGACGCTGATAAATGGCGCCCATTCGGTACGCGAGGCCCGGGAAGTCGAGGGCTTCCTTCGGCGAGAAGCCGATCGCCGCCAAGCGCTCCCGCACGTCAGGCGGGATCCGCAGGCCGACCATGCGTGCGGTCGACGCGGTGTTGAGATCGAAGAGGGTCCGGTTCAGCTCCCACCAGTCGAGCCGAGACGGCGCGTGCACCCCCCGCCGACGGAGCAGCTCGTCGAGTACCTCCCAGATCGCGTACTGCGAGGTCACGAACCGCTCGCGCGTCACGTCGTAGAGGCGCCGCAAGAACCAGGTCTCGAACTCCCCGAGCTCGGGGCCGGCGGCGTCCGCCTTGGCGATCACGTAGGTGCCCGGCGCCGGGAAGATCTCCTGCCAGGCGCGCAGCGCGTGCGCCGCAGTGGGCGGGCGGCCGGTGATGTGGATCCGGTCGCTCATGCAGCCTGGACCTTCTCGAGGCTGGCGCCCTGCAGGGTCACGTTGAACGAGCAGTCGGGAAAGTCATCGTGGTTCGTGGGCTCGCCGTAGGGGAATCCCGCACAAATGTCGGGACGCACCTCGTAGATCGTGCAGACGCCGAGGCCCTCCGAGTCGCGCTCAAAGGACGGGCACAGGTAGCGCCACTCCCCTCTCCTGCGGAGGAAGGACGATCGCGGAGTAGCGTCGAACGCGTCCAAGGCCAAGGGGACGAGCGCACCCAGCCATAGCGCCATCCCGGAGCGCTCACTGGCGGACATCTCGCGGGCCTGGCCGCCGCGGTCCCTCACCATGGCGCGATGTTGTTGGGTCGGGCGGCGGGACACCTGCAGACCCGGCTCCGACAGCATGTCGAGCCATCCACGCCGCGCCATGGCCAACGGCGACCAGAGACTGAACCTCTCGCAGCACGCTCCGCAGCGGTTGCACTCGATCGAGGCGAACTCGGTGGCGGTGACCATCCGCCGTGTACGCGTCGCTTCGCTCATAGCCCGAAGTAGGCCGCGGCAGCCGTGCCAACCGTCGCGAGAAGGTCGGCGAACCCAGACGAGACCGGGCTACCGTGGATTTCGAGGCACTCGCGCCCCAGATTCGTCGACATCTGCCGCAGTTCGTCTGCGTACCCCTCGCGACAGACGCTCAGGCGTGCGCTCGGACCCACCGCGAGCCCGACGACCTCGCCTTCGCCAACGCGCCCGACGGCGCATCCAGGTAGGAGCACCACCAGGAGAAGCGCGCGTGTCACCGCCGCCCGCATCAGGTGCCCCTCTCGATCACGACCAAGAACTCAGCCGCCTTGTGCAACGACCGCCGCTGCTGTCCACCATGCGGAGCGCGTCGAGGCTCCGTCGCCCCCGCCGCGAAGCTGCGGCCGCACTTTCCACACCTCCCCGTCTCGAAGTCGGGCGGCATCAGCCCGGTGTCGCGCGAGCCGCAATGCGGGCAGAGCCGCGGGCGCGGTACATCCTTCGCCTTCCCCAGGTCGAGGGTATGGAAGTGCTCGTCCTCCGGCGGCTCTCCCCCGTCGTCCTCGTAGGGCGAGTGCCTCCCGTCCGCGCCGACGCGATAGTCGTCCCCCTCCTCGGGCTCATCGCCCTGCGGCGCGCCCCCCTCCGGCTCCTCTCCACCCCCGCCCTGCTCCTGCGCCTGCTGCGCCTGAAGAGTCTGCAGGTAGAGACCGTTCAGCCCCGGGTTGCCGGCGTAGGCGCCACCCATCATCGGATTCGGGTCTGGCTCCTTGCCATCGATCGCGCGCAGCTCGTCGAGCGTCGAGTTGAGCTTCTGACGCTCCCACTTCCGCTGCTCATCCTCGTTGTGCAGGCCGACGAACTCGAACCGGTACCGCTTGTCGATCAGCTTGGTGATGATGTTGAGGACCTTGGCGACGAAGGACAGGAGCGGCACCAGGCCCTTGTCACGGCTCGAGGCGAGCTTCTCCGAGGTGTCGTCCCCTGAGAGGTTCGACGTGCGGAGCTGGAAGCTGTCCAGGTTCACCTCGCCGGGATCGATCCCGAAGACCGCGCAGACGATCGCGCCCTGGAGGGTGATGTAGCGCGCGAAGAACATCTCGTTGAAGCTGTCCATCGGCGTCCAGACGGCACCGCGCCCGTCCTTCGCGGCGACGACCGGGATCTTGTGGCGTTGCGCGGCGCCGGAGACGAGGAGGTTGAGCTGGCGCTGGAACGTGAGGAGCGCGTCCGGCTCGTACTCCCCGACCAGGGTCATGACGCCGCGCGGGATCGCCGAGCGATCGATGCCGGCCGCGTTGTACGTGAGGGCGTTCAGGTACTGCGCCAGAGCGCGGAACACCACCTCCGTCTCGGAGAGGCCGTAGCCGCCGGCGCTGAGAGCCGTCCGCGGGTTGCGGATTTCGTAGATCAGGTCCTCATAGGTGAAGGCGACGCGCGGGCTGCCTTCGTGGATCTGCAGGGCACGGATGGCGTCGTCACCCTCGTACCCGCTCTCCATGCAGAGACGCACCGTTTCGAAGGCAACGTTGTGCCATCCGCTGACCTTCCCCGCCGGCGTGTAGGTCAGCTCGACCGGGCACGCGTCGCCGGCGAGGCTGTCCCCCACCAAGGCGGTGACGAACAGATCGAGGTCCAGGCGGCGGTACCGCTGGCGCTCGAAGTAGTCGTCGATGTCGCCCGAGTTGAGAAGCATCCGCTCGAGGCGCGCCACGGCAGCCTTGTCGCGGTCGGAGATCTTCTCGCCGTCCTCGCGGACGAAGCGGAACCCGAGCGGCGAGCAGTCGCGCTCCGGCTGGAGAAAGGAACGGACCTGGCGCTGGCGCGTCAAGATGACAGCCTGCTCGAGGTCGACCGCCTCCGAGACGTAGCGCAGGAACTCGAAGCCGCCGCCGCTCCGTCGCTCGAGCCAGCGGCTCGAGCTGCCCTTCACGTGGTCGACGATCCCGTACTCGTTCACCTGCAGGATCGACGTGTGGCGCCGCGGGTGCGTGGCGGGGAGCACGCCCTCGTACGCGTACTCCTCGAGGTAGAACGCCTTGTTCAGCGTGCCGGTGGCGAGGCGGCTCTCGATGTCCTCGGAGATCTCGGCGACCAGGTCCGCGTCGAGGTGATCGCGAACCTGGCGCGCGAGCTCGAGCCGCATGTCGCGGCGCTCGTCCTCGGGGACGCGCGGATCCTGGCTGCCACGAACCAGCTCTGACGAGTACACGAGTACACCAGAGCCCCCCTGGGTGTGCCTGAGCCCGCGGGCCGCAGGGGAGGTTGCCGCGACCAGCGGGCGCAACAGCGCCTACTGAACGCGACGATCCTCATTCGGGTACGCCGCCGACGAACGCGTGGGATGGTGCCACAAGCGACGTGGCCGCTGCAAGCGATCCCGCCGCGCCCGGCGCCCGCGAAGGACCATCTATGCAGGGGGAGATCGCGTTGAGCTGGTGCAGAACGAGGAGACGGTCAGACTGAAACGGAGTTACTCCCCGCTGGGCGTGACTTCCATGCCCCTGATCATGAAGTCGCGAGGTGCAATCGTCGCGATCAGCTCGTACTGCTTCATCTCCGCGTTGCTGAATCTCACGCGAATGGTCGACTCGAACGTTGTGTATCTCGGGTCCAGGCTTGCGTGGAAGCGTGAACCCAGTCGTCTGCTGCCCTGGTAGCTGGCCGAGGCGATCAGGGCGGTTTGATTCGGCGGAAGGAAGGCAATCGACTCCTCGAAGCGGATTAGGTATCGATCTTCGCCGTCGTCGGTTAGGGGGACGTCATCGACCGACACGTTGAGCGCAACCCCGCGCCCCAGGTTCCTGATTCGGAACTCCTTTCCCCCGAACTCCGCGGGATCTATCTTCTCAACTATCACGAGGGGCTGAATGTCCAGCTCCCGCTGCGCCCATGCTGCCCGTCGCAGCTCCTGCGTTTCGCGTGTGTACCAGATCAGAACAAGCCCGGTTAGGAAGACCAGCCATGCATTCGCGCTGGCGGCATCGTTGGCGCTCGAAAGCGACAGCAAGCCGGCAACCGCGTATCCTGCCGTGGCCATGAGGACAATGGGCCGCTTCGCATACTCTGCCAGCACTAGGCGGCGGATTCGTTCAACGAGATGGGTCCAGCTCATAAGTCACGGCGGCTAGTGCAACCGGCATGAGAAATCAAAAGGCGATACCGCGGGCGGGACTTGAAGTCCGGCGACCGGAGCGGATAACGGAGTAGACCGTGGAGATTCTCGGGCGCCTCGGCTGGACCTCGGACCTACTGAGCCTCCTAGAGTGGCTCTGGCGGGGACTCGGCGACCTAATTGCCAACGGGTTCGGCGCCTTCCTTGGGGCTTACCTTGCCTTCCGCCTTGAGACCAGTCGCCAACGAGGCGCTGAGGCTAGTCGACAGGCCGCATCGATCCATCGCGCTATCTTCATCCTTCAAACTCAGCACAGCGAGCTAATGCTCCTGAAGGATGAGCTCGATGGCCTAAGGCTCGCTCAGAATCGTGAGACACGCATCCAGCGCTTCTTCGGTAACCCGCGACCTCTCGTCCTTCAGTTCGACGATCTCCTTCACCTTCTTGAATCGTCGGATCCAGCCCTGTTGCGCGAGCTGTTCTTCGCAGATTCTGAGTACAACGGGTTTCGACAACTAGCTGACTCGAGGAATCGACTGCTGGATGAGTACGACGAGGAAAGAAGGAAGCCTGGCAGCCGATTCAGTGGACAGCTGGGCGTCACGCACGGGCGCCTGAAGAGCGCGACAGACACGCTCTACGGCCTGATTGATCACGCCGTTCCGCTGAACTTGCGCTGCACGAGCGCCCTCAAGGGACTGCTGTCGAAGCGCTTCCCGGGAGCGGCTCGCATTGATTGGGAGGATCTCCGACACCCGCCAATCACGACCCAAAGCTAGCGCGGATAGCGGACATCTCTCACCACCACCCTGAAGTCGCACGCCAGCCGATCCGGCGAGGCGCCGATGGTGTTGACGAGGGCGTGCACCTGGTAGGTCCGCTGGTGCCGGCAGTTCGCCGGGTCTGGCGCGTTGCAGGCCGGCTTGAGCGTCACCTCGAGGCACTTTGGCGCTCCGGCCGTCACGCCTGGGCATAGGCCTAGCTGCATCGACGGCACCAGCGGATCCGTGCCGAAGGTGCACTCGGCAGGCTTCGGTCCCGGGCAGTCCGCGTCCGTGCCGTCGAGCAGGAAGACGCGCACAGCTCCCTCGATCGTCGCGAGCGTGTAGTCCTCGCTCTCGCAGTGCACGCGCCGGATCTCGTCCGTCTGGACGTACTGTGTCTTCGGCGGCTGCGCAGCCGCCAGGGCCGGCAGTAGCAGCGCGATCGGGATCAACCAGGTCGGGCGCATCGAGTCCTCCTCATCGGACGGGAATGGCGGGGATCAACGGCCGCAGGGGGAACGGCACCGTGTCGCCGCGGCGGGGGAACCGCGGCGCGTCCGCCGGCGGGGGCCGGCGCGGGAACGGTACGACCATGTCGGGCTTCTCGAGCCTCGCCGAGGTCGGCGTGCGTGTCCGCGTGGGGGTTGGGGACAGGGGTGGCGTCGGCGTCGCGGTGCTCGTGCTCGCTCCTGTCGGCGCCGCCGTGCTGGTGAGCGTCGGCGGCGGATTCTCTTGCCCCTCTTCCGGTTCCTCCGGGGTCGCCGTCGAGCTCGCGGTTGACGTCGGCGGTGCCGTGACGGTTGGCGTCGGCGTGCGAGGCTCCGTCGGCGTTCCGGTCGGGGTGTCAGTCGACGTCGAGGTCGGCGGCGAGGTGGGCGTCTGCGTCGGATTCTCTTGAGCGTCCTCGCCCTCCTCCGGCGTCGCGGTAGCGCTCGCCGTAGGTGTGGGCGTTTCCGTCTCGGTGTCCGTCGGGGTCGGGGTGGCGGTCGGCGTGTCGGTGACCGTGAACGTCAGCGTCGGCGTCGGGTTCTCCTGCGCATCCTCGGCGTCACAGGGCGTAGCGGTCCCCGTCGGCGTCACGGTTGGCGTCTCCGTGGGTGTCTCCGTCGGTGT
>Ga0268299_1001528_pt1 | contig 39494 bp, 27 predicted proteins | sample NOBtaG_FD_193484 | JGI IMG/M metagenome (GOLD analysis project Ga0268299, IMG submission 193484) | Activated sludge microbial communities from bioreactor in Nijmegen, Gelderland, Netherland - NOB reactor | ecosystem: Engineered > Bioreactor > Aerobic > Activated sludge | place: Netherlands... | reverse complement strand
CATTGGAACCATCCATTCCGCTGACAAAGCCCAGCACGTCATAGGTCAAGCCGACTTTGAGGCTAAACAAAGTGAAGAAGAGTAATTCTTCTTCGGACGACAAACAGGGAGTTACTTCGATTTCGGCTTGGCGCTCAGCAACCGGTTGACCATATAGCTCAAGGTAGCTTGCGGTGAACAGCGCCAGTAGCTTCTCGAAATGAGCTTTGGTACATCCGGTGGCCGCGCTCCATTCGCGATCCGCGTTTAAGTCAGAGATTTGCAGTTTCATGCGGTCACGCTAACGGCTTGAGCCGAAATCTGCAAATCTCTGTCCGGCAACAGCTTGGGGAGATTTACCCTATCGCAACAACTCTTTTGGCTTGGACTGATTTATAGCGGAATAAGTGTGGCTAGACTTATTGTCCGAAAGCTTTTGCTTTTCGATAAAGCCTCTGGTTTCTACGGTATCCTTAGACGTGTTGAAACCGATCTGGATTATTACATCCAACACACTCGTTCCGAGCGAGATGCACAACTGGGGCAAGCCCAGACTAAATATAATTCTGACAACCAATCCCTTTTCATTCAGCACAAACAAAAGGAAGTCGAGTTCGAGCAAAAACGCGAAGTCATTCATCAACTTTATTACCAAGCGTTGCAGACAACCGAAGTAGCTTTCGCCGCCAAAGCCAAGCAAGCTCGTGAGCAATGTGCGCTATTCAGAAAGGAAACCAGCTATGTCGGCACTCATTGGAACGATTCAACTTGGAAAGAATGGGAGCCTGCGATATCTCCCGCTTTCGTAGCATCATTTGGAACGCTGACGCCGGATACGGAAGATTTGAAAGCCATCTTCCCGACACTTGATCTGGCGTTCCCAGTTCCAGCGCTGATCCCGTTCGCCGCCGGAAAATGCTTGTTGCTTAAGATCAGCGGAGAAGTGTCCGCGCAGGCCGCACAGTGCCTACAATCGGTGATGCTGCGTTTGCTGGCAACCATTCCGCCGGGCAAAGTCAACTTCACGTTGATTGATCCTGTCGGGTTGGGAAAGAACGTCGCGGTGATGATGAAGCTGGCTGAATACGAAGAGTCGCTCATCAAAAGCCGCGCTTGGACTGAGCCTCAGCATATCGAACAACGCCTGGCCGAATTGACTGAGCATATGGAGACAGTCATTCAAAAATATCTCCGCACTGATTTTGCTTCGATTGAGGAGTATAACGAGAAGGCTGGCGAGGTGGCCGAACCATACCGCGTTCTAGTGGTGATGGACTTTCCTGTCAACTTCAACGATACGGCGGCACGGCGGTTAATCAGCATCGCCCAGAGCGGCCCGCGCTGCGGCGTCTACACGCTGATTATGATGAACACGAACAAGCCTCTCCCACACGGCTTCACACTGTCAGAAATGGAGCAGCATTCATTCGTCATCAATTACAATGGCAAATCGTTCGTCTGGGAAGACCCGGAATTCAAATCGTGTCATCTGTCACTGGATCGGCCACCCGCCGACAATTTCGGCAATCAAATCATCGAAAAGGTCGGCCAGCAGGCCAAAGAAGCGATGAAGGTCGAAGTGCCTTACACCAAGCTGCTGGCGCAAGCTGGTTTAGGAAATGAACAATGGTGGAAGGGCACTACGGCGCGCAAAATGGAAGTTCCGCTTGGGCCGACCGGCGCGCGAAAACAACAACTCCTCAACTTCGGTGAAGGCCTGTCACATCACGGGTTGATTGTCGGGCGCCCTGGATCGGGCAAAACCAATCTGATGCACGTCATCATTACTACGCTGGCTCTGGCCTATTCGCCCGACGAGCTGCAAGTCTACCTAGTGGACTTCAAGAAGGGCGTAGGCTTCAAGCCCTACGCCGATTACAAGTTGCCCCATGCCATCGCCATTGCCATTGAAAGCGAGCGCGAATTCGGGCTGAGCGTGCTGCAAGGCATGGACGCCGAGATGCAGCGGCGCGGCGAGATGTTCCGCGCCGTCAGCGTCGAGGATATCAAATCATATCGCGAAAAGACCGGCGAGAAATTGCCACGCCTGTTGTTGGTGGCTGACGAGTACCAGGAGTTCTTTACCCACAATGACAACATCCGCACGCAAGCCGAACTGCTGTTGGATCGTCTGACACGGCAGGGCCGAGCCTTCGGCATTCACATTCTGCTGGGCACGCAAACACTGCAAGGCCAGAACTCAATGCCCAAATCCATCATGAACCAGATCGCCGTGCGCATCGCGCTGCAATGCAGCGAAGAAGATTCGCGAATTGTGCTGTCGCACGACAACCCTGCGGCGCGACTGCTTTCGCGCCCTGGCGAAGCAATCTACAACGCAGCCAACGGGCTGGTCGAAGGCAACAATCTTTTTCAGGTGGCACTCTTCACTGACGATGACCGCACGCAGCACCTGAAGGCCATTGCCGCGCTGGCGGACGGCAATGCGCGCACGCCAATCATCTTCGAAGGCAACGAACCGGCGAGGCCAGAGACCGCCCGCGGATTGAATGATTTGCTCAACCAACCAGTACCCGCCATCAAACCGAAAGCCGCCGATGCATGGCTTGGCGAGCCAACCGCGATTCGCCCTCCATTGCGCGCCCGGCTGCGGCGGCAGGGCGGCAACAATCTTCTGATCGTCAGCCGCGACGAACCAGAAGGACTGGGAATGGTCTTTTCGGCCTTGCTCAGCCTTGCGGCGCAGCACGCGCCTGAGCAGGCGGAGTTCTACCTCGTCAATTTGGCCACCGCCGACAGCGATTGGTTTGAATGGCCGAGCCAATTGGCCGAGATGCTTCCGCACAAGATCAAAGTCGTTGGCGGCAAACAGACACCTGACCTGATTAAAACGATGGTGGGCGAAGCCAATCGGCGAGTGAACACATCGGTCGGCGATGCACCTTCGATCTACCTGATGATCCTCGGACTGCAACGCGCCAGGGACTTGCGCGAAGAAGAGCGTAGCATTCTCGCCACTGATGATGATGCTAACGCAAACAAGCTCTTCGCCTCGCTGGTGCGCGAAGGTCCGGAAGTCGGTGTCCATACCATCGTCTGGTGCGACAGCCTGGCTAACGTCAATCGAGTCGCGCGCCGACAGTTGAGGGAGTTCGGCTTGCGCGTGGCAACTGCAATGAGCGCCGATGATTCGCGGGCGCTGCTGGATGATGGTGCGGCGTCGAAATTGGACAAGCCACATCGGGCGATTTTTTACGATGACGAACGACCCGGCGTCTTCGAGAAATTCAGGCCATACGGCCTGCCAAGCTTCGATTGGCTGCAACAAACCGCCGCGCGGTTGCGCAACCGCGCATAACTCAAACAGACAATGAAAGGAGTTTTTTATGGCTGATGTTTATGTTGATCCCGAAGAGTTGCGTTCCTTCGCCAACAAGCTGAACGGCTTTTCGCATTTTGTCGAAGAACAATTCAACGGGCTGGGCGGCGCGCTCTCGCGACTGGGCGATACGTGGCGAGACCAGGAGTATCAAAACTTTGTTGATTACTTCCGCCGCGTCAACCAAACGCTTAAGGCGTTCGCCGAAGAGACCAACCAGACCGTGCCGCTGATGCTCCGCGATGCTGACGCCGCTGAGCAAGTCCATCGAATCAAACCCGGCGTCTGATTCGCCGAAGGAGGAAATTATGGCAAGTGTAATCATTGATCCCGACGACGTGCGGTATTTCGCCAATCATCTGAAAAGTACTGCTGACGCCATTATGAGTCGAGAGCGGGAGATCAATTCCAGCTATCATCATCTGACTCAGTTCTGGAAAGACGACAAGTACAAGAGGTTTGATCAAACTTTTTCCGACCTCCGAATCTATTTGAACAATTTCAACCAGGCCGCGGAACTTTATGCGGCTTACCTACACCGAAAGGCGCGCGCCATTGACGAGTATCACGGCGGCGGCCTTCGCTGAGCGCGGATGAGTATGTGAGGTGCCCCCATGAGTAAAGGCGCAGATGTCGGCTCGCTTCAAACACTGCAGGACTTGGCGACGGCATTGAAGAGTTTTTCGCGCCGCAGGCGGGAACTGCTCGACGATGTGGAGAGGTCTGTCTCGCGTCGGATCGAACAGCTCGAAGAGCGGCGCGGCGACTGGAATCGTGAACTGGGTCGCCGCCGCGACGATTACGAGAGCGCTGATGAAGAGGACGATTCGTACCATTTGCAGATGAGAGTCGAAGAGGCCGAAGAGAATTTGCAACAGGTCGAGCGCTGGCTGGAGCGCGTCCGGGAGGCTGCGACCTCCTACACTCGGAGCGCCCGCGCGTTCGCAGCCGGTGACGACGAACGCGCCGTCGCCTTTCTGCAAGACCGCATCGCCGAACTGGAGAAGTATCTGGCGATCAAGATAGACTCGGGCGCTACTGGTTCGTCCTTTTCGTTTGAAGGTCCCGGTATCTTGCCCAATGCCGTTGGCGCGTTGGAGCAGACGGTCGCTTCCGGCCTTGAAGGCATTACGGAATCCATCCTGCCATCAGGCTTCGACTGGGTTCCGCTGTCGTCTATCAACGCGGCGGAGATGGCCAGTCTGCCTGCCGATGAGGAGTATAGAAAAACGCCGAAGGCAGAAATCCAACGCGGATTTGAAGCCTTGCGAAGCGACATCTTGCCCGCGATCAAACAGAGCGGCGCGGATTCGGATTTCTTCTTCAAGCTCGACCAAGCCTCTGGCAAAAATGCCGAGCACGGTGTACAGCGCGTGTATGATGCATTCTTCGGCAGCGACCCGATTGCGCTCAATCGCACATTGAAGGAGGGCGAATACGAAATCACTTCAGGACGGCACCGCATCAAAGTTGCGCGCGAACAGGGTTGGCCAGCCATCCCCGCCAAACTCATCTGAGGAATTTGTATGAATGAGCTGAACGATGCACGTGAGGATTTGCAGAGTTACTGGAACGGCCTTCAAGCCCAGTGGCAGACCAGCCGCCAGTTGTGGCGCGACGCAGTCGGCGATCATTTCGAACGCGAGTTCTGGGATTTCCAGGAAGCGGAGATGTCCAAGCTGTTGCGCGCGATGGATGATTTGAATGGATCGTTAGAGAATGCGTTCAGACGTACCGAAGCTCCGTGACTACTTCAAAAGAAGCCGGACTGCTGACCAGACATCAGCCAAGCAGTAGATTTTTCAATGTCTTGTATTTTCTGTCGTCGCGTTGGCTTGGACGGAGGCTGGTCGTTGGTTTGATTCCCACCAAGCTAATTGCGGCGTTCAAGAATGTGCGTTTCCAGCAGATGGTTGTAGGAGCTAAAAGCACCCGCCCATTTGATGAAGTCGCGGCTGTCTCCCATTTTTCTAGCGACAAAGCCCGCATAAAATTCAACTGTGCTTAAGCCGTACTCCTGCTCGAAGCTGTTCATCTCTTCAATCAACGATTCAATGCTGTCGTTGATGTTCGTTTTTTCCTTCAACTCAGCCAGCAATCGTTTGCGCTCCGCAGGCGAATGCTCCGGGATTCTGATTTTGACTTTAGCCATTTGTGTGCTCCTTTCTGACCGGATTCTAGCACAGCCATTTTGGCGGTTGACTTATCCGGCAACGCTCGACAATCTATCGCGCGATGAAGAAACAGGCAAAGTCTGAACTCATAAACAATCAGAACCGCACTCATCTGGAATCATTGGTCGCCGAGCTTCGCGCGTTGGAGGAAAAACTCCGGCAAGGCGGTGGCGCGGACAAGATCGAACGCCAGCACGCTCAAGGCAAATTGACCGCCCGCGAACGAATTGCCAAGCTGCTCGATCCCGGCACGCACTTTCAGGAAGTCGGCTTGCTCGTCGCTTACGATCAATACGACGGGCAAGCTCCGGCAGCCGGAGTCGTCACAGGATTTGGCGTCGTCGCCGGGCGTGAAGTCGTCGTGGTCGCCAACGACGCAACGGTCAAGGCTGGTTCGTGGTGGCCTGAAACGATCAAGAAAATGCTGCGCGCGCAGGAAATCGCCATGCGTTGCCGCGTGCCGATTGTCTATCTGGTAGATTCAGCCGGAGTGAACCTGCCTTATCAGGACGGAGTTTTCCCCGGTCAATACGGCGCCGCGCGAATTTTCTTTTACAACTCTGTCATGCGCCGCTATCTGAAAGTGCCGCAGATTGCCGCCGTTATGGGGCAATGCGTTGCGGGCGGAGCTTATCTGCCTGCGCTGTCCGATGTGATTCTGATGGTTGAAGGAACTTCGTTTATGGGTTTGGGCGGGCCGAATCTCGTCAAAGGCGCTACGGGGCAGAAAGTAGACGGCGAAACGCTTGGCGGCGCGAAGATGCACAATTCGATTTCCGGCGTCGCGCATTACCGCTCGAAAAATGATGAAGAGTGCTTGAAGAAAATTCGAGACTTGATCGCTGAACTCCCGCCGCCAACGTCAAAGGCCAATGCCGCCAAAGCCAAAGAATCGGCTCGACCGACGACCGATCTTTACGAAATCATTCCTGCTGACCACCGAGCGGCTTACGACGCGCGAGCTATGCTGGATTGCATTTTTGACGCGGGCAGCTTCGACGAATTCCAGGCCGACTTCGCTCAGGAAATGATCGTCGGTCACGCGCGCGTCGCTGGAATTTCGGTTGGAGTTATCGCCAACAATCGCGGCCTGTTGCCGCCGCCTTCCCCCGGCAAACCTCCCAGATTCGGCGGAATCATCTACACCGAAAGCGCCGAAAAAACCGCTTACTTCATCGAAACCTGCAACCGGCATGGCACGCCGCTGTTGTTCATTCAGGACGTGTCGGGCTTTATGGTCGGCGTCGAAGCCGAGCAATCCGGCATCATTCGCGCAGGCGCTCGGTTTGTCGAAGCGATGGCGACGGCGACCGTTCCGAAAATCGTGTTGACCATCAATCACGCCAGCGGCGCGGGCTATTACGCCATGGCCGGACAAGGCTTCGACCCGGATTTCATCTTCACTCTGCCTACCGGGAGAATGGCTGTGATGGAAGGCGAATCAGCAGTAATGGCTCTGTTCGCTTCGCAGCTTGAAAAGCTGAAAGCCGCCGGGCAGCAACCAGACGAAAAGCTCCGCGCCGAAATGGATCGCGTGCGAGCGGAGTACGAACGACAGCTTGACGCCCGGTTCGCCGCTGCGCGCGGCTTTGTGGATGCGGTGATTGCGCCGGAAGAAATTCGACCGACACTGGAACTGGCGTTGAAAACCGCGCTGAATAATTCGGGAGCGCATTTGGGCTTTGGGATTTAGGATTTGGGATTTAGGATTTAGAAGACGGGGTTGGCGAATCACGCGAACTCCTGAATCCCAAATCCCTCTTGGAGGAACACCTTGATCGAACTTTATCTGATGCGGCATGGAATCGCCGCCGACCTGGGAGTAGGCGGCATCATCAACGATGCCGACCGCCCGCTGACTCCTGATGGCCGCGCGAAATTGAAGCTGGCGGCCAGTGGTTTGAAAGAACTTGAATTGAAATTCAACGTGATTTTGACCAGTCCGTTGTTGCGCTGTCGGCAGACCGCCGAAGCCGTCGCCGAAGTATTGGATTTGCAGCATCGCGTCAAAATCATTGAATCGCTTGCGCCCGGAAAAGCCTTTGCCACAGGCGAAGGCGGGCATGCGGAAATCTTCCTGGAACTCGGCGCGTTTCAATTCGACCGTGCGTTGCTGGTCGGTCACATGCCTGATTTGTCTGAAATTGCCTCGTACCTGCTGGCGGGCAATCGCAATCTCAACATCGAATTCAAAAAAGGCGCGCTTTGTTTGGTAGAAGTGTCCAGTCTGCCTCCGCGCGGCCCTGGATTGTTGCGCTGGTTGATGGCCCCCAAACAAATGCGCGGCCTGAACAAAGGAAAGTAACCACAAAGGCAAAAGGCAAATGGCAAATATCAAAAATCAAAAGTTTGGAATGCCTTGTTGTCAAAACAGCTTTGCCTTATTTTTTTCTGCCATTTTTCGATTCGGCAAAACCTCTGGTTGCTCATTTTTGCCTTTTGACTTTTGCCTTTTGATTTTTGATTTTTTATGAACCCTTGGCACGACGTTGATCTGGGCGAAGAAGCGCCCGAAGTTTTTCGCTGCATCATCGAGATTCCCATAGGCTCGAAGGTGAAATACGAACTGGACAAACCGACCGGTCTGCTGAAAGTGGATCGAGTGTTGTTCAGTTCGGTGCATTACCCTGCCAATTATGGCTTTCTGCCGCGCACCTATTGCGACGACAACGATCCGCTGGACGTGTTGGTGCTGGGGCAGGTTCCTGTCTTTCCATTGAGCATCATGCGAGCCAAAGCCATAGGCGTGATGCAGATGGTGGATCAGAACGAAGAAGACGACAAAATCATCGCCGTTCACGCCGACGATCCTGAATACCGCGATTACAAAGACATTTCCGAACTGCCGGAACATCGGCTGAAATCCGTGCGCCGCTTCTTTGAAGATTACAAGGCGCTGGAAAACAAACAGGTCAAAGTCGAACGCTTTTTGGGGCGATTTGACGCGATCAACATCATCGAACGCAGCATCAAGCTGTACGAAGACCTGAAACCGAAACTGGTTGGCGACGCGATTCGATAAGGCGCCCGATAAATCAGCGCCAGATTTTTCAATTCCGGGCATCATTGTTATGATGCCCGCCTTCCAGATTGCAATCTTTTTCTAAAAGGCAAAACGCGAATGTTGAGATCAAATTTCCTGGTGACCGGGGCGCACGGGTTCATAGGCGCCTGGGTGGTGAAACGGCTTTTGGCCGAAGGGCATCAAGTCATAATTTTTGACCTGAATTCAAATCCGCAAAGGTTGCGGCAAATCATGAGCGATGACGAAATCGCGCAAGCCAAAGTCGTAGAAGCGGACATTACAGACGGCGACGCCGTGACAAAAGCCGTCGAAGAAAACGACATCAACCACATCATTCATCTGGCAGGCTTGCAGGTTCCTGTCTGTCGCGCCAATCCGCGGCTTGGCGCAATGGTCAACGTCATCGGCACGATCAACGTGTTTGAAGCTGCCAAAAATTCCGGCGGACAAATCAACCGGGTCGTCTATGCCAGTTCCGCCGCCGTCTTTGGCGAACCCGAAGACGACAAACCTGTCAGCGAACATCAAGCCGGAGGCATGACCACTCATTACGGAGCTTTCAAACGCTGCAACGAAGACAACGCTCGCGTCTATTTTCTGGACAACGGCATCAGCAGCGTCGGGCTTCGCCCTTTGACGGTGTACGGGCCTGGGCGGGATTTCGGCATGACTTCCGATCCGACCAAAGCCATGAAAGCCGCCGTCGTCGGACGTTCGTTTCACATTCGATTTGGCGGAGAAACCGATTTCCTGTATGCGGCGGATTGCGCTGACGCCTTCATTCGTTCGGCCACAGCCGATTTGACCGGCGCACATGTTTTCAACCTGCACGGCGAAACCATTCGCGTTTCGGCGGTCGTTGAGGAAATCGAAAGACTGATTCCGGAAGCAAAAGGTTTGATTACCGTCGCCGCCGATGGCATCAAAATGCCTTCGGCTTTGGACGATTCGGCGATAGTCGCTGCGCTTGGCGGAGCGCCGCATACTTCGCTGGCGCAAGGCGTCAAAGAAACCATCGAACGGTTTCAATTGTTAAAGGCAGAAAACCGGTTGGAAACCTCCGACTTGGATCAGTAACCCATAAGCAACATAACCATGAAAGCTCTTGCTCTGATCGCTCCGCACAAAATGGAAGTCCGCGAAATTGCCGCGCCTGCGCCACTGCCCAATCAGGTATTGCTGCGGGTTGGCGCAGTCGGTTTGTGTGGAACGGATTTTCACATTTTTGAAGGCCACGCCAATTATCGCCGCGATGCCGCTGGCCGACTGATTCCGCTGGAAGACGAACCGCTGATTCTAGGCCACGAATTTTGCGGCATCATCGAAGAGGTCGGCAGCGCCGTCAAAGACGTTGCCGCAGGCGATTGGGTCGTGGTGGATCAAGGCTGGAATTGCCTGAGCCATCAAAAAGCCGATCTGTGCGAATACTGCGCAACGGGCGATTCGCATCAATGCGCGAATTACGCCGAACACGGCATCACAGGGCCGCAAGGCGCATTGGCGGAATTCGTCGCCGTTCCGGCCATCAACACCGTTCGCATCGAAAGCGAATTGCCGCTGCAACAGGCAGCTTTAACCGAACCGCTGGGCTGCATAGCGCATTCGATGGATGTCGTGCAGAAAACTCCAACGCGGTATCAGTTCAACGGCGAAACCGCCGCCGAACGTCCGATCAAACACGTTCTGATCTGCGGAGCCGGCCCCGCCGGATTGCTTTTCACGCAATACATTCGCAACGTGCTGGGTTTTGACGGGTTGGTGATTGTCACCGAACCAAGCGCAAAACGTCGAAAACTTGCCGAAGAATTTGGCGCAACCGGCATTGACCCAACCCAGACTGATCTGGTGGAAGCCGTCAACGATTTGACCAAAGGCGAACGCATTCAATTGTTGATCGAATCGGCTGGCGTTGGACAATTGTTCAAACAGATTCCGAACCTGATTCGCAAACAGGCTACGGTTGTCATGTACGGACATGGCCATCACGGAGTTGACCTGGGCGTGATGAACAACATCCAGTTCATTGAACCAACCTTGATCGCTCCGACCGGCGCTTCGGGAGGCTTCGATTCCGACGGCAGACCCAGCACTTATCGCCAATCGCTGGGATTGATCGCCTCCGGCAAAATCAATGTCTCGAAAATCATCACGCACCATTATCAATCGCTGGCCGATGTGCCTGCCGGATTCGCGCAGGATCATTTCGGAGCCGATTACATCAAAGGAGTCGCGGTCTTTTCGTAGGTGATAGGTGGCAGGTCATTCACACCTGCCACTTGTCATCTACCGCCTACCACCTTATGAATAAAACAAAACTGTCCATCATCGTCGCCCTGTTTCTGCTGATTGCCGTTTCTGTTACAGCCTGTAACAAAAGCGCGGAAAACAAACCGTCCGGCCAGAAAAAAATCGCCGTCATTCCAAAAGGCGTTTCGCACTTTTTCTGGCAGAGCGTCAAAGCCGGAGCCGATGCCGCCGGCAAAGACCTTAACGTGGAAATCATCTGGAAAGGCCCGGCGATGGAAACTGACATTTCCGGGCAGATCAACATAGTCGAAGACATGATTAACCGTCGAGTGGACGGCATAGTGCTTGCGCCGTCGCACGGCGATTCTCTGGTTTCGATCACCGAACGCGCGCAACGCGAAAACATTCCCGTGACGATTTTCGATTCCGGCATTTCGACCGACCAGTATGTTTCTTATGTCGCCACTGACAATCGTCAAGGCGGAGTCGTGGCTGCGCGGCGAATGGGCGAAAAGCTCGGCGGCAAGGGCAAAGTCGCCATTCTGGGTGTCAAGAAAGGCTCGGTTTCCACTGACGAACGCGAAGACGGTTTCCGCGAAACAATCCTGAAGGAATTTCCAGGCATCAATCTGATCCCCATTATTTTTTACGGGGAATCGGTCGCCACCAAATCGCTGTCGGTTGCCGAAGACATCATGACCGCCAATCCCGATCTGGCAGGTTTGTTTGCGTCGAACGAAACTTCGACGGTCGGCGCAGTCAATGCCATTCGCCAGCGCAATCTGGCGGGCAAGGTCACGCTGGTCGGTTTCGACGCCAGCCCCGATCTGGTTCGCAGCATTCAGGAAGGCGGCATTGATTCGCTGGTGCTGCAAGACCCCTTCAAGATGGGTTACGAAGGCGTCAAAACCATACTGGACAAACTGGCAGGCAAAACTCCCGAACGTCGCATTGACACAGGCGTCAAGCTGCTGACCAAAGACAATCTGGAAACGCCGGAAATGCAGCGGCTTATCAAATAAGCGATTGCTCGATATGACTTCATCAACCACTGCTTTGGAAATGCGCGGCATCTCGAAATCGTTTTCCGGCAACACGGTATTGTCCGGCGTGAACATCACGGCCAAATCCGGTGAAGTGCTGGCATTGCTGGGCGAAAATGGCGCTGGCAAATCCACGCTCATGAAAATCCTGGCCGGAGTTCATCAACCTGAAGACGGCGAAATTCTGATGGACGGCCAGCCGATGAAATTCGCGCGTCCGGCGGATGCGCTGTCGGCGGGCATAGCCATGATTTACCAGGAACTTTCGCTGGCGCCGCATCTGACCGTGGCGGAAAACATCTTTCTAGGACGCGAACCGCTGAAAGTATCGTCGCTGGGCATCATCAATTCGCGCAAACTGAACGAACGCGCGAAAACGCTGTTGGCGGAATACGGCTTCAACCTGAACCCGAAAGCGCGCGTCGGCAGCTTGAGCGCAGCCGACCGTCAGCAGGTTGAAATAACGCGCGCCATCGTCGAAGCCAAAAAAGTCATAGTCATGGATGAACCGACTTCGTCGTTGACCGACAGCGAAGTCAAGGAATTGTTCCGGTTGATTCGTGACTTGAAAGCGCGCGGCCTGGCCGTGATTTACATTTCTCACCGCCTGGAAGAACTGGACGAAATCGCCGACCGTGTGACGATTCTGCGCGATGGCAAGGCCGTGCATACAGGCGCGTGGGGCGAAATTTCCACAGACGAAGTCATCAAACACATGGCAGGGCGCGAACTGAAAGAAATCTTTCCGCCGCGCAACGCTCAAATCGGCGAAGTCAAACTGAGCGTTCGCAACCTGACTCGCCGTCCGAAATTCGACAATGTCAGCTTCAAGGCGCGCGCCGGAGAAGTCGTGGGCATCGCCGGTTTGGCCGGAGCCGGACGCACAGAACTGGTCGAAGCGATTTTTGGCGCAACGCCAGCCGACTCCGGCGAAGTCGAACTCAATGGCAAAAAGTTTTCCTCGACCTTGCCCAGTCAATCGGTCACCAGCGGTTTGGGCTTGTTGACCGAAGATCGCAAACGAACCGGTTTGTGTTTGAATCTGCCGCTGGCGACGAACATTACGTTGGCCAACACGCGCGCTCTGGTCAAAGGCGGACGATTGCAGAACAAGCTGGAAGTCGCCACGGCGCAAAACTTCATTCAAAAGCTGAACATCCGTCCGCCCTCTCCAGCCAAACCGGTTGGCCGATTGAGCGGCGGCAATCAGCAAAAATCCCTGCTGGCGCGATGGCTGTTCGCCAATTCGCAAGTCTTCCTGCTGGACGAACCGACGCGCGGCGTTGACGTAGCAGCCCGGTCGGAAATTTACCGCGAGGTCAACGAACTGGCCGAAACCGGCGCGGCAGTCGTTATGGTTTCATCCGACCTGCCTGAACTGCTGGGAATGGCTGACAGGATTTTGGTCATGCGACGCGGAAAGCTGGTGGCTGAATTGAACGCCCGGCAAACAACCCAGGAAGAAGTTTTGAAACACGCCGCAGTCGAAGAAAATTGATCGTGCAACAACCAGACCTTCATTAACCATTATCCATTTCGCATTAACCATTAACCGGCAGTGTAAGGCCACCTGCCTCTTACCGATAATGGCTAATGCGAAATGGATAATGGCTGATTTTTCATTGCAGCGCCTTAAACCCAAAAAAGGAAGCCTATGACTACCCTCTACCCGTTAGCCCGTCGTTTGTCTTTTATTCTGTGTTTAACCGCTTCGCTTGCTTTTGCTGCTCTGGCTCAAAGCGGCAAGCAGGAAATGGATGCCGACTTCGCCAAATCGGTCAAGGAATGGACGACCAAGCCTGAATTCATCAGCCCGCTGGTGGATCATTTGCCGAAAGTCGCCGGCGTGCCTTCACCGAAAGATGTGCTGGGTTATCACGTGGGACAGCCGCAAAAGCTGACGCGCACTGCGGATTTGTATCGTTACTACCGCGCGCTGGAAAAAGCGACGCCGCGGGTCAAAGTCATCAACATAGGCCAGACCGACGAAGGCCGCGAATGTCTGGTCGTCTTTGTCGCCAACGAAGACACGATCAGGAATCTGGAAACTTATCGCGGCTATTTGGCGCAATTAGCCGATCCGCGCAACCTCACTGAAGCGCAGGCACAAGACATCATCGCCAAATCCAAACCGATTTATCACCTGTCAGCGGGGCTTCACAGCGGTGAAACCGGCCCGCCGGAAATGCTGATGGAATTGGCTTATCGTCTGGCGGTTGAAGATTCGCCGCTCATCAATGCCATTCGTGAAAACGTGATTGTTTCGATCACTCCAGCGGTTGAACCCGATGGCCGCGACCGTTATGTGGACTGGTATTACCGTCACAAAATGGACGAAACCGGCGAACAGGATTCGATGGGCGGGCCGCCTTACTGGGGCAAATACATTTTTCACGACAACAACCGCGACATTAACTATTCGCAGGTGACAATGCGGAATCTGCTGTTGTGGTATCTGCAATGGCATCCGCCGATCATGCACGACCTGCACGAATCGGTTCCGTTCCTGTACACCTTCAGCGGACAAGCGCCGCAACAACCCACCCTGGACCCGATTCTGTATGGCGAGCTTCCCTGGTTTGCGAACTTTGAAATGGCTCAGATGATCAAGTACGGAATGCCTGGCGTCTGGACGCATGCGTTTGTTGATATGTGGTCGCCGGGTTATCTGGCATTCATGTCGTCGAACCACAACGGAATGATTCGGATGTACGAGACCTTCGGCAACGGCGGAGCCAACACAATGAAACGCCGTGTCGCTCCACCTGAAGGCGCTGGGCAAACTTCGCGCGAATGGTATCGCCCGCTGCCGCCTTACCGCGAAGTCGAATGGTCAATGCGAAACAACACCAATTACATGCAGACCGGCGTGCTTTCGGCGCTGCAATTGACTTCGCAATTTCCCAAAATCATCGTCGAAAACTTCTACAAAAAATCGCGAAACTCCATTGAAGACGGCAAAAACAATGCGCCGTTCGGATTCGTCATCCCGCCGCAAGCCGATATGACCCGCGTGGAGTTCCTGGTAAACACCTTGCGGTTGCAGGGCATTGAAGTCGGTCGCGCCACCGCCGAAGTGAAATTGAAAGAAGGCACGTTTCCCGCCGGTTCATTCATCGTCAAACGCGATCAGCCTTACGGACGGCTGGCAAAAATTCTGTTGGAGAAACAAAACTTCCCTGACCAAAATTTGCGAACTTACGACGACACTGGCTGGACGATGGGTTTGATGACGCAAACCGAAGTCAAGGAAATCGCCGACAAATCCGTGCTCGATGTGGTTGTCGAGAAAGTGGACAGGCTTTCAGTCAAAGGCGAAGTCAAAGGCAGCGCAACTGTCGCTTATGCCGTGTTGAATCACGGATCGAATAATTTGATAACGCTGCGTTTCAAACTGAAAGGCGCGAAGGTTCAGGCAAACGAAGCAACATTCAAGGCTGGCGACACGGAGGTTCCAGTCGGTTCGTTGATCGTTCCGGCGAACAACGACAGCCGCGCGGCCATTGAACAACTGGGATTGAAAGCCGTCGCGTTGGCTGCGATGCCTACAGTTGTCATGCACGAAGTGGATTTGCCGCGATTGGCCGTGTTCACCACCTGGGGCAACACGCAGGAAGTCGGTTGGGTGCGTCACGCGCTGGATCAGTTCGGCGTGCAGTACGATCTGATTTACAAGGAGCGCATCATTCAGGCCAGCAAAGGGCAGGGAAACCTGCGCGAAGCTTACGACATGATTCTGGTTCCTAATCAGGGGCGCAGCGGCAAGGGGCTGGTCTTTGACCGCGAACCAACGCGCAAACCGCTGGCTTACACCAAATCCGCCGAGTTCCCATCGCACGGCACATACGGCGAATCCGAAGACATCACGGGCGGAATGGGTTTGGCCGGAGTCGCTGAGTTTGAAAAATTCATCAACGCCGGAGGTTTGCTGGTGACGTTGGGACAAGCGAGTTTCTTCCCCGCTGAATTCGGGCTGACGCGTTCGATTGATGCCGGTCGAACTTCGCCGCAGTTTTATGCGCCGGGGCCGATTGTCGAAGCCGAAATTCTGAAAACCGATCATCCACTGTTTTACGGCTACACCGGCAAAACGATTCCGGTTCGTTACGCCAACGGGCCTTTGCTCAACGTTCCAGAACGTGACCGCAACAGACAGGTCTTGATGCGATTTCCCGGAACCGAAAAGAACGTGCTGAGCGGTTTGGCGCGCGGCATTGCGGAAACACGCAATCGCCCGGCAATTGTGGACGTTCCCGTCGGCAAAGGCCGCGTGATCCTGTTCGCCACCAATCCGTGTTATCGCTGGCAGAATCACGGCGAATTCGGGATGCTGTTCAATTCGATCCTTCACTACAAAGCAATCAACCGCTAACCGACTCTGCCTGTTTTCGCAAAGGGTCGAAAACCGTATTTATTCGATCCTTTGCGAAAAATGCCGTTGCAATGAGTTCTTGTAAAAAATCTTTTGAAAACGCCTCTACACGTTTGACCTAAAACAGTCTGCCCCTCATAATCCGCGCGCTTTCATAACCGGCATTCGCCTGGGTCAAGAATTTGGAACAATCACCTCTCAAGCTTTAATTGATTGTTCAAACATTCCGGACTCCAAGCTTCTTCAACAAAAAAATCGTCACCTTGCGACCGCTGCCTGCGCTCGCAATCATCGTTATTTGACCGAATATCAGGAGGCTTTTGATGCGTTACCTGCACAAACTACACACACTCAACACGCGCGCTTTGGTAATGATTCTGGCCATGGTCGTCACAATTGGAACAGCCAGCATTATTCCAAGCGTCGGATCGGCTGCGCGAGATTATTCCAGCCGCATTGTCAGCGCGATGCGCGGAACCACAACCACAGCGATGGCAGTGGTTCAGGATAAGAGCGTTCAGCAAGGCAAACCGGAACCGCCTGCTGAAGTTTCGGTGATTCAATACGATGGCCCGATTGCTCCGACGCCCAACAATGCCAACCAACTGGCAGCGGCTGCGCGCCTGACGGAAACAGAGCCAAATGGCACTCCAGCCACAGCTACGGCGATTGGAGTTTCAAGTGGAAAAATCGTTGCAAACCTCTATCCAAACGGCGACATAGACTATTTTTCCTTCACTGCAACCGCCGGTGACCGATTTTATGCCGCAACAATGACTTCGTTTTCCGCGGGCAGCAGCACTGACAGTCAACTCACTCTGCTGGCTTCTGACGGAACGACTGTGATCGAGTTCGACGATGACAACGGCAGCTTCGCTGCGCTTTCCTCCTCAATCGCAGGCGCCATAATTCCTTCAACAGGCGTTTATTACCTGAAGGTCAACGACTTCACCGCCGGCACTACATCTGAACGTCCATACGAACTTTGGTTTCAAATCCAGAGCGGGACTCCGACACCTGAAGTGGAAGGAAACGACACTCCGGCGACCGCGAATCCATTGCCTTCAAATGGCTGGGTTAGCGGAACGCGGAATCCGGCAGCCGCTACTGAACAAGACTGGTTCAGCTTGAGCCTCAATGCAGGTGATACGGTTTTCCTGAGCCTGGATGTGAATCCTGAGCGCGATGGAACGGTTTGGAATGGCCGACTCGGCTTTGCTCTTTTTGGCGATGCGGCTAATCAGATTCTGGTTGTGGACGATGCCGGAACCGGGGATGTTTCCCCAGTCCCCAACAACCCATCCGAAGCGTTTTTTATGACGGTCAAAACTGCCGGGACGTACTTCGCCTTTGTTGATTCCGCTTCGGCTGCTGTCGGTGGGCCGACGGCCACTTACAACCTGAGCGTCTCCGTTCTGCCTGCGAAAACGGGCGTCAATTGCACCACTTACACCAGCACTGACGTACCAAAGACTATCGGACCAGGAACGGGACTGACCAGTTCAGTCATCACAGTGCCCGGCAATCCACGGATCGAAGATATTGACGTAACCATTGTGCTCAATCATGCGTTGATGCAGGACATTGACGCTCACTTGCGCTCACCTGCTGGCAATAACAACGGATTATTTTCTGACATTGGCGCTGCCAACGTAGGCGGCCAACAACAAATGGACACCACTTTCGATGACGAAGCCGGCGTCACACCAAATTTCACAGTCTTAAAAGGTTTGCAGTACAAGCCTGAAAACAACGCTACTGCTGGCACTGCCAACACGTCCGGCGCTTATCGTCTTGCGTCATTTTACGGAGAAAACGGCGGAGGAACCTGGACACTTGACCTGCGCGACGATACGGCAAACGCGAATGGAGGCACGCTGACCGCTTGGAGCATCAGGATTTGCGAAGAGCCGCCTTTGCCAAGTTGTCCGGCGGGCACCAGGCCTGTCACTGTATTCAGCACTGATTTTGAAAGCGGAGCTGCGGGATTCACTCATTCCGGCGCTCAGGATGAATGGCAACTTGGTCTTCCGAACACGGCGGCAACGACCACAGCCAATCCTGTTGCTGCGTTCAACACCTGCAACAGCGGCGTGAACTGCTGGAAAACCGATCTGACAGGGACTTACAACGCTTCGAGCAATCAGGATTTGCTCTCGCCGAACATCAATCTGGCTGGCCTTTCCGGGCCGGTGATTGTGACCTGGGCAATGCGTCATCAGATCGAAACAGCCAACTTCGACCATATGTTTATTGACTTCCAACAGGTTGGCGGCGCGACCCCTGTGCGGCTTTATGAATGGATGGATCCAACGCCGATCAGCGCATCAGCGGGCACTGGCAATCCACAGGAAAACATCGGCGGAAGTTACGGCTGGGGAGTATTCTCACGACGTGTTGACAGCCTTGCCGGTCTGAACACCGAAATACGCTTCCACCTTGACAGCGACACCACTGTCCAGTTCGGAGGCTTGGCGGTTGACGATGTGAGCGTGACGGCTTGCGAGCCATGCCCAGCGCCTGTATGCCCTACAAACATCGTCACCAACACCGATCCGAATCAATGCTCGGCAGTAGTGAGCTACACACCGCCGACCACGCCCGGATGCGCGGTGACTTGCACCCCGGCGCCAGGCTCAACCTTCCCAAGAGGAATAACGACTGTCACCTGCTCTAATGGCAGCGCCACTACTTGCAGCTTCACAGTGACGGTCAATGACACGCAAGCGCCAACCGTGGCTTGCCCATCCAACATTTCCGGCGTGCCGGTGGGAATAGTTACTTACCCAACGCCGACCGCAAATGACAATTGCCCCGGCGCGACTGTTGTTTGTTCACCAGCTTCCGGTTCCAGCTTCCCGTTAGGTACAACAACCGTCACTTGCACGGCAACCGACGCGGCGAATCTGACCGGAACCTGCACCTTCACCATAACCACAATTAGTCCTTGCACCATCACCTGCCCTGCGAATCAGGTGGCGTGGACTGCCGGACTGCCGGTTCCGGTTAATTATCCGGCTCCGACAACTGTCGGTAATTGCGGAACAGTGACCTGCACTCCGCCTTCCGGCTCTAACTTCGCCGTTGGAACGACGACTGTGACCTGTTCGACCAATGCCGGGCCGAGTTGCAGCTTCAACGTAACCGTCAACAGGTTGACGCTTGGCGCTTCAGTATCCGACCCGCTGGCTTGTAACGGACCTGGCGACAAGATCAATGGCGCGTTCTCCGCAACCAACACTTCCGGCGTTTCGGCGACGGTGGTCTTGACCGCAACTCTGAGCAATCTCGTTTACCTGCCGGGCACGGCGTCTGCCACCACTGCGGGAACGATTTCCACCGGCGTTGGAACCATCATCTGGACCGGAACCTTGGGCGCTGGCCAGTCGGTAATTGTCAGTTACCTGGGACAAATTGCCGATAACGTCGCGCCGGGTTCGTTGGTTTGTTCGACAACAACAGCAACTGCCAACGGTTTGCCGGTGGCAGGCCAGGCGCAAGGTTGCCTGTCAGTGAATTGTCCGGCGGTTGGACCGGGCGGCATTTTCCCGGCTGCCTCAGAAGCGAGCGATCAAAAAGCCGGTTCGTTGCTGGTGTACAACATCTACACCTCCAGCACCGATCCGACACGGCAGAACACTCGCATCAATATCACCAACACTCACATGACTCGTCCCGCGTTCGTCCACCTGTTCTTCGTGGCCGAAGGCTGCGCGGTGGCTGACAGCTACATCTGTCTGACCGGCAATCAGACGGCCAGCTTCCTGGCGTCCGACCTCGATCCGGGCACGACGGGTTACCTGGTGGCGGTTGCTGTTGACGGCGTTCGCGGATGCCCAACCAGTTTCAATTACCTGATCGGCGACGAGTACGTGAAATTCAACACCGGTCACGCGGCGAATCTCGGAGCGATTGCGTTCTCGCAATTGGCTGGAGGCTTGCCTGCCTGCGATGGCAATTCCGTGTTAGCGACCTTGAACTTCGACGGCATCAGCTACAACCGTACTCCGGCTGTGCTGGCGCTGGACAACGTAGGTTCGCGCGCGGATGGCAACGACACCTTGCTGATTCTGAACCGCATCGGCGGCAACCTGGGCATCGGCGCAGCGTCGCTTGGATCGCTCTTCGGCATCTTCTACGACGATGCTGAAAATGCGCTGAGCTTCTCTGTGACGGGCGGTTGCCAGTTCCGCAGCGTGCTCAACAACAACTTCCCGCGCATCACGCCTCGTTTCGAGACGTTTGTTCCTGCCGGACGCACGGGCTGGTTGCGAATGTACAACCAGACGGGCGCCATCGGTATGACGGGCGCGGCGATCAACTTCAACGCCAACGCGGCAAGCTCCGCTGGAGCGTTCAATCAGGGGCATAACCTGCATCACCTGACGTTGAACAACCAGATGAGTTACATCATCCCGGTCTTCCCGCCAAGCTGTTAATTTCAGGTTTGGCTTGGCTCACAAAGCCGATGCAGATGCGCAATCTGCATCGGCTTTTTTCTGGCATTGGAACGTGCAGAGAGCAATCGCCTGTCATTACGCAGTCTGGTCTGTGCGCCGCGCCCCAAATTTTCATTTGAGCAGCGTCAGCTATTGACGAGTGGGAGTAGCAGGTTTACTTTACGCACGTCTTAATGAGTTTCTTCAGAATGGCTCAATGGAAAATTGCCTCACTCACGAAACAATTTTCCTGATTGCCCCTAACAATAAACAAATATTTGAGAGATGCCGATTGAACGGTCAAACATTCGGCAAGATTAGGCTGTCGGCCTATTTGAGTTTCTTCAATCAACTTTTCTGCACATAAACAGTTTTTTTGACTAAGCGCGTCTTGGCTTCGGTGGGATGGAAAATGACTTCTGCTGTGGCGAATGGTCAACCATCAATTCCGCGACTCCTGAATAGCCATTGAGTTCTACCACAAGACGAAGATTGACAACCTGGTAAACACGAGGAGGTTTATGAAACACCAAACTACACACATGAAAAACAGATATCGTGGAAAATTGCGTGTGCTGGCTTTGCTGGCATTAGCGCTGACCGTCGGTGTTGTTTTCTGGCAAGCCAACCGCACGATGAAAGCGTCCAGCCTGGCGGTGGCTTTTGAAAACAGTCGGGTTACGCTGGATTCCACAGTTGAGGCTTATAAAACCAATCGAACCAGCGAGAATTGGCAATTGGTTGAAGTCGCCAGAGCAAGCTATGAAAAAGCTTTTGCTGAAGCGGCGGCAGTCAATGCGATCGGCCCAAATCCATCCATGGCGTCAAGCGCGGCGTTGCAACAACAAACGCTGGCGACGATCAAACAGGGTCTCAATTCCAATCAAAAGAAAATCGGTTCACGACTGTATCTTTCCCTGCTCAGATCAAGCAACAATTTGCCACAGGAATTGAGTTCCTTGCGGACTTCGGTTCAGACCAACAGTGAGGGAGAAGCGATTGTTGATATTACGGTCTCCAATCGTACCGCCGGATTGAAAATTGCCGATAACATGGGTCTCAGAGTGCGCAGCGCCGTCGGCAACATGATTCGCGCTGATGTGCCGTTCAACAAACTGGAAGAACTGGCTGGCAACAGTCAGGTCATTGCAGTCATGGAAGCGCTGCAAGCGGCGACGCATCGCCTGGATGCTCCGGCATCAGGCGCGGCATCCGCCCCTGTTCCGCCAATGTCCAAAGAACAGATTGTCGCCGCCAAGCGCATGGCCATGCGGGAACGTCTGAAAACGGCGTTGGCTGGAATGGCGGTCAACGTTTCTCAAGGCGACAAAACCCATCGCGCGGAAGAAGCCAGAAGCTTCTTTGGCGTAAACGGATCGGGCGTCAAAATCGGCGTCTTGTCTGACGGCGTGGCTTCACTGGCTGCGGCTCAGGGCACCGGCGACCTTCCTGCTGTGACGGTGCTGCCTGGTCAGGCTGGTTCGGGCGATGAAGGAACCGCGATGCTGGAAATCGTTCACGATCTGGCTCCGGGCGCTCAACTGTTTTTTGCTACGGCGTTCACCAGCATCACTTCGTTTGCCCAGAACATCCGCGATCTGCGAACCGCCGGTTGCGACATCATCGTTGACGACATCATTTACTTTGCCGAATCGCCATTCCAGGACGGCCAGGCTGGCAGCGTAACCGCTCCCACCAATGGCGGCGTGGTCATCCAGGCAGTTAAAGACGTGACGGCTGCCGGAGCGTTGTACTTTTCATCGGCAGGCAATGAAGGCAATGTCACTGACGGAACCTCCGGCACGTGGGAAGGCAACTTCAACGCCAATGGCGCTGGCTCAGGCGCATTAACCGGCGCCGGAACATTGCATAATTTTGGCGATGGCGGGATTTCAAATCTGGTCACAGCTTCTGCGCCTATCACCACATTGCATTGGTCAGACCCGCTTGGCGCTTCAGGCAATGATTACGACATTTATGTGCTGAACGGCACATTGACCACTATCTTCGACGCCTCTACAAACGTTCAAGATGGCAACGACGACCCATTTGAAATTTTCGGCGGAACGTTCACCAGTGAGCGAATTGTCGTTGCGCTGTTTTCCGGCGTGCAGCGATTCATTCGCGTTGAAAATTTCCGCGGCAGAATGCAACAAAACACCACCGGAGCGACTTTTGGTCATAGCTGCGCAGCTCTGGCATTCGGCGTTGCGGCGACTCCGGCAGCAACCGCCTTTGGCGCGCCACCAAACCCGACCGGCCCGTTCCCGAATCCACACAGCGCGGCCAACCTGTCAGAACTCTTTACGGCAGATGGCCCCCGCCAGTTTTTCTACAACGAGGACAGCACGCCGATCACTCCGGGCAACGTTCTTGCCGGAGGCGGGTTGGTTCGCCAAAAACCAGACATCACAGCGGCGGACGGCGTCTCCACATCCGCTCCGGGCTTCAATCCGTTCTTTGGAACTTCGGCGGCTGCTCCGCATGCAGCAGCCATCGCAGCATTGGTCAAATCTGCCAATCCTGCGCTGACGGCGGCGCAGATTCGCACGGCTCTGATCAATTCGGCGATTGACATCGAAGCTCCAGGCGTTGACCGCAACACCGGAGCCGGAATCGTCATGGCGTACCAGGCCTTGCAAGCCATTGGCGCGCAACCACAGGCCAATCTGGTTTTAGGCGCGACAACCGTCGTCGAAACTGCTGGTGATAATGACGGTTTCCCGGAACCTTGCGAACGCCTGGATTACACCTTCCGATTGGATAACGTCGGAGGCGTAACAGCGACGGCAATTTCCGCTTCGCTGACATCATCAACCGCTGGCGTGGTCATCAGCCCGGCTTCGGTTCCGTATCCGAACATCAACGCAGGCGGCAACGCGACAAACGCCACTCCGTTCAGCGTGGTGCTGCCTTGCAACCTGGTTTGCGGCTCCACTGTCAATTTCACATTGACGGTGACATACACCGGCGGCCAAAGCCCGAAGACGTTTAACTTCAGCATCACGCTCGGCGCTCCGGGAACTCCTGTGACAATCAGTTACGCTGGACCGGTCGTTCCGATTCCGGATGGAACCGGTCTTACAGGAACAATGCCGGGCGCTCCCGCGCTGGCGACTATTAACGTCGCCGGAGTCGGAACTATTCTTGATGCTGACCTGAGAATAGACGGCACCACTTGCACAACTACTATTGGCGCGACGACGGTCGGCATTGACCACACCTTCGTCAACGATCTGGAAATCAAGCTGATTTCACCGGCCACGACGACGGTGCTGGCCATTGATAACGCTGACGGCAGTGGCAACAACTTCTGCCAGACGCGATTGGACGATGATACTGCCAACCCATCCATCCAGACTGTGGTTACGGCCAATGCTCCGTTCACCGGCACATTCAAACCTGCCAATCCGCTGTCGGCTTTTGACGGACAGAATGCAAACGGCACCTGGACACTGTCGGCACAGGATTTCTTCGGCGCTGATACAGGGAACATCCGTGCATTCTCGCTGATTCTGACTCCGGCGGTTTGCCAGACGGCTCCCTGCGCTGTGACTTGCCCATCGGATGTAGCAGCGCTGATTGGCTCTGGCAACAGCGCCACGGTCAATTATCCGCAACCGACAGTCACTGGTGGTTGTGGAGTCGTGACCTGCACGCCTCCTTCGGGATCAACATTCAACCTGGGCGTGACGACCGTCACCTGCTCCACACAAACTGCTTCAAGCTGTTCGTTCCGGGTGGTTGTGATTCGTCCCGAATACAACATTTCCGATCCGTTGGCTTGCACCGGACCGGGCAATGCCGTAACCGGAACTGCCAACATCAACAACCCGACTGGTGTAGCGCAAAACGCCACTGCCACGATTGCCTTGCCGGCAGGACTGGTTGCTTTGCCCGGAAGCTGTGTTTCCAATTTTGGAACCTGCACGGTTCTTAACGCTTCGACTGTGAGCTGGTCTGGTTCGATTCCTGCGGGACAAACGGCCACGATCACTTACCAGGCACAAGTGGCTGACACCGTCGCTGCTGGAACGCAATTGTGCAGTTCTCTGTCAGCGAGTTTTGCTGGCTCAGCACCGGCAACGATTCAGGCCTGCTTGACGGTGAATTGTCCGGCGGTTGGACCGGGCGGCATTTTCCCGGCTGCCTCAGAAGCGAGCGATCAAAAAGCCGGTTCGTTGCTGGTGTACAACATCTACACCTCCAGCACTGATCCGACACGGCAGAACACTCGCATCAATATCACCAACACTCACATGACTCGTCCCGCGTTCGTCCACCTGTTCTTCGTGGCCGAAGGCTGCGCGGTGGCTGACAGCTACATCTGTCTGACCGGCAATCAGACGGCCAGCTTCCTGGCGTCCGACCTCGATCCGGGCACGACGGGTTACCTGGTGGCGGTTGCTGTTGACGGCGTTCGCGGATGCCCAACCAGTTTCAATTACCTGATCGGCGACGAGTACGTGAAATTCAACACCGGTCACGCGGCGAATCTCGGAGCGATTGCGTTCTCGCAATTGGCTGGAGGCTTGCCTGCCTGCGATGGCAATTCCGTGTTAGCGACCTTGAACTTCGACGGCATCAGCTACAACCGTACTCCGGCTGTGCTGGCGCTGGACAACGTAGGTTCGCGCGCGGATGGCAACGACACCTTGCTGATTCTGAACCGCATCGGCGGCAACCTGGGCATCGGCGCAGCGTCGCTTGGATCGCTCTTCGGCATCTTCTACGACGATGCTGAAAATGCGCTGAGCTTCTCTGTGACGGGCGGTTGCCAGTTCCGCAGCGTGCTCAACAACAACTTCCCGCGCATCACGCCTCGTTTCGAGACGTTTGTTCCTGCCGGACGCACGGGCTGGTTGCGAATGTACAACCAGACGGGCGCCATCGGTATGACGGGCGCGGCGATCAACTTCAACGCCAACGCGGCAAGCTCCGCTGGAGCGTTCAATCAGGGGCATAACCTGCATCACCTGACGTTAAACAACCAGATGAGTTACGTCATCCCGGTCTTCCCGCCAAGCTGCTAACAACAACCGTCAATGCGCAAATGTTTGCGCATTGACTTGAAATCACAAACGCCGCAATGGATTTTCCAATCCGTTGCGGCGTTTGTCTTTTCGACTCCTGACCAATGACGTTTCGCACTCGCTAAAACCGGAACAGGTACGAAAACTTCACGAACAATTGTTTTCCGTCATTGATAAAGCGATTCGGATAACGAACGATCTGAGTTCCCTGCGGAGTCCGCAGCAAATCCAGATTTTGAATGTTGCTGTTGTAGCCGACAAACAACGCCGTCCATGGGTTGATCTGGTATGTCGCCAGAAAATCCGCATTGAAGCGTTTGGTGGTTTGCAGCGCGGTCAAATCGGAGTTGGCCAGCAAGGCTTCGTATTGGGTGATGACGCGCACTGACAACGCCTGATTGAATTGCCAGTTCCATTTCGAACGAATGATGTGATTGTTGAAAATGTTCGCGCCGTTTTGGCGATCCAGCGAGCGCGAAGACAAGTAGGTGTTGTCAATGCGCAGACGGTTCACAGGTCTGAGCGTGACTCCGAGTTCAATGCTGCTGCGATCAGTCAGAAAAGGTTCTTTTCCAGCCACCGGCACGAAATTGATGCCCGCCCAGCGCGTATATTCACCGTTCACCGTCAACCAGCGGTAATGGCTTGTGCCGAAAAATAAGCCTTTGACATTGCTGGCGAAATCGCGGTTTTCAGGCAACACGGAAAAGTCTTTCGGTCGCAACCGTTCCCTGTTAGTCAGCGCGAACGCGCCCGCGTAGGTGTTGCCGACAAAAAGCCATCGCATATTCAATCCGGCGGTCGCATCCAACCTGGTTCCCTGATGATCCCACGTATGATCGGTGAAGACACGCGGCCCCCAGGAAACCAGCTTTTTCTCCGGTCGGAATTGATAACTGATTTCCTGATTGATTGTGCGAACGTCCGTTCGCCGAACAAACCCGGTTTGCGTGTCGAAATTCGGGCTGATGTCGCGGTATTCGGCTTCGTAATTGAACTGGCGACCATCTCGATAAATATAGGCGTTATAAGCTGGCCCAACCAGTTTTTGCCCGTCCAGCGTGCGCGTAGAACTGTTGACGGCTTGAAAGCCGGACACCCAGTTCTGATTCAACTTGAACCGTCCGTCCACTCCCCCCACACGGTTGTAGCTGTCTTGAAATTGGCGATTGGTGAAAATCACGCCGATGTTCGATTGTTTGAAAATGTCTCGTCGCACGCGAGCAATCGTGAACAGGGCGCGTTTGTCTTGAAACGGATCGTTGTCGGCAACGGCTCTGCCCGGCGATTGATCGTCAATCACCAATGCGCCAATGGCGTAAGGTCCCGCTTTGCCAGTCAACCGGGCGCCAAATTGCGGATCGGCAATGCGTCGCGTGAACAACAGATTCAGCGGCGTGGCAAAAAAATCGGAGTTTTCGACGAAAAACGGTCGGCGTTCAGGAAAGAAAACCTCGAAGCGTTGGTTGACCGTCACTTGCGGCTGGTCGGATTCGACTTGCGCAAAATCCGGATTGGCCGTCACGTCCAGCACGAAGTTATCGGTCAGAACGATCTTGGCGTCCAACCCGCCGTCGAATTGCCGATCACTGACAAAACGCGGATCGCGGTTGCGCGTGTCCAGAGCGCGATAGGAACGAAACGAAGTGTACGGAATAAGAAAAATGCTGCGTCCCGGCGAAATGCTTTGCAACCCTGCGATCTCACCGGCCTGACTCAAACGACCTTCCTTGCGCGCGGAAACGTGCGGCCAGTAAGCCCATTCGTTGGCGCGCGGAATCATTCGCAACAATGTGATGTTCCAGGTTTGCCGGTCTTCGACGCGAAAGCGCAGACTTTTGAATGGAATCGCCATCCAGACGACGTAACCCTGTTCCGTCAACTGGCCGCGCGTTTGCCACAGAGTATCGAACGACCAATCGGGTTCTCCTTCTTCTTCTGTCCAGATGCCTTCAGCCTGAATGCCCAACGGATTCGACCAGAACATGAACCCGCGCCGCCGGTCGTTGAAAGTGTCCAGCGTGACTTCGACAAAATCGTCGTCAAAAGCGTTTTCGCGCTTTTCCCAACGAGCGCGAATCTTTTCAGGCTCTTTGTCGAAACAGATAAAAACAATGTAGAGATTTTTGTCGTCGTATCCCAGATAACTTTCCGTGCGCTGTGAAGCCGGTTCGCCGTCGCGTGGCTGGTTCTGTTTGAATTGGTCTACCTTGACCATCTGGCCTTCCAGTTCTTCGTTCGGCTTCATATCGGCGAAATCTTCCAAAACCGGAGCGCGCTGCATTTTGGGAATGTTCAATTGCGAACGTTCAATCGCAACAGATTGAGAAAAAACGTTGTTGGCAATGCCTATTGTGACAGAAATTGAAAAAAGCAAGATTCTGGCGGAACTCACAGATAACATTGATGAACTCTCTTTGTTCGGGTTGAATGGGATTGCAATAGTCAGCAGGTTGTAAGTCCTGTATACGGGCTTCAATGACGGCAAGTTGCCAGTTGATGCAGAGCAACGGCATCTGATTCAACTATTTCGCCAGCGAACGAAAATGGATTCAAAATGCGAAAAACTATTTCCAGCTTTTTAGATGACTGCCTTGTCAAAGGCGAGGAAACGGTCTTTGCCGAACAACATGGCTTGCGCGTGGTTCGCCATTCTTATGCAGAGTTGGCCAATCTGGCTTATCGCTTTGCGCGCGAGTTGGACGTACGTGGCATCAACAAAGGCGACCGCGTTCTGATCTGGGCGGAAAATTCCGCCAAATGGGTGGCGGCGTTTTTCGGCTGCGCGTTGCGAGGAGTCGTTGTTGTGCCGCTCGACGAACAAAGCGCACCCGATTTTGCAACGCGCGTTCAGCAACAAGTCAGCGCCAAGCTTTTACTGTGCGGTTCCGCTCAACAAAAACTATTTGCCGACCGTTTGCCAACATTGCGACTGGACGAACTCGATGCCGCCATCGCGCATCATCCCAGCGAACCGTTCACTCCGAACAACATCGCCGAAGACGATTTGATGGAAATCATCTTCACGTCCGGCACGACCGCCGAACCGAAAGGCGTCTGTCTGACGCATCGCAACCTGCTGGCAAATCTGAATCCGCTGGAAATAGAAATTCAAAAGCATCTGTGGCTGGAACGTCCTTTTCATCCATTGTGTTTTCTGTGCCTGCTGCCGCTCAGCCATGTGTTCGGGCAATTTATGGGTATGTTCGTTCCGCTGCTGCTCGGCGGCGAAGTTTTTTTCAGCCATTCGCTGAAACCAGCGGACATCATTGCCACCATCAAACGCGAACGCATTTCGGTCGCCGCCGCTGTGCCGCGTCAATTGGAAACCCTGCGCGAAAAAATCGAACGCGATTTTGCGGCAAGCGGCAAGTTGGAAAACTTTTGCCGCCGATTTGCTGAAGCCGATGGCCGACACTTTCTGCTGCGGTGGTGGCGATTCCGCGATGTGCATCGTTTGTTTGGCTGGAAATTTATGGCTTTCATTTCCGGCGGAGCCACGCTCGACGAACAAACTGAAAACTTCTGGCAACGGCTCAGTTTTGCCGTGGTGCAAGGTTACGGAATGACCGAAACGGCTTCGCTGGTCAGCGTCAATCATCCGTTCAAAGCCAGTCGCGGTTCGATTGGCAAAACGCTGCCCGGTCAGGAAGTCAAACTCGGCGAAGGCGGCGAAATTCTGGTGCGCGGTGAAAACGTCGCCGCCGGATATTGGCGCGACGGCGTGCAGAAAATGCCGGATGGCGAAGGATGGCTGAAAACCGGCGACGTGGCCGCTCTGGACGAAACAGGCAATCTGTTTTTCAAAGGTCGCCAGAAAGACGTGATCGTGACGGCTGCCGGATTGAACATTTACCCGGACGATCTGGAATTGGCGTTGACCCATCAGCCGGAAATTCGCGCCGCATGCGTCATCGGCGTCGAAGGCGCGCAAGGGCCAGAGCCAATGGCCGTGCTGATTTTGCGCGACACAAAAACCGATGCGGCTGCGGTGGTCAAACGCGCCAACTCTGAATTGAACGCTTCACAACAGATTCGCCGCTGGTTCGTCTGGCCTGAAGCCGATTTCCCACGCACGACGACGCAGAAAATTCGCAAACCATTGGTCAAAGAATTTGTGCATCGGCACGGAAACGGGAGCGGTAGCGACCTTGTTGATTCCCAAACCAGCCCACTGGCTGCGATTGTGGCCAAACTCGGCGGCGAAGATTTGAGCAAGCTCGATTCGTTGGGACGTGTGGCGTTGCTCAGCGCGATTGAAGACCGTTACCAGATAGAACTCGACGAAGCGGCGCTGACGCCTGACACCAAACTCCGCGATCTGGAACGAATGATCGCCGACGGCAACCGTCCGCGTGAAAACGCCGCCGCAAACTCTGAAAGTTCTGCTCAATATCCTTATCCTAGCTGGTCGCTGCGCTGGCCGATTACATGGCTGCGCGTTGCGGCGTATTGCCTGCTGATCGTGCCGTTTGTCTGGTTGATGTGCTGGCCGCGCGTTCGCGGACGCAAACGACTGCCCAAACAATCCACGCCGCTGCTGTTCATCGCCAATCACATTTCGATGGTTGATCCGGGAATGATCCTGTTCGCATTGCCGTGGAGATTCAAACATCGGCTGGCGATTGCGATGGCGGGCGAACGGCTGCGCGGTTTGCGACAACGCCGCGAAGGATCGAACTGGTTCAGCCGATTGTTCGATCCGATCAAATATCTGCTGGTGGTCACGATTTTCAACGTGTTCCCATTGCCACAAAAAAGCGGATTCCGGCGCAGTTTTTCTTACGCAGGCGAAGCGGCGGACCGCGGTTTCAGCGTCTTGGTTTTCCCTGAAGGCCGCACCACCAACGACGGCCAGATGAAACCGTTTATGTCCGGCATTGGCTTGTTGACGGAAAACCTGAATTTACCGGTTGTCCCCGTCAAAATCGAAGGCTTGTTTGATCTGACCAAACAGCGGCGATATTTTTCTCGACCGGGAACTGTGACCGTTACCTTTGGCGAAGCCGTTCAGTTTCCGGCAGACACCGACGCTTCAACTATCACCTCGCATCTGGAACGACTCATTCGTGAGCTTTGAAAATTACTCGGCGGCGAAATCTTCATTGAAAGGATTTCAGGCAAGTGTTAAATTTCGCCCGCTTTACAACCGTCGTGGTCACAGACCAATTCAAGTTCAATCAATCATTTCGATCATTCGTTTTTCTTGACGCTCGCGGCGAAGAGAACGCACACCTGACAAAGTTGCGCGGACTCTTCCATCATCCTTTGTCAGACCGGCGCGGCGGCGACAGCTTGCGCTACTTTTCCTGAGGGGTAATCGCGTGAAAATTTCTCTTTCCATCAACGGCACAAATTACGACGCCGATGTTGAACCGCGTCTATTACTGGTTCACCTGATCCGCGATGTGATAGGACTGACCGGCACGCACATCGGCTGCGAAACTTCCATCTGCGGCGCTTGCACTGTGATGATTGACGGCAATACCGCCAAATCCTGTTGCGTGTTGGCCGTCCAGGCAGACGGGGCCAAAATCACAACCATCGAAGGCCTGGCGCAAAACGGCCAGCTTCATCCGGTGCAGGAAGGTTTCTGGGAAAAGCACGGCTTGCAATGCGGCTACTGCACACCGGGAATGATTATGGCCATTTGTGGATTGCTCAAAGACAATCCCAACCCCACCGATGAAGAAATTCGCCACGGCATCGAAGGCAATCTCTGCCGTTGCACTGGCTACCACAACATTGTCGAATCGGTGAAGTACGCGGCGAGTTTGAGTAGTCGGGAGTCGGGAGTCGGGAGTCGGTAGTTCGAGGGTTGCCTTATGAAATCATCCAGTTTTCAGGAGATGGATGTTTGGAAACTTGCCCATGCCTGGGTGCTTCGGGTTTACAAAATGACTGAGGCTTTCCCTAAACACGAATTGTACGGGCTGACGTCACAACTGCGACGCGCTGCCGTTTCCGTACCTGCCAATTTGGCTGAAGGCTACAGAAAAAAGTCAGTTCCAGACAAAGCACGTTTCTACAACATCTCACAGGGATCGCTGGAAGAATGTCGTTACTATCTGATTCTCGCCCGTGATCTGCATTATTCAGACACAACAGAACTCGAAGCTGAGCTTGACCGCGTCGCCAAAGTTCTTGATTCCTATATCAAAGGAATGTTTACAAACCATAACGCTAACCAGTAATCACGTAGAAATCGCTGGCTAGTAGCCTTTAGTAAGGAGCAATCCCAACTACCGACTACTGACTACCGACTACCGACTACTCGAAAGGGGAGTAAATGTCTTTTTTAGCAAAGTACGTCGGCGAGAAAGTAAAGCGCACTGAAGACCCGCGTCTCATCAAAGGCATTGGCCATTATGTTGACGACATCAAGCTGGCGGATACGCTGAGCGTCGTCATTCTGCGAAGCCAGTACGCGCACGCCAAAATAAACTCTATCAACACAGACGCTGCGAAAGCGGCGTCAGGCGTCATCGCCGTATACACAGGCGCGGATGTCGCCGGCAAAGTCGGCAACGTTCCCTGTGCCGCAGCACTGCCCGGTTTGAACGTGCCAAAGTATCCGGTGCTTGCCAATGGCAAAGTAATTTTCGTTGGGCAACCGTTGGCCGCAGTCGTGGCAACGGATAAATACAAAGCGCGCGATGCCGCCGACCTGATCGAAGTGGATTACGATCCACTGGACGTTGTCACCGACGCCCAAGCCGCCGCGCAAAGCGATTCGCCGGTCATTCACGAAGAGTTCGGAACGAACATAGCCTTCACGCATCAAGCCGGAACCGGCGATGTGGACGCGGCTTTTGCCGCTGCGGACAAAATCGTAAAAGAAACGTTGAACCATCAGCGTCTGGCTCCGATTTCTATGGAACCGCGCGGCGTGCTGGCGCATTACCTGCCCGGCGAAGAGCAAATGACGTTATGGTCTTCGACGCAGATTCCTCACCTGATGCGAACTCAGGTAGCGATTATGCTGGGAATGGCAGAAAACAAACTGCGCGTCATCACTCCGGAAGTCGGCGGAGGATTCGGTTGCAAACTGAATGTCTACGCCGAAGAAGCGTTGCTCGGCTGGATTGCGATTCAACTTTGCAAACCCGTCAAGTGGATTGAATCGCGCCGCGAAAACTTTCAGGCGACGATTCACGGACGCGCGCAAATCGGCACGTGCGAAGTCGCCGTCAAAAATGACGGCACATTGCTTGGACTTCGTTACAACGTGACGGCGGATTTGGGCGCGTATTTGCAACTGCTAACTCCGGCGATTCCCACGCTGACGGGATTGATGCTGTCGGGTTGTTACAAGATTCCAGCGATTCAGATGAACTGCACTGGCGTGTTCACCAACAAGATGTCCACCGACGCTTATCGTGGAGCAGGTCGCCCTGAAGCAACCTACCTGGTCGAACGCATGATGGATTGCGTTGCGCGCGAACTGAACATGGATCCAGTCGAATTGCGTCGCAAGAACATGCCCAAACCGACTGAGTTTCCATTCGCCACGGCAACGGGATTGTTTTACGACTCCGGCGATTACGAAAAAGCGCTCGACAAGGCGTTGGCGATGGCCGATTACCAGAAGCTGCGCGCCGAACAAGCCGAAGCTCGCAAACAAGGCCGTTTGATTGGCATCGGCGTTTCGACATACGTTGAAATTTGCGCGATGGGGCCGTCAATCGCCTTGCCTGCCGGTGGTTGGGAAAGCGCTACGGTTCGCGTTGAACCGACTGGCAAAGTCACCGTGCTGACCGGCGTTTCTCCGCACGGGCAAGGCGAAGAAACAGCTTTCGCTCAAATCATAGGCGACATGCTGGGCATTGATATGAATGACGTGCTGGTTATTCACGGCGACACAGCGATTGTGCAATACGGCATCGGTACGTTCGGTTCGCGTGGTTTGGCCGTTGGCGGAGCCGCGTTGGTCAAAGCCGCCGAAAAAGTCGTCGCCAAAGCCAAAACGCTGGCCGCGCATCTGCTGCAAACCGACGAAGCCAGTCTGACGTTTGAAAACGGCAAATTCGTCGGCGCGCCGAACGACAAATCGGTTTCCATTCAGGAAGTCGCATTGGCAGCCTACATCCCTCACAACGTGCCCGAAGATTTTGAGCCGGGATTGACCGCAACGCACTTTTTTGAACCGAAGAATTTCACCTTCCCATCGGGCACACACATCTGCGTTTCCGAAGTTGACCGCGACACAGGCGACGTGAAAATCCTGCGTTACATAGCCGTTGACGATTGCGGCAATCAGATCAATCCGCTGATAGTGCAGGGCCAGGTTCACGGCGGCATCGCGCAAGGCATGGCTCAGGCATTGTTTGAAGAAGTCGTTTACGATGAAAACGGTCAATTGCTGACCGGCGAATTGATGGATTACGCCGTGCCCAAAGCGCATCAACTGCCCTACTTCGAACTTGATCACACCGTCACTCCAACCGATGTCAATCCGCTCGGAGCCAAAGGCGTCGGCGAAGCTGGAACGATTGGTTCGACTCCGGCCACTGCGAATTCGGTGATTGACGCGCTCGCTCCTTTTAACGTCTCGCACATTGATCTGCCGCTGCGCCCTGAAAAGCTTTGGAAATTGATGAATAACTGAGGATTTAGGAATTAGGATTTTGATTTAGGGGTTTAGCGATCTTTGCAACACTGGGGGTGACAAATGGAAAGCTATCGCGAATTGATTGTTTGGCAAAAAGCGATGAGCCTTGTCGTGAAGATTTATCAAACGACAAAGACATTTCCTAAGAGCGAGACTTATGCTCTTGCCAATCAAATGCAACGCGCTGCGGTTTCCATTCCGTCAAACATCGCCGAAGGTCAGGCACTCAAACAGACCAAAGCTTATTTAAGACACTTAGCGATTGCCTCCGGATCGTTGGCGGAGCTTGAGACCCAGATAGAAATAGCGAACAGTCTTGGCTATCTGCAACCAGAAGATAAACACTTGCTGTTGCTGGCCAACGAAATTGGAAGAATGCTGTCAAAATTACGCCAAAGTTTAGAATTAAAGCTCGAAGACTAAATCCTAAATCCCAACTCCTAAATCCTTTTGGAGGAAAGATGATCCCAAACAATTTTGATTACTTTGCACCAAATACAATTGAAGAAGCGCTTCAGTTGCTGGCGCAGCATGGAGACGACGCCAAGATTCTGTCTGGCGGTCACAGTTTGATTCCTGTGTTGAAACTGCGGCTGGCTTCGCCGGGCGTTGTGATTGACATCGGACGCATCACCAAACTGAAATCCATCAAGGTAGACGGCGCGACGATCAGCATTGGAGCCAACGTGACTCATGCGGAAATTGCCGCCAGTGCAGAGTTGAAAACGCATTGCCCGTTGCTGGTTGAAACCGCCGCGCAGATTGGCGATCAGCAGGTTCGCAATCGAGGAACCATCGGCGGCAGTTTGACGCATGCCGACCCGGCGGCGGATTGGCCAGCGGCGATTCTGGCTCTGGATGCTGAAGTTGTCGCACGTTCGAGCAAAGGCACGCGAACGATCAAAGCCGCTGATTTCTTTCTGGACTTGATGACCAGCGCGGTGGAATCGGACGAAATCGTCACCGAAATTCGCATTGCCAAACCTGCTCAACCGGCAGCGTCTGTTTATTTGAAAGCGCCGCAATCGGCGTCAGGCTTTGCCGTCGTAGGCGTCGCCGCGCAATTGAAAGTCGCCAATGGCAAATGCGAATCCGCCAGCATTGGCGTGACCGGGCTGGCTCCGAAGGCGTTTCGCGCCAGTTCGGTCGAAGCCGCGTTGGTCGGCCAGACTCTGGACGAAGCGGCAATCAGCGCCGCTGCCGCACAAGCCGACGCCGAAGCCGACGACGCGATGGAAGACATTCACGCTTCGGGCGATTATCGCCGCCATCTGGCGCGCGTGTACGCCAAACGCGCCGTGCTCGCCGCTGCGGCAAGAGCCTAAAAAACTACTACTGACCACTGACTACTCAAGAATGCTTGCTGACATCGTCAAAATTCATTGCCTGAAACATCACGCGAATTTCCCAATGCCGCGCACCAGCCGGGTTGTGGTTTGCCGCGAAAGCGCGGACACACACACTCTGAGCAACAACTTCCCCGCCGAAGGTTCCTGGGTGTATTGCTGCAATTGCCAGACGTTCATTGCCTGGGATGCCAATCGCAACGGGGTTTCGCTGAAAGAATGCGTTTTCTGCTTCAGTTCGCTGAACCCGCGCGCCTACACATGCGACAACTGCGCCGTGACGATGGTGGATTACGACGATCCTACGTTGCGCAAACATCACGTTGTGCTGGATTGGGGCGCGCCGCAACCCGCTTGTGCCGGATGCCATCAGTTTCCGCATTCGACTCCGCAAAAGCATTTCTGCTCAGTCATGCAATGCGAAGTGGCTACCGCCAGAAAAAACTGCGCGTTTTGCGAAATGAACTTACAGGACGCTTCTCTGCCAATTACGCCCAGTGCAGACGGGCACATTCAAAAAGCTCTGGCCGAAGCCGAAGCGCGCGCGCGGGAAGCCGACGAACGCCGTCATCTGGCCGAAGAAACCGCGCGCAAGGAAATCGAGCTTCGTCGTCAGGCGGAATTCAAAGCGCAGGAAATCGAAAAACGCGCGACCCAGGAATTGAACCGGGTTCAAAGCTCCAGCCAGGAATCGGAACTCGCTCGCCGCGAAGCCGAAGCTGCAAGGCAACAAGCCGACGCCGAAGCCAAAGCGCGCGCTCAGGCGGAACGGTTGGCTCAAATCGCGGAACTGGAACGACAGGAAGCCGAACGCCGCAAAGTCGAAGCCGAAGCGAAAGCACGTGAAGTAGAGGCTCTGACACGCGAAGTCGAAGAGCAACGGCGAAGAGCCGAAGAAGCCGCTCGCCGAGAAGCGGAAATGCGCGCCCAGGCCGAACAACAAGCGCGCGAAGTCGCGCAAACTTACACCAGCAAACTGGCGGAAACTCAGGCGCAAGTGGAACAAGTCGCCAAAGTCGTGAAAAAAGATCGCACAGCGATTGCGATGACGGCGGCAATTGCCGCTCTGCTGCTGGTTGCATTCTTTTATCTGATCGTGACTTTACTGAAGCAATTTGGCTAGCCGTAATTCCCTGATTTCGGCGAAGAAGTTTTTCAGGCGCTTTATGAAAACTATTTTGGCAACTCGAATCTGGATGGCAATCATTGCCGTTTGCTGGATCACAGCGACGGCGCTGGGACAAATCACGTATGTCAAAACGTCCCAAGCGCCTGCATCGCCGGCCAATCGGCAAACCCAACAAGGCGGGCTTTCGCCGGAAAAGAAAAAATCCCTTTCCAAATACGGCCCGGAAGACGCTTTCCCCGGAGCCAGCGAACAGGAAAACCAACAGCGACAAACCACCCGAACCAGTCCGCGCCGAACTACGGCAACGGCTTCCCCAACATCAACTCCTGCATCAGCGGCGACGGCGACGCCGACTCCTATACCAATCGTTCTAACTCCATCGCCGAGCGCTTCAATCCCCACATCGGCAACAACAAACAATGCTGCTGCTTCGACGACTTCATCGGCGCCGAATTCTACTGGCTCCAACCTGGTTCCCATTACATTGGCAACGGCTGCATTGCTGGTGTTTGGCGCGCTGGTTTACGTCGTAGGTTCGCTCAGGAAAAAGCTGAAAGAAACTCGTTAATTCAATCGGCGTAACCGGGCAGCTTGCGCCGTCCTCATTCACTCAAAAGTAAGTAGGTGACGTTATGGTTCTCCCCCGAGTAACTCGTCAATCGTCGCTGTGGTTTGCGATGTTTCTGATGCTAGGCGCGGTGCTGGCTCCGGCAATACGGGCGCAGACCAGACCCGCTGCGGCTCCGCAAGCCGAAGAATTGCACGGCGGGATCGAAATCGGTTCGAAAGGCGTCAAGGCGATTGCGTTGCGCATCACCGGCGAAGGCGACGATTACACCGTCAAGGTGCTGTACGCCGAAATCGTCAACCCTACGCCCGTGCAAACCCGCAACGGCAAATTCACTCCCGAAGCCATTCACGACACAGCCAGCGCCGTACAACGATTTCGCCAGCGCATGTTGCAGGATCACAAAGTCCCTGCCGCCAACATTCACATCGTAGTCAGCAGCGGATTGATCGGCGACAACCCCCAGGATTTGTCCGCTGAGGTCAACAAAAGAACCGGCCAGACGCCGGAGTTTCTGGACGTGGACACCGAAGTCCAACTGACCATCGCTGGGGCCATTCCCAAACGCTACAAATCCGGCCAAAGCTGGTATGACAATCGCGGAGTTTCCGTGCTGATAGACATCGGCAGCGGCAACACCAAAGGCGGGTATCAACAGTTGCGGCAAGTCGCTGTCGGCAGCGCAGGATATGATTTTGTGACCTGGGGCATTCCCAAAGGAACAGTCACCTTCACCAACGAAATCAATCAGGTCGCCGGAGAAACCGCCGATTACGCCACCTTCACGCGACGTGCGCAGGCGTTGAGCAATGATTCGCTACGTTCGCCGTTGCGCAGCGAAATCGCACGAAAGCCGGGTTTGCTCAATCGTCGCAAGGTGTATCTGAGCGGCGGAATCGTCTGGGCAATGGCGACGTTGCTGCGACCGGAAGATCGCCGTTCATACACGCCGCTGACAATGGATGACATCAACAATTTTTACCTGCGCGCCGTCGCCAATCCCGAAACGCTGATGGAGCCGGATTTGTCGCGCATTGCCAACGTCGCGCTGCGCCAGGAAGCCGAACGCGAAGTCGAATCGGTTCGCAATACATTCACGCCGAAAAATCTGGTCGCCGGGGCCGAAATTCTGCGCGCCGTGGCCACGGAAATGAATCTGGGCAACAAACGGTTGCAATTCGTGCGCTTCGGCCATCTGGCCTGGATTCTGAGCTATGTCAGACTGCAAGCCGAACGCTGATTCATCACAATCATTCAAAGGAAAACATAACCGTGCAAACAACTGCCTACATCACCATTTATCTTCAGGCTCTGGGCGGCAAATTCTTAGGCCCAAATGCTTACCACACCAACGACATCAAACTCTCGATCATACTCGGTGGCAAACCGATTCCGATTTCTTACCAGCTAACCGAAAACGTCAATGATGGCGGAATCGGCCCCGACTTCCTTCGCAGCCTTCCGTCAACGTATGGGCTTTCTTCTTTTTTGCCAATCCTGACACCGCTTCCTGCTAATGAAAGCAACCCGGCAGTGAATTACCTGACACCCAACAAACTGACGATTTGCGGAACGGACCTCGTTATGCTCTCCCAACCATCGGAGTTGGGAACCGTGAGCGTCAGAATCCCCAGACCGAACGCCGACGACCTTGTGTTGACGCAAAGCCTTGCGCTGAATCAGATGCAAACTAATTACAAAGTGATTGTGATCGTGCCGGGGCTTCTGCTGGAACAACCGACCGCCGCTGAACTCCCCAATATCCCCAATACCATTTTTGTCTACGTGAAGATGATGTGCGGATGCCCCATCACGACAGGAATTCCCAAGTCATATTGGGCGGAAAATGACTTTCTAGTTTCGGCAGAAGTCTTTGATAAAAACGGAGGCAGCGAACGAAAGAACCTGACGTTTACGTCCGACGCAACGCCGTCTCTTTTTTCTGCGCCCGTCAATGACCTAACCAACGTCAAACGGGTCAATTTCACCGCCCTACAAAAAAGCACTGGCAACATTGGGTATCTTTCAGTGGATTATTCCAAGTAAAGAATTCGCGGAAAATCGGTTCTTTAGGAACTTGCGTGGTTCCATCTATATCTTGTGGTCTTTGAGACTCAAGTAAACTGTGGCAGGCTTTCATCTCGATCAATATTGAGGAGACAAGCAATGCCAGCAAATATCGAATTCC
>Ga0268299_1001527_pt1 | contig 39498 bp, 34 predicted proteins | sample NOBtaG_FD_193484 | JGI IMG/M metagenome (GOLD analysis project Ga0268299, IMG submission 193484) | Activated sludge microbial communities from bioreactor in Nijmegen, Gelderland, Netherland - NOB reactor | ecosystem: Engineered > Bioreactor > Aerobic > Activated sludge | place: Netherlands... | reverse complement strand
CGCCCAGACGATCGCCCGCGTCCACCGGCCGTCCGGCGGCTTGCGCAACACGGAGCGCACCTCGCCGCCGCGGTCGCCCTCGACGAGCGGCCGGCCGTCGCGCAGGCGCGTCAGTTTCTCCTCGTCGGTCAGCAGCGCCCGGCCGGCCGGGGTCAGGACGACGCCCGGGCCGTACTCCGGATGGCCCGGCCCGGTCGCGACGAGGCCCTCGAGGTGGAGCAGCTCCAGGATGAGGTAGACCTGGTTGAGGTCGGCCTGCCGTTCGGCGGCGAACCGCTTCGGATACCACGGCTGCGGCTCGGCCTCGGCGAGCATGCGGAGGACGGCTTCCAGGGGGTTCATGCGACGCGACTCGGCCAGGGGGCGGGTGCGGAGACACAACGGTTTGTTTTAGGGAATCCGGGCGGCGTCGCCAAGTGAGCTTGTTCTCGCCCGAAAAAAGAGTGTAGAATTGGTGTGGTAGGATGCTTTGTTCGCCCGGTTTCGCCCACCCGCGAAGGCCCGGCTGACACGAACACCCGGATCGACCCACCAGGACGGTTCCTCTCGGTTTGGAAGCTGGTCGCGGCTCTCTCCCTTTATCGTCGGCCCTGCGACCGACGAGCGCGTTACCTTCGTCCGCGGATCGCTCCCGTCCGCGGGGCCCGGGCCGTCACGGCCCACTGTGAACCTCCCCGTCGGAGGCCCGTCCCATGTCGCGCTCCATCCGCCCTCGCCACCTCGGGTACGTCGCCCTCACCGTCGCCGCCGCCGTCGCGGCGTATGGCCAGCTCCGCCCCGCGCCGACCGAGGCCGGCGAGCCGGTCGCCGTGCGCAAACTCGGCCCGAAGCCGGAGACGATCTGGCAGGTCGACGACGTCCGCGCCGGCATGAAGGGCGTCGGCAAGACGGTCATGAAGGGGACCAAGGTCGAGGAGTTCCACGCCGAGGTGCTCGGCGTGTTGAAGAACTCCAGCCCGGGGCGCGACCTCGTCCTGTGCCGGCTCTCCGGCCTCGACCTGGAGCGGATCGGCGTCATCCAGGGCATGTCCGGCAGCCCGATCTACATCGACAACAAGCTCCTCGGCGCGGTCGCCTACGCCTGGGCGCACGGCAAGGACCCGATCGCCGGCGTGACGCCGTTCGTCCAGATGCACCAGTTCGTCGAGGCGTTCGAGCGCCGCGACACCGCCGGGGGTGACCCGCCGCGCCGCATCGGCCTCGCCGAGCCGCTCCGGCTCGACGGCCGGGAGTTCGACGCCGTCACGGTCGCACAGGGATTCGACGACCCGACGGCGCGCGACGAGGACAACTTCATCCTCCGCCCGCTGCGGACGCCGCTGTCGGCGACTGGCTTCTCGGCCAACGCGCTGCGGCTGTTCCAGGACCGGGTCGGCAAGCGGCTCGGCCTGGTGCCGATGCAGGGCGGCGGCGTCGGCGGCAAGGCCGGCTCCGACGCGAAGGACGTCCCGCTCGAGGCCGGCGGGCCGCTCGCCCTGTCGCTCGTCACCGGCGACTTCGACCTGTCCGGCATCGGCACCGTGACGCACATCGAGGGCCAGCGCGTCTACGGCTGGGGCCACCCGTTCATGAGCCTCGGGGCGTGCGAGTTCCCGCTGATGACCGGCTACATCCACACCGTCTACCCGCGGCAGACGGTCAGCTTCAAGATGGGCTCGCCCCTGAAGCAGGTCGGCGTCATCAACGCCGACGTCAGCACCGGCATCGCCGGCTGGCTCGGCAAGGAAGTCGACATGATGCCGATGCAAATCAACGTCGCCTTAGGCAAGAACCCGACGCGGACGTTCAACGTCCAGGTCGTGCGGCAGCGGCAGCTCATGCCGAACCTCGTGTTTACTTCGCTGGCGAACAGCATCGACATGGAGGGCGACCTGCCCGACGAGATCACCGCCCAGCTGTCCGTGCGGATCGAGGTCGCCGACCGCGAGCCGATCGTGATCAAGGACGTCTATTCCGGCATCTCCGGCGGCCGGATGCCACAGGCGCTGTTCGGCCCGGTCGGCACCATCACACAGATGCTGATTTCCAACACGTTCGTCAACCTGAAACCAACGCGGATCGAGGCGGACGTCCAGATCCTGCCCGGCCGGACCAGCGCCGACATCGAGGCGGTCGAGGCCGACGGCGAGGTGTACGCCCCGGGCGACACGGTCAAGGTCCACACCTACCTCAAGCCGTACAAGGAGCCGCGGGTGAAGGTGACGAGCAGCCTCAAGCTGCCGGCCGACCTCGCCGAGGGGACGTACACGATCACCGTCTGGGACGACAGCTCCAACACGCGGCAGATGCTGCGCGACAAGCCGACGCTCATCTCGCCGCAGACGGTCGATCAGCTGTACGAGTCGATCCAGTTCCAATCGCAGGTGAAGCGGACGAACCTGGTCCTGCGGCTGCCGCTCGGCGCGACCGGGGTTTCGGTCGCCGGCAAGCCGATGCCGGAGCTGCCGGGCAGCATGGTACAGATCCTGGGAAGTGGCCGGCGCAGCGGCAGCCAGACGATCGCCGACGCGGTCTTCAGCCGGACGGCGACGGACTGGGTCATCACCGGCAGCGAGACGGTGCGGATCACCGTCGGCAAGACCCGCGGCGTGTCGCGGAACTAGCTCCGGAGCCCCTCGCCCCCCGGCTTTGCGGGGGGAGAGGGGTTGGGGTGAGGGGGGCTCGGGCGACGACGTGGTGGCAGTGTCTACCCACCACGACCGGCCTTGCCCCCCCTCACCCCCGGCCCCTCTCCCCCCGCAAAGCCGGGGGGAGAGGGGAGGAAGACGGCCCACGAACCCAACGTAGGAGTACGCCTAATGTCGCTGCGAACCTGGCTCCGCGCCGTCGGCGTCGTGCTGGCCCTGGCCCTGGTCGCCCCGGTCGTCGAGGCCGGCAAGGTCAAGGTCTGGACGCACCAGGGCCCGGCCGGCTTCGAGAAGGCCCAGCTGACCGGCACCCTCGTCACGAGCGAGGGCATGGTCAAGCTGTCGCGGCAGCTGAAGCCGTTCGCCGACCTCGACGCGACCCACGTCTGGGATCTCGCCGAGGACAAGGCCGGCAACGTCTACGCCGCGACCGGCGACGAGGGCAAGGTCTACAAGGTCGCCGCCGACGGCAAGGCCACCGTCCACTACACGGCCGACGACGCCCAGGTGCTCTGCCTCGCCGTCGCGCCGGACGGCTCGCTCCTGGCCGGCACCGGCCCAGGCGGCCAGGTCGTGCGCATCGCCGCCGACGGCAAGGCGAAGACGCTCCTGACCGTGCCGGAGAGCTACGTCTGGTCGCTCGCCGTCGATGGCAAGACCGGCGACGTCTACGCCGCGACCGGGCCGCGCGGCCGGGTCTACAAGGTCGCCCCGGACGGCACGAGCAGCGTCTTCTACCAGACGAAGCAGGACCACGTCCTCTGCCTCGCCCTGGCCGGCGACGGCAGCCTCTACGCCGGCACGGACAAGAACGGCCTCGTCTATCGCATCGATCCGAAGGGGAAGGGCTTCGTCGTCTTCCAGGCACCGCAGAGCGAGGTGCGCCGCCTCGTCGTCGAGGGCGACGCCGTCTTCGCCTGCACGAGCGCCCCGACGAAGAAGCGCTCCGGCTCGGCGGCCCTGACCGGCTCGACCGGCGGCCTGGCCCAGGCGGAGCCGTTCACGCCGGCGGCGGTCGCTGCCAGCACCAAGGCCGACGAGAAGGAGAAGGCCGTCGAAAGCAAGAGTTCCAGCACCGACAGCAAGGAGACGAAGAAGGGCGAATCGGCCGCGGCTCCGTCGCTGCCCGGCTCGGGCGAGAACTCGATCTACCGACTGACGCGGGACGGCGGCGTCCGCGAGGTGTTCCGCGAGAAGGCGATGCTGTTGAGCCTGGCCCGGCAGGGCGGCCGGTTCCTGGTCGGCTCCGGCATGGACGGCCAGCTGTTCGACTTCGACCCGGCCAGCCGCGAACGCGGCGAACTCGGCCGGCTCGACCACGGCCAGGTGCTCGCGCTCTTGCCGCGCAAGGACGGCTCGCTCGTCGTCGGCACCGGCGACCCGGGCAAGCTCTACGTCCTGCGCGACGCCGTCGCCGCGGAGGGGAGCGTCCTGTCCGACGTCCTCGACGCGAAGCTGCTCAGCCAGTGGGGCACGATGCGCTGGCGGGCCGAGACGCCGAAGGGTAGCGCCGTCAAAGTCGAGGTCCGCACCGGCAACCTGGCCGATCCGGACGAGACGTGGAGCGACTGGTCCGAGGTCGTCGGCGACGGCGAGGGCGCGGTCAAGGCCCCGCCGGCGCGGTTCCTCCAGTACCGCGTCACGCTCACCCCGGCCGCCGACGGCAAGACAAGCCCGTCGGTCGGCTCGGTCAACGTTCGCTACAAGACCATGAACGCCGCCCCGGAACTGACGAAGCTGGAGACGCCGGACCTGAACGCCGTCAACGTCGAGAACCCGAAGAAGGTCAAGTTGAAGTGGACGGCGACCGACCCGAACGAGGACGAGCTGACGTACTCGCTCTACGTCCGCAAGCAGAGTTGGTCGGCGTGGCAGCTGCTGGAGGCCGACCTGGAGAAGGCCGAGTTCGAGTGGGACACGACGACGACGCCGGCGGGCGTGTACCAGGTCAAAGTCGTCGCGAGCGACCGCAAGGAGAACGACGAGGACGACGCCCGGACGGCCGAGAAGGTGAGCGTGCCGTTCGTGGTGTGCAACGTGCCGCCGACGGTGACGCTCAAGGTCGCCGGCCTGGACGGCGACCGGACGACGCTCGAGGCGACGGCGACGTCGCCGCTGGTGCGGATCGTCGAGGCGTCGTTCGCGCTGAACGGCAAGAAGTGGACGCCGATCTTCCCGACGGACGGTCTGTTCGACGGGACGAAGGAGGCGTTCAAGTTCAAGACGGAGGGCCTGAAGCCGGGGACGTACGTCGTCGTGGTGAAGACGAAGGACGCCTCCGGCAACGTCGGCACCGCCGACGCGGTGTTCACGATCGACGCGGAGCGCTGAGCGCGTCACCCGGCGAGCCAAACGTTGCCGACGAGGTTCGCGCCGACCCAGACGGCGAGCCCGACGGAACCCGCCATGACGAGGTAGCGGCGCAGCCCGGCGTCGTTCAGGGGCTGGCCGGCCGCCGTCACGCCGAAGCCGCTGCGGAACTCCAGCCAGCGCACGGCGAGCAGCGCGGCGAGGACGGCGAGGTACGCGACATCCAACCCGGTCAGCCAGCCGCCGCCCTTCGACGCGACGTGGTAGGCCAGGACGGCGAGGGCCGGCGGGCCGATCATGATCCAGAAGACGCGCGCGCAGCCGACGCCGACCGGGGTGACGGGAGTATCGTCCGAAGCGCCCATGGGGAACCTCCGCTCGCACGGGCGCGGAAGCCGCGCACCCGCGCCGGGTGAGAAGGAATGGGAAGAGATGACGGAGGTGGGGCGCGGCGTCAGACGCCCGCGCCGTTCGAGACAAACAGCACGAGGTAGACGGCGTGCTCGGAGGTGGGGTTGACGGTCACGTTCGGCCGCATACCCGCATTCTACGCCGGGTCGGCGGGGCGGGAACTCGTTTCGCCCTCCTTTTTCGAGAGCCGATTCGAGGTTCGTGTGGCGAGCGGCGCGGCGTCGGCCCGCTCACCAGCCCGGGGCGCGAGCGACGGAACCAAGAACCGGCGGGCTGACGCCGCGCCGCTCGCCAGGGCCGAGCAAGCAACCTCGACCGCGCTCAAGCCGCCGCAGCTCCCCGGCTACAATGCCCGGGGAGGAATCGCCATGTCCCGGGTCGCACACGAACCGCTATTCCACCTCGCCGACGTCGTCCGCCTCCGTGGCGACGCGCGGGAGCGCACCGTGCTGGAGGACGCCTCCGACGCGGTGCGCTGCGTCTACCTCGCCGAGAACGGCCGGCTCGACGAAGGCACCTTCCCCGCCGCCGGCGTCGAACTCGTCCACCGCCAGCCGCCGCCGGCGACGGCGTTCCGGCCGGGCGATGTCGCCCAGCTGCCGAACGACGGCCGGGTCGTCTTCCTGACCGTCGAGCGGGCGGAGCCGGGCGGGGTGTTCTGTTACTGGTGGGGCGAGGCCGGCCTGTTGTCGGCGGCGTTGCCGCCGGGCGTCCTGTGGCTGCACCGGCCGACGCACGACGCGACGGCCCGGGTCGAGACGGGCGAGCAGGTCTGGCTCCGCGGCGGCGGGCCGTGGCTAACCGTCACCGAGGGCGGGACGGGCGTCGTCCGGTGCGTCCACGCCGGCGGGGCGGCGGCGCTCGACGCCCGGGCGCTGCGGGTCGACGGGGCCGAGACGCGCACCGCCCAGGAGCTGCTCGCGTTCGGTCGCGGCCAGGGCGTCGATCTCGGCGCGGCGTGGCGGGACCAGGGCTTCTGGACGGAGCGGCGGTTCATCTGCTTCCTGCGGCAGACGTGGGGCGGCGTGGTGACCTATTCGCTCCAGGGGTTCGTGACGACCTTGCCGGCGGACTACGCGAACTCGGCGTCGGCGTTCCGCGGCACCTACAGCGAGGGCGGCTACTGCGCCGACGTGCCGCAGGCGTTCGCCGTCCTGCGGGCGTGGCTCGTCGAGCAGCGCGACGCGGACGACCTGCCGCCGCGCACGCGGCTGCGGCACGGGATCGGATGACTCAATCACCGTCGACTTCTTGGCCAACCGCACTCGCATCGAAAACCGTGACCGGATGCTGGCACAGGGCGAATGCGGCTCTCCGAACAGGAGCGAAAAGCCGATCGATTTGTCGAACTAAACTTGCGAACATCAACTACCATATGTACACTATCCGAAATAGCTCTAACCTTCTCGAAAGGAATGCCATGGCGACATTGACGGAGGCGCGACTGAAGAGAATCCAACCCCTCCTGGACCTCTACCGAGCCGAGTTGTCCCGGACTCAGAACCTGAACACGGGTCAGTTCGAGACGGATTTGAAAGACGCCTTGAAGCTTGGTTACCAGGAGTTGAAGGGGATTATTCTCGACCTCGCCAAGCGGGGGAACTATGTCCTCTTGGCAGCTCGCTACATGGAGGGGGGTTGCCCCGGCGTGGTTTCGGAGTTCAAGGCAACGCTGGCGAGGCTGTACGGAATCGATCACTATGATTCGGATGATCGGGAAGTGAAGCAGCGGGAGTTCTGGGCGAGGGCGTTTGCTTGAGTCGATAAGTTTCAGATCAGCAGAAGCAAAGAAGCGGCCATGTACCGTGACGGTCTCGGGCATCGCCAGTCCTACTCTCCGCCCGCATTCTACCGCAACACCGCCCGGATCGGCGTCCCCTCGCACAGCGTCGCCGGCCGGCCCTGCCGGTCGTACACGGTCATCTCCGGGTCGATGCCCAGGCAGTGGTACACCGTCGCCGCCAGGTCGGCCGGCGGCGTCGGCTGCGTCGCCGGGTACGCTGCGTAGCGGTCGCTCGAGCCATGCACCACGCCGCCGCGCACGCCGCCGCCGGCCAGCACCGCGCTGAAGACCGACGGCCAGTGGTCCCGGCCGTCCTTGCCCGCGCCCGCCCCGCCGACCACCGCCTGGCCGACGCGCGGCGTCCGGCCCATCTCGCCGGTCCACACCACCAGCGTCTCGTCCAGCAGGCCGCGCGCGTCGAGGTCATCCAAGAGCGCCGAGAACGCCTGGTCCGTCACCGGGCAGAGCCGCGTCTTCAGGTCGATGAAATTGCGACTGTGCGTGTCCCAGTAGACACTGACGTTGGTGATGCCGTCGTTCGGCCAGAACACCGTCACCAGCGGCACGCCGCGCTCGACGAGCCGCCGCGCCTGCAGGACGCTCTGGCCGTGGATGTTCATGCCGTAGCGCTCGCGGACCGCCGCCGGCTCCCGCGACAGGTCGAACGCCTCGGCCGCGTCGCGCGTCGCCAGCAGGTCGAACGCCCGCGTGTAGTGGCCGTCCGACGCCTGCACGCCGGGGTGGGCCTCCAGCGCCCGCCGCTGGGCGTCGAGCCGGTCGAGCAGCGTCCGACGCTGCTCGGTCCGCACCAGCGGCACGTCGGCCGACAGGGCGAAGTCGCCGACCGTGTAGCCCGGCAGGCTCGCGTCGGCGTCGATGCGCATCGGGTCGTGCAGCGGCCCGAGCCAGCCGGCCCCCTGGCCGTGCGACTCCTCGACGAAGCGCGGCGCGCCGTTCGGCACCTTCGGCATCATCGACACGAACGCCGGCAGCGGCCCCTTGCCGTGGCCGAACCGCGACAGGACCGCGCCGTAGCTCGGCCAGTCTTCCGAACGCTGCGCCCCGGGTCGCGGCAGCTTCCGGCCGGTCAGCTGGTAGTGCGTCGCCGTCGTGTGGTTGACGTCGTCGTGCGTCAGCGACCGGATCAGGGCGAGGCGGTCCATCCGGCTCGCCAAGAGCGGCAGGTGCTCGCCGATCTGGACGCCGGGCACCTTCGTCGCGATCGGCTTGAACTCGCCGCGGTAGTCGGCCGGGGCGTCGGGTTTGAGGTCCCACGTATCCTGCTGGGCCGGGCCGCCCCACATGAACAGGACGATGCACGCCTTCGCCGGGCCGCGCCGGGGCGACGCCGCCCGGGCGGCGAGGAGGCCCGGCAGGCCGAGGCCGAACAGCGACGCCGCCCCGGCCTGGAGGACGGCCCGGCGGTCGAGCGGCTCGCGGCGGCGGTGCGTCGGGCAGGCGGTCGGCATGACGAATCCCTCAAGGGCGGTGTCACAGTCTACCACGGTCGGCCGAAAGGGGGAAGGAGGCGCATTTTCCCTCGCCGAGGGGCCTCCGTCCGTGTAAGCTGCGCCCGTTCGGCTCGCGGATCGTCCGGGAACCAGTCGATGCGTGCGGTGATTCAACGGGTGGCGCGGGCGTCGGTCACCGTCGCCGGCGAGGTCGTCGGCGAGGTCGGCCGCGGCCTGCTCGTCCTGCTCGCCGTCGCCCCGACTGACACGCCGGCCGAGGCCGACTGGCTGGCGGAGAAGGTCGTCCACCTGCGGCTCTTCCCCGACGGGGACGGCAAGATGAATTTGGCGGTCCAGGACGTCGGCGGCGGCGTCCTGGTGGTGAGTCAGTTCACGCTCTACGGCGACAGCCGCAAGGGCCGCCGGCCGAGCTTCATCGGGGCGGCCGGCCCGGACGTGGCGATCCCGCTCTACGAGCGCTTCGCGACGGCGGTCCGGTCGTTCGGCGTCCCGACGGCGACCGGCCGGTTCGGCGCGGACATGCAGGTCGAACTGGTCAACGACGGCCCGGTGACGTTGATCGTGGACACGGTTTGACAGGGAATCTCTCTCCCCTCGCCCCCGGTCGTGCGGGCGACGGGCTTCGGACGGGCGGTACATCCCCACGCGAGAAGGAAACGAAATGGCCGGCAACAACCAGCTACTGGCGACCAAGCCGCTCGACGTGCTCATGGCGGAGATGGAGGGCGGCGAGCGGCTCCATCGCGCCCTCGGCCCCTGGTCGCTGACCGCCCTCGGCATCGGGGCGATCATCGGCACCGGCATCTTCGTCCTGGTCGGCGAGGCGGCCCACGACAAGGCCGGGCCGGCGCTCGTCCTGTCGTTCGTCGTCGCCGGCCTGGCGTGCGTCTTCGCCGCCCTGTGCTACGCCGAATTCGCCGCCATGGTCCCCGTCGCCGGCTCGGCGTACACGTACGCCTACGCGACGCTCGGCGAGCTGATGGCTTGGATCATCGGCTGGGACCTCATCCTCGAGTACGCCGTCGCGTCGAGCGCCGTCGCCAGCGGCTGGTCGAAGTACTTCCAGGACCTGCTCCTGAGCGTCGGCGTGCCGTGGCCGGCCGTCCTCGGGGCGGCCCCGGTCAAGTACGACGACCTGGGCCACTTCGTCTCGACCGGGGCGATCCTCGACCTGCCGGCGGTCATCATCGCCGCCCTGGTGACGACCGTCCTGGTGATCGGCATCAAGGAGAGCGCGAACTTCAACGCGGTCATGGTCGCCGTCAAGCTCGCCGTCGTCGCCTTCGTCATCGTCGTCGGCTCGTTCTTCGTCAACCCGGCGAACTGGACGAGCGTCCCGCCCGCCGTCGAGGGGGGGACCTCCTTCGCCCCGTACGGCTACGGCGGCCTCAACTTCTTCGGCTACGGCGGCGCGGCGGTCGGGGTCATGGCCGGGGCGGCGCTGATCTTCTTCGCCTACCTCGGCTTCGACGCCGTCTCGACCCAGGCCGAGGAGGCGAAGAACCCGAAGCGCGACGTGCCGATCGGGATCATCGCCTCGCTGCTCATCTGCACCCTGCTCTACATCGCCGTCGCCGGCATCCTGACCGGCATGGTGCCGTACAACGAGCTGGACAAGAAGGCCCCCGTCTCGAACGCCTTCGCGGCGGTCGGCATGCCGTGGGCGCGCACCCTCGTCGCGGTCGGGGCCCTGACCGGCATCACGTCCGTCCTCCTCGTCATGATGCTCGGCCAGCCGCGCATCTTCCTGGCGATGGCCCGCGACGGCCTCCTGCCCAAGAGCGTCTTCGGCGCGGTCCACCCGAGGTACAAGACGCCGTGGATCGGCACGATCGTCACCGGCGTCGTCGTCGCGTCGGCCGGCGGCCTGCTGCCGCTCGGCGTCCTGGCCGACATGACCAACATCGGCACCCTGTTCGCCTTCGTCGTCGTCTGTAGCGCCGTCCTCGTCATGCGGCGGACGAACCCGACCGCGAACCGGCCGTTCAAGGTGCCGTTCTACCCGCTGACGCCGATCCTCGGCATCGTCCTCTGCCTGCTGCTCATGTTCTCCCTCAAGCCGGAGAACTGGATCCGCCTCGTCGGCTGGCTCGGCATCGGCCTGCTCGTCTACTTCAGCTTCGGCTACTGGAACAGCAAGCTCCGCAAGGGCACGACCCCGCCGGCCCCGACGACCGGAGGGACCTCCGCGTGAGTACCCCCAGCACCGCGGCGGCCCGGCTTCCCGACGAGGCCGGGCCCGGCTTCCAGCGCCGGCTGACCCTGTTCGACGCGACGATGCTCATCGTCGGCAGCATGATCGGCTCCGGCATCTTCATCGTCTCGGCCGACATCGCCCGCGACGTCGGCGGGTCCGGCTGGCTCCTCCTCGTCTGGGGCGTCGCCGGCCTGATGACCATCCTCGGCGCGCTCGCCTACGCCGAGCTCGCCGCCATGATGCCGCACGCCGGCGGCCAGTACGTCTTCCTGCGGGAGGCCTACTCGCCGATGTGGGGCTTCCTCTACGGCTGGACGTGCTTCCTCGTCATCCAGACCGGGTCGATCGCCGCCGTCGGCGTCGCGTTCGCCAAGTTCCTCGGCGTCGTCGCCCCGGCCCTCGGCACCGAGAACGTCCTGGTCACCGTCCCGAACGTCAACGTGTCGCTGTGGCTGCCGTGGCTGGGCGAGTTCTTCACGATGAAGGACTTCACCATCTCGGCGGGGCAGCTCGTCGCCGTCGGGGTGATCGTCCTGCTGACGTGGGTCAACTGCCTCGGCGTCCAGGAGGGCAAGACGGTCCAGAACGTCTTCACCGTCGCGAAGACGATCGCTCTGCTCGCCCTGATCGCGATCGGCCTGACGCTCGCCGCCGACTGGGCCGTCTGGGCGGCGAACTGGGAGGACCCGTGGTTCGCGATCGGCGAGACGGCGAAGTTCAACGAGGTGAGCCAGCACGGCCTCGTCAAGATGTTGGGCGACGAGACGAATCCACCCACGTTCCTGATCGCGCTGATGGTCATGGGCGGGGCGATGGTCGGGGCGCTGTTCTCGGCCGACGCCTGGAACAACGTCACCTTCATCGCCGGCGAGGTGCAGGAGCCGCGCCGCAACCTGGCGCGCAGCCTCGTCCTCGGCACCGGGGCGGTCATCGTCCTGTACCTGCTCGCGAACGTCGCCTTCCTGGCGGCGCTGCCGATCCAGGGCTCACCGGGCGTCGCCGCCCAGGTGAACGCGTCCAACACGGTGATCGACGCCCGGAACCGGTCGGCGGCCATCCTGGCGGCCTCCGACGACCCGGACGCCGCCGCGAAGGCGGAGGCGAAGCGGGACGAGGCGAAGGCCGAGGAGGCGAAGCGCGACGAGTTCCTCGCCGAGGCCTCGACGCGCGACCGCGGCATCGCCTTCGCGAAGGACGACCGGGTCGGCACCGCCGTCGTGACGCTCATCTCGCCGACGTTCGGGGCGTACCTCATGGCGGTCGCGATCATGATCTCGACGTTCGGCTGCGTCAACGGCATGACGCTCATGGGGGCCCGGCTGTACTACGCCATGGCCCGCGACGGCCTGTTCTTCCGGGCGGTCGGCGGCCTCAACAGCCGCGGCGTCCCGGCGGCCGGGCTCATCCTGCAGGGGTTCTGGTCGATCCTGCTCGTCTTCTCCGGGTCGTACAACCAGCTGCTCGACTTCGTCATCTTCGCGGTGCTGGTGTTCTACGTCCTGACCGTGGTCGGCCTATTCGTGCTCCGCTGGCGGATGCCGAACGCGGAACGGCCGGTCAAGGCGTTCGGCTACCCGCTCCTGCCGGCGATCTACGTCCTGCTCGCGGCGGCGATCATGGTCGACCTGCTGATCGTCAAGCCGCTGTACACCTGGCCGGGGCTGGTCATCGTGCTGTCCGGCATCCCGGTGTACTTCCTGTGGCGGGCGCTGGGCCGCAAGCCGGAGCCGTCGGCCGAGACGCCGGCATGAGGATCGTCCAGGCCGACTGTCAGTTGCTTCACGTCCGGCCGGCCCGGCCGCGCGCCTCCGCCGAGGAGGAGCGGCAGGGCCGGCTGGCCCACGTCGTCACCCTGCTCGTCCGGCTGACGACCGACGCCGGCCACGTCGGCGTCGGCTTCGCCTACGCGCTGCAAGGCACCGGACGCGGCCTCTACTACACCGCCGTGGACGACGTCGCCCCGCTGCTCGTCGGCGAGGATCCGCTCGACCACGAACGATTGGAGGCGAAGGCGTACTGGCGACTCCAGACAATCGGCCGGCGCGGCCTGGTCGCCCAGGCGTACAGCGCGTTCGACCTGGCCCTGTGGGACCTCAAGGGCAAGGCCGCCGGCCTGCCGCTGTACAAGCTCCTCGGCGGGGCGCGCGAGTCGGTGCCGGCCTACGGCTCCGACACCGGCTGGCTCTACCTGACGCCGCGCGAGATCGTCCGGGCGTCGCAGCCGTACCTCGACCAGGGGCTGATGGGCGTCAAGGTCAAGGTCGGTGCCGACCCGGCCGCCGACGCGGAGCGGCTCCACGAGCTGCGCGCCGCCTGGGGCGACGACATCTGGCTCGCGGTCGATGCGAACCAGCGCTACGACTACGGGACGGCCCTGGCGATGGGCCGCTTCTTCGAGGACGAGGTCGGCGTCGCCTGGTTCGAGGAGCCGACCTCGTGCGAGGACGTCGCCGGCCACGCCCGGCTGGCCGAGCGGCTCGACGTGCCGATCGCCGCGGGCGAGATGCTCTTCGCCGCGGACGAGTTCGAGCGCTACCTGGCCGCCGACGCGCTCGGCGTCGTCCAGCCGGACGTGACGCGCCTGGGCGGCCTGACGGCGTTCCTGCGCGTCGCGGCGTTGGCGGACCGGCACCACCGGCCGGTCGCCCCGCACCTGATGCCGGAGGTGGCGGTCCACCTCGGCTGCGGCCTGCCGCGGGTGACGTGCGTCGAGTGGATGCCGTGGTTCGTCGAGCTGTGGCAGGAGCCGCCGCGGTTTGACAACGGCCGGCTCGTGCCGCCGGCGCGCCCCGGCCTCGGCCTGGAGGTGGACGAGGACGCGGTGGCGAAGTATCGGGTCTCGGTTTGACGCTCGGCGTCGTCACGCGGCGCTACCAGCCCGGAGCGCGAGCGACGGGCGAAACGGCCTTCCGTCGCTCGCGCTCCGGGCTGGTAAGCTCGTCGATGTACACGTACACACATCCCGAGCCCCGCACCACACGAGGAACACCCCATGCCCGCTCCCCTGGCGTACCACCTCACCTGGCACACCTACGGCAGCTGGCTCCCCGGTCACGAACGCGGCTGGGTCGAACGCGACACGCCGGGCATCCAGCCGCCGAACGACGGCCGACAAGCCGTCGCCCAGGAGGCGATGACCACCGAGGCGGTCACGCTCGACGAGGATCAGCGCGCGATCGTGGCCGCGACGATCCGCGACCACTGCCGGATTCGCGCCTGGACGCTGCACGCCGTCCACGTCGGGAGCACCCACGTCCACGTCGTCGTGACGGCGGACCGCGACCCGAAAGACGTCCTGGATCAGTTCAAGTCGTGGTGTTCGCGCCGGCTGAACGAGAAGGCCGGGGTCAAGGGCCGCTGGTGGGTCTACCACGGCAGCACGAAATGGATCAACGACGAAGCCTACCTCGCGAACGCGGTCCGTTACGTACAGGAACGACAGTAAAGGGAAGCAGCCCTACCAGCCCGGAGCGCGAGCGACGGGCGAGACGGCCTTCCGTCGCTCGCGCTCCGGGCTGGTAAGATCAACCTCGAACGCTGTCCCCTTCACCGCGTGATCTCCACGTCGGGCAGCGCCGCGCGCAACTCGCGTAGGGCCGGCTCGGTGACGCGCGTCCCGTCCAGGACGATGCGCTCCAGGCGCGGCAACCCCTTGAGGTGTTCCAGCCCCTCGTCGCCGACGCGCGTGTTCGTCAGGTCGAGGACGCGCAACGTCTTGACCTCGGCCAGGTGGGCCAACCCCGCGTCGGTCACATCGACGTCCCACAGGTCGATCCGTTCCAAGGCAGGCAGGCCGACCAGGTGGGCCAGGCCGGCGTCGGTGACGGCCGTCGCGCCGAGGCTGATCCAGCGCAGCGACGGGTGGCCGCGCAGCCGGGCGAGGCCGGCGTCGGTGACCGGGGTCGCGTCGAGGTTGAGTGTCGCGACGTGCGGCAGCTTGTGGAGGATCGCCAGACCGGCGTCCGTGAAGGTGCAGTTTCAGAGGTTGACGCCGACGACCGGATGATCCGGCCGGGCGAGGTCGCGCTCCAGGGTCGCCGAGAGGGCGCGCAGGGCGGCGACCGCGTCGTCGTCCGGCCCAGCGAAAGCGAGGGCGAAGCCACCGACCAGCGCGAGGGAGAGAACCCGGCTCATGGTGTGCTCCTTTGCGAGAGGGCAGGGGAGTCGGAGCATTTCCCGTACCGCCCGCCTCCACCCCATGAAGCGAGCGCCGCACCGCCGGGCCGCCAACATTGTGACGGCCGGCCGGACCTGCTACCGTGCGAGGGAAGGAGGTGCGAAATGACCACCGATCATTCGCGGGCGTGGTTCTGGTCCGGGCTCGGCGTCGTCCTGCTCGGCGTCGCGCTGACGGTCGCCCAGTTCTACGGCCTGAAGTACCTGGCGACGCCGTGGTATCTGCCGGCCCTGGCGACGGCCGGGGCGGCGCTGCTGCTGGCGGCGGCGTGGCGGCGGTGGAGCCTCGTCCGGGGCGTGACCTTCGTCGCCGTCGCGGCCCTGGCCGGGCTCTTGTGGTTCTTCTTCGGCGTCCTGGCGAAGCTGCCTGACTACGACGGCCCGGCCCGCGCCGGCTCGGCGATGCCGGCGTTCCGCGCCGCCCTGGCCGACGGCCGGCCGTTCACCGACGCCGACCTGCGCGACGGCTCGCGCCGGGCGATGGTCTTCTTCCGCGGCCGGTGGTGAGGGATCTGCATGCTCGAGCTGGGCCAGCTCGACAAGCAGGCGGCGGAGTTCGCGAAGCGTGGCGTCCGCGTCGTGGTCGTGTCGATCGAAGGGCCGGACGAGGCCCGGGCGACGCAGGCCGACTACCCGTCGCTGGTCGTCGTCTCCGACGCGGACCGGAGCCTGGCGGAGGCGGTCGCGGTGATCCACAAGGACTCGAACCCGTCCGGCGGCGACACGGCCGCCCCGACGACGCTGCTGCTCGACGGCACGGGGACGGTGCGCTGGACGTTCCGGTCGGACCGGATCTTCACCCGGCTGAGCCCGGCCGACGTGCTGGCGGCGATCGACCGGGAGATGCCGGCGGCCACCACCCCTTGACCTGGGAGCCGACGCGATGCCGCCGACCTGGCTGATCGAGGCAGGCGTCTACGGCCCCGAGGCGGAGCCGCTCCTGGCGGAGATCCGCCGTCAGGGCATGGCCGCCGACCTGGTGCCGCACCGGGCCCTGCGCCCTGGGGCCGACGTGGCCGTCGCCGGCCGGGTTCTCGGCGACGGCGACCGCGTCGTCGGCTACGGCACGTTCCCGTTCGCCCGGCAGATCCAGGTCCACCGCCGCTGGCGGCCCGGGGCGTGGTGCAACGCCGCCGCCCTCGACTGCGCCGTCGCGTTCGCCCACCTCGGCAAGTTCCTGCTCGGCGAACGCTACATCCTGCTCCCCGGCAACGAGGCGGTCCGGCAGCGCGACTGGCTGTTCGCCGCCCTCGGCCTGGACGGCGTCGTGTTCGCCCGGCCGTCGGCGTGCGACAAGCGCTTCACCGGCCGGTGCCTCGACCGCGACTCGTTCGCGGCGGCGCTCGGCCCGGTGCGCTACGACCCGGAGGCGCTCGTCGTCGTGGCGGCCCCGGTGTCGGTCGGCCGGGAGTGGCGGCTGCTCGTCGTCGGGGACGCGGTCGTCACCGCGAGCCAATACGCCGACGCAGGCCAGAAGCGCGTCGAAGCCGGCTGCCCGGGCGAGGTGCGGGCGTTCGCCGAGGCGGTCCTGGCGGCGGTGCGCTGGCGGCCGGATCCGATCTTCTTCCTCGACGTGGCGGAATCGGCCGGCCGGCTCGGCGTCGTCGAGGTGAGCGGCTTCAGCACGTCGTGGCTGTACGCCTGCGACCTGGCGACCGTCGTCGCCGCGGCGAGCGAATTGGCGGAGCGCCAGCCATGAGCACCCCGACACGCGGCGAGGTTCCGCGAGGGAACTCGGACGGCCTTTGGCTCCTCACGGACCGCTTCAACCTCGCCCCGGGCCGCATCCGCTATCACGCCGAAGCGGGGCCAGAGATCGTCGCGACCATCGACCGCGGCGTGCTGTTCCTGATGGCGTTCTGGAGCAGCCCGGCGTGGCAGAGCTTTTCCGCTCTCTGGAACGTCTTCCTTCGCCTGCGAGCCGACGCCCTAGAATTGGTCGTCGTCGATGTGGACGGGGCAACGGACCTGTTTTCCGTCGTGGAATACCACGGCTACGGCGAGGTCGCCTGGATCCGTGACAGGAGAATCGTATCCACCTCGGGCCGAGGGTTGCGCCCAGAGTGTTTCGATCCAAACACGCGCGACCTGCTCGCGTTGCCGTGACGCCTACTCGAAGTTCCACGCCGCCGGCAGGTCGGCCCCGCACACACCGCAGACGAACCAGCCGTCCTTGACGAGGTTCCGCTGGGCGCACCGCTCGCAGCGGCGGAACGTCACCGCCGTCGTGAACCGGCCCGGATGCACGACGCCGAGCCGGTCCAGCGCCGCCGCGACGGCCGGCCACGACTCCGGCTCCGGGCAGTAGCCGGTCGATTGGTTGCTCGCCTCGATCACCTCGTCCGCTTCGCCGTCGCGGCGAAGGAACAGTTCGCCAGCGGAGAGCACGTAGCCGCCGCCGGCACAGGCGACGTGCTCGGAGCGCCGGTCCGCCAGCCGCAAACACCCGGCAGGGTCGATCACGAACGTGACGGCGACGATGTCGCCGTCAGCGACCCAGGCGAGCAGATCGGCCGCGTAGGCGATGACCGTGCCGGGTGGCGAGGCCCGGAGGCGGATCGCCTCAGGGCCGACTTAGCGGTAGGTGCGAAGGCCCGTCACAGGTCCCAGTCCCAGAGAACGATTTGGCCCTGGTCACCCCCGGCCGCGGCGAGCATGCCGTCCGGGCTGAACGTGATTGAGCGCATCCGGCCGACCTCCCATGTGAAGACACGCACCACCGCCCACGCCTCCGTGTCGTAGACCTTGACCGTCGCGTCGTTGCTCGTCGCGGCGAGGTAGCGGCCCGACGGGTGGAACGCCAGGCCGGTGAATTCCTTCCGGCTGTCGTTCTTCAGCACCACCGAACCAGTCTTGAGATCATCGGTCTGGAAAATGGCCGCGCGGTTGTTGATTCGGCCCGCGACAAGCCGGCCATCCTGTGTGGCGACAGGATACCTATAATCCTCCTTCATCGGGGCTTCTCCGTCGATCGATCCGTCTAAGAGGCTGCGGAGAACGACACACCCCCGGTGAAGGAGAAGGAAACTGTTCCGAGCTGGCAACATGAGAGCCGGAGAATCCACCCAATTCTCCGCGCCAACGGACCAGATTGGGATCGCAGGGTCTTCGACCCGACGGAGCGAGACACGGACGCGGGGATCGCGCCTACTGTCGCAGTGGACACGGAGCAAACACGTCCCTTCCAAAACCGGGCCCACCCAGGAATACCCAGCGGTATCATCCCCGAGCGACAACTCGACCTCGGAACCATCTGCAAGGTCATGCAGGAGACAGCGGCTCCGTTTCGTGTCCCAGGCTCCCCCGAGGAGAAGCTGATCTCCAGAACGGAGGAACTCAGCTGACCGGACAGAGAAGAATTGCAGCTCAGCAAACGGTTCCTGATTCTGGACCGGGTCGCGCCACACCCGCGGGCCGCCATAGGCAGGCAGCGCGGCAAGGTACCTGCCGTCCGGCGAGAACCGTAGAGACTCGATGCGTTCCTTGATCCCTTTCAGGACGATCATCGCCCCTCCGATCCACCGGCGGGCTGACGCCGCGCCGCTCGCCGCACCGCTCGCCGCACCCTACTGGTTCGCCGGCTTCCAGAGCGGCTCCTTCTGCTCGGCGCTCCACGCCTTCCAGGCCGTCTCCAGTTCCTTGACCATGTCCGGCTTCTCGGCCGCCAGGTTCTTCGCCTCGCCGATGTCGTCCTTCAGGTTGTACAACGCCGGGGCCTTGTCCACGCCATCGACCGAACTGACGACCAGCTTCCAGTCGCCCTTGCGGATCGCCCACTGCTTGCCGAACCGCCAGTACAGCACCTCGTGCGGCGCGGCCGTGTTCTTGCCCGTCAGGTACGGCACCAGATCGACGCCGTCCAGCTTCCACGCCGGATCGACCTTGCCGCCGGCCGCGACGATCGCCGTCGGCAGGAGATCGAGCTGGATGATCGGCGGGTCGTACACCTTGCCGGCCGGGATGGTGCCCTTCCACTGGACGCAGAACGGCACGCGGGTGCCGCCTTCCAGCGTCGTCGATTTGCGGCCACGCAGCGGGTCGTTGCGCGACGTGGTCTGCATCGTCGGGCCGCCGTTGTCGCTGAAGAAGAACACCAGCGTGTTCTCCTCCTGGTTCAGGTCGCGCACCTTGGCCATCACCTTGCCGACCGCGTCGTCCATCGCCGACATCATCGCCGCGAAGATCTTCCGCTTCTCGTCCTGGACGTCCTTGAAGCGGTCGAGGTACTTCTGCGGGGCCTGCAACGGCGCGTGCTGGGCGTTGAACGGCAGGTAGAGGAAGAACGGCTTGTCCTTCTGCTTGCCGATCCAGTCGACCGCCCGGGCGGCGTAGGCGTCGGTGGTGTAGAAGTTGTCGTCCTTGATCGGGGTGATGTCCGGCGAGACGCGCGTGTCGATGAAGTTCGGCGGGTTGAGGAACGGCGTGTTGGCGACGGTGCCGTAGAACTCGTCGAAGCCGCGCGCCGTGGCGATGAACTTCGGGCCGTGGCCGAGGTGCCACTTGCCGACGCACGCCGTCGCGTAGCCGAGCTGCTTCAGGTGGTCGGCCAGCGTCTTCTCCTCGACCGGCAGGCCGAAGTTCATCATGCCGCCCATCGGGCCGCCGCCGTTGAATTCGTGGCCGAAGCGCGTCGGATACCGCCCGGTGAGCAGGCCGGCACGGCACGGGCTGCAGTACGTCGCGGCGACGTAGCCGTTGGTGAACCGGACGCCGTTCTTCGCGATGGCGTCGATGTTCGGCGTCGGGATGTCCTTCGCCCCCTGGAAGCCGTACTCGGCGTAGCCGACGTCGTCGGAGAGGAAGACGATCACGTTGGGTTTCTTGGCCGGCTGGGCCGCGGCGAGCGCGGGCAGGCCGAGCGCGAGGAGCAGTGCGAGCCAGGTGCGCGTCGAGAGCATCGGATCCTCCGGAAGTGAGAGACGTTCAACGGCCGGGCGGCGGGGCCGGGGCGACGACGCACACCGTGGCGGGCAGCTTGCGGATCTCCTCGGTGCCGTCGTAGGCGACGACCTCGATCTCGGTCGGCTTCGCGCCGGGCGGGGCGTCCGCGGCGGCGCGCAACTCGAACGTCCCGGCGGAGTTCGACGACGGCACGTCGATCGCCTCGGCCGTCACGCCGGGGGGCAGGCCGCGCAGGCCGAGGCGGACGTTCCAGTCGCACGTCTTGCGGTTGACCGTCACCCGCAGCTCGGCGCTCTTGCCCGCCTCGACCCGGACGACCCCCTCCGGCACGCTGAGGAACTGCCGCGCCGGCCGGGCCCGGGCGAAGTCGAGCGCGACGCGCGCCCGATCGACGACGACCCGGCCCGGGCCGCCCGCGTCCGGGAGCAAGACCAGCCGGGCCTCCGCCGTCGTCGGCGTCGTCGCCTGGTCGGCCGGGACGTCGAGGCGGACGTCGAGCTTCGTCTCGTCCCGGCCGACCGGCTTCGCCTCCTGCTTGACGCCGGCCGGCAGGTCGTCCAGCTCGACGACGAGCCGGTCGGCCCAGCCGCGCCGCTCGACGTCGAAGGTGAGGTAGCGGTGGGCGTTGACCTCGACCCGTTGCCGGGCGATCGGCCGCACCAACCGGGGGAAGTCCGGCCGGCGGACGACGACGCTCAGGTCGCGCTCCTCGAGGCGCTCTTCGCCGCGGTAGAGCTGGACCTTCGCCGTCGTCGTCGCGTCGGCGACGTCGAGCGGGGCGCGCAGGTCGAAGACGGCCGGGGCGGCCTCGCCCGGCTGGGCGGCCGCCTCGGGCGGCTTCGCCCTGGCGACGACGACGGCCGGCAGGCCGACCAGGCGCACCTCGAACGGCCCGCGCTGGCCGTTGCTCTCGATCGCGACGGTCAGGGTCTGGTCCCGGCCGCCCTCGACGACGACCTCGGCCGGCAGCCGCAGTTCCGGGCGCGACAGCCCGATCGGCTCCAACGGCTTCGCCCGGTTCAGGACGTAGTAGATCCCGGCCGACCCGGCCCCGATCAGGGCCAGCGCCACGGCGACCATCACCAACTGGTGCAGGTCCCGGCTCGGCCGGGGCTCCGGCTCGGCCTCGTCCGGCTCGGCGACCGGCGCGGGCCGCGGGCGCGGGCGCGGGGCGGGACGCGGCGGGGGAGGGGGGTCGTCCGGGACGACCTCGACCACGTCGAGCGGGTCGTCGTCCGCGGCCGGCTCGACCAGGACCGCCGCCGTCCGGAGCGGCCGGCTGGAAGACTCCTCGACGAGGACCGGCGACAGCAGCGGCAGCGCCGGCGGCCGGCGCTCGACCGGCTCGACCGGGACCGGCCGCAGCGGCGGCACGAGCAGGACCGGCGACTCCGGGTCGCTGTCGTCCTCGTCGTCCGGCAGCGGGGTGAGGAGCGTCTCGTCGGGCGGGATCGCCTCGGGGAGCATCCAGTCCGGGAGGCTGTTCGTGTCGTCGATCCGCCGGGCGACCGGCACCTCGGGTAGCGGGACCGGCGTCGGGGCCGGGTTCTGCGGCGGCGACGCGACGCGCGTCTGCCGCAGCGGCGACGGCAGTTGCGGCAGGTCGTTTTCACTGAAAGACAGGCGCGGCGGCGGCGTCCGGCCGTCGAGCCGGCTGCGGCGCGGGGCGAGGATCGGCCCGAGGACGGCGCTGAGCCGGTCGTACTCGGCCCGGTCGAGGCGGCGGACCACGCCGTGCGGCACGACGGCGGCCAGTTCCGGCACGTCGTCCGCGTCGCCGACCGCGGCGAGGACGAGATGCCCCAGCAGGTGGCGCAGGGTCGGGTCCGGCAGGGCGAACAGCGCCCGCAGCAGGTCCGACTTCAGCGGCGAGACGAAGTCGGCCTCGGAGAAGAGCAGGTTCTCCGGCGAGCCGAACTTCGCCCACAGGGCCGACCCGCCGACGCGGACGGCGCGCAGGGCGGTGTAGATGACCAGGTGCGAGAAGCGATCGACCGCCGGGCCGTACAGGTTGCGAGACCGGCGCTGCGGGTGCTGGTAGCCGGGGAAGCCGATCTCGCGGCTGGGCCGGTCGGCCAGGCCCGGGACGTACATGCCGTCGTAGTCGATCAGCCGGAGCCAGAACGTCCCCTTCGCCGGGTTCGGCACGAGCAGGACGTTGCCGTGCTGGAGGTCGCCGTGGCCGATCTTGGCGTCGCGCAGTTCGCGGGCGAGCTTGAGCCACTTGTGGGCGAGCCGGTCGAGGACGGCCGGCCGGTCGGCGTGCTCGGTGACGAACTCGCTGAGGTTTTTGCCCTCGATCCAGCGCATCTTGACGATCGGGTACCACGCCCCATCGACGAGGATCGCGTCGGCGAGGTAGCGGAACTCGACGATGAACGACCGGCGTGTCCGGCCGAGATGGTCGCTCAGGATGGCGTACCGGTCGGCGAGGTCGCCGACCTCGCGCGTGAAGCACTTCACCGCCCACGAGTGGCCGTCGGGATGGTCGAGGCGGTAGACGTCGGCGAAGTTGCCCGGCCGCGGCGTCGGCAGGCCGAGGACCGGGTCGGCCGAGTAGGCGGCGCAGGCGCGCAGGTCCGCGTCCCGGAAGCAGAGGTCCGGGTTCTGGATGGCCAGGTTGTAGTCCGTGGACTGCGGCCAGGGCATCGGCGTTCCTGCGTCGAAACCGTCGGCACCGCCCCGGGGATATCCTACCCGGAGCGGCGTCGGCCTGGAAGAGCCTACCGCACCGTGATCGCCAGCAGCGTCGTGTCGTCGTTGCGGATCTCGCCGGCGGCGCGACGCTCGTCGAGCCACTCCTCGAACGCCCGGACCGGCTCGTCGCCGTCGAGCAGCGCCTGTAGGCGGCGCCAGGGCGAATCGTCGCGCTCGGCGGCGGCGAGGAACCAGCACGCCAGGGCGTCGGTCATCAGCCAGAGGCGGTCGCCCGGGACGAGCCGGCCGGCCAGGCTCAGGCCGTGCGCCGTCGGGACGTCGTCGCCGCCGCGCGAGCCGATCAGCCACGGCACGCTGGTGAAGTCGGCCGAGCGCTCGACCGGGAACGCCGCGACGAGGGCGTCGTCGCGCACCTGGAACAGGCAGCTGTCGCCGACGGCGAGGGCGAGCCACGAGTAGCCGAGGCCGTCGTGGTCCGGCCGCAGGAACAGGCCGAGGAACGTCGCGTACGCCCCGAGCTGGTAGCGCTCTTCGAGGAACCAGTCGAGCTTGCCCTGCGTGGCGGCCAGCTCGTCGTCGGTGCGGATCTGCCAGACGTCGCGCAGCAACGGCAGCCAGGTCGACCAGGCCGGGACCGGGTCGTCCTGCTCGACGTAGCCCTCGACGAGCAGGCGCGCCCACGGCCCGGCGTTCCAGCTCTCGGTCGCCCCGTCGGCGACGGCGAACCGGAGCCGGTCCAGGTCGAAGTCGGCCGCGTCCTGGGTCTCGTCCGCCCCGGCGCGCGGCACGCGGACGAGCCGGACCCACAGGGGCGGTGCCTGATCCGCCATGCCTCACCCCTGCGTGCGCGAATCGACCCGGGTGCCGATGTCGAGGAAGCGGACGACCGAGGCGATGTCGGCGTTGAAGACGAAGCCGCGCGTCGTCGGGGCGACGTCGATCTTCGCCTGGCGGGCCGGCTGGTGCATGACCGGGGGCAGGTAGCTCGACATGCGGAACAACTTCGGCGCGAACGGGTTCGGCGGCAGCTGGTCCTCGTGGGCCGGGTACTCGACCGGCCGCTCGTTCTGGGTCGAGACGTGGAGGTTGAACAGGAGCACCTCGCCGTCCTCGCTGCTGAGGCGGCGCAGGCGCGTCGCGGCCGCCTCGGGGTCGCCGTCGCTGGCGTCGCCGTCGGTGATGTTGCAGACGACGGGCGGGAAGCAGTACGGGTGCTCGGCGAGGAAGCCGGCGAGGAAGAGCTCGGCCTGCTCGAACGCGGCGGTCATCGGCGTCTTGCCCTCGCCGTGCGCCTCGAACCAGATCGGGAAGCGGATCTGCCGCTCCGCCCGTCCGCCGCGGCCGTCCTCGACGAGTTCGCTGCGCTGCTCGACGCGGATCGGCGTGCGGGCGACGTCGGCGATCGGGACGAGGTCGCGGTTGGCGAGCGCGCCGCCCCAGCCGGACTGGACGAACCGGCCGTAGGTGATGAGGCCGACGTGGAAGCGGTTGAGGACGGCCTGCTTGTCGACGCAGCGGAGGACGAGGGCGTAGAGGGTCTTGTTGATCGCCTCGGCGACGGCGTCGGCCTTGCGGCGCGTGCGGTCGTTGCCGAGCGGCGAGAGCATCGACTTGGACGTATCGACGAGGAAGAGGAAGCACGTCGGGTTGTTCTGGCTGATCTGCGCGGAGTACGGCATGGAGGTGGCCCCGGAGCCTCGGTGCGACGCAGGGGATTATACCCCGCGGCGGGCGGGACCGCGAGGGGCAAGCGGCCGCCGCGTTCCTTTCCGCCGGCGGAGCCGTTACCATGTCGGGATGGTCTGCCCTAACGGGAGTAACGCCGATGCCGACGCGCGGCTGGGCCCGCGTCACGGCCGGGACGAACCACGACTTCCGCTGCCGCTGGAGGAGAGCTACACCGCCACGTTCCGGGACGTGCCCCGACGGTACCGCGACATCCTCGAACCGCCGGCCTGATCCGCAGGGCCCCGGCTCCGGCCGCCCTTGTCACGCGCGGCCCGACCCGTCGTAGGAAGGGGCGATGCGGACCGGCGGGCACCCGCCGGGTTCACCCCGAACGACCAACCGAAGAGGAGCCAGGATGCGGTACTACTACAGTTATGCCCGTCTGTTGGGAAGCTCGTGCGTCGTCTTCGTCGCTCCGCTCATGGGGCCGGTCGGGCTCCTCCTGAGCGGCGTCGCACTCGGCACGGCCCTCCTCGAGACGGCCTACCTGACCGGGCAGTATGTCCGGGCCGCTCTGGAACAGCCGAGTTGCTGAGCGGGCCCCGGAACCCGGTTCCCACCAGCCGCGGGATCGGGTACCCTGGGCGGTTGGCAGCGCCAGACCGGCAGGGGGTGCCCGTGCGTCTCGCGGACCTGTTCGTGCGAACCGCGATCCTCGACGGAGCGGCGTCCGCCTCCGAGGCCGTCGCACGGGCGCTCGTCCACCTCGCCGAGACGGGCGCGGCCCCGCTGTCGTCCGTGCCGGAGGTGCTGCACGCGATCCGCCGACGCGAGGCCCTCGGCTCGACCGGGATCGGCCGGGGCGTGGCGCTGCCGCACGCCCGGACGGCGGCCGTCTCGCGGCCGGTCGCCATCCTGGCGTCGTGCCGGCCGCCGATCGACTTCGACAGCATCGACGGCGAGCCGGTCGACCTCGTCGCACTATGCCTCAGCCCGCAGGAAGGCTATCGCGCCCTGGACTTCGAGCCGCTCCTAAGGTCGTTCCGGCACGACGCCTACTTCGCCGCCCTGCGGGCCGCCGCGACGGAGCAGGAATTACGGGACGCCCTCGCCGCGGAGGACGCCGCCCTCTGGGGCGGCCGGCCGGCACCTCGGCCGCTGCCACCGATCGACCCGGGCCTGGCCGTCGCCGTCACGGCGCGGCGGGCGAGCTTCTTCGCGGCGGCGTGCGGCCAGCCGGCCGCCACCGCCCCGGACGCCGTCGCCACGGTCGGGCGGACGCTCGCCGCCGGCGTGGGGCTGGCTTCCGCCGAGCTGGCGGCAATGTTGCGGGACATCTTCGGGGAGGGGCCGACGCCGGCCATCGATCCGGCGTGGCTGACGTGGAACGCCGGCACGATCCCACGGATGGCCCGGGGGATCGAAACCGCCGGCGACTTCGCCGCGCTGCCGGTCCTGGCCGACGCCCTGGAAGACGCCGGCTGCGCGGAGGCGACCCTGCTCGGCCACCTCCGCGCATCCGGGCCGCACGTGCGCGGTTGCTGGGCGGTCGACCTGCTGCAAGGCGAGCCGCCTCGCTGATGAGGCCGCTCGCCCGGACGCCTTACTTGTCGTCGATCTCGACCAAGGCCGGGAAGGCCGCCCCCTGGACGTACTCCAGGAACGCCCCGCCGCCGGTCGAGACGTGCGTCATCTTCTCCGCCAGGCCGTACTCCTCCGCCGCCTCGGCCGTCTCGCCGCCGCCGACGACGGTGATGACCTTGTCCGCCCCGGCCATCGTCTCGCCGATCGCCCGAGTGCCCTTGCTGTACGGCTCGTCCTCGAACTTGCCGAGCGGGCCGTTCCACAGCACCGTGCCGGCCTTGCGGACCTCGGCCTGGTACAGGGCGATCGTCTTCGGGCCGATGTCGACGCCGAGCAGGCCGTCGGGGATGTCGCCCTCGACGACCTTGGCCGTCTCCGGCTTGTCGAGCGCCGCGACGACGAGGTGATCGACCGGGAGCTGGACCTTGTCGCCGCCGAGGGCGAGGATCTCGCGCGCCTCGGCGAGGCGGTCCTCCTCGCAGCGCGACTTGCCGATCGCCCGGCCGGCCGCCTTCATGAGCGTGTACGACATCGCCCCGCCGATGAGCACCTTGTCCGTCTTCTGGAGCAGGGCCTTGATGAACAGGATCTTGTCGCTGACCTTGCCGCCGCCGAGGATGCCGACTAGCGGCCGATTCGGCGACGAGAGCAACTTGTCGAGGACGTCGAGTTCCTTCTGGACGAGCAGGCCGACGACGCGCGGCTTGCCTTTCATCGCCGCCGGCACGGCGGCCATCGTCGCGTCGGCGCGATGGGCCGTCCCGAAGGCGTCGCAGACGTAGGCGTCGCCGAGCGCGGCGATCTCGGCGGCGAACGCGGCCTTGACGGCCCTGTCCTTGGCCTGCTCGCCGGGATGGAAGCGGACGTTTTCCAGGACGAGGACCTCGCCCGGCTTGAGGGCCTGGGCCGCCGCGGTCGCCTTCGGGCCGACGACCTCGTCGACCTTGTGGACCTTGCGGCCGAGCAGTTCGCCGAGGCGGGCGGCGACCTTGTCCATCTGGAACGGCTTGTCCTTGGCGGCGTCGCCGGTCGGCCGGCCGAGGTGGCTCATGACGATGAGGCTCGCGCCGCGGTCGAGCAGGGCGGTGAGTGTCGGCAGGGCCCCGCGGATGCGGCGGTCGTTGGTGACGTTGCCGTCGGCGTCCTGCGGCACGTTGAAATCGACGCGGACGAGGACGCGCTTGCCCGTCAGGTCGGGCAGGTCGGCGAGGGTCTTCTTGGCCATGGAAGTCGTCTCTCCGGCTTGGCTCGTCAGAGCCGCGCACGCAGCGAGTCTTCGAGCGGAGTAAGCGGTGGAGCCCGGTGGTTCGGGGATTGACCGCTTACTCCGCTCGCTTGCGCTCGCTGCGTGCGCGGCTCCGAAAGAACTACTTGCCCACCATGTACCGCACCAGATCGACGCACCGGTTCGAGTAGCCCCACTCGTTGTCGTACCAGGCGACGAGCTTGAAGAAGTTGCCGTTCAGCTCGATGCTGCTGCCGGCGTCGTAGATGCTGCTCGCCGGGTCGTGCAGGAAGTCGCTCGACACCACCTCGTCCTCGGTGTACGTCAGGACGCCCTTGAGGTACGTCTCGCTCGCCTTCTTCATCGCGGCGTTGACGTCCTTCAGCGACGTCGCCTTCGCCGTCTTGAACGTCAGATCGACGACCGACACCGTCGGCGTCGGCACCCGGAACGACATGCCGGTCAGCTTGCCCTTCAGCTCCGGCAGGACCAGGCCGACCGCCTTCGCCGCCCCGGTGCTGCTCGGGATGATGTTGCACGCCGCCGCCCGGCCGCCCTTCCAGTCCTTCTTCGACGGGCCGTCCACCGTCTTCTGCGTCGCCGTGTAGCTGTGCACCGTCGTCATCAGCCCCTCGACGATGCCGAAGCCCTCCTTGAGCAGGACGTGGCACACCGGGGCGAGGCAGTTCGTCGTGCAGCTGGCGTTGCTGACGATGTTGTGCTTCGCGGCGTCGTACTTCTCGTGGTTGACGCCCATGACGATCGTCACGTCCTCGCCCTTGCCCGGCGCGGAGATGACGACCTTCTTCGCCCCGGCGGCGAGGTGGCCCTTGCACTTCTCCGCCTCGGTGAACAGGCCGGTGCATTCGAGCACGTACTCGACGCCGAGGTCCTTCCACGGCAGGGCGGTCGGCCCTTCCTTGACGGCGAGGCACTTGACCTTGTGGCCGTCGACGATGAGCGTGTCGTCCTCGACGTCCGGCTTCGACTTCGTGCTCGCGACCGTGCTCTTGAAGCGGCCCTGGGTCGAGTCGTACTTGAGCAGGTACGCCAGGTTGTCGGCCGGGACGAGGTCGTTGACGGCGACGACGTCGAGCTCCTTGCCGAGCAGGCCCTGCTCGACCAGGGCGCGGAAGACCAGCCGACCGATCCGGCCGAAGCCGTTGATGCCCACCTTCACTGCCATGGTTCGCTCCTCGCTAGCGGCCGACGGGGTCTCTTCCACGTCCGGGCTCGTATCCATAAATTACGACCAGAGCCGCGCGTGTCGAGAGTGCCGCGCCCCCACCCGTTCGAAGTCGCCTCCGAAGGAGCAATTCCCATGGCCGATCCGATTCGTGTCGCCGTCACCGGCGCGGCGGGACAGGTCGCGTACTCCATGCTCGCCCGCCTCGCCTCCGGCGAGGTGTTCGGCGACCGCAAGGTCATCCTGCAACTGCTCGAGATCCCCCAGGCGATGGGGCCGCTCGAGGGCGTCAAGATGGAGCTGGACGACTGCTCGTTCGACGCCCTGGCCGACGTGATCGTCACCGACGACCCGGCCGTCGCGTTCAAGAAGGTGAACTGGGCGCTGCTGGTCGGCTCGTTCCCGCGCAAGCAGGGCATGGAGCGGAGCGAACTGCTCGGCATCAACGGCAAGATCTTCGTCGGCCAGGGTAAGGCGCTGGGCGCGAACGCGGCCGACGACGTGCGCGCCCTCGTCGTCGGCAACCCGTGCAACACGAACGCCCTGGTCGGCTACATGAACGCCTCCGGCATCCCGGCCGAGCGCTGGGGGGCGCTGACGCGCCTCGACCACAACCGGGCCCGCAGCGCCCTGGCCCAGAAGGCCGGCGTGCCGAACGAGGCGGTGACGTGCGTGACGATCTGGGGCAACCATAGCAACACGCAGTACCCCGACTTCACCAACGCGAAGATCCACGGCAAGCCGGCGACGCAGGTCATCACCGACCGGGCCTGGCTCGAATCGACGTTCGTGCCGCTGGTGCAGAACCGCGGCGCGGCGGTCATCAAGCAGCGCGGCTCGTCGTCGGCCGTCTCGGCCGCGAACGGCTCGATCGACCACGTCAAGAGCCTGCTCAAGCCGACGCCGGCCGGCGACTGGGTCAGCATGGCCGTCGTTTCGAAGGGCGAGTACGGCGTCCCGGCCGGCCTCGTCTTCGGCTACCCGTGCACGACCGACGGCAAGGGCAACTTCAAGGTCGTCGAGGGGTTGCAGCTCGACGCCTTCGGGCAGGAGAAGTTCAAGGTCACGCTCGACGAGCTGGTCAAGGAGCGCGACGCGGTCAAGGACCTGCTCGGGGGTTGAGGAAACGAACAAGCCCGGGCGTGGCAACGCCCGGGGTGAGACTTCCCCCGGGCGTTGCCACGCCCGGGCTAGGATGGAGCTTCGCGCAGGGAATCACTTCCCCTCGACCAGCTCCTCGCGGTAGGTGCTCTCGAACTTGTACCGGCTCTCCGGCCCGGCGTGGTCCTTCAGCTCGCGCAACGTCGTGTGGACCGCCGACTTGAGCCGGCCGGTCGCCAGGTCGAACGTCGCCTCGCCCTCCGGCAGGAACTGCAACAGCGGGATGCTGTCCGCCTTCGCCGGCGGGGCGTCCTTGAGTTCCGTCTTGAAGGTCACGACGAGGGCGGCGTTGTTGACCGCCTTGCAGGTGTAGTTCTGCACGGCGGCGAACTTCTCGCCGGTGCCCTGCGGCGGCTCCAGCGTGATCTGGTAGTCGCGCTGCCAGCCCTGGTTCGCCGTCGGCATCTGGGCCGGCAGCAGGACGTGGAACGGCAGCTCGTTCTCGAACCGGCTCGCCGCGCCGAACTTCGACTCCTTCACCTCGACGACCTTGCCGGATCGATCGACGCGCAGCACGGCGAGCGGCTGGCCGACGTAGCGGGCCATCTGCTCGCGCAGCTGCGGCGTGCTCCCTGCCGGGTTCGTCGAGTCGAACAGGATCGCCTCGCCGCGCGGCGGGGTGGACTGCATCCACATCGACGCGAGCGACATCTGGAGCGTGGCGACCCCGGCCTGGTCGACTGCGACGACCTGCCAACGCTTGACGAGCTTGAGGTGGTTCTTCGAGACCGCCTCGCCGTTCTTCGTCGTGTTGGTGACGACCGACAGGTGGTCGACCTGGTAGGTCAACACCTGTCCGGCCTTCCAGCCCCACGCCGGCCCCTGGGCCGTGGCCGTCCCGACGACGGCGAGCAACAGGGCGGCGAGGAGCGCCGCCCGGAACAGTCTTCGCATGAGTCCGCCCTCCACCGAGAGTCCGCGACCATCGGCGGAGGGGATAACGCATCGCGGCGCGAGAAGCCAGCCCAGTCGCGGCTACGGCTTCGGCTTGACGTACGTCAGCGTCAGGATCGCGAACGCCGTCGCCAGGTTCGGGTCGCCTTCGCCGAAGGTCCGGTCCCCCGCGTTGATGAAGCTGCCGTCCTCGCGTTGCTGCTTCTTCAGCGTGTCGAACAGCTCCTGCCGCCAGTCGTGCTTCGTGCCCTTGCTGTCCTCGATCGTCTCCTCGCCGAGGGCGGTCATCGCCTTGGCGAAGGTGTGGTAGTAGTAGAACAGGCCGGCCTTGCCCATGCCGGGGTTCTCGTCGAGCGTGTAGTGCCGCTTGATCCAGCCGACCGCCGCCTTGACGCGCGGGTCGTCCTTGCCGACGCCGGCATAGAGGAAGCTCTTCAGGCCGGCGTAGGTCATCGCGCCGAGGGAGCGCAGGCCGCCGTTCGGCGTCTTGTGCGGGTTGTTGTCCGGGTCGAGCGGGACGTAGGTCAGGCCGCCACGGTCGTCGTCGGTCGTCTTCTCCGCCCACGGCTGCGGGTTCGTCTCGCCGGGCAGGTTCTGGGCCCGGCCCATGAACTTGATCGCCTTCTGCAGGCCCGGGTCGTCCTTCGGCACGCCGGCGGCGATGAGGGCGTCGACGAGGTACTGCGTGTTCGACACGTCCGGCCGGCCCTTGCCGTCGTAGCTCGCCCCGCCGCCCTTCATGTCCTTCGGGTCGGCGTCGGTCATCTGGATGCCCTTGAGGAACGCCGTCGCGTTCTTGAGGACCGTGTCGTACTTGCCGCCCTTGTTCGCCTCGGCGAAGGCCATCACGCCGCAGGCGGTGATGTAGTTCTGGAGTCCCGTGTCGTAGATGCCGCCGTCCTTCTTGACGCTCTTTTCCAGGAAGGCCAGGCCCTTGGTCAGGGCCGGGTCGTCCGCCGGGACGCCGGCCCGGAGCATGCCGGCGACGACGAGGGCGGTCACGCCGACGCCGGCCCGGCCGGGCGACCAGCTGCCGTCGGCCGTCTGCGTCTTCTTCAGGTAGGCGATCGCCTTGTCCAGGACCGACTGGACGTCCTTCGCATCGGGGGCGGCCTGGACGGCGACCGGCTCGAAGCAGGACAGGACCAGGCCGGTCACCACGACCAGGCCCACGGGGATGCGCATCATCGGGGTCGTTCTCCTTGAGGGACCGAACGCGAGACGGGGCGCTGAGCAAATCGGGTGCCCCTTTTGGAGTGCGGCGATTCATCGCCGCTTTTGTTTTTCGTCTTCGTTTTTCGCCTCCTCCTCGCGAGAAAAAAACGAAGACCAAAGCGGCGATGAATCGCCGCACTCCAAAAGGGCTGGCGACCCGGTCGGCATCGCTGGCCACATTCTAGCCAAAAACGAACACCGGGGGCGAGTGCCCCCGATGTGGTGCGATCCGGCCGAGCGTCAGGCGCTCTTCTTGTCCGTCGCCGGCTTCTTCTCGAAGAGCTTGTGCTCGCCGCGGACGACCTTGTCGGTGACGACGAACTTGCCCTTCTGCTCGATCTCCGGCAGTTCGTACTGCACCTCGAGCATCATCTCCTCGACGATGCTCCGCAGGCCGCGGGCCCCCGTGTCGCGGGCGCGGGCCATGCGGGCGATCTCGCGCAGGGCGGTCCGGTCGAACTCGATCTCGGCCCCCTCCATCTCGAACAGCTTCTGGTACTGCTTGACCAGGGCGTTCTTCGGCTCGGTGAGGATGCTCATCAGCGCCTCCTCGTCGAGCGGCTCCAGCGGGGCGAGCACCGGCAGCCGGCCGATGAACTCCGGGATCATACCGAACTCGATCAGGTCGTCGGACGTGACCTTCGGCAGCAGTTCGCTCAGGCTCGCGTCGGAGCGCGTCTCCGGGTTGGCCCCGAAGCCGATCGTCTTCTTGCCGGTCCGCCGGGCGATGATGTTCTCCAGGCCGACGAACGTGCCACCGCAGATGAAGAGGATGTTCGACGTATCGACCTGGATGTACTGCTGCTCCGGGTGCTTGCGGCCGCCCTGCGGCGGGACGTTGCTGACGGTGCCTTCGAGCATCTTGAGCAGGGCCTGCTGGACGCCCTCGCCGGAGACGTCGCGGGTGATGCTCCGGTTCTGGCTCGTCTTCCCGATCTTGTCGACCTCGTCGATGTAGATGATGCCGCGCTGGGCCGCCTCGATGTCGAAGTCGGCGGCGTGCAGGAGCTTGAGCAGCAGGTTCTCGACGTCCTCACCGACGTAGCCGGCCTCGGTCAGCGTCGTCGCGTCGCCGATGGCGAACGGGACGTCGAGGATGCGGGCCAGGGTGCGGGCGAGCAGGGTCTTACCGCTGCCGGTCGGACCGAGGAGGAGGATGTTGCTCTTGTCGACCTCGACGTCGCCGCCGGCCTGGTCGGCGAGGGAGAGGCGCTTGTAGTGGTTGTGGACCGCGACGGAGAGGACCTTCTTCGCGCGGCTCTGGCCAATGACGTACTGGTCGAGGCGTTCCTTGATCGTGCGCGGCGACGGGATGTGGGTGAACGCCGTCTTCGAGCCGCCGCGGCGGCGTTTCTCCTGCTCGATGATCGACTGGCAAAGCTCGATGCATTCGCCGCAGATGTAGACGTCGCCCGGGCCCTCGACGAGGGGTCCGACTTCCCGGTAGTTCTTCCGGCAGAAGGAACAATAGGCGTTGCGGTTCCGGCCGGTGCTCCCCATCGGTTTGCGTCCCCCCCCCGAGCCCGAATCTTTGGTCGCCATGCCATCTCCTTTTCATCTCGCCCGGCCGGGCGGGACGTCTTCAACGCCAATTTCGCGACGCGGACGCCGGGCTGCGGACCCGGCTGGTATAGTCGTCACACCGATCTCGACCCGGCGGTCACGCCGGGCGGATGTCGTTCGAACCGGGCGCGGTCGGCGGCGGTTCTTGCCGGGGTTCCGGCGTCACCTCCGGGTGCGGCACCTGCCCCAGCCGGGCGCGGATCCGGGTGCCGAGGACGCCTTTGAGCCGCTGGTACTCCGACCGGGTGATCTCGCCGCGCTCGTACATCTCGCGGTACTGGGCCAGCTCCTGGTCCGCGGACGGACTGAGCGGCTTCTGCCCCTTGCGCCAGCGCGAGACGGCCGAGACGACGACCGCGCCGACGAGGAGGAGCCCCACCAGGATGAGCACCCCGGTGCGTAAATTCCAGTCCGGATTGCCGATCGGGAGCGAGCGCGACGAACCGGAGAGCACCGCGAGCACCAGGGTCATGCCGGCCTCCCGCGACGAGTCAGGAACCGAAACCGCTTTGTGGCGAGGAGGTTCCGTCGATCCGGCAACCTCCTGCCGCCCCACTCGTGCTGGTATTATACCGCGACGACTGTCCGGCCACCCGAAAACATGAGCCGGCCCCGGGAAATCGCCGCGGGCCGGCCGCGCCCCAGGCGGCGCAACCGCGCCGTGCCGCGAAGGTTCCCCGACCGGCCGACTCTCGTCGTCACTCCGCTTTTGCCGCCTCCCAGACGAACGTCCCCTTCGCGCCGGTCAGCGCCAGGAATCGGCCGTCCGGGCTGAACGCCAGCGCCGCGACCTTGCCGACGTCGACCGGGTCGAGGGTGAACAGGGCGTGGCCGGTGACGGCGTCCCACAGCGTCGGCCCGACCGGCCGGCCCTGGCCGTCGGCCGGCACGGTGACGAGGCGTCGGCCGTCCGGGGAGGCCGCCCCGGCGGCGAGCGGGCCCGGCAGGCGGTGGCCGATCGTGACCGGGTCGTCGAACGCCAGGCGGGCCGCCTTGCCGTCGCCGGTGAACAGCCAGGCCCGCCCCGAAACGGTGACGGCGAGCCCGACCGGCCGCTCCGGCACCGCGACGCGCACGACGACCTCGCCGGTCGCCGCGTCGCGGACCTCCAGGGCCGGGTCGCCGTCGAGCGAATCGCTCTGGAGAACGAACAGGAGCCGGCCATCCGGGCTGAACGCGACCTGCCGCCAGCCGGGGCCGTCCGTCGCCCAGAGCCGGCGGCCGTCGCGCGCGTGGACGGCGAGCACCGCCTTCCCCTCGGCCGGGGCGGTACCGGCGGCGATGCGTCCGCCGTCCGGGGCGACGGCCAGGACGCCGACCGAGGCCGGCAGCGTCGCGACGGTCCGCGAGCCGCCCGGCTCGAAGAACGTCACCGCCCCGTCGGCCGAGCCGGTGACGATGTCGCCGGCCAGGACGGTCAGGGTCGGCGGCACCTCCGCCGTCGGCCGGAGCGTCGCCACAACCTGGCCGGTCGCCGGGTCGAGGCGGTCGAGGCGGTCGTCCCGGGCGACGAACAGCGCCCGGCCCGACGCCGCGAACGCGCACGCCCCGACGCCGCCCGGCCGGGCCGGGCCGGCGAACGTCGCCCGCCCGGTGGCCGCCTCCCAGACGACGAGCCGGCTCGTCGTCTCGCCCGCGTCGGTGCGCTGGAACGTCCCGGCGAGGAGCTTGCCGTCGCCGGAGAACCGGAGCGAGCCCGCCCAGTACCCGGCCGGAACGTCGGCGCACTCGCGCAGGACCTGGCCGTCGGTCAGGTCGCGCATCTGGACGGCGGGCCGGTCGGGGCGGTCGCGCTCCGCGACGAACGTAAACACGGCGAAGCGCCGGTTTACCGGATCGACGGCGACGACGCGGGCGGGGACCGCCAGCGGCACCCGTGCGGTCCGCCGGCCGTCGGTCCGGTCCCAGGTGACGAGGGTCGGCCCGGCCGCGACGAGGGCTTTCTCGCCGAGGAAGGCGAGCTGGGCCGTCGAGCCGCCGAACGTGTCGAACGGGCCGCGGCCGTCGCCGGGCTGGAACGTGGGGCCGTCCCGGCCGGTGAGCGGCTCGACGACGCGCACCTTGCCGCCGGTCGGCTCGTAGGCGACGGCCTTGCCGTCGGCGGCGAAGACCGGGTCGGACAGCGGGCTGCCCTCGTCCCGCCCAGCCGGCCCGGGGGCGACGACGACCCGGCCGTCGGTCGCGTCCCAGACGACGAGGCCGCCGTCGCCGCGGACGCCGGCGAGGAGCTTGCCGTCCGCCGACCAGCCGAGGCGCTTCACCGTCGCGCCGGCCCCGGCGAGCCGGCGGACGACCGCGCCCTTGTCGCCGTCCCAGAGCTGGACCTCGCCGGCCCCGCGTCGGCCGCCGTCGAGCGAGGAGCCGACCGCGACGGCGAGGAGCGGCCCCTCGGGGGCGGCGGCCAGGGCGACCGGGACGACGGGCACGGCGCGGCCGTCGCCGCGCCGCTCGTCGCGGACGGCCCCGGTCGCAGGGTCGAGGCGGCGGACGGTGCCGTCCGCGGCGACGAGAAGGGAGTCGGTGGACCAGGCGGCGAGCTGGCCGGGGAGGTGCCGGCTCCGGGGGTCGAAGTCGCGGTCGTCGAGGAGCAGGGCGGAGCCCTTCGCGGTCACGACGAGGAGTCGCCGGCCGTCCGGATGCGCGGCCAGTGCGGCGACCTCGGCCGGCTCGCCGACCGCCTCGCGCCGGGCGACCTCCGCCGGCCGGCCGACCGCCGCGCCGGGCCGGATCGACAGGCCGGCCTTGTCGCCGCCGGACGGGAGCGCCTGGCCGACCATCTGGCCGACCGTCAGGCCGGTGTGGCCCAGGAGGCGCCGCACCGACCGTTCGCGGCCGGTGCGCGGGTCGCGCTCGGTGACGACCCCGTCCGGGCCGGCCGTCACCAGCCGGTCGCCCGGCCCGACGGCGAGCGGCCCGCCCGGCAGCCGGTAGAGGACCGCCCCGGCGTCGAGCGCCCAGGCGACGGTCTCGCCGGGGCCGTCGAGGGGCGGGGCCGTCCGGGCGAGCAGCAGGTTCGCCTCGGTCGAAGCCCACAGGTGGGTCACCTCGCCGCCGGCCGCCAGCCGCCGGCCCGGTTCGCCGGTCGCCGCGTCGCGCAGGACGACCTCCCCCGCCTCGCCGGTCGCCAGGTGCCGGCCGGCCGCGACGACCGCTGCGACGCCGCGCGGCTCCTGCCGTGACCAGACCACCTTGCCGGAAACCGCCTCGTGGACGGCGACCGTCCCCTTGCGCTCGCTGCCGCCGACCACGGCGACCCGGTCGTCGTCGAGCCGGCACGCGGCGCGGAGCGGCGTCGCCGCCTTCCATTGGCCGAGGGCCGCCCCGGTGGCGGCGTCGTGGCGGCGGACCGTCCCATCCGCGCAGGCGACGTGGAGTTCGCCGCCCCGGCACGACACCGCGACGACGGGCGAGGCCCATTCCGCCAGGGGCGACAGCCGGACGCCCGAGCCGACCTCGAAGCGGTCGAGCACGCCGCGCGACGGCCCGATCGCCAGCTCGCCGCGCACGGCCGACCCGGCGACGGTGAAGCGCTTCCCGTCCGGGTCGAAGACGGCGACGGTCGGCACCTGCGACTCGCCGCGGAAGTCGGCCCACGCCGGAGCGGCGAGGCGGCGCAGGTAGGCGTGCTCCCAGCCGCGCGGCTCCTCCGGGCAGCGGTCGAGCTGGTCGCGGACGGCGGCGAGCGCCCAGCCGTCGCGCCAGCCGGCGTGCAGGTCGGCGAGCTGCCGGGCGTACAGGAGCGACTCGGCCCGGGAGCGGGCCGCGTTCGCCCGGGCCGCCTCGTCGGCCTTCTCGCCGGCGAGGCGCTCCGCCCGCCAGGCGTACCCCGTCGCGACGGCCGCCCCGACCGCGAGCGACGCGACGACGGCGAGGGCGAGGCCGACCTGGACCGGGTAGCGCTTGCCGAAGCGCCACGCCCGGCCGAGCGGCCCGACCGGCCGGGCGTGGACCGGCCGGCCGTCGAGGAACCGCCCCAGGTCGTCCGCCAGGGCCTGGGCCGAGCCGTAGCGGCGGTTCGGCTCCTTCTCCAAACACTTCAGGCAGATCGTTTCCAGGTCGCGCGGGATGGCGCGGTTCGCCCGGCGCGGCGGGGCCGGGTCGGCGGTCAGGACGAGGCGGCGCGTCTCGTCGTGCGACGTGCCGAGGAACGGCGGCCGGCCGGTCAGCAGGGCGTAGAGGATGCCGCCGAGGGCCCAGACGTCGGCGAGCGGCCCGACGTCGCGGTTACGGCCGGCGGCCTGCTCGGGGGCCATGTACGCCGGCGTGCCGACGACCTGCTCGCCGGTCCGGTCGTCGCTGGCATCGAGGTCCTTCGCCAGGCCGAAGTCGGCGACCTTCGGCGTGGCGTGCTCGTCGAGGAGGACGTTGCCCGGCTTGAGGTCGCGGTGGACGATGCCGGCGTCGTGGGCGGCCTGGACCGCCCCGGCCAGGGCGCGCACCAATCCGGCGGCCGCGCGCGGCTCGAACGGCCCGGCGGCGCGGAGGCGCTCGGCCAGGCTGCCGCCGGGGCAGTACTCCAGGGTGAGGAACGGCTGGCCGTCGTGCTCGCCGACCTGGATGACGCCGACGATGTTCGGGTGGCGCAGCCGGGCGACCGCCTCGGCTTCGAGCCGGAAGCGCGCCCGCTGGCTCGGCGAGGCGACCCGGCCGCCGAGGAGGAGCTTCAGGGCGACGAGGCGGTTCAGGCCGGGCTGCCGGGCGAGGTAGACGACGCCCATGCCGCCGCGGCCGACCTCCGCGACGACCACGTGGCCGGCGATGTCGAGGTCGGGCGGCGGCGGCGGCTCCGCCGCCTCGGGCTGGGTCGCCGCGCCGGCGAACGCCCGGTCGAACCCGGCCAGGACGGAGACGCGCCGGCGGAACTCCGGCAGCAGGTCGGGTCGGCCGGCGCAGACGACCTCCGGCGTCGGCGACTCGCCGCGCTCGACGGCCGCCTCGTACTCGGCGAGCAGGTCGTACAGCGTCTCCGAGTCGGTCATCGGCCGAGCCCCTCGCGCAGCCGGCGGGCCAGCAGCTGGTGGAAGGCGTAGCCCGGCCCCTCGCGCTTGACGCTGAACCGCCCGGCCCGGTACGTCCGGCTCGCCAGGCCGCGCTGCACCTCCTCGCAGACGCCGACGTCCTCGATCTGTACCTGGTGGCCGACGTCGATGCTCTGCCGGATGAACTCCCGGTCCGCCGCCGTCTCCGTCTTCGCGAAGTAGAAATCGAACGTCACCCGGCAGCGATCGACGCCGAGCGGCACGACGACGTTCGTGTCCATCACGCCGGCCGTCAGGTTGACCATGACGTTCGGGAAGAGCCACCAGTACTGGGCGTGCGTCCCGGTGCGGACCCGGCCGACCGGGTCGTCCGGGTCAGGCGGCTTGAGCGGCCCGAGCTGGACGCTGCTCGCCGGGTGGATCTCGGCCCGGTACTGCGAATAGTCGATGACGCCGGCCAGGCCGGGGTGGATCGTGTTGATGTGGTAGCCGCCGTCGAGGTAGTTATCGACGAAGACCTTCCAGTTGCAGGCGAGGTCGTACTCGCGGCGCTCGACCCAGGTCAGCGCGTCGAAGCCGCCGGCGGTCAGCTGGCGCGTCGGCTCCGCCAGGTCGGCGTCGAGATCGGTCGGCGCGCCGAGGTGGACCCAGACGAACGGCCCCCACACGGCGACAGGCCACTGCGGCAGGCCGTTCTCCTCGCGGCGGAAGTCCTGGACGCCGTCCCATTCCGGCACGCCGCGCAGCCGGCCGGCCAGGTCGTAGGTCCAGCCGTGGTAGTGACACCGCAGCCGGGTCGCCTCGCCGCACGGCTCGGCCAGGACGCGCGCCCCGCGGTGGCGGCAGACGTTGGCGAAGGCGCGCAGGGTGCCGTCCTGGTCGCGGACGACGCCGACCGGTTCGCCGACGAGGTCGGCGGTGAGGTAGCTCCCCGGCGCGGCGACGAGGTGGGCCAGGCCGACCGGCTGCCAGGTCGCGTGGAAGACGGCCCGCCGTTCGAGGGCGAGCAGGTCGGCGTCCCAGTACCACGACGCCGGCAGCGTCTCGGCCCGGTCGAGGGGCCGGTCCGGGTCGAACTCGGCGAGACGGTCGCGCAGGCGCTCCACGGGTAGCCCTCCCGGCCGGGTAAGAAGTGGACGGTTCCTCTCGACTCTAGATTGTGCGGAAGTTACGCTGACGGCAATGTCTTTTCCCTCCCCTGGCAAACGAGGAACGCCGACCATGTCACGCACGTGGCTTCTCGGTTCGCTCTGCGGCCTGGCCCTGCTCGCCGCCGCCGGCTTCGCGTTGTGGAACAACCCGACCGTCGCCCAGCAACCGGACAAGGCCGAGAAGGCCCGCAACGGCGGCGACGAACAGGTCGCCAACCTGCCGGTGACGCAGGTGGTGCTGTTCTCGTCGGGCGTCGGCTTCTTCCAGCGCGAGGGCAAGGTCTCTGGGAACGCCCGCGTCGACCTGACGTTCCCGGTCCAGGACATCAACGACCT
>Ga0268299_1001526_pt1 | contig 39503 bp, 27 predicted proteins | sample NOBtaG_FD_193484 | JGI IMG/M metagenome (GOLD analysis project Ga0268299, IMG submission 193484) | Activated sludge microbial communities from bioreactor in Nijmegen, Gelderland, Netherland - NOB reactor | ecosystem: Engineered > Bioreactor > Aerobic > Activated sludge | place: Netherlands... | reverse complement strand
GTTCGGTGAAAGAAATATCCAGACCTGGAAATATCGGCGCGAAAAGTTTGACGAAAAGCACGTGAGGCAAGTAAGCAAACGGAGGCAGCGAACCGTAGACAGCGGATGGACCACCCGCGGCTACTTCCTGCGCGTTGGGCGCAACGAGGTATTCGCTCAAAAATTTCGCCACCCAAAAATGCGCGAATTCATCCGGCGCTTCCACCATCGGGACCAAAAACAGAAAAGGAACGCGAGCGCACAAAGCAACCAAAAGCATCAGCAGCATGGCTTTATCGAGCTTGTTAAATTGCACGCTGCCGCCTCGTTTTTAATCCGAACTAAAGCGAAACTCCGCCGCGCATTTCTTCGCCCATCAAAATCAGGTCGGCAAGATGTCGCATTGGTTCTACATAGCGCGAGTAAGCTTCCTCGACGTGCAGACTGTATTTAATCGACTCCATCGTCGAACGCCCGCGCTCGACATCTCTGCGCAAACGTCGCGCCATGCGCTGATCGATGGGCGTATCTATAAAGATGCGCAGCGTGGCAATTTCGTGAAGCGGGCTGTGAAAAGAATAGATGCCCTCGATTATCACGATGGCATTCTTTGGCGACGGGACGAGCTGAGTGCCCACGCGTTTGGCGCTGCGCATCTCATAAACGGGAATCATCACATCTTCGCCGTCGGCGAGTTTAATGCAAGCGTCGGCGCATTCTTCCAGGTCGACCGCATCCGGGTGGTCGAAATCGAAAGTGCCGTCCTCCTTGGGTTTCAAATCGTCGACATCTTTATAGAAGCTGTCAGTGGCAAGAACGGCGGCGCCGACGAATTTACGCGCCAGGGTCGATTTGCCCGAGCCCGAGCCGCCGCAGATTGCAATAATTTGTGAAGGGCGGCGGCGCATCAAAAATTCTCTACCCGACAACCAGTTAACAAGAAGGAGATATAAATATAAGACGTAAAAGGTAAAGGGTAATGTAGCGATCTTCGCTGGTCAAGTTCATTAACAGATCCGCCGGACCGTCGGGTACGCTATGCTGAATATGCGGAGAACAATTCTTTTACTTCAACCTGACTGTAAATCTGAATGTGAGTCTGAATGTGAATGGTCTTGCTTCTATTCGGTCATATGGTGCTCCGACGATTAGATGAGTGAAGAAAAACTTCTACAGAGCCTAGAGGGTGTTGTCTGGGAGGCGGAGCTTGCCCCGTTTCACTTCACCTATGTGAGCATGCCGGCCGAAAAGCTGCTTGGACTGCCGGCCGAGAAGATTTTGGAAGCCAAGACTGGCTTCATGAATCCGGTCTTGAAGAACGCGCTCGACGCCGGAGAAGAAATCGATGCGCAATGGTATGCGCAGAGCAAAGCGGGCGATGTTTATGAATGGGAAAAGCCGGACGGCAAGAAGGTTTTTCTCAAAGATTTGATCAAGATCGAAAAGAAAGACGGCAAGACGCGATTGTATGGAATGACCATCGACATTTCCGATCTTGTCTTGCAAGAACGCGCCGAGAGAGCCGAACAACAAATTATTTTCGACAGCGTGCCGGCGATGATCTGGTACAAAGACAGGCACAATATCATTCTGCGCGCCAACAAGCATGCGGCAGAATCCATGGGCTATACGGTCGAGACGATAGTCGGCAAATCGACTTACGATCTTTATCCAGAGGATGCGGAAAAATATTATCAGGACGACCTTTCCGTAATCAATTCCGGAGAGGCGAGACTGGGTCTTGTCGATCGCTATGTCAATTCGGCGGGCGAAATTCTCTGGATGCAAACGGACAAGATCCCGCTTAGAGACAAGGATGGAACTATTTGCGGCGTAATGGTTTTCAGCCAGGACGTCACCGACAGAAAGCGCGCGGAAGAACATTTGCTGGCTGCGCATGCCGAGCTTGAATCGAAAGTCGAAGAGCGCACACGCGAATTGACCGAAGCGAATATCTTTTTCCAACTCTCGCTCGAATTGTTCATTATCGCGGGCTTTGACGGCTATTTCAAGCAGCTCAATCCGGAATGGTCAAACGTGCTCGGCTATTCGATTGAAGAGCTGAAGTCACGTCCATATTTGGAATTTGTTTTCGAAGAGGACAGGGAGGCAACGCTTGCTCAAGCTGTACATTTGACACACGGCAAGCATGTGCACTTTTTCGAGAACCGCTTCGTCGCCAAAGAAGGAACTGTCAAATGGCTGATGTGGAGCGCCTCTGCCGATGTCGAAAAGGGCGTAATCTACGCGGTCGCGCACGACATAACTGAGCGACGCAAAACTGAGGCGCAACTGGAAGACGTCAGCGGTCGCATCAATATAGTCGCTCGACACCTGCCGGGCATCGTCTACCAATTCCTGCGCAAAAACAGCGACGGCTCGTATCACTTTCCTTATGTAAGCGAGAGTTGCCACGCTATTCTCGGCTACGAACGCCACGAGATCGAGAAAGATTCCAGTCTCGCATTTGTCAACATACATCCGGACGACCGCGAACCGCTCAATATTGCGATTGAGAAATCCGCGCAGGCACTTTCTGTTTTCAAATTCGAGTTTCGAGTTTTGACCGGACAGCAGACAAAGTGGTTGCAATGCACGTCCACGCCCGAAGTAATCGAAGGCAAAGACGTGCTGTGGAACGGTCTTCTGATGGACATCAGCGATTTAAAGGCGGCGGAAGACAAAGTGCGCCAGCTCAATGACGATCTTGCGCAACGCGTCAGCATTCTTGCGGCCGTCAACCAGGAGTTGGAGATACTCACGCACAAGCTCGAACTTGCATACGACGAAGCACTGGAAGCGTCAAAGCTCAAATCAGAATTCGTCGCCAACATTTCGCACGAGGTTCGCACGCCGATATCCGCTGTTCTCGGCATGACCGAATTGCTCATGGATACTGCGCTCTCTAACGAGCAGGTCAGTTTTGTCAAAATCGTCAATGAGTCTGCGCAATCACTTTTGACCATCATCAATGACATTCTCGACTTCTCGAAAATGGAAGCGGGCCGACTGGAATTGGAAGTGATCGACTTGAACGTGCGCTCGATTGTCGAAGGGTGCGCGGACTGGTTGGCGTCATCGGCGCGCCGCCGGCGGCTTGCGCTCATGACTTACTGCGATCCGTCCATCCCGCAATTTGTCAAAGGCGATCCGGTGCGCTTGCGTCAGGTGCTGCTCAATCTGGCCAGCAACGCGATTAAATTTACCGAAACCGGCGAAGTGATCGTCAAAGCCACCAAATTCAGAGAGACCGAAGAGCGCGTCGTCATCTTGTTTCAGGTGTCGGACACCGGAATCGGCTTGTCCGAAGCGGCGAGAAAAAGATTGTTTCAACCGTTCGCGCAAGCCGACGGTTCCACCACGCGAAAATATGGCGGCACCGGATTGGGTTTGTCGATCAGCAAACGCCTCGTCGAAATGATGGGCGGCGAAATCGGCGTCAGCAGCGAGGAGAAGAAGGGCTCGACATTCTGGTTTACCGTTCCGCTCGAAAGAGAAAAATGGCCGGCGCAGCCTGATATGCGCGCGGAACAACTGCAAGTGGTCGTTCCTTTCGGCGTTCTGATCGTCGATCATTCCGCATCGTCGCGCAGCATCATCGCTTCTTATTTAAACAGCGCCGGCATTAGAGTGACTGAAGCCGCCGGTCCGAAAGAAGCGCTCGAAATCCTGTCCGCCGCCGAAGGTGACGGCAAATATACGGTGACGATAGTGGATGCCTCGCAAGACTGTTTTGACGGCTTCGAGCTGTCGCGAAAGATTGCCGAATCTCATGCAGCAAGCGCAGGACGTGTGGTGCTGGTCGCTTCGTTCGACGAGAAAGAGAACATGGAAAAGGCGGTGGGTGACGGCGTGGCGGCCTGCCTCGTGAAGCCGCTGCGGCGCGCGCATTTGCTTGAAGTTGTTTTGAAACCTGGCTTTCGCGGTCAAGAAATTCTTTCCATGCCGCAGGGTGGAGATGCAGGCATTGAGAGCGTCGTCGACGATCTGATTTATCTAGGTCACACGCGCTTAGAACCCCCCATCGATGCGAAAAACAACAAGTGGCGCGTTCTTTTGGCGGAGGACAATCCTGTCTTGCAGCAATTGGCGGAGCGGCAATTGCGCAAATTCGGGCTGGATGTGGTGATTGTGTCCAACGGCCAAGAAGCCGTCACTGAATTCGAGCGGCAGGACGGCGGCAAGTTCGATGCTATTTTTATGGATTGCCAGATGCCCGAAATGGACGGATATGAAGCGACGATTTTTATTCGCAAGTTAGAGGAAACGGCAGGCGGGCGCGTTCCCATTGTGGCAATGACGGCCGGGGCGATGCCCTCGGACCGCGAGCGCTGCCTGAGATCGGGCATGGATGACTATTTGAGCAAGCCGGTCGGGCAAGAACAACTCAGACGGGTGATTGCGTCTTGGATTCCATTAGCTCTTAATGCAAATGTCACTGAGATGAAGGCGACCCCGGAGCAACCAACAATGTCAACAGATGACGGCGCCAATTTCACCCAAAATCAGGGAAGAAATGACGGCGAGAATATCCCGATTAATCTCAATGAGTTGAGAAAACTTTATGGAGACGATGATCTTCACGACATTCTCAAGATGTTCCTAGGCGAAGCGACGGAACTCTTGACATTACTGCGCGAACAAATTGATTCGCGCTCCGACCGAGAATTGGCAGCCACGGCCCACCAGCTCAAGGGGCTGTCCGCCGTTTTATGTGCTGACAATTTGACGCGCCTCAGCCTGGAAATCGAACAGGCAGCCAAGCGCGCTGCTTGGGAACCCACCGAAGCCATTCTCAGCGCGCTCAATGAGGAGTTTACAAAAGTAAAGGGCTTCGTCACCGATTATTTGAAGTCATAGAGTTCAACCCACCGAATGAGAGCGGGCATCGGACTATATCCATCTCTATATCCAACAGTTCTAGTGGCTCACTGGGAGCCGCTTCTAATATAATTGTGCCGGATAGTTGGGGGTTATATTCCGCCCTTGTAAGGAGCTTGCAGCTCCTCTACGATGCTGGCTCCACAGATGGTGGCATAGTGCTTAGAATTCTTATTGTCGTTTTTGCGCTTCTTATTCTCGCGATTCCTGTAACTGGATGGTGGCTTTGCCAGCGAGCGCTGCCCGTCACCGACGGCGTGCTTACGCTGGAGCCGCTCATGCACGGCGCGCAGATAAGATTTGACGATCGTGGAATCCCCTACATCGAAGCATCTTCCGATCGCGATCTCTGGCTCGTCGAAGGATATGTTCATGCATCGGACCGCATGTTCCAGATGGACATGTTGCGCCGCGCCGCTCGTGGTCAGATGTCCGAAGTTTTCGGCGATCAATGCCTCGTCGACGATAAGCTCATGCGCACGGTTTCCATTTCGCGTGTGGCAGACGCCGAATTGAAAAAACTTTCGCAAGACGTCCGCGCTTATCTTGATGCTTATGCAATGGGCGTCAACGAATATTTGCGCCGCAATGTAAAGACGCTGCCCCTGGAATTCGCCATGCTCGCCTATCGACCAGAGCCGTGGAAGCCGGTTGATACGTTGTGCGTTTTGAAATATCTGCAATTCGAAGCAGATGAGTCATGGCGCCTTGATGATTTGCGCCAGAGAATTCTCGACAAACAAGGTGAGAAGATAGCCTCTGAGATTTTCGAGGAGCCCTTGCGCTCCGCAGTCGAGCAAGCGCCCGCACCCATAGCGCCGCCCACCGAAACCCCCGCTCCGGCAGCGACACCTGCGGTCTTGCCCGACACCCCGGAAGCGGTTCCGCCAAATAAAACAGCGCCGGGGACAAAGACTCAACCACGCGTCGAGCCTGCCAACCGCACCACACCGCGGGCCGGTGCGCTGCCGGCAACCAGCTCACCGCTTGCGTCCTATCAAAAAGCCATGGCTTCTGTTTCTAAAGCCTGTTCAACCATGGACAGCCGCATCGGCAGCAATGCGTTTGCAATCGCGGCGAACTTATCGGATACCAAAGGCAGCTTGCTGGCTTGCGACAAGCACACGCAATTCACCGTGCCGGATCGGTACTATCAGATCGCGCTCAAATCGCCTTCAATTCATCTAGTTGGCGCCACCATCCCTGGTGTGCCGGGAATTCTCGCCGGCCGCAATGACTTCGTTTGCTTCGGCTCCGTCAACGTGAAAGCTGATGCGCAAGATTTGATCCTGGAAGAATTTTCCGCCCAGTTTCCGAACAAATACAGATCGGCGGAAGGTTGGCAGAACGTCACCGAATCAATCGAAGAAATTCCTGTGCGCTTGAAGAAAAACCTGCTGCACAAGGTATTGACGACCAAACACGGTCCTGTTTTGTCCCGCACTGAAACCACAGGCGTAGCGCTCAATTGGACCGGTTCAAGACCGGCAAAACCAATTGTCGAAGCGCTCTGGAAAATGAACAAAGCAAGAGACGTCAGCTCATTCTCACTGGCGCTCGATGACTATCAAGGCAATCCGCAAACCTTCGTCTTCGCCGACAAAAAAGGAGCAGTAGCGATGAAGGTCGCCGGTGCCGTGCCCGACCGCCGCCGGTTTGGTGGTGGCAGCGTGCTGGTGCCGGGTTGGTTGGTGCGTCAGGATCCGCCATTGATGAAACCAGCGGAATTGCCGCAAGATTTGAACGGCAAGGAAGGTTTTGTCATCGCCGGCGAGCAGCGCATTCCAGGGCATCCGAGCATCGGCAGTCCGTACGCCGGCATGCGCATTCGCCAGATTCTTTCCAACTATAAGCGCACAGGTCAACGCAGCGGTCTGCCGGAGCTTGGACTTCTGCAAAGCGATCAGACAGCACCACTTGTGGAGCTGGTCAGATCCGAGCTGAAGCGCGCCGTCGAAAAAACCGAGTTGATTGATAAGATGCAAATCACGGCGCTCGACCAATTGAAAAACTGGGACGGGCAGCTCACGCCTGGCAGCGTGCCGGCAGCTATCTACGAGAGTTTCATCCATACTCTCGCGCACCAACTTCTGGAACCAAAACTGGGAGCGGACGCAACGGCAGAATATATGGAGCGCTGGCCGCGCTGGACTGTTTTTGTCGAACGCACTCTGCGCAATCATCCCAATCAATGGTTGCCGCCCGGACAGCGCAGTTATGACGCGTTTTTGATCTCGACCTTCAGCATGGCTCTCAAAGGCGTCCGCGTCTCCTCGGAAAAAGAAGACGCCAAGGCGGTCTCATGGGGAACCTTGCACAAAGCGACTTTCCGCCACCCGATTGCTAAGTATAATCCTACTTTTGAAAAGCTGGCACCATTTTTGGATGTCGGACCGGCAGCCGTTGGAGGAGATCAGGACACAGTCAATGCGTGCAATGTCAAAGCATCGAAAGATGCCTGGAATTTCGCATCGACTGTCGGACCCACTCTTCGCATTCTCACCGATATGTCTGATGACGAGAAGATTTACGCGAACCTGGCACTCGGACAATCCGGCCAGTTGATCTCGTCCAACAGGGCCGACCAATTGAAAGCATGGCAAATGCTCGAGCCGCATGCGATGGCATTCTCAGCCAAGCAATTGGAAAAGCAGGCTCAACACAAATTGATATTGACCAACCAGTAAAACGGGGAGAAAGACAGTGCCCGCCAGAGACATAACCGCGACAAAGGATGTAAAAGCAGTGAGCGCCGACAGCAAGACCGACAGAATTCTGGTGGCTGATGAAATCAGTCAGGAAGGCATCGACGTAATGTCGCAAGCTCTTTCAGTGGACTACCTTCCCAAAATTACAGCGGAAGAATTGCTGAAAGTCATTCCCGAGTACGAGGGACTGCTGGTGCGCAGCCGAACGGTTGTCACACCGGAAGTAATAAAGGCGGGGAAAAACCTCAAAGTGATAGGACGCGCCGGTGTCGGCGTCGACAATATCGATATCGGGGCTGCCACCGAAGCCGGCGTGCTGGTCGTCAACTCGCCTGAAGGCAACACAGCCTCGGCAGCGGAGCACACAGTCGCTCTCATGATGGCGCTGGCGAGAAACGTTGCGCCCGCCGATCGCTCTATGAAAGAAGGAAAGTGGGAGCGCAGCAAATTCACAGGCACGGAGTTATTTAATAAGACACTAGGCGTCGTCGGCTTGGGCAAAGTCGGACAGCGAGTCGCTCAAACAGCGCAGGCGCTCGGGATGAAAGTGATTGTTTTCGATCCTCTGATCAGCCAGGACCGCGCCGCGCAATTGCATATGCAAAGCGTGTCGCTGGAAGAAATCTGGCGCCGCTCCGACTTCATCACCATCCACACGCCAAAGACTCGCGAAACGGCCAATTTAATCAGCGGTACGGTTCTATCGCGCGTCAAGCCTGGAGTGCGTATCATTAACGCCGCGCGCGGCGGAATCATCGACGAGCACGCACTTGCTAAAGCCATAAAAGACGGGCGAGTTGCAGGCGCTGCGCTTGATGTTTTCGACGACGAGCCGCCCAAAGATTCGCCGCTGTATGAGCTAGGCGACAAGGTCGTTTTGACCCCGCATCTCGGCGCATCGACAATCGAAGCGCAATTCAATGTCGCAATTGATCTGGCAGAGCAGATGCGGGATTACCTCACCACCGGACTGGCGAAGAGCCCGGTCAACTTGCCTTTCATGCGGCCGGAAATTTTGAAGAGTCTCGGTCGTTATGTCTGGCTATCGGAAGCGATGGGTGCCATTGCCGGCGAGTTGAGCCAGGGCACAGTAAAAGAATTGGAAACAATCGCATACGGCGGTCTGGCGGCAAAAGACACGTCACCACTTACGGTGACGGCACTGCGCGGCATGCTCTTCACCAAAATGGAAGGCGTGACCTACGTCAACGCATCTCTCATTGCCAGGCAGCACGGCATTCAAGTTCGCGAAAGCAAATTCGAGGAAACAAGCCAATTCGGAGAAGAACTCTCGATCATCCTCTCCACCGAATCCGGTATCACCTCATTGTCGGGAACGATACTGGCACACGACGAACCTATCATCACGCGCATCAACGATTATCCGATCAACCTCACTCCGGCGCGCTACATGCTGTTCACAATGCACCGCGACCAACCGGGTATGGTCGCCAAAGTCGCAGGCATCCTTGGAAAACACGACATCAACATCAGCACGATGTCGGTTGCCAGAAAAGGGGCGCGCGAAGACGCCGTTATGGTCATGACACTCGATGATCCCGTCGAGAATGAGCTTATTACGGAGCTTGTCGAAGTGGCAGGTATTCACATGGCTCGATTCGTGTCGCTGATTCCACAGAGCCGCCGATGAGAAAAGCGACCGTTGCCGGGCTTTTGATTCTTCTTACGGGACTGCTTCCGCTTGGCGCATACGCTCAGCTCACTGAGTCCACAATGACGCCAATCAGATTGCCGGTCAACGTCAATAAGCCGACCAGTGTTGAGAAAGACTCGACACTGGAAGCGATTTTGAAACCGCAGGAGTTGACGACTTCGCCGGTGCAACCGATTTCGCTGGCCGGCATAAAAATTCCCGGCGTCAATCCCAACACCATCGCCATGCTGGGAATGAATCATTTCGTCGTAATCAACAACACGACTTTCGAGACGATGGGCGAGCTTTATCGCGACAACAGGTTGAAGGGCAAACCCAACTTCGTCACGCTGGACAGCATCGTCCACCCCTATTTTGCTACAACAAATGCGCTTATCGCAGCCGTCGTAGAAGAGCATGCGATGCCGGACTTGAAACAGATCATGACGGTGATGCTCAAGACTTCCGTCGAAGATTACAGACACTGTGAAGACATCGAAGTCAAAGACGATATTCAGCGCAATCTCGCTTTCATCATTATTGCCTTGCGCTTGTTGGAACCGTCGATAAAACTTCCCGACATGGGAGGCGCAACGGATCTTTCGAACGAAGAAATGAGAAACATCGAATCCGGCTTCAAGACTCGCTCGGTTATATTCGACCGCGAGGAGAACTTCCAAGCGCTTGCGCCTATCGGCTGGTTTGCAAAACGTGAAAAACTGAGTAACTTTTACCGATGCGCGCAGTGGATTTCCAGAATGGATTTTCCACTGACTGATGTGACCGTGGACACCGAGACCGGCAGCGGCAACCTTTTCCGCCGCTCGGTTCTGCTCTATCGCGCACTCGACCGCGCGGTCGTCGATGGAAAACCGGCATCTGAAATGTGGCAGCGTTTGGTTTCGGTTTGGGAGCTTTTTGCGACAAGTTCAATCCGCCACAGGCAAAAGACTTTGCTTTATACCGATTTCAAAGCAGTGGTGCCGAGCGGCAATCAGGATTTGAAGTCAACGCTCAACAATCTCGCCAGTCCATTTTTCCGCACAAAACTTTTGCTTTCTGTAAGAAAACAAAAGCCGGTCGGTTTGGGTACTACTTCGATATTTGAGCTTGCCGATCCGAGTGGCTCCGGTGAGCAGCAAGTCGCCTACCGACTGATGCCGCTGATTGAAGACCCGGAGATGCCGTGGTTGCGCGCTCGCGCATCGCACTATGCCGATGAAGAAACGAGCACCGTGTGGTGCCCGCTTTCACTCTTGATCTTGCACGCGCGTGGTGCGCAGGCGGCGACGAACATTTTGTACAACGGTCTTTCTACGTTGCAGCCGGATCTAAATAAGCTGATTCCCGAACTCGAACGCATGGTGGCAAAGCCAAAAGGAGCGCAACCGTCCATAGTGGCATGGGAACGGTCGTGGCAGATCTTGAGCGGGTATTTCAAACAGTTTCCCGGCGAAGCTCAAGCGCCGCTGAAAACTGACTTATGGCTGTCTCGCCATCTGGAAAGCGCTTTTGCAGGCTGGGTTGATTCGCACCTGGCATTTTGCGAATTGCCTACAGCAACGGCGGCGGCTCCGGATATTGCCCCCAAACCGGCTCCTGCGCCCGCGGCGGCGGCTGGCTCATCTACAGCTCCATCAACCGCTCCACCTTCCGCTCCGTCTTCCGCTCCACCTGCCGCTCCATCTGCCGCTCCATCTGCCGCTCCATCTTCCGCTCCATCTGCTCAGAGCACACCTCCTGTAAAACCAGCCACCTTTCATTATCTGGAACCCGTTCCTGCGGTTTTTCGCGCAATCGAAGCCGACGCCAAGACGCTAGAAGAAAAGTTGACTGCGCTCAATTATTTCCCGGCGCGCTACAAGCAGCGCCTCGATGACTTCATGCGACTTGCCAATCGTCTTGCCCAAATTGCCGACAAGGAAATTGCCGGACAGCCGACGACTCCTGTCGATTTCAAATTGCTGGCCGGAATCGATTTCGTTCTCGATCAGATTTCATCGCCTTTAGCGGGCTCGCTTGCTATCATCGCTCCGACGAATGCACCTGCGGGCGGCGGAAAGGCGCAAGCGAACATGCTCAAGTCCGCAAACCTGGTGCTTGGTCGTCCGGGTCTCGTGCTAATGCTTTGCCAGACATCGCAAGGCGCGATGCTGGTGCGCGGGGGGCTATATACGTATTACGAACTTAGCGGCTCACCGTTGCGCGCCGAGCACATAAAACGAAAATTGCAATTTGACCTATTGCGTCCACCGATCTGGGCGCGCACTTTTGACGTCATTCAGGAAACTGCCGCAAAGGAACCACCTCCACGCAAAGTTCAATAAATCGGAACGCAAAGTTCAATAAATCGGATCATAAGGAGCAAGTTATGAAACAGTTCAAAACAAAAACATGCGCACTGACACTATCGGTCGCAGCGTTTGCATACTTCGTTTCTATGCCGATTCTCACACAAGCATTTCCGGCTCTGTCTTTGCTGGATATGCCTTCGGCATCTGCCCAGGAGCAAAGCGCCGACCCTTCCCAAAAGGACAAGCAGCCTTTCAAATCCGATGCGGCGCCACCGGATATGGTTGTGGACGAACGAACGGAATTGGAGATGCTGCGTGATCTCGGCGACAGCTTGAGAAAGCTGGAACACGCCGCCACCGAGACTATCAAAGAGTGCAATCGCCATGCACCGGCTCCCGTCAACATGCAAGATATCGTGACGGAGCAAGTGTTGAATCCATTCATGTACGATCCGTTTAATCCGGCTTTGAATGCTTCACTGAGAACAGGACCTCTGCTGCCGCCCCGCAAAAAATGGCTGGACATCGACGTCAGTCAGGTTCGTCAGGTGGTCGGCATTTTGCAGCATGAGGTTTCTGCGCTGAGCCCGCCGATCGCGCTGTCAAACACAGCAAAAGATTCTTTCAAAGTAGAAGTGGGTCTGATGACAGAGGCCAACAATAAAATTCAAGCGAGCAGCGATCAATTGAAACTGCTTGCTCAAGGACCGAACTACGACAACGACAAAATCGGCAAAACTGCACACGACATTCGCACGTCGGCGAAGACCATCGAAGAATGCCGAAAGCGTGCGGCAAAGGCATTGCTCAAGAAGTAACGTGCGCCATTAAAACTCATGCCGGATCAGGTTGCAGAAACTAGCGAAGAACAGAAGGCTCCTGGGAGTCTGTGGCAAAACGCGAAGTTTCAACTGGCAATGCTCGTAGTGTTGTATTTGGTGCTGCGACTGCCGTGGGTTTTCACGCTGCCGGTAACTGAAGCACCAGACGAATCAAATCACTATTGGGTGTGCGAATTTCTCACGACACATCTGCGCCTGCCATCAGGGCAGGAAGTTTTATCAGCGGGTGGCCCGGCAGAATATGGCTCTCTGCCTCAATTCGGCTATCTTCCCAATTCCCTGCTTTGCCTCTTCGGAAATGCCGACGCCCGCCCTCTGCTCGCGCGACTGGGAAGCGTGGTGGCAGGATTGCCGACATTGTTCGCTGCGTATTTTATTGGCAAAGAAATCTTTCCGCTCAGCCGTTTCAAAATCCTGGCGATGCCACTGCTGATAGTGCTGCACCCTCAACTTATTTTCACCCAGTCATACACCAACACCGATGCCACCACTGTTTCTCTCGCCAGTGTATCCATCTGCATCATTGTTCGTGCCATCAAACATGGTTTGTCAATCAACGCATCGCTGCTTTTAGGTTTCCTCCTGGGATGGATGGCGCTATCAAAACACACCGGACTTTCCATCGTTCCGGCCTTGGGAATAGGCGTGCTCGCGGCAACATTGGGCCGAGGCGAAGCCGTCGCCACCGCACTGAAGAAAATCGCCGCAGCCGGATTGGTTTTCTGCGCCACTTGCGGATGGTGGTTCGTGCGCAATTACTATGAGTTCAACGGCGACATCCTCGGTTCGCGCACCATGTACGAAACCTGGTCGAAAATCTTGCCACGCAAAAATGGAGCGATCGTGCACCCATGGCCGGAAGTGCACCAATTCGGATGGTGGCGCTTCGTCTTTTTCGATTTCTTCGGACTGTTCGGCTACATGAATAGGTACGTTTACCGCCCCGCTTACATTGTCTATTTCATTTATGTCATTGCCGCAATCGCCGGTTGGGCGCGTTGCCTGTTTTCGCCAAAATCTGTTGGGCCAAAAGCTGACAGGATGATCTGGCTGATTTTCCTTTTGTGCCCGTTGCTGAATCTCGCGGCGATGATAACGGCAACGATGCTGAAAGTTACAGGACCCCACGGCCGCTATCTTTTCCCTTCAATCGTCGCTATCGACGCGCTTATCATCGCGGGTCTATTCAGGCTGGGCGACAAGTTCGGAAAGTGGGCGACGATCGTCTTGCTCGCTCTGCACCTGGCTGTTTCCCTTGGCTCATGGGCTGTCTATTACGGCCCCTTAGCCAGATAAATACGAAAACAGATTAAATGCGCCGGGAATCCTTGCAGGGCGAGGTTTGCAATAAAATTGCAACAGCCGAACATTAGAGTGGTTTCACACCCCATCTCTCCATGGGCGAGGACCACATCATATGGGACGCTATAGCACGCAAGAGTGCCAACCTTACCAACAGGAATGCCAGCCGGCCGGTTACTGCGATAGCGGAAGCAATCAATGCTATCCGTCCAACAGTGATATGCAGGCTTTTCAAGGCTGTCGCTCGCGCGGCGGCTGCGCAAGCGGCTCCGACGGCTTTCAGATAGTCCAGGGGTGCGAGCCCTTTGCCAGCCCGGAAGCGTACAACGCGGCTGTGAGCGGCACCTTCCTATATACAGAGCAAAACTACAATCAAGCCTTAAGAGACGCGGCGGCCAAAGGTCAGCCGGTCATCGCCGTCTTCGGCGGAGAGAAGGTGCCGAATTCACGCGGCATGATCGAAGACGTAAAACGCGCTCAGGCGGAAGGAGTCACCAACGCGACTTACGTATATATCGATATGGATAAGCTGGCGCAAAATCCCAGCGTCAATCCCAGTCTGGCCGCTTATGTAGATGGAAATATCCGCGGGCACAATCTGGCACACGCCATTATGTTCGCGCAAAAGCCGGATGCCGCCGGAAACCCGGTTCCAGAACGCAACATCATGTCGACCTGGGGCGGCGTGCAAGGCAATGCAGAGATGTTGAAAGACCAGTTGCAGTACGGGCTTAACGCCATGCGCGGGCGGGAGTTCAACGTCAAACCGTCGGATACGGGCGTGGCGCCCGCCGACCAGGCTGCACCGAAGAAGTCGAACGCAGAAATTTTCAAAGACATTCAGGCTGGAATAGAAGCCGGGAAAAAAGCCACCGATTGGCGCGAAGGCAACAAAGATTTCATGCGGGCGATTCAAGCTGCCGATCGCATGCAGCCTGAAGTGAACGCGAGTTTGGCGGCGGCAAACACCGATTTGCAAGCGGCAACGAAAGCCGGTGACAAAGCAAGAGTCGCTGAGGTGAACGCCAAAATCGCAGAACTGCAAAAATATAAAGATGCTGCAGCGCAAGCGCGTATGGAGTATGGATTCCAGATGATGAAGTGGAACCCGAACTTCAAGAGCATAGGCGAACAATGGTTGATGGCGGCGGGTGACCGAAATCCGGGAATCTTTGAAGACCCGAATTTCAGCGCGCGAATGAAAGAAGCTGGATATTCCAGAGCAGCCGAGCATGACTTTGCGGTTCGGATGCAAGAGCGCGATGCCAAACGCAACAGGAACCAGCCGGGTTCTGAGCGACAAACAGATGTCGGTTCGAATGTTCAGCCCCCAGCGAACCAGTTGAATCCGCCCCCGAACCGGCACCAACTATCATCCAAACCGGCTGCTATCATGCGGCCCAATCCGAATGGTCCCAATCCAGGGGAATTTCGTCCGGCGGTGACGCCTGAAACCACGCCGCCCGAGCAGCGCCCGCCCGAGCAGCGCGAACGCCGCCCGCAGCCGGAGCGCGAACGTCCAAGACCGCAACCGGACAGCACCGAGAAGATTCCGCGGCTGCTGGTCGGGCACCAGGGAGAAGCGCGAGCCAAATTCGACGAAATGGAATACAACATTCTCGCCAAGGCAGCCGATGAGAACAAAGAGTTGAAGACGGCATGGGGCAGACCCGGATGCGGATATTGTCCGCCCAACCTTGCCGCTTTCGAAAGATCTGCAAACGACTCGAAATCAGTCTATTACAGCAACCACGACTTCAACCGGTCCGGTCTTGCAGCGCAGATCGGAGTGGCTGGTGGTCCGGCGCCGCAACGTCACGAGTTTCGCGTCGAGCGGATATCCGATACTGATTTCAGGTTGACCGATCGCAGCGGAAATTCAAGAACGGTCCACACAAAAGGAAGAAGACGCTAAAAGATTGGCGCGATAGCAGCTAAGCTGCCGCGCGTTCTGGTCAGTTAGCCACTGTCTCATTCTTCGAGCTCAGCATTTGATGCCCGTCGCCAGGCTTCGCGTCTGCTTTCAGCGATGTTGCCAATTTTGGAGTTTTGGAAATTTCGTCGGCGATTTTCGCAAGAACTTTGCCACCGCCGCGCCAGTTAACGTGCACCAGATCGACGAAGTCATCTTGATTGAATTCCGGGCTGTCAGCCAAATAATAGTGCGTGGCGTCCTGACGTTCGCAAATGTCATCAATCTTCTCTTTGTAATCGGCCCAAAATGTCGGCGGCAACATGGCGCGATGTTTTTCGAGAGTCGGCATATCAACTACGAGAACTTTGATGTTCTGATCTTTCATGCGCTTCAACATCTCCTCGAAGAAGAACAACTGTGTCTTATACTGCTTTGGCTGCAGATTTTTAAAACGCTTCTCGTACTCTGAAGAATTGTCGAAACAGCCCTCAGCCATCTCATGAGAAACAACGATGTCGCCGGGATAGACTTTCAGCGAGCGGGCGGAAAGTGCGGAACGCAACTGATCTCCGGCTTCCTTGCGCGTTTTATCCACTGTGTCGTCATCGGTCAGATGACTGGCGACGGCAGAGTGAAAACGGCGCAACGGCAGGCGGCCAAATCCCCATTCGATCTCACCCAAAACTCTTGTGAGTGGATTCGAATATGCGCGCGCCACCTGCGGATCAAAATTCACGTAGCGCTGATAAAACATGAAGGGCTCGGTGCCGCCCAGATTGTGCATTTTATTGTCGATGAAATCGCGTGGTGCGATGCCCAGCACCAGCAGTTTGGGCTTGCGCTTACCTTCCATCAGCCCGCGGGTCATCATGTAATAGTCGCAGGCACCAGCCCCTTGCACGGAGACGTTCACCACAGTTGGTGACTTGCCGCCCATGCGATCTTGAAGCAACTGCTCGAGAGTATGGACGCGATGATGCACGGCGCAGTCAACGTCATTCTTCGTCGAGACGGCATCAGCAGCCCAGCAAGCTGAATTGACCAGCGAGCTGCCCATCATCGCGATGTCGGGATCTTTCGGTTCCTGGAAATAGCCGCGGGCCGCCCACCATGTCCATGTCCCGTATGAGGGGCTCTGCTTCAAATTGTGGGAGAGCACATCCTGCTCGATGGAGCCGCCGGGGAACGCCCAGTGGGACGTTGTCACCGCCGCAATAATCGCCGCGTTTACAGCCGCAAAGCCAACAACCGACAAGCCGAACCGGCCGCCGGGAAAACGGGATTTCTTGTTAGTGACTGGCTGAGCCAGGTTTTTGTCGGTATCCAATCGAGCTTGATTGAGTTCGCCTGAACTCCTGGGTACCGCCCTGCCGAGTTTTCAACAGGACGTCATAAATGATAGTCCTGCGGCTCCATAGCTGTCCACCCGCTTAGAGGAAACTTAGAACTTCCCAGGCTCGGGCGGGAACCGAGAGGCATTGGTCGCGTCATTCTTCGAGCGTTGCGCAAGCGGTCTACGCCCATAGTTCGCCCGTTTGCAGATTTTATGAGCATTTGCTGATTTTTTCGGAACTTTTTGCAGCTCGAATGTGTAACTTAAAAGCTACTCTTTTTCGTTACCAACACCGAAATTATCCAGATGTAATGTTCAAATATTACGTTGTCATGCAAGTGACGGAGTCAGGCTTTTCATGCGGTTTTCCCGTAGATATACGCGATGGACATACTTGTCATTAGGCCGACACCTGCCTATGATGGAACTGCGCTTCAAATCTTCCAGCGCAGTTGATGGTTTTCCCATTTCAAACGGTGAAACCTGGACTACACACGCCCCAGAAGAGGCCCCCAGGCGATGATTACTAACGCCCCCCCGCGCCAACATTCGAGACACAAGCGTCACGAGCCGGCCATTACCAGCACTGAAATAGTCAATTACTACAACAAAGAAACGGTTGAAATCAGCGTCGACCCGGCGACCATGGCGCAGAAATTTTTGGAACAGGGGCGCAATGCTGATGCAGAAAGGCTCTTTCTCTCGGCGCTTGATGAGAAGATTTTGCGGCTCGGTGAAGAACATCCCGAGACGGAAACGTGCCTGGAAGATATTTGCACTTTCTACACCAATTTCGGACGCCATCAGTTGGCATTGGAATTTGCCGAAACGCTGCTGCGCATCAGGTCTTTGACCACATCTCCGATTGACGATCTCTACAACAGAACCGTCGAGCAATTGGCGAACATCTACGAAAAAATCGGCAAGCCGGAAGATGCCGAGTCGCTCTACCGCTTCCTCATCACGCTGCAGGAAGAGCTGGTCGGCGCGGATAACCTGGGTATGGTGTTCGCGCTCAATCGTCTGGCCGAGTGCTACACGCGCCAGAATGAATTCCTGCCCGCGCTTCCTTTATATGAGCGCGCGTTGGCGGTTGAAGAGGCTGCATACGGACCGTTTGCAGTTGAAACCAACAACACTTTGACGGAACTCGCCCGCGTCTATCAGGCATTGGGCAAAACCGACAAAGCCGCAGAGATTTTGAAACGGCAAGTCATCATTTTGGAAAGCATCCACGGACCGAACGGATTGAGCGTCGCGAGCTGCCTTGCAAAAATGGCAGAGGTCTTCGAGCAAGCAGGCAATAAGCCGGAAGCCGAAGGGCTCTATCAGCGCGTCACGTCCATCTACGAAGAAGCGTATGGAGCCAATTCCGGCACCGTGCAATTGATGCGCCGCAAACTCGATCAGATGCGCATGGACAGAGCACGCCAGCAACAAAGCGGATTCGTCGCGATGACACCGCCGATGGCTAGCACCGTCCTTGGTGTCTGGTAACTGCTCTAAAACAGTCGAGCGATCAACATCGAAAAAGCGGTAATCCAGCTTCCGATAAGCATCAGGATAAAGGCATTCATTAAGCCGATTGGCGTAAACATCCAGGTAACGTTAAGCACGCTTTCGATTGCCGCCTCACGCTCGGACTCGGGAATGTCCCTGCAGGTTGCTTCCGCTCCCATTCTTGCTTCGTGCCAAACTATTTCGGAATAACCTGGAATGAGAAGTGGCGCGTAACAAAGAGCCAAATACCAGAGCACTATTTCCATCATAGCCAACCTCGCTTTTTCGCATATTTCAATGCTAAAGCAAAGGCGTGCGCTTACTAGACTCAGACAAACGGTTTCAAAAGTGTTTTTGTCGAGGAGCATACTGATGGCCAGGCCAATAGATAAGTCGGTGGCTCAGCCCCTGGACAGTCCATGCTCAGCCCAATCCGCACATGCCCTGGCACGGCTGTCGCGCTGGAAATAGAACCTTCGGATCGCGCGAATCTATTAATCGCACTAAAATCTCTGTTTGCTCTGCCGCTTTTTCTTTCTGTCCGAACAGCGTGTACCAGTAAACTAGTTGGCGACGCTGATCGATACGAACATAGTCACTTGCAGGCAGACGATCAGCAAGTTTTGCAGCGCGAAGCTTGTACGCTTCAGCGACCGCAAAACGAGACTGCGTCAATTTTGAGCTTGCGTTCGAATCAGGTTCGATTGACACAACATATTGCGGCATCTCTTTAATAGGCCCGGCAGGAAATTCAATCTCTGCCAGTTTGAGAAGAATCGCCACTGCGTTATTCAAGTCTTTACTGTCTGCATTCAGATTGCGTTCAACTTCATCACAAACTTGTAAAACAATCTTCTGGTGCTTTTCTCGCTGCTTGCGATTCTGCGTTTTATCAAATATTTCAAAAGCCCAAAGGGACTGCATCCGTTTGTCACTATAAGTCATTCTTCTGTTTGCAAGAGCAATCGCATTCATAGTGGCTCTTTCAAGACGTCCATAATCTTCCTTTTTGATCACACCCGTCTGGTCCCGGCCTTCAGCCAAAAGCTGCGCCCACATCGTCATGTGCGCTACCAGGTCGCCTTGATCAATCCCTTCAGACATTCGAGCTATTGGAACCGAGTTGCGAAAAACTTCATCGGCCTTGCCCGGCATCCCCGCATAGAAGTATTCAATTGCAAGCATCATCATTGAATGAGCGTAACAAGAAGGATTAGTTCTTCGGTCTTTCTTTGTGCTCTCCACATTGAACTTAGCTTCCGCAAGTCCGTAGCCGAGAGCAGGTAAAACCCCTTGAGCTGCGGAGAATGCAAGTATTAGCGAGATTGCTGTTTTAGTTTTTTGATTCATCTATATGCTGCTACTAACCTCTACTGCTACTAACCTCTACCGCTGCTAGCCCTTAACGCTGCTAGCCCATTCCGCACGCACCGCTACAGCCTCGCTTTGGTCCGTCCAGCATTCTCCAATCAACCCCCTCACTAATTTGATCGAGAGTGCGAGCTTCATTCTCTGCCTTCCCATTCTCGCCAAAATACTGATACCAACGTCTGAGCGCAATATGAGCGGCGATGCGTCGGTCCTTTGAAAGTTTGTCGAATTGAATGATGGCGCGCTTTTGATAAGCTTCGGCTTTTCTATAGTCACTGGCGTGCACAGACATAGACGTCAACTTTACGCCCTCACCAACAATGGTTGTATGTTCTTCCTTCTCCAGATAACGAGGCGGCGGCAGACAAAACAGGTCAGACATTTGCACTAAAACGGCACCCAACGCTGCATAATCTCCTTCCTGCAAACCCTTAGCCTTTTCGAGTGCCCTTAGCTGTTCATCGAGCAACTTGATTTGATTTTGCTCTTCGACCTTCATTCCAAATTGCCTGTAAAAGCTGATCATGCCGTACATATATTCCAGCCGTTCCTTCGAGCCGAATGAATTCTTGTCCGCCTCGATCATGCCCTCAAGCAAGACCTTCTTCCCCTTGGTCAGGTCGTAACGAGCAAGAGCATTCGCCCAGGTCATGTACATTTCTGGCAGGACAGTTTCGGGATTGCGAAACTTTTTTTCTGCTGCAACAGCTTGTGCAAAAGTTTTTTCCGCTTTCTCGCGCAAATCATTCGACAAGTAGATCTCAGCCAACTTGGCTAACCTTTGCGGATAGTCCAGAGCAATTTGACCATGCTCGGCAACATATTTTTTGAGGTCCTGCTCAAAAATTTTGACCTGAAGTTCATCTGCCTGTGATGATTGAACAGTCGTGGCAAAGCCAAAACTCATCAAATACAGCAAAGCCAGCGAACTTTTGCTTTTCATATAATTTGCCGAACCTGATTTACCAGGAATCTAGAACTTCTGAAGCGCGGCTTGTACTGCCGGGTCTGTGGGATTCAGCTTCGCGGCGGCTTCGAATTCGGCTTTAGCTTTTGCTTTGTCCGAATCGAGAAGCAAATTGCCGAGGTGGTAGTGCGCGTTTTCGGCGGCATTATCCGTAGCGGCTGAAGCCGCAGTCGCGGCGTCGCTGCCGCCATTCAAAGCTGCGGCATCAGCGGCGATGATAGCTTTCTGATACTGCTCTTTCGCTTTGTCCTTGATGCCGCATTCTTCATAGGCCAATCCGAGACCGGTCAAAACAACAGGCGATTCAGGCTGTTGCGCGGCCAATTTTTCGAAGGCGGCGACACTGTCTTGCTCTTTTAGAAACAGCGCATCGGTGATCGCCATTTGAACATCAGCGGGCAATTTAGACTTCTCGGCAATCTTCGCAGCGGACAAATCGACATGCATTTTCGCGGGGGCGCCGGTGATTGCGCCGAGCGGAACCGAGGCAAACTTGCGTTCGTCAGCGGCAGGAACGAGATTGTCGATCTTCGCAACACCACCGGCGACATTGCCGCCATTGGTACCATCGATGGTGTACTTGAATGCGAAGTCCTTCACAGGAAATGGATTGTTGTTGCGCACCACTACGTCAACTGTCGCTTGCCCATCCTTCGTGGTCGGGCTGTCCAAAATCAATTCGATGTTCTTCATCATGGCGATAGTTTCGTAGTTCATCAAGAACTCCGCGACTTTGTAGCCACCAAAACTTATCCCTGCAAGAAACAAAACTCCGAAGGCAATCATCGGTCCCTTCGACATTTTCTTGTCCGACACTTCTCTTGCTTGATTCTCAAGGAAGTTGGTTTTGATGCGGGTTTCGCCTGTTTGGCTCGACATGATTTCTCCTCGGGTTCCTGACCTATTCTTTTTCTTTATCCTTGTCGCTCTGCTCTTCTTCCTCTTCTTCCTCCGGGGCAGGTTGCGCAGCTTGCTTCGGTCGCATGAAGGGCGTGCGATATCGCGCCGCCGCTGCAGCTACCGCCGCCGCGTAGCTCGATTGGTCGATGAATGAAAGGCGCAACTGTCCATCGGTATCTTGATAGTAGTGCTGCAAAATTTGTTCGTAGCGCCAGCCGTTTTTAGCCAGCGAATTAGCACCGTGCTGGCTCAATCCGCGCGAACCGTTGCCGGGACCACGACAGGTGAAAACCCAGTTGGAGCCGTCTTCTTTGACGTCCAGAATACCCGGCGTCGAAAGCCCGAGCATTTTCGCAAGAGCGATACCATATACTTCTTTCGCGCCGCGTTTGCCCATCACCTGAATAGTATGCGCGTTCAGGTTGGAATCCCATCGCTTGACGGTAACACCGGCAATTCCGGAGACGCCGGTGAGTTTCTCGAGAGTGGCTTTGGGAACGGATTTCGTGCGAATGTTCAAATTCTCGTAGTAATCACCCACGGTGGCACGATAGAAGCCGGGTTTGATTTTGCCTGCATCCTTCAAAATAATGCCCTGGGTTGCAAAAACAGCAATGCGCGTTGATGGTGCCTCGGCGGCAAGCCCTTTATAAGCCTGATCGCGCACATCCGGAACGAGATCGAACCCTTCACTGCCCAACCACTTAGAACCTCGGCCCAGGTGAGCGACAGCATAGCTGCGAGCCGCAACTGCTTGCGCTTTCAGAGCTTCGAGTTGCCAGCTCGCAGGCATTTCCGAAGGCACCACGCCCTGCAAATAGTCTTCCAAATCCAGCAAATTGATTGTGGTTACGCCGCGCGTCAAAATCAGCTCCAGACTGCCGCGCCACCACCGGTTGTTAGCCCACACGGTATAGCTTCCCATCGCATCGCGCGCCGCAATCTGAGTGCGTTTATCCAACGGCAGAGAAATGCTGCGACCGGTCGCCAATTCGGTGATGCGCCCCGGCGAAACCTGATAGATGACCTGAGGCTTAAGTTGCATGAGCGGGCGATTGTCAACAAAAACCCAACCCGGAGACCATACGGCGATGCGCGCAACGGACGCGCGAGTGCCGATGCCGATGCGCACCGGATGGACCATCGGAGGATACGGACCGAAGGTCGGCCACGATGTCGGCCGCTCTATTTCAGGTTTTTTGGTTGCGGACAGCGCCACCGAATCAGGCCAGAAAACTGCCAGGCATGCCAACGCGACGGCGAAGATGCGCTCAAAGCGATGTGTGTGCTGACCCGACATTTCCGAAAGCGTCCCGACCAAAGTAACTGAAGCTGATCTCTTTAGATATCAATCGATATGCTCAAGAATCTAAAAAATTTGACCTCTTGGAAGAAAGCCAAAATTCAAGCAAATCAAGCAGTACTGCTATCAAGGACGATGATACTATGAACCACTTGTTGAGGGTGAAAACGGCTGAAGGGTCAGATGAAAAAGATACTTATCGTCGATGATGAAGTGGATATCGCCAATTCGATTCAGTACGTGCTGAATCAGGAAGGCTTCGGCACTTTGCTCGCCCACGACGGCATTAAGGCGATTCAGGTGGCGGAGTCGGAGAAGCCGGATCTCATCATCTTGGACCTGATGATGCCCGGGCTGGACGGTTACGAAGTGTGCCGGCGCGTCCGCAGTCAGGACAGAAAAACGCCGATTTTGATGCTCACAGCCCGCACTTCCGAGATCGACACGGTCGTCGGATTGGAACTGGGCGCCAACGATTACATCGCCAAGCCGGTCAGGCTGCGCGAACTGGTTGCCCGGGTCAAAGCTCATTTACGCGAAGCGCCAGGCGCGGCGCCCGCTCCCAAAGGCTTGCGCCTCGGTGCGCTTTTCATAGACATGGACAGCCGCACAGTTTCGGTCGCCAATCAGCAAATTGATTTGACTTTCAAAGAGTTCGAATTGCTGGCTGCGATGGCGAAACACCCCAATCGCGTGTTTACGCGAGATCAGTTGTTTGCTCAAGTGTGGGGATCGGATTTCCTTGGAGAGAGCCGCACAGTTGATGTTCATATTCGTTATTTGCGCGAAAAACTGGAAGAGAATCCCTCGCAGCCCAAGCACATACTGACTGTGCGCGGGGTCGGATATCGATTGGTCTGGGATTAGTGGTGATTTTTGGCTGAGAAATTCATCCACCTGATTTACAAAGGCTACGCAGCAAGAGAGGCTGGGAAGCCGGTTGAGGCGTTCGAGCTGTTTTCCAAAGCGCTGGAAAGCTCGCCGGAGTCGCCGATTGCTGCTTACGAAGTCGGTTGTTTTTACGAAGAAGGTGAGCTGGTGCCGCAGGACATGGCTAGGGCTTTCGAGCTTTTTTCTTTGGCGGCGGATGGATGCGTCGAGGCGGCGCAGAAGAAGCTGGCTGAATACTATGAGAAGGGCATTTTTGTTGGGAAAAACCCAGATCTGGCGGCGCATTGGGCGAACAGAGGGAAGGAATTGTTGGCGGAAAACCGCTCGGCTGTTTATTCTCCGCAGGCATCACTTGAGCAAGATCTGAGGGAAACTCTGGAAAAACTCAAGAATAATCAGGGTTTGGACGATTAGAGACTCGACGCTTCTGCGTGCGGTTTTGCGCGTGGGTTGCGCGCCGTTTGGGTGTGGTTTTGCCCCCGTCCCATACCCTAGAAAAAATTCCTCGACCACCCGATTAGAAATTTTCGAATTTTTCTTACCAGAACGCCCGAAATACCGCCCCTGTGAGCGTTTCAGCCAAAACACCCAAGACCGGCACAGGCAGAGAGGTTTCAGGCTTTTCATAAGAAAAATTCGAATTTTTCTTATGGGGTGCGAAAACACCATTTGAGACCCTCAGCCGGTTTTCACCTGACGCTCTCGTCCGCGCAAAATTGCCGTCCAACACGCAACCGGATTTCAAATTTCGACACTTACCCGTCAACTTGCTGACAACTTTCCAAGGGGGGAATATTCCCACCCTCATCGCCGGAAAAGCCAAGCCAGCCATTAGCTTGCGTACTTTTCCCAGTGACTTTCCATACCCCGCCAAATAGACTCAATTCATCGGCAGCGCGCTTCACCCTGCCGACGTGCATAGCGCACTCTTCCTCACCCAATGGCTTAAGCGGAACGGCACCCCCAAATGAAACTATCTGCACTTCTCCTCAGCGTTAACATTGCAGCATCTCTTCCTGTTGCGTTCTGCCAGATGGCACCCGCAGCCGAAGAGGGCGTCACCGAAACCGGTGACTGGCTCAAGAACAACCTTGCCACTATAAAGAAGGGCAAAGCCGACCTGCCGACCTCGCGCCTGAAAGTGTCGATTCCCGAAAAGATTTCCAGCGGCGACAAGTCATTCGACGCCTATGTCGCGCGCCTCAAGCCAATCAACAAAGCCGCAAAACTTCCGTCCAAGCACGATCTCGATATGCAGCTCGTCGCCATGACTCCGAGAATGGCTGTGGACCCCAATGCGCAGTTGATGGGCAATGTTTCGCAGGCTCAATACGGCGGCTATCCGGTACCGAGCACCTATCGCCAACCGCAATCGCTGGCGACGATGGTTCCAAAAGGTCTATCAGCAGCCGATTCCAACAGTTTCAAACAATCCGCAGTAGCAATGGCCCGTCAGGCGATCGCCGGCGCGCACCACATGGGAGCCGCTCCCAGCGCCAAAGCTCTCAAATCAGCAAAACACGTCGCCAAGCAATCGCTTCAGGACAGAATGGACGATTGGCTCGGAGAGCCGAAAGCGGGCGAAAAAATGATCGGGCATGCAGGAGCGTCTTTGGTTCAGATGCCGGTAATGCCGCAGCAAATGAGCCTGCGCGAAGCCGACCTCGAACGCCAAATGAATGCAATGCCGATGGGCAGCATCACTCCGGTTCAACCCGGACAGCCGGAAATGCAAATGCAGCCGCAACAATCGAGTGCCGGTCCGCCGCCTTTCCCGCTCAATCTGGTTCCGGAAGCGCAACTCAAGAATTTCATCCGCGGTGGACGCGGAGATGCCCCCGCTATGGGCGGCATGGGTCACGGCATGGGCATGGGTCACGGCATGGGCATGGGTCCTGGAAGTATGGGACCGGGAGCCATGGGTGGCGGCATGGGAGCAGGCGCCATGGCACCGGGAGCCATGGGTGGAATGCACGGCATGGGACATGGCATGGGACACGGCATGCGCCAGGCTCCTCCGAAAGCTTATTTTGGTTCGTGGCACGGCGGCAACAGTCATGGTCTGCCGAAAGCCGGTTTCCAATCCAATATTCACAGTAAAGGTTTCGGCGGCAAAGCCAATGTCGTGCAAATGCGCCCCAAAAATCGCTACGCCAAATCGCCGAAAAACACCGCACCGCGCCTGGTCGCCAACAATAACAACGGCTCCAGCCAGCGCAATTATTCGGTTAAAGCCTCACTGCCGCCGCAAGTCGCCACTTACGGCTCATATACCAGCCGCGCCTTTTAAGCCTGCGGAAGGTTTTGGGTTAGATTAGATAGATTAGAAACCTCTAGCGGCGTGACTGTCCAAAATCGCCCCCTGGCGGATAAATACACTCACCAACGGATGAAACGAACCCACCCTTACTGGTGGAACGACTTTCGTCCCGGCTGAAAAGTAGATATCCTTCGAGAGGAGAAGGGAGGGTGTCCTCCTGAGGTCACGGATGGGAAAGAAACCCGTCAATCTGGAAAAGCTGCGAGCCACCATGGAGTCCATGGGCGATAAAGGCTGGCGCGCATTTCAGGAAAACGACTTCGAAAAGGCAATCGGCTTCTACGAGAAAGCCGTGGAACTCGCTCAAGAAGTGAGCGACCACGGCGCGCTTGCTGTTTTCTCCAGCTATCAGGGCATCTCGCTTGCGGGCATCGGCGAGAAGGAAAAGGCGGTCGCCTCCTTCCAGCGCGCCATCGAAACCGCGCACCAATATGGGCTTTCCAAAGTCGAAGCGCACGCCTCGCTGCTTCTGGCGGAGCAATTTCGCGACGACGGTCTGGCGGACGACGCCATCGCCTGCTTCCTGCGCGCGCTCGACGCGGCGTATTCATGCGACGATCGCAACGGCATGGAAATTGCGTTCGGCAATCTCGGGCGTTTGTATTTGGAAAAAGGATGGGCGGAACAATCTATAGAATGGTTCCGGCACGCAATAGAAGTGCGCGACGACACGCCAAACAAAGCCGCATGGCTGGGCAGTCTCGGTTTGGCGTACACGGAGCTGGGGCTCTATGACGACGCGAATGATTATTTCACCCGCGCTTTCAACGAAGCGGGATTGAACGAAGACCGCAAGACGCAAGCGATCTGTCGCGGCAGCCAGGGCAATTCGCTCTTCGAGGCGAAGCGCTACGAGGAAGCGGCGCAGTGCTACGAAGAGGCGCTCACGCTTTCGCAGAAAGCTGATGACCAAAGGCGCGTCGGCATCTGGCTCGGCAACATCGGCAACGCCTGGTTGAAACGCGGCGATCTGACAAAGGCTGTGGAAAACTGCCAGCGCGCGGTTGAACTGGCGAAGGCTCAAGAAGATCAACAATCGGCGGCGGCGCATTTGGACAGCCTCGGCGATTGCTATTTCGCGCAGGGCGATCTGGGTCTTGCGCTCGAACGCTATCAGGAAGCGCTCGGCATCAGCAAAGAAATCGCCGACCGGCAGGGTCAGCGGATTTATCTGTCCAACTTAGGCAAAACTTACCAGCAAATGGGGCAGCTCCAACCGGCTTTTGATTTCTTCAGCTCGGCAATTGAGTTGTTCGACGAACAGCGATCTGCGATCAAAGCCGATGATTTGAAGACAAGCTTCCAAAATCGCGGGCAAGACATGTATCGCGATATGGTCAAAGTTTGCCTGTCGATGGGCAAACGCGTCGAGGCGCTGGAATATGTCGGTCGCGCCAAGTCGCGCGCGCTGCTGGATCTTTTGAGTAATTCGCCGATTGATGTTTCGCAACTGGACGACAGCGGCGACGAATCATTGCAAAAACTCATCCATCACGAATCTGATCTGCGCAATCAAATCGCGCACTTCGAGCGGCTGTTCTGGCAAGGTTCGGGTGGTGGCGCTGGTGGCGCTGGCGGCGCTGGCGGAAGTGGTGGCGCTGGTGGCAGTGGAAGCGGCGACAGCGGAACGCGGGGTGCGGCCATCCCGACGGAAGATTCGCAACGCATTTATGCCGAATGGCGCGATGTCGTCAATCAGCTTCGCAGGCGGCATCCGAATTACGCGAGTTTGGTGTGCGCATCTACTTTGACCTTCTCGGAGATAAGTTCTCTTTGGAATGAAACGCGCACTGCGGGTGGTGCTGACTTTTTATTGTCTCGCGACACCGCTATCGTCGAGTTTTACTGGACCGATCAATATATGCTGTCCGCGGCCCTCTGGCACGGCGCATCGCAACCGGCTCTCAATCTAATCACCGACGCTGAAAAACTGACGGTGCTGGAAGAAGACCTCGCCAATTTCCTCGAAATGTCGGCGACAGAAGGATGGGAAGTGCCGGTCAGTTTGTGCAAGCGTTTGTACAACGGACTCTTCGGCGCGGTGCTTAACGACCTGCCCGCGGGCGTCAACCACTTGCTTCTCGTTCCGCACGGAAGCTTGTTCCACTTGCCGTTTAGCGCATTGCACGACGGCTCATCATATGTTTGCCAGCGATTTGCAACCTCGTATCTGCCGACCACAAGCTTGATACCAGTGCTGGCAAAAGCGCAAGCGGAAACACAAACCGCTGAAAACACCGACAGTACACAGGATTCCTCCGCTCCTTATCTTGTGTCCGCCATCAGCGATTACTCGATAACTCGCAAAGAAGGCGTTGTGTTCAGCTCCCGCTTGCGCTCGGCGGCAGGCCTCGACGACCTCAGTTATACGTTGGAAGAAGCGCAGACCATCTTCGATCTCGGCAAGTTGACCTCGACACGTTCGAAGATGCTCACCAATCAGGAAGTTAAAGAATCGCTGCCTGAGCTGTTTTCCAAGTATCCGGTCGTCCACTTCGCCGGGCATGCTGTTTTCAATCCCGACGAACCCCTCGCCTCCGGACTGGTTCTCGCCGACGGCAGTATCCTTACAGCCGCCGCCATTCTGCAAGGCAACGCGCTGCGCACGCACTGCGGCAAACTATTGGTTCTATCCGCATGCCAGACCGGCGTCAACAAAGTCACAGCCGGCGGCGAAATCCTCGGCTTGGCGCGCGCGTTGATGTACGCAGGCATGCCGAACCTCGTTCTCAGCCTGTGGGAAGTCGCCGACCGCTCGACTGCCACATTGATGAAGGACTTCCACTCCGCATGGCAAGGCGGCAAAATTCCCATATACGAAGCACTGCGCCAGGCGCAGATTCAGGCACTGCACAACGGGCACCCCATTCACGCCTGGGCGCCGTTTATCCACATGGGGATAGATTAAGCAGGATTTCAACGATGCCGGTCGCTCGCAATCCTGAGTATTGCGAGGTCGCAGCTCTTTCGCCAGCGCTGGTTCAAAAGGTTCAAAAGCAGGGAACACTTTGCGACTTATTGCTATCATTTAGGCTTGTTGGAAAACGCCCTGCGAGGTTGACCGATGTCATTGAAAGTTCTTGCGCAAACATCCGCACTTTGTTGTCTAGCCCTTTTGGCATCGTATTCGGTGCGCGCGCAGGCGCAGGGGGAACCAGCGAAAGTGACAGATTCGCAGTCGCAGATTCACAAACAAGCACAATCGCTTCCCTTCAGAAAACGTCAGATAGCTCAAGTACAAACCGGTCAGCAAGCGGCAGGCGGCGGCGACCCGATGTCGATTTACAAAGCGGCGGGCATCTCACAAGAGCAAGAGATGCGCATTCGTCAGTTAGCTAAAGACTTCGAAGATCAAGCACGCGTCAAAGCTAAAAGAGTAGCCGGTCTGTTGCAAGAAATGCATGAATTGTCTCTGCAGGCTGATCCTGAAGAGAAGTCAGTGCTCGGCAAGCAGGACGAGATCAATCAAATGACCAGCGAGATGGCGACCGATCGCATCAAGCTGTTACTCTCGATTCGTAAGACATTGAGTCCCGAGCAGAAGCAAAAGCTCATCACCATCATGAAAGATGGCAGCGGGCAGTCGCAATAGCAGTAGCCGCAGTCGCAGTAGTCGCAGTAGCCGCAACCCAAGCGGGCAGCCGCAGTATTTGTGCTTCATTCTTTCAGCCGTGGCAGTTGTCCGGAGCAAAGACGGCTGCAAGCAGAGTCTTTGCTCCGGACAACTGCTACGGCATTAATACGAAACCGACCAAAGTTACTTCAGAACAATAAATCCGGCACGACGGTTATCGGATTCCGGAAATCATCGAAAACAACTTCAACAATTGCAACTGGTTCAACCTTTGAATATGAGCGCCATTCGATTCCGATCCGGTGCTCAAAATCCGATTTGAGCAAAACGTGCACAAAGCCGACTGTCGACGGAGTGATAAGGCTGAGGCAAAATGAATTTGCGCCAAAAGTGAGTTTCTCATTGTCATAGCTGCATGACGCTCTGCATCCTTTCTGCCAATTGACGTCGATGAGTGCCATGAAAATGGCGTAGTCGGCTAACTCGCTGGCGTGAATAGCGGGCACGCCGTCCTTAACTGATTGACCGTCGACTGTGGTGTACGCCTGACGGGGTTCAAGTTGCTCGAGACGTTTGCCGGAACCATGGAAAACATACTTGCCCTGGCGCTCTAATTCGGACAAGGTTATCGAACTCGATCTCACGCGACCTCACTCAGTCGTCATATTTGCAGTGTCTCAAACTTCATCAGCACCAGGGCGCATCGCCATGAAGTGCACCGTTGCAAAACTCTTGCTGAAGTCAACTTTGCTAACGGTTCCCACCGGAATTGAGATGCGCCAGAAATTATCGAGCGGCATTCCGAGCGCATGAACCAAGACACTACGGACGATACCAGCATGCGTCACGAGCGCAACGCGTTTTCCATCATATTGTTCTACCAGATCGGCAATGCGTTTTTTCGTGCGCTCGTACATATCCTCGATAGACTCACCGCCAGGCGGTCGCATGCGAATCGGATCGGCTGTCCAGCGCTTGTAGTCCTCTGGATCGTTTTTCTTCAAATCGAGATACGTCCGACCTTCCCAATCGCCGACGTGCCATTCGTTCAAATGCTCGACGCGAATGATCTCTAAATTCGTTTGGCCGGAAATAGACTCCGCCGTTGCCACTACGCGTTTTGCAGTGCTGGACAAGATCACATCAGGTGGGCGCGACATCAGCCATTCCGCAAGCGCCTTCGACTGTTTCAAACCCTCATCCGTCAGCTCGGCTTCCGGGTCAGTGTAAAGACGACCTTCCTCCGTCGCGCGCGTGTGACCGTGCCGAATCAAAAGCAGCGTCGTGATGCTTTCCTCAGGATGCAAAACCTCCTTCTTCGCAGCATCGGGTTTCTTCGCACCATCGGGCGCAGTCTTACCAGCCGATGCCGACTCGACCTTGCCTGACGTTGCCGTCTCGACCTTGGTGTTCGCGTGGCTGTTCGCCGCGTTATTGGGTTTGCTGTCTGCGCTCAACTTCATGACTCTAGTCGGATGCACCGGACGCGGCGCTCTTCAAATAATCTACATCAACTTCGTTGGTCAGTCCGTAAACGCTGCGAATATCCAATAAAGAGGAAACTTGCGCCCTGGTGAGCGGTTTCGGTCCGCCGAGCATGTGCGCGACCAGCAATGTTTGCGCCTGGTGCTCGACGGTTTCGAGCTTGTAAAACGCGTCCCAGATGTCCTTTCCGAGGCAAAGCGCACCGTGGTGATCGAGCATCAACGCGTCACACTTCTTCACATAGGGCTCGATGCTTTGGACGACTTCCTCGGTGCTAGGTGTCGCATACGGTGACACGGGAATGGTGCCGATGGTGCAAACCACCTCTGGCAAGGCAGGCGTGGACAGGCTTACACCCGCCACTGTGAAACCGACGGCGATAGTCGGATGCGCATGAACAACAGCCGAGATGTCGTCGCGGAGCCGGTAGGCAGCAAGATGCATCTTCAATTCGGTGGACGGCAAAGCCGCGTGCGGGTCAGCCGGACTGCCATCGGCGTCTGTAATGACTAAGTCCGCTTCATTTATCCGCCCCTTGCACACCCCTCTGGGTGTCGTCAAAATGCGGTTTTTATCAAGCCGAATACTAAAATTTCCCTCAGTGCCGGTGATGTACCCGCGCTGGTAGCAAAGTCTGGAAACCTCCGCCAGCGCTTGCCTTGCAGCCAATTCTTCTGGCGATTTGCTCACTTTTCGGCACCCCTCAACCTGACAACAATCTGAACAAAAGTTTATGGCAGGCTATTATATCGAGTAGACTACTACTCTCAACCTATTAGATAGCTGGTCTATTTATTTGCCGGTCGAGCGCGGCTCACCCAGCAGATGCTACAAAGTCCAGAAGGGAACCAATAGGTAGTCAATGCGCTGTCCTGAATGCGAAGTCCGAAATTCCGTTGCCGCCCGCAAATGTGTTGAGTGCGGCAAGGCTCTGCCGCGCAAACGCACGCCGCTGCCATATGTGGTTGGTGGCATTGCCGTCATTGGATTGGCGGGCGCAGGTTTGATGGGCATCGGCGCCGCTGTTACCGTAAAGCGCGACCCGCAAAGCGATTTGGCGGCGGTGGCAAAACGCGTTGCCGGCGGACCGAAGTCGCCTGCCGACGCAGAGACGATGAAACAGGATCTGGACAAAGCAGTAAAAGAATATTTGAAAAAATCTGGTGGCATGAGCGCGTCCGAGCTGGCAGCGGCGATGATGACGGCGCTGCCGTCGCAGACGTTCGAGGTACATACATTCGAGTTGCCGCGCGGATTGAAGATTGTCGAAATCGACACGATGTTGCAGGCGAGCGCGTATCTCGTCATGAAAAACGAGAACGACATCAAAGTAGTAAACATGCCGGGCATGGAAGTGTGCGATGGTGCACAGGTAATTAACGACCCGACAGGGCCGGTGCTCATTGCAGTCGGGCACACCGCAGGGCAGGGACCGCGCCGTCCGATCATCAAAGTCTATTCATTGATGCCGGATGCGATTCGCGATCAATCTGACAAATCGGTTCCTCCGATCAAGGGCGAGGGCAACGTCGCGTTCGCGAAGAACAACAAAGACGTAAATTTAGAAGTGTCGCTGTATTCGATAGGTGTGACGGAAGGTTCGTTCGTCAATTCGTCTTCGGTTGCTGCAACCGCTGATGATGAGCTTTTGAAGACGACTTTAGTATGGGACCACGGAAAATTTACCGGTCAACTTCCGGGCGGCCGCGGTCAACTTGCGGCACTGCATGCGGTGGCGAGGAGTTTGAAGTTCTCGCAGATACCGCCGGAGAGCAAAGCTTATTTATCGCCGAGCGCGCAATCGCAAATTGCTAATGCGAGGACAACACAGCGCTTGCCTTTTACTTTGTCAAAACTCAAGTCAGTGACGAAGAAACGGCGCGGACAGTCAGCGCCGAAGTTTGGTCTCTTCTCGCAAAACGGTTGCTACATCGTAGAACTTGCTTCCGGCGGCAGCAAAGGTGGTGGCAATTGGGTTGCTAAATCGGTTGAGCAAACCAGCGGCGAGCAAATCGTGAAATTGCAAGTGCCTGGTCAGCCCAAACTCATGCCCAGCGCAATGGTACCGTCCGTAGTGCGTCAGATTTTGCCTGCGGCCACAGACGACGATAAGGATGAGCCCACGAGTAAAGGTCCGGCCCCAATTGTCGAACGTCGCGGTGAGAAACAGATTCCTGTGGCGAATGATTCGAGCCGGTCGGAGCCCGTCAAAATAATAGAGAAAACAGCGAGCGATCCGAAGCCGGACGCCCGCACATCCGAGTCGTCGAAGCCGCCAGAAACGCCGAAAGCTGCTGAAACACCCAAGAAACACGAGCCCACACAAATTGCTCAGGCGACTCCCAAGTCGACGGGCGGAATGGCTGTTTCGCGCGATCCGTCAATAAAGGACGCGCCCGCTGTTACGCCGACCGCCGGCTTCGTCAGAACATCGAATGATCCGCAAGTGCAGGTGCGCCGCGGACCTAGCGGTGCTTATCGCACTGTGATGCGCTTGTCGAGAGGCGAACAGGTACAGATAATCGGCAAACGCGACGGTTGGTACAAAGTGCGCACGAACAGTGGGCGTGAAGGCTTTATTCAAGAGGGTCTCGTCAGCTCTTCAAGACCAATCGGCGAGCCCATTGCGGAAAGCGCTCCGCCGCGCAGGCAGGAAGCCGCCGCACCGCGCCGCGAGTCAGATTCGCGCGATTACAGCTACAGCTCACGCGCCGAGCGCCGCCGAGAAGAACGCCGCCTGGAGCGCGAAGCCCGCATGGCTGCCGCCCGCGAGCGGAAGTCTTCACAGCCAGCTTCATCAGGACGCACAGCCCCTCACGCCGAAGAACCGACGCAGTTCGTGCCGTAGGGGTACGGCCGCAACAGTAGGACACGCGGAACTCAACTGTTCGTGCCCTTGACGACGCCTTCATGATATATTGGTTGATCGACCGGGACGTGGCGCAGCTTGGTAGCGCGGCTGCTTTGGGAGCAGTAGGTCGCAGGTTCAAATCCTGTCGTCCCGAGGTTTTTACGTTTGTCTGGCCCAGACACATAGGTAACAGAACGTTCCGGAGACACGGGTTACACTTTTGCGCTTTCCAGCGGGAAACATTTAAATTGTGCTGCCGCTTGAGATTCTGGCATCACCAGACCTATTCAGCAATTTCCGTAAACTCAGATTCGCTCTCAACGTTTGGAAAAATCTTCATCTTATCCAAAGTCATCCATAAATCTTCAAGCGCTGCATCTGGATCAAGGTAGAACGAGCTGCCCCGTACCCTCCAAAAATGCATACCACAGCGTTCTAAATCACGCTGCCTTCGCATGTCATGTTCGTACTGAGAAATTCCGTGCCAGTAATCTCCATCGCATTCAACGGCTAGACGCCCTTTCATTCCTTCAACTAAAAGATCGATAGAATAACCATTCATTGAATATTGTGGAATAACTCTATAACCGCGTGATACCAATCGAAGAAATACCTCGACCTCAAACCAACTGTCGAACGGTTTGGGTGGAACACTAGCACTGCTCTGCGCAGCTGTTAACTCCTTCTTCAGGGTTTCAATATCAGTATCGCCCACCTGGACCGTTTCCACGTTAGGATTCGTATAATAATCCAACAGTTGGTATCTCACACACTTTGGATTAAGATCTGAGAGCGAAACCGAATGGAATAGCCATACCTGATCCCGCGCGCGGCTTGCAGCGACATTAAATCGGCGGTGATCTTTGTCGGAAGCAAGCGGATACAACTTCTTGCCTTCCCTATGCGGTGCAATTACCATACTGAGAAAGATAATGTCTCTCTCGTCTCCTTGGAAAACATACGAATCACCAACACGAAACTTTCTCGCATCGAGTTCCTCTTTTGACATAATATTCTTCAATCGGATTTGTCTCTCGATGTATTCAGCCTGCCCTGAAGTGTTTAGCAAACTGATCACTCCAATCGATTTACCTTCATAAGCAGGGTCTTCACAGCACAAACGGATTTGCTCAATAATCGAATCTGCCTCTGCCGTATTTGCTCCCTTGCGCGCATCCGCATCATAATATCCATTCTGTACGTAAGTCGTTCGCACAACTGGATTGAGTCTTCCAGCACCGAACTGGCGAAGAGGAATGAGCGGGTCATCTGTATAGCAAAGCTTATTAGAGAATTGAATAATTTCAGGCATACAGCGAAAGTGCTCTTTAAGCCTTATCGTACCTCTATATCGAATCTTTGCCTGATCAAAAAAACTATGATCGACGCCAAGCGCATCGTCGAATGGAATGTTTTTTAGGTATTGCTCACGGAGCAAGTCCACTTCTTCACGATTCTGCCCGACAAAATCCGGGCTAATTTGCTTATCATCCCCCACTACAACAATTTGCTTTGCGATATACATGAGAAACAGAGCTTCTGGTCCCGATTGGCTTGCTTCGTCGACTATAACTACATCAAACGGCTCACCGCCAAGTTGAGTCGTTTCAACGACTTTGTGTATTGGCATAATCCATGCAGGAATTGCTGACTTACATTCCTCCATGTGTTTACGAGCCGCCTTTCTATGCTTCTCTGCATGTTTGCCAGTGCCTTTTCCGACCCGCTTTACCGCCATTTGCCATGCAATCAAATGTGAGTGTTCAACATCGGATAACCTGTCGAATGTATGCTGCCAAGCCTTTTCCGCTGCGAGCAAACCTAGTGTCCTGCGGATATTTTTTTGAGATTCCTCAAGCTGGAAAGTTAGCTTTCTCTGCGCACTAGGATCTGAAATAGTCTGAATCCACCGTTTTGTGCGGGCCCAATTCCAAGCTCCTTCAAAATCGCTAATTTGACTATCCCACTTTTCCTCGTCAAATGACTCTGAAAGTTCAATCGCCAAAGCAGGTGCTGCATCCTTCAGCTTCTGCAAAAGTTCTACTTTTCGCTGAAGAGCCTGTCTCCCTCGTGACAAAGAAAGAAGATTTTTTTGGATCTTGTGATAGTTTTCGGCGTTATGTTCCTCTAAAGCATTCCTCAATTCCATCAAACTTGGATGCGCATTCGGATGTGCGCAGGAAGCATTTACACTCATCATTAGTGTATGTATTTCATCTTCCAAGGAATTCAAACGCTCTTCAACATGACCGCTTTCCAAAACGTCCTTAAAACACAAAAGGTCGTCGACCTTATCCCAAGCAGGTTCGGCAAGACCTGGGGTTTGCTTTAGTTTATTTCGAAGAAACACAATCTGCTCATGGAGTGAGAGCGCCATCTCGAGCGGCTCACACGCATCTTCAATTTCAGCGACAAGAAGCTGGTCATTGATACAACTATAATCACTAACTCCATTCCAGAGTTCGCGCAGTCCTCGAAATATAGCAATATGATCTATATATCTAATTAGGTTCGACAAAGCGCGAGGATTATCCGCACTTTCATCACCGATACGAGTCTCCCTAATTAGATACAGAGCATCCTTTACCACCTTGGGTCTGAATGGTCCAAACCCGAGGCTTCCTTTACGCTCTAAATGATCACGAAGAGCTAACGCATGCAGACGAACAGTCTCATGATCGCGCCCACCCATGCCTGTAACAGGAAGTGATTTGACTGAATCTTCGTTTACTGACAACAGTGCTAATTTTTCGTTTGTCAAAGAGAATAGTTTTCTCCAAGATCGATCTCTATCAGATGCGATTTCGTTAGCAGCTTTCATTGCCCAAGGCTCGCGTCGATTTTGAAGCTGTGTATAAGTGTCGATATACGTGCCAATCAATGCGACCAGATCATCACGTACGTCCTTCGCCAGCTTTGACGAAGCTGCAAACGAACAGTGTTCCTTGAGAACACTTAGCTTTTCAGAACGCACGCGCAACAATTTCAAGGTCTCCACAAGCTTGCTAAACTTTTCAGGATCTGGCAAAGCTGATACATCTGGCATATATTTCTGTAGTTCTTGAACATACTCTTCAGAAAGAGTTCGACAAAGCTCTAACAACTCTTTTGCTTCATCATTCAAAAGTGGAGGTTCAGTACCTTCTTCGGGCGTCTCATTTAACCAGCAAAACTGTGCAGCATTAAGTTTTACCTCACGCGCGATCGATTGGATAGTGCCTTGGTACTTAGAAAATTTGATTGGATGCTTGTATGTATCTGACTCTCGGATGCTACGCAAAGAGTTAATAGTCCATGCTTCTGCTTGCCGGTATTCATCAAGATCTTTTTCAAGTTCACTAATTCGTCGAATGTTTACCGCTTTATTGAAAACGTTTTTTTTATTGGTTATTCCGGACACCGATTCCTCTAGTGCCTTTCTTGTCTCAGTATTATCATCTCCAATCACTGAGACGCAAAGAGCACGCATTTCTTCAGGAAATTTATCACGCAGTACAGTTAGAGCTCGCGGAGTGTGACTCGTCACAAGAATTCTTTTGCCGGTGGCAAGAAGATGGCAAACCAAGTTTGCAATCGTGTGCGACTTGCCTGTCCCTGGCGGACCTTGTACCAATACACCATGTCGTGTTCTCAACTTTTCAGCAATTTCGCGTTGATCCGGATTTGCTTCAAGTGGAAAATAGATTTCGCCGTCTTTTGATATGCGGTCATCAACATCCAACTCAGCAGATGAGTCATCGACAATCGATACAAGCCGCTCTATTCCAAACGGCAACATTCCGCTGTCCTCAACATTATTGATGATTTCCTCAATCAATCGAACCAGACTTCGCTCTGTTCGTTGGCGAAAAACAATTGCTGGACAGTACGACAACGTAGGGTCCTCTAATGCATCCCAGCCGGGAGAATCGCTCGATGAATAGCGTCCACGTGGAGAGAGTGCATTTAGCCAGGACTGCAGAAACTTCTCTGCTAATGACACATCAAGAGGATTTTCGTTTAACGATTCTAAAAGTTCAGTTAGCTTGGCACGATGATGATTAGCTGGACGCTCGGATAGCTCAAGCATATCCTGCTCCAGTTGAAATTTTAGCCCTTCCGGAGGCGCGCTCACCACCATGACACCATGAACAGTATCAAATGCGATATTGACACGTGCTGTAAGAATATGCCTGCAAGCTACCTGCTGTGACGGAGTTTTCCAATTAAGCACTCCGACGCAAAATAGCAGTTCCCAATTTTCCGCAACCTTCTGAAGAGTCTGGAAAACGTCATATAAAAATTCGTAAGTTTCCATCACCGAATTCTCAGCTTTCCGAACTACAGACCAAGGTCTCCATTCTCTATCCAAATATGTAAAAAAGTCATCACAAAGCGACGGAAAGTCTTCTATGCGCTTCGTTTCAAGCTCGGATTCTTCAGCTTCCGGCTTATCTTCTCTTTGTACAAAAATCTTTTTCCTGAGGATGGGGGTTGAGTTAGGGTCACTTAGAACATCAAAATCTATCCACGGCTTTAAAAGCGCTGATACGGGAGGAGGAGGAGTTTGTTTAGGCATTTCAATAGACAGAAGTACATCAGATCTGTCCTCAATGGAAATTCTCAATGCACTGGAACAACCTTTCTCCTTCGGAACCTCAGACATCCATAGAACTGAATATTTATCAAGGTTTCGAACAATTTTGGAGCGTAGTAGCGTTAGTTCTCTTAGAAATCTAAAAAGTCGAATCGCTTTTTCAGAATCCTCTGCTGAGCACTGTCGCAAGTGACTGGAACGCGACCTCGTTGTGTTCTGCCTCGACGAAGCATTTGAAACAGAGTGCTTGCGCACGTGAAATTTGGAAGGCTCTTCTTCCACCGTTGCGCCTTTTGTCAATTCAGCGTCAATTTCATCCGGAATCATTTCGATCTTAAAGTCTGATACTGGTATTTTATTGCCACAAGAGGTCTCAAATGTGCTGCTCTCAAGTTCAGCGATTTTTTTCATACCGTCTTCATAGGAACTAGACGAAATGCCGATAGGAACACCTTCGGGTTTATCATTGCGATAGACATGGTAAGCGCCATCTCGGCTAACTAGATAATAGGTGGGAGGCTTGCTTTTAGTCATATTTTTTCTGGTATGTGTTATCTAGAACTCGATCTTAACAGTGCGACAAATGCATAAACTGTTTGGCAGAATATGCGCCAAACTATCTCACTTCTCAAATTGATCTCAAACAAGGTGCACTTTTCGTTTCTTTGCTTTCGGAATTTTTAGCTAACTTACAAACACCGCACTTTCCACCGAAAAAGTGACAAGGCTTGCAGCTATAATAATTTTTGCAAGCACCAAAGCAGTCAAGCCCACGATACCTGCTCGCGAGTGCAGGCATCAAAAACAGCACGGCGGAACCTGTCAATAACTTTGAGACACTTTTTTTGCTGAATTTA